>JAESFN010000799.1_pt1 | contig 20862 bp, 16 predicted proteins | sample 9269411 | NCBI WGS metagenome assembly JAESFN01 (sample SAMN14505399, study PRJNA617100) | algae metagenome | isolation source: Iphinoe sp. HA4291-MV1 and co-occurring heterotrophs from trail next to... | place: USA: Maunawili Falls, Hawaii | collected 2009-07-25
TACTTCACGCACTTGCAAACAAGCGGGAAGCATGAAGCAACTAGGGCAAATGAAGCGTCAAAAATTCAACTCTACTGGGGTGGATGTAGAAACTCACCCCTCAACGAAGTAGGGGTGAGTAGTTCATCCTAATTTGACTTAGTTGGAGGTGTATTGGAGGTAGAAGCGCAAATGACAGCTAGTTATTGCTGCACTTAAGCAGTCATCGCGCCAGGATGAATTGAGATGAAACTGGACGGTTTTGCAGATGTCTGTAACTCAGTGAATCAGGCTGATGCGCAGGTAAAGACGGTACTTCTTGCCAGCAGGATTGACAAAACCAGTAAACTCCATTATGACGCACATGACGCAGCAAACAACTGCCGCAACACGGACAACTATTCGTTGTCGTTTTCATATTTATCTTTATCTCCTTTGTCCCGAAGGCTGATTATGGCAGCTTCATTTTGCAAAAACTATTGATTCCAATGAGCTTCTCAGAGCATGAATCAGTCCATTGCCGTGAGTACGATCTTTGAGGATTTGTTCATAGACCGCTTCATAACCATCCACCATTTGACTAACGGTGAACCTACTTTCCACATATTCTCGACAGGTACGACGATTTAATTCCAATGCAGCTGGGATCATTTGTGCCATCTGTTCATAGCTGTGGCAAACAAAACCTGTTTTTCCGTGAGCAATGACTTCTGGTACCGAACCCATGTTGATCCCAATGACTGGTGTCCCTGTTGCCATTGATTCAATCATGACTAAGCCGAAGGGTTCTCGCCAGGTAATAGGAAACAGAGTGATCGATGCGTTGCCCAACAGTTCAACTTTGGCAGCATGGTCTACTTCGCCCAAGTATTCTATTTGCTTACCATCAATGAGTGGAGCAATCTCTTTTTCAAAAAACTCTGTGTCTACGACATCTATTTTCCCTGCCATTTTTAAGCGCCAACCCGCTTGTTTTGCGATCGCTATTGCATGTTGCGGTCCTTTTTCTGGCGACATACGTCCCAAAAATGCCAGATATGGTGGCTCTTTTGGTTGCGCTACAAATGGGTAATCTTCAATCTGAATGCCGTTGTAAACTGTGCTGACGTAATTCAGGTCTAATGTACGCTGAGCATCACTAATGCTGACGTATGGTTGCGTTCGATATTGGGTAAATATTGTGCGCCTATCTCTTGTAAAGCTACCATGCAGGGTATGTACTGTGGGTGTTTGCACAAAACTCGCGCAAGGTAGTGCCCAAAGTTCTACATGAGAGTGAATAATATCAAATTCCTCCGCTTGTTGATAAACCTGGCTGGGTCCGAGAAAGTTATACATCCACTTTTCTTCAATATCAGAGTCCAAGCGTAACGCACGCGGATGTACAGACTCTAACTTAGCCAATGTCTGCGAGTCGCCTGAAGCGAACAGAGTGACATCATGACCGCGACGCACTAGTTCATCAGTCAAAAGACTCACTACGAGTTCAATTCCTCCATAAGTAGGAGGCGGAACTCGCTCCCACAAGGGAGCTACTTGAGCAATCTTCATAATTTTTCTTGGTTCAGCAAATAAAGTGGTGTTGAACAAGGGTTGAGATACTTTTGCTCCAGGTATTGATGCCTCCTTTTATGAAGTTGGAATTAACCAAACTCCCTGTGAACAAGGTATTTTCATCTACTTTATGCACCCCTTAAGCGCCACCTCCAAAACTTGCGCCGACCAGCCATAGTGCAGCTATACTAGCACTATATTCCCTGATCTCAAGATATCACATCTATCCCAAGGACTATATAAAAATTTCAAATTTAATGGTTAGCAACAAAATTACAGTAGTCAAGCAAGAAAGCCCATCCCTTTACAAGGGTGGGATGAATTGCAAGCACCGACGGGTTCCCATAAAAAATTGGCGTTGCATAAATGCGGGATGAATTGAGATTTTTGACTAAGGCTAAAGATAGATTCTTTGCGACGCCAGATACCTACGGAGGGAAACCCTCCTGCAGTACTGGCTCGCCTTTGCGCCTACTCTGCGAGAACGGCTCCGCCGAATGCGTGAGGAAAATTCATCCCATTAATCAGCAACGCCAATAAATTTACACATTTGGGATGCTCCCCACCTGGGGCAATGCTTTCTATCTGTGCCAGAGTCGTTATGTTTTGTCGGCACTTTTCTCAAAGGGTTATGTTGATAAGCTGTTAAACACCTAATTTGCACATTTAGACAGCAGGGGGGCAGAGGGGCAGAGGAGCAGGGGAGCAGGGGAGAATCATTTTTGACTAATCCTCAATTGCCCAATGCCCAATTCCCATTGCCCAGTGATAACTGATAACTGTTAAATCTGTTGATGTACCTCAAAACAATGACAGCAAGTACTCCCACAATTCTCGCTCTAGACTTTGATGGTGTGATTTGCGATGGATTAATTGAATATTTTGAAGTCGCTTGGCGTACCTATTGTCAAGTTTGGTTACCTGAGCAAGAAACACCACAGCATGAATTAGCCTCAAAATTCTATCAACTCAGACCTGTCATTGAAACAGGTTGGGAAATGCCCGTTTTAATCAAAGCCTTGGTAGAAGGAATTGCTGAAGAAAAAAATCTTCTCGAATGGACAAAAATTGCTCAAGAAGTTTTGTTAAAAGACAATCTCAAGGCGATAGAAATTGGTACTAAACTAGATAAGATTCGGGATGAATGGATCGCGACCGATTTAGACAGTTGGTTGAGTTTGCATAAATTTTATTCTGGTGTAATCGAGAAAATTCAAGCAACAGTCTGTAGCACAACTAAGTTGTACATCATCACAACAAAAGAAGGACGTTTTGCACAGCAGCTATTGCAACAAGGAGGAGTCGATTTACCGCGAGAAGTCATTTTTGGCAAAGAGGTTAAGCGTCCCAAATACGAAATTATGCGAGAATTAATTCAGAAAACAAATACTTTGCCAGATAGAGTATGGTTTGTAGAAGACCGACTGAAAACATTACAAGTTGTTCAACAGCAACCAGACCTTAAGGAAGTAAAACTCTTTCTTGCAGATTGGGGTTACAATACTCCAACAGAAAAAGTAACTGCCCAAAATGACCCGCAAATTCAGGTATTATCACTCTCTGGGTTTGCTCAAGATTTTTCTGAATGGCTTTAAGATTATGCTTGACCTTACTAAACTTGCAGGACAAATGCAGGGTTTGAGTCAACATCTGACGCAAGAGGCTGCTGCTAGTCGCCAGCGTTTAGAATTGGCTCACAAACATTTTCAAAACGCTTTGGAGTGTCAGGACGAGTTAGTACAGCGACAGGAAAAATGGCGCGATCGCATTCTGTTTGCCAATGCTACCCCCATCGAACCACTCAACACCTGCATTGATATTCCGGTTCCCCCGAAAATTCATACCGTCATTGCAACCGATGGTTCCCAAATATCCCCCAGTCACCACGAAATTGCCTACTGCTATCTTCTTAATATTGGTAGAGTTATCTTACACTATGGACAAAATCGTTACCCACTTCTAGATAGTTTGCCGGAGATATTTTACCGCCCTGAAGATTTATATTTTTCTCGCAAATGGGGTATTCGTACCGAAGAATGGATGAGTTTCTGCCGCACAGCAAGTGAAGCAACGGTGCTGGCAGAATTGGCATGTGGTGTAAAAGAGGACAAGGGGAGTAGGGGACAAGGGGATGAAGGGACAAGGGGACAAGGGGACGAGGGGAGAGAAGAGGTTCCTATGTTGGCGATGGTGGATGGTTCGTTGATTTACTGGTTTTTAGAGCAATTACCTTCTGAAGCACGCGATCGCATTTTACCCCCCATCCTGGAAGCTTGGCAGAAGTTGCGTGATGCTCAAATTCCCCTTATGGGTTATCTTAGTGCTTCTCGCAACGTTGAAGGAATGAATTTTTTGCGTCTTTTAGCTTGTCCTCACTCAGTACCAGATTGTGCTAGCTTTTGCCCAAATCAACTCGAAAAAGTCCCTTGCAAGATTTTTGAACCCTTACGAGACACAACTCTTTTGTCTACCCTACTCAAACCAGGACAACGCGGTTGCTTATGGCGCAGCAATGTTCGTATTCTTGATTTGTACCAAGACCAGCAAATTTACTTTTGTTATGTACACGTAGGTACCGAAATTGCCCGAATAGAAGTCCCATCATGGGTAGCCCAGAACACAGCTATGTTTGACCAAGCACTCGGACTCATGTTAGGACAAGTGCAGAAAGGATATGGGTATCCAGTAGCGATCGCCGAAGCGCACAATCAGGCGGTTGTACGTGGTGGGGATAAGACGCGATTCTTTGCCATCTTGGAAAGACAAATGATCAAAGCTGGCATAAAAAATGTAGGAACTTCTTACAAAGAAGCGAGAAAGCGTGGCAGTATAGCTTAATTATAGTAACACTGCTCAATCCAAATTCGCATTTCTTCTTCAGAACCAAAACAAGCAGAACGTCCTGTTAATGGATCATAGGCGTGCCAACAAAAAATACGACCACGACTGTCTGATTCCTGCCATACTTGCAGATCTGAACTGCTAAATAGCCAGATGACAAAATGTTGCCAAATTTTCTTCATTTTTGGCAATATTTCTTTTGAGAAATTAAAGGTTTTCATAACAAATTGCCTCAGTGAACTTTAGAAGTCCTGAGTTTTGTGAACTATTACTTTTACCTTCGCTTAGGAATCTAATACTGAGAAGGTACACTTGTTGCAGATTTGTACTAATACAGTTACGCCTCTGAACAACTGTTCTATTAAAAATTCTACAAACTGTACTAGCTCAAGAGAGGAAAAATAGCTTATATTGCCAGTATTGATGATTTTGTAGTCATTAATGAGTGCGCCAGTATGAAGATTTTATTGGAACGGCAATCACCCAAACCTATATACTTGCAGATACGCGATCGCATAAGTCGTCTTATTAAATCTGGCGCACTGCAAAGTGGCGATCGCCTCCCGTCAATCCGCTGTTTGGCAGAGAGTTTGCAAGTTAACAAACTAACAATTATTGAAGCTTATAACGTTCTAGAAGCGGATGGTCTTGTGTGTGCTCGTCAAGGAGCAGGATATTTTGTCAATAGTGTCTCTCTTCCTTCTGCTAACCTAAAATCAACATTTGCTCCTGCACAAAATGTCATTATTCCAGAACAAGGAGAAATTTGTTTTTTTGATACGTATACGGCTGGGGTGTATGCACAATCTCAGCCAGGAATGATTAACTTTAGCCTTGGTTCCCCTCATCCACCAAAAGACATAGATTTAATTGCTAGACGAGCGCTGAGACAAGCTCCTGACACCTTATTTCAATATGACTTGCCTCAAGGACAACTCACTCTTCGCAGGCAAATTGCTCAGATGTTGATCCAACAAGGAATGGAGGTATCAGCAGACAATTTGATTATTACCAATGGCTCTGAGCAAGGACTATCATTGGCATTGCAATATTACATACAACCAGGTGATTGGGTGATTGTTGAAACACCGACATATTTTGGAGCGATCGCTATTCTAGAAAAATTAAGAGCTAAAATTATTGGCATTCCCATGACAGCAGAGGGGATGAATTTAGAGTTATTAGAGCAATATCTCAAAAGCCATCGCCCAAAATTAATCTATACCATCAGTACTGTGCACAATCCTACAGGGATAACAACAACTCAAGCACATCGCCAACAACTGCTGAGATTAGCTGAAAAATACGAGTGTCCGATTTTAGAAGATAATGCTTATGAAGGATTGTGTTTTGAATCTGTGCCACCAGCAATCAAAGCTTTCGATAAACAAAATTTGGTGACTTATATAAACACTTTTTCTAAAACTTTGATGCCTGGGTTACGAGTGGGCTATATGGTGGTGACAGGTAAACATTATCAAGCAATTCTTGAGCAGAAATTACTCCATGACTTGCATACATCCACCATTTCCCAAGCAATAGTCAGCGAGTACCTAGCATCGGGACATCTGCGCCGTCACCTCAACCAACTGCGTGCAGAGTACATTCAAACTCGCAACGTAATGCTCCAAGCCTTAGAGCATTACTTTCCCCAAGAAGCAGGGTGGACTGTTCCCAATGGTGGATTATTTCTTTGGGTACAGTTACCTGAGAACATTCCTACTAAGACAATTCGTATCGAAGCTTTGGCTCAAAGTGTCTTAGTTGCTTGTAGTTCGGTATTTTTTCCAGATAAGCAAGGTTATCCAGCCATGCGGTTGAGTTTTTGTCTCACACCGGAGGAGATTGAAAAAGGTATCTCTATATTGGGTAAATTGCTGAATAAATATCTTTACAAAAGGTGTGAGAGGATATCTAGATATAATCAAACGCTTGTTCATAGCATTTAAAATAAAAAAATAGGTGGAAAAAGATGCGACTTGTATCACATCATTCCACCTGCTCATTTTGTGAATACGACTGGTTTCAGTGGAATTGAAACTTAACGCTTTTCAGTTCCCTGATTACCACCGCCTTCAGTCAACTGATCACTGCTACCAGATTCTGGTACAGCAGATGGTTTAGCATCGCCTTTGGTAGCAGCGCCAGTCTTGCGGGTATCAGCATCAACAGGGGTTTGATAACCACCGGAAGTAGCAGTGTTTTGTTCTTCAGATTTTTGGTTGTTTACTTGGTCGTTTTCTGGATAAGCCATAACTAATAAACTCCGTATCTAACACTGCCAACATTCTAGAAAGTATAGGAATATCATTTCTTCTCTCCAAGATGTAGTTATGCTTAATCACTCTATCTGTCTTCTGGATGAATTACCAACAACACAAAATATTGGCTAATAACCTAGGGGTAGATGAGTAATGGGATAAAGAGCAATATCTATCACCATCAACTCTGCTCTAGCTTGCCTTCATAACTTCAGTCTTTTGTTCAACCAAATCAGTTTCTGCCTGTTCAGACCCTAAGCCTCTGCCCGTTCTTCTCACGGTGGACAATGCGTCGGCTTGTACCCTTTTTACCGTTTATCATTCTGACTACTGAGTTCTGTGTTCTGAGTTCTTTTTTCGGTTATGCTTTTCCAAGTTCTTAAAAATTAAACTTTATACTGGAAGATGTATAGAGTATTTTTCGCTGCGAGGGAAGAGCGATGGCTCCAAACCCCACTATTATGCAAGCTGTGGAACAATTAGGTTACCGCGTCACCGTTGGAGATGTGGCAACTCAGGTAGGATTAAATGTCGCTCAGGTAAATCAAGGGTTATTAGCTCTTGCGTCTGATGCTGGCGGACACCTACAGGTTTCTGATACAGGTGATATTATTTACTTATTTCCAAAAAACTTCCGATCAATTTTACGTAACAAGTATTTGCAATTAAGGTTACAGGAATGGTGGAAAAAGGTTTGGGGTGTTCTGTTTTACTTAATTCGGATTTCCTTTGGAATTTTCTTAATTGTTTCCATCGCCTTAATCACTATTAGCATCATCTTAATCATCTCAGCAGCTAACTCAGACCGCAATAGCGACAATAGAGGTGGCAATTTTAGTGGTGGCTTTTTCTATTTCCCAGATTTATTTTGGTATCTTAGTCCTGATTATGATACTCGTCAGAGAGAAAGACGGCGAGAGAAAAGCAATCTAAATTTCTTTGAAGCCGTATTTTCCTTTTTGTTTGGTGATGGTAACCCCAATACCAAATTAGAAGAACGCCGCTGGCAAGAAATTGCTATGGTGATTCATAACAACCGAGGTGCTGTCGTAGCCGAACAAATAGCGCCGTATCTTGATGATATAGGAGAAGGTTCTGCAAGGGAGTACGAAGACTATATACTGAGCGTTCTCACTCGCTTCAATGGACAACCCAAAGTTAGTCCCGAAGGACAGATTGTTTATTATTTTCCAGAATTGCAAGTGAGTGCAGCTAAAAAATACCGTCAGCCTCTATCAGCTTTTTTGGAAGAATTTTCGTGGCGCTTTAGTGCGGCGAATTCAGGACAAATTATGCTAAGTGCAGGGTTGGGTATCGCAAATTTTGTTGGTGCATTAGTGCTAGGAAGTTTGTTGAGAGATGGTGCAGTAGCCGCCCAGATAGGTGGACTAGTTGCTTTTGTGCATGGAATTTATTGGCTATTATTGGCTTACGGAACAGGTTTTTTAGTTGTCCCTTTAGTACGGTATTTTTGGATTCAGTGGCGCAACAGTAAAATTGCTGAACGTAACCGCGATCGCCTATCTCGCGCCAGACAACTAGCAAGCGCAGACTCTACGTTGCAGCAGAAAATAGCCTATGCTCAGCAGTTTGCAGCAGAAAAAGTTCTGGGTGATGAAGATTTGGTTTACTCTACTGAAACTGACTTATTAGAACAGGAAATAGAACGTTCTCAACAAATTGATGCTGAATGGCAAAAGCGCTTGCAGCGAGGGAGTAGGGAGTAGAGGGGCAAGGGGCAAGGGGCAAGGGGCAATGGGCAATGGGCAAGGGGCAAGGCTCGATTCCCAGTTCTTGGTTCCCAATTCCCAATTCCTAATGTCCAATTCCCAATTCCCAATTCCCATCTCCCTCATCTACTTCACCCGAATAGGTGCTAAAGCAACACCTTTGTAATAGTAATTCAAAATTTGCAGGTGATTGTATCCTCGCATTGCTAGATTGTAAGCTCCCCACTGACTCATGCCTAAAGCATGACCATAGCCAAGCCCTCTGAGTGTAAAGCTTCCATCCCCATTGCTGACGGTAAAGCGGGTACTTTTCAGCTTAAGAACTGTACGCACATCTTCACCTCTTAGTACTTTCTCGCCCTTGTCACCGACAATTTTCAAGGTTTTCACGCTTCCAAAACGCGATGTACTCTCAGGAATCATTTGCTTGACATTTCCGACTTCTGGAATTTGGGCGCTAATTTCCGTAGGGGAAAAAGATCTGATCCAGTTACACTCACGGATATTTTGGTCAAAATCTGGAACAGCCCGCAGGTATGGTTCGCTGCTTCCCCAAACATCTTCCGAGTTTTCGGTGTGTCCGCCAGAACATGCGTGGAAGACAGAGAGAATAATCCTATTGTTGTAAGTCAGTACTTTCCCAGCTGTAGCATCAACTGCAGCGTAGGTACTAGGAGATTCACTGATGACACCTTTGTAAATTTGCCAACGATCTGGTGAAGCACCTAAGTCATAAATGGGATTATTGCGCTGTCTTTCCCGCTCGTAAAGAGCATATGTACGAGCAGCGATCGCTTGAGCCTTTAGAGCTTCTAAGGGCCACCTGGAGTCCATTTCACCACCGATAACACTGGGGAGATATTCTTCCAAATCAACCCAGTTAATAACAGATAAGCCTTTTTCTGAGGGAACAACAAGAGTTCTGCCGCGATACCAGCGATCGCCTATATAAACTAATCCCTTACCTGTTGGCTCAACCCAAAATAAATTAGATCGCCACTTATCCAAAGCAACTCCACCAGGAACTGCTTGGGCATAGTAAGAACTCATTCCTGGCAACTGTCCCAGAGTACGACCGCTACTATCCTTGACAACCGCAGTAGTAGAACTACCGACTTTGACCTGATTGACATCTCTTTGAATTGCCACCCGTATGATGACGGATGCATGAGCTGGGGCAATCATAGCTATCCATATAAGGATACCAAGCCACCAATGGCGTCCTTTGATGTGGGAAACTAGAGAGACTAGGAACAGTTGGAATTTCATGCTAACAATATAGTTCACCTGTGTATGTTTGACGTTCGCTTTTGCAGTAGTTTCCTTTTAGATAGGATTTCAACTCCATCAAATGATAGATGAACTACTATAAGCTAGCAACACTATTTGTATAGCATGAGAGATTGGAATTTAGCTTTTTGTCTGAATTGCCAGTTCTTCCAGTTGCCTAATTCCATTCCCTGTGAAGAATGCTGCTACATATCGTTTCAAATCACGCAATTTACGCAAAAGTTAAAAAATTAATATCTCAAGATGATAGGTGATATCAACTTCGTTTGAATACAAGTCAATTGCGTTCGCGTAGCGTTGTTAAAAAGGATTGACAATGATGGAAAAGTACAAACCGTTTTCTTGCCATGTGTCTTTATTCTCAGGGATTGAAATTATCGGAATACCCCAGTCCAAGCGAGCAGTCAGCCAATCTTCTAGTTGAAGACGTAACCCTAATCCAGCAGAAACAAGTGTATTCGTATCTAGCTCAAAATTAGGGCTGGGTCTGCCAGAACGGTTCCAGCCTGTGCCAACATCGAAGAAGGGGGTAACTTGCAAAAGGCTGTTGCGTTTAGAGAAGCGGACAATTGGAATTCGCACTTCAGCAGAAGCAAAAATGCCGTTATCTTTGAGTAAGGCATCTTGACGGTAGCCTCGGACACTTTCTAGACCACCTAAGCCAAATTGTTCAAATGGAACAAGCGGTCGGTCTGCTAGCTGCACATCACCTCTGAGTAACAGGACGGTATCGCGAGCTAACAGGCGCACCCATTGTGCTTGTCCTCTCCAAGTGAAGAAACTGTTGGAATCAAAAGCATCAAGTCCTAAACTAAATTGAGAACGAAAGGCAAGAACTTCCTGACTACTGCGAGAAGTCCATTCTTGAAAAAAACGCACAGCGGTTACTCGCGTTTTTCCTTCCTCGTCTGCACCAAAAGCCGGAAAGGGTATTTCCCCATCAATATAATTGGCTTCGCTTTCCCGCCGAGTTGCACTCAGACCCAATGCCAATTCGTGAGTTGGAGATTGTATAATGGGCTGGCGTAGCGTGAGTTCATAGTAGCGAGAGTTGGATTGGATATCGAGGATATTGAAGGGTCTTTCAATGACATCGCTCTCAGAAATGCCAAAGCTAAAGGTAGCAGTGCCATTGCGAGGATTGAAAGGCACAGAGTAGCTGAAGTCAAAAGTATTACTACCATCAGTATTTGTATAAGCAGCAATGACGCCATCACCCCATCCAAACAGATTGGCTTCGCTCACTTGGATTTGGCGGCGAAAACTACCAACTGTAGGAGAACGCCCATTATCTAGGGTGATTTGTAGGTTAAAAGTATCTGCTTCCCTAACTCGCACTTCTAACAAACTCACCCCCGGACGCGAACCTGCAGATAATTCTGCTGACAGGTTTTCAATAAGGGGATTGAGTTGCAAAAGTTGCAATGCTTCGAGCAGGCGCTCTCGATTCAAGGGTTTACCTGTGGCTAGAGCAATGCGACTTCGCACATAGCCAGGATTGAGTCTGCGTGTACCTGATATCTTGATATCTTCTACTTGACCCTCAATTACTTGGATTTCTACGGTTCCTTCTTGGAGCTTCTGCGTTGGGATAAAGGCTCCGGATGTAATGTATCCTTTCTTAACATATAGTTGCGTAATTTTCGTTCGCACCTCGAATAATTCTGCAAATGTAATGGGGTGGTTGGTGTAGGGTGCAGTGATCTGGGCAAAATCTTCAGGGCTAAAGACTGTACTGCCCGTAACTTCAAATTTTTTAACAGTGATAGTTTGAGGAATGTCGCTAGGTGTGGGTTGTTCGGAACCGGGAGGTGTTGTGGTGGGTGGAGGAAGTAATTCCTCTGGTGGCGGTAAGGGGGAGGGAGGCGGTTGTTCTGGTATTGGCTGGGTAGAAGGTGGTTGGTTCTCCCGTTGTAAAGTGGGTTGGGGTAGGGTTTGGGCGCGTTGTTCGTTTGATGTTTGCGTTGTGTTAACGACTTGTGCTTGCAGTGGTTTGACTGGCATTGCAGTGATGATTGCAACCAAGCTCAAACAATACCAGTACTGATAGAACTCTAGTTTTTTGGGAAGTTTACCGAGCATGATAATAGGGAAATGATAAGGAGGAAGAAACAGAATTTGGAGAAGCTTTAATCTGGAGTTTAGACTAGTTTGCGGTGCGAAACTCCAAACCTTTACGGCGATTGATGTACATCAAATATAAGCGCACCTACCCAAAACTTGAGTAGAGTTTTCATAGTACGCTTGAACTAAAATGCCGACAACGCAGATTGCGTTGTCGGCGATAAAGCTGCGGTCGGCCTCCGGCGATCGCCAGAAAAAATTGACGATCGCGATTTTCTTGTAATCAAGTAAGAGAGATAAAAATGATGACTGAATCTCAATGAAAGATAAATTTTTTGGAACTATTTTTGAGCAAATTAAAATAGTTCATCGTTCTTAAGTATGTTTTTGAGTAGTACAGGGTTGCACACTCACTTAAAAATCGATGTTACGTAAAAAATATGAATTTGACAAATAGTTTAGTATTCTGATTCAGTTAGAGAGCCGGTCAAGTAATAATGGTTGACAAATAAGAGATAATATGAATAGGAAAAAACAAGGGATAACAAAGAACTAGACAAAGCGATCGTTAACGAGGAGGGTTTAAGAAACTAGTTGGGAAAAAGCTGGAACAGACAAACGTGCAATTACATGGAGATTATGTATAACTGCGACACGGTTTGACGAACCAAACCCACCTCGCTCCTTAGCGATTTCTACTGTGCGTTCAATTAGTCTTTGGTCAACTCCAAACTCTATCATCGCTTGTCTAAAATTTACCAAAGTCCCTTTACTGGGGGTAATGAGACGGAAGCTGTGATTAGAGGCAAAGTCTGCTAAGGGACTTCCAAAAAATAAATAATCCCAAAAAACTCAAGAACCGACATTTTTGTCAGAATGATAATCATTGTAAAAGATGGAAAGAAAGGGTTGCCAACGGCAACCCTTTCTTTCCCCAAATACGCATGAAAAGTTTGCACTTCAATTGCTTTGCAAATGGTGCTATTATAATGTGTTAATATTGTTAACTCTGGTCAAAAAAACTTGTATAACTACTTAAAAAAATTACGTTGCTCCACAACAGATATCAATAAACCACTTCCCTAAATTCGGAAAAAAATCATGTGTAGAATCGGTCAAGCGCTTGATTTGTCTCTCAATTTTTGACATAGCTTTTTTCGTAAGCTTAACTCCTGTTTCATAAGTTTGAGTGACTAGCTTAACAACTGGATGTTTCCCGTTCCATGTCATATTTTGAGCAAAGTTTAAAGCCGTTTCCACTTCATCTAGGATGCTACCATTCCAAAAGTTTTCTAGAACTGCCCAAGTTCTTTCAATGGGATTATATTTACTGTGATAAGGAGGATAGTAAGCTAAACGTATATTTAGTTTATATTCTTGAGCAAACTCAACTATACGTTTCATAAACTGAGTGCGCCGAGAATTATTTTCGGGTCCATTATCTTGATTGATAACCAATGTTTTAATTTGGGAGAAGCGAGAATTTTCTGATTTCCAAAAATCTGCTAAAACGTCAACAATAAAATCACTCGTCACTTTGGACTCTGTAAAATATAAAAAGAGTTCATCAAGCTCTGGGAGAAAGATACCGTAAGGGACTACGGTTGTTTTCGGATTATAATCGTGGTCTTCAGATTCGGTCGCCGCTCGGTTTCTACCACCTCGGTCAAATGAGCCAATGTTGACACGAGCTTTCGCATCAAGACTTAAACGTAAAATACTGGGGTCTAAGTCTGCGTTTTGATTTACTATTGCTAGTTCTTCAAAGATTGCGTCTGTCTCTGGAATTTTTTTTGAGGTTGAACTTTCGCAACCCGTTTGAGACGATATCCTAAATTATTTAATTTAAGACGAATCGTTTCCGAAGTTGGTAACTCTTCATCACTATAACCGTATTTCTCAATTAATTGCTTTCTGACTTCGGCAGCACTTAATCGTGTGTATAGTCTCTGGCTTTTAAAGCTGGGGTCAGTTTGGCTTTGAGAATCAACCAAATTTTTTATATCTTCTATTAGGGATGGTCGATGTTCTTCTATTTTCTTCCGCCCTCTAGCAAGATAATTATCTATACAAGTTATACCACTTTTTAATTCTCTGATTCCTTTACGAATGGTGCATCGATTCCATCCCAACTCTTCTTCCACAAGTCTCTGTCCTCCCAGACCTAACCCCAGGACTGTTTCTGCTATAAATTTACGCTTTGCTGCACCTTTTAATTGAACTGCTGTCTGTTTCAATAACTTTTTAAGCGAAGAAGTTAATACTATAGACACCCCTGTGCACCCAAAAACTAAACTATCATTACTGAATTTACTACAAAAGGGTGGAGGAAGGGCAGGCGACGCCTGCCCTTCCTCCACCCTCTTTGATACCGATTATTATTATCTTTTTTGGAATATTTTATTTTTTGGAAGTCCCTTAGGTTTTTCTCTATCACTTATATTATCAGTTATATTATCACTCCTAAATCGTTGTCAAGACATGGATGATATTTTATAACTGATATTTTATTATCACCTCTAAATAAACCTGATAATTAACACGTAATATCAGTGATAAGTTAAGTATTGATTTTTATCTATGCTTTAGCCGATTCTTTTGGGTGAATATAGATGTCGTCATAGTCTCCTTTTCCTGCACCCTCTTGACAAATGTGCAATCACTCTAACCTCTCACGAATGCCCTTACATCGAGTCAAGATACAATAATGGACATTGCTGAGACACCTTGTTTGTTTTTTACTTTTATGACAGTCTCAGCTTTTTTTGTGCCATTTTCAACGCGTCGAACTCATGTCATAATAAGGTAGCCTAAAACTAGGAATCAAGTAGATCTATTTACGATTCCTAGATAAAATAGCAAAAACTAATTTGTGAAAGGAATAGCAGGTTATGGATAATCAAAACCTCGTCAACAACAATCCTCAATTTGAGGAGTTTTTGGAAAATTTGCACAGCTTAACTGATGAAGAACTGCAAAGTATTTATGGAGGAATTGGTGTAGAGCTTAATGTGGATGTGGCGGGTCTTAATGTAGATGTAGATGTAAATTCCGAGGTTTCGTCTACCGGTATGCAATGATGTGTACTTAATAATCTAGAACTTACGCATTGACAGAAGATACCAAATATGAGGTATTGGTTTCAGGCATTTAAACGTGATTTCTCGATGATTTTTGAGCGATTGCCCAAGGGGCACTGGCGGAGCCAATCGCTATTTATCTGAACTTCATCCTCAAAAGCCTGAAACAGCGCAATTTCGTTTAGAGGTTGTTTGAAAAGTCTAATATATTACTTGCCCAAGCGACTAGAAGTCGCACGCCAGATGCTTCTCCTTGCGGAGACGCTGCGCGAACAACGGAGGGAACCTCCCTTCGGGTTCACCCTATGGCGTCAGCCATAGGGACTAAGTTTTGTGTAGTAGCGAATTATATTCGCCCAATACTTTTCAAACATCCTCTTAGACACATGACGGGAAATTTGTACAGTGCGTAAGTCCTAGACTCAATTTGAAGAAATTGTGAGTAATTTTCACTCGCAAAATTTAAAGGAATTCAGCTATTTCTCCTTCTCAAATTTGGGAAGGAGACATGGCTTAACCGAGAAGTATTGAAATTAATTGGGTAAGCCATTTTTTAACTTTTGGTAGACGCGTCTATTTGAAGAACATATTAATGCAAGCACACTCAAGTAGTCAGCAAATTATTCTGCCTACAAGTAGTCGTAGTTGACAATTAGCCTCACAGTTTCGCCAGATGCATAACTCTCCCAAAGGCGTTTGTAACCCTATTTTCCCCATTGAAACTCAACTACGGTAGTTTCAACACTAGATTCAGTAAGTTTTATTAACTGGAATTATGGACGAGCAAAAATTGAATGATCTTAATAATCAAACGACAAAAAACTTAGATGAATTATTTCAAGAAGCGTTAGAATCAGAAACTTCTGGACGTTATAAAGAAGCAGAATCTCAGTATAAAAAGCTATTTATATTAAATAAAAATCAGACCAATGTTTTGTTCCACTTGGGAATGTTGTATTACGCAACTGAGCGGTATCAAGAGGCGCTAGAGCTACTACAAAAATCTTTAGAGCTTGATCCATCAAAAGCAGTTATACATTTTAATATGGCTAAGATTCTGGAGAAAGTTCGTGCTATTCCCCAGGCAATTCAAGCTTATCAACGAGCAATCGAGCTTGCTCCCCAGTGGGTAGAGCCTTATGAAAACTTAGCTAATATTTTTTTGAGAAATCAAGAGTTTGAGCGAGCAGAACCAATTTATCGACAAGCGACGATAGCTAATTCCAATCATCTTAATAGCTATCTTAACTTAGCAAATGTTTTGATGAAACGCCATCAGTTCGATTATGCCATTCAAATCTATCAAAAAGCTCTGGAATTAAAACCACGGGATATTAATATAATTACTAACATAGGAGTAGCTTTTGATGCCAATCAAGACTCGGCTCAAGCTGCTCTTTACTATGGTTATGCTTGTTATTATCGAGAACAATATCAAAACGCAATTGACCTGTTTGACAGATTTCTAGAAACTCAAGTAGGAAATGTGCGCTTTTATGAGGTTCTCGCTAATTGTTATGAACGGTTGCACCAAAATGAAAAAGCGATTAAGACATTTAGAAAAGGACTAAAACTTTATCCCAAAACTACCCAGCTTTATTTAGGCTTAGCATCGGAATTACAGGGCTTCGGAGAATCAGAAGCAGCGATCGCTGTTTTGACTGAAGCAATACAGTTGCTACCAAATACTTTATCTTTGGAGTTTAAAAAGCAACTGATACTACCAATTATTTACGAAACACAAGCAGAAATTGACTTTTACAGAAATCGATTTACAATCGGGTTAAATGAGTTAATCCAAAAAACATCCCTAGATAATCTTGAAGCAGAAAAGGATGCTTTATCAGCTCTCAAGAGTAGTAGACATAATATCATACAGAATCAAGGCAAAAATGACCGAGAACTACAGGCACAGTATGGGCAGTTCGTGTGTCAAGTTATGGCTGTCAACTATCCCCAATGGTCAAAGCCTTTGGTGATGCCTTCTTTAAGTGAAAGTCCAAAAATTCGTGTGGGTTATGTCTCCTCCCACTTCACAAATCATCATGCTGCTAAGTGGGCACTGGGTTGGTTAAGAAATCATAATAGACAAGAATTTAAAACGTATTGTTACTACACAGGCAACAAAATAGAGCAAACAAATCAAAAGTTCAAATTTTTAAGCGATGTTTATCATCACATACCTGAGAATTTGTCAGCAATTTGTGAGCAAATAACAGCCGACAAATTACACATACTTGTTTTTCCAGATATTGGTGTGTCTCCTCTCTCAACTATGATAGCAGGATTGCGGCTGGCTCCAGTGCAATGTACGGCGTGGGGGAATGCTATGACCTCTGGCTTGCCAACAGTTGACTACTTCTTGTCTAGCGAACTCATGGAGCCAGAAAATGCTCAACAACATTATTGCGAGCAATTAGTTCGCTTGCCTAATAGCGGACTTTGTTATGAGAAACCATTTGTTCCTCAACTGACAAAAAGCCGTTCAGATTTTCAGCTTCGTGATCATGCTGTAGTGTATTTATCATGTCAAAGTTTAACTAAATACTTACCACAGTATGACTATATATTTGCAGAAATAGTACAACAAGTTCCTGAAGCGCAGATTGTCTTCTTATCTAGCCCATGTGCTAATATTACTGAGAAATTTCAGCAACGTTTAAAACGTGCCTTTGCTAAATTTGGCATGATTTTTTCAGAAAACTGTTTGATTTTGCCTCGCCAAGACCCAATTAGTTATATGAATCTCAACCTAGTGTCAGACGTATTTCTAGATACTTTTGCTTGGAGTGGTGGTAACACGACTTTAGAAGCGATCGCTTGCAATTTACCAATTGTGACTTGCCCTGGTGAATTGATGCGCGGTCGTCATTCCTATGCCTTTTTAAAAATGATGGGTGTGACTGATACAATTGCTAAAAATGAAGCTGAATATATTGAAATAGCGGTGAGATTGGGGCTGGATCAAGAGTGGAGAAAGAGCATTGTTGAACACATAAAACAGCAGAATTCCATTCTCTACGATGACAAAACTTGTGTAGAAGCACTCGATGTATTCTTTCGCCGTATCGTTCAATCAGATCACAACAAGTCGCAACAGCTAACCCAAGCATTACCTTAGCCAAGTTTATGCAAACTAACCAGATAAAACAATCTGTTTTGGTGATTACTGGAATGCATCGTTCTGGTACATCTTTTACGGCGTCCTTACTTCAAAGTGCGGGGTTAGATATTGGTCAAAGACTGTTAGAACCAAGACCGGATAATGTCAAAGGTTTCTTTGAAAATATTGACTTTCTGGAATTTCAGAAAATGGTTCTAAAGTCACAAAGGTTAAAGGATCAAGAGTGGACTAGAGAACAAAAAATTAAGATTGAAGAGCAGGATGTAGAAAAAGCAAAAGAAATCATTGCCAAAAATTCGCAAGCTCCAATTTGGGGATGGAAAGACCCCCGGACAACACTTTTCTTAGATTTTTGGGAATCTTTACTCCCAGAGGCTAATTTTTTACTCATTTATCGCTCACCTTGGGAAGTCATTGATTCCCTCTACCGTCGAGGTGAGGGCATATTTTTTAAAAAACCAGAGCTAGCAGCAATAACGTGGATACAATATAACCAAAAGCTGATAGAGTTTTATGATAAATTCCCTCATCGTTGTCTTTTAGCTAGTGTTTACAGCATCGCTAATAATACTCAAGCCTTTATAGATGCAATCAATGCAAAATTCCAACTCAATTTAGGAACTCCTAGTTCAGATATTTATGACGAATCTTTACTGAATACTCAAGTATCGGATACTTATAGACCCAGCTTAGTTGGTCATTGCTTTCCTCAGACATTATATATTTATAGAAGACTCAATACAAGGGAAGTACCGCTTGGTAATTATCCTGATTTATCATGGCTTAAAAAGATAAAACCTTCTCTTGAGATGAGCAGGGCTTTTCAAGATTGGATGAATATCCGTGCTTTGGAACGAAAAGTTAAAAAACTAGAAGTTGAATTAGAGCAAACACAAATTCAGCTTCAACAAGCTCAAGCAGAACTCAAGGCGTCTAGTCATACCAAAACTGAATGATTAAATTCTCATCAGCAGATGTTTGCACTCTATGAAGAATTAGTATAAGCGACTATGCCAACTGTCAGCGTGATTATTCCTACTTACCAACGAGCTCATCTGCTGAGTGAGGCTATTAACAGTGTTTTGGCACAAACCTATAAGGATTACGAAATTATCGTCATCAACGATGGTTCGAGCGACAATACAACAGAAGTACTTGCCCAATTTGGCGATTGCCCAAAGGGCAGTGGGCTAAAGCCCAATCGCATTACAGCCATCCATCAAAGTCATCGGGGAGTATCTGCGGCTCGCAATGCCGGAATTAAAGCCTCCAATGGACAGTATATTGCCTTTCTGGATGATGATGACCTCTGGGAGACTCAGAAGTTGGAACTCCAGATTCCCGTCTTAGAATCTCATCCAGAAATTGGCTTGATTTATTCAGATGTGCTTTGGTTTAATGAGCAAGGTTTTTTGCCCGGTTCATACAACAACAAGTTTCCTACGCCGAATGTTCAAGCTGTCTGGACTCTTTTTATAAATAACTTTATTCCAACAATTTCTGTAGTTGTGCGTCGAGAGTGTTTTGATGAAATTGGCTTTTTTGATGAAAACTTGACGGCTTGTGAAGATTATGACTTGTGGTTGCGGCTGATTGAAAAATGGCGGGTTTATTTCTTGAATGAGTCATTAGCACGTTGTCAAATATCAGAAAATTCTATACAAAAAGATATCAAACGAGTCTTGCGTAACTATCTGTGCGTAAAAGAAAAAGCTATCAGCCGCCATTCAGAACTAAGGCGAATTCCCCTCAAGTTTCTTGATGCTTGGTTTTACGATTACTACCTGAAACTCGCACGAGTTTATCTGGAGAATTATCAAAGTGAAAAAGCTCGTATCGTTTTGCATCGCTATCGGGAAGCGCGTGGAGAAACACCTGCTTATAATCAGTTAGATCAACGTCTCAATAGCGCATCCACAACGAATGAATTGAGGGATAGTCGTTGTGTATTTGTAGTAGCTCAGGGTAGAAGTGGCAGTACCCTACTATTAAGGTTACTAAATGAAATCGAAGGCTACAATATATGTGGAGAAAACTTTGCTGCCATCAGTCAACTCTCTACTTTTTATCAGTCGCTGATTAAGGCAACAAAAACGATATCACATCATCAAGGTAACTTTTTTACTTATGAAGAATTGCTGTCTTTCCCTAAACAGACTAATTCTACATATTCTAGATTTGAGTGGTATAACGTTTACAACATTGAAGATATAAAAGAGAAATTGAGGGAATTGATTGTTCAACTATATAACCCTGAAAGAAAATTTCGGGTGTGGGGTTTTAAGGAAATAAGATTTGGTATGAACATTAGCTTCGAGAGAAGTCACAACAATCTGCTTGACCAAGAAATATCTTCTTACGAGACTTTTCAAAGAGATTTAGACTTTTTAAAGGAAGTGTTTCCTAATTGTAAGTTTATTTTTCATACAAGAAGAATTCAAGAATTAGTAAAAAGTGCATGGTGGGCTAAAAATCCACAAAAGAGTCAGGAAATTCTCAAGGAGCAGGAGCGCTTCTTTGCAGAGTATAGTCATGAAAATGCTGAATTTAGCTACTACTTAACGTATGATGACTTAGTAAACAACACTCACACCTTACAAGGTATGTATAAGTTTTTGGGAGAAGCATTTGATATAGATAAGTATAAAGCTGTCCTCAGTAGATAAGCTTTTAGTAAAAATACACGTAGTAAAAATACACGTAGGGTGGGCAATGCCCACGCTTATCTAGATTCTATCTGGGTTTTGGTGAGCATTGCCCACCTTAGCGATACTTACAGCAGAATAGAGGCGTCAGTCGGCGAAAATAGAAGGGGAGCATCCCAGTTTTTAGAGCTTGTCATTATCCACATTTTTCTCAAAAAAGGCGATCGCCCAAAAATCGGATTACAGAACCCTGATGCTAGCGTGGAAATTCTCAACAGATTTTCACAAATGAGA
>JAESFN010000800.1_pt1 | contig 20861 bp, 20 predicted proteins | sample 9269411 | NCBI WGS metagenome assembly JAESFN01 (sample SAMN14505399, study PRJNA617100) | algae metagenome | isolation source: Iphinoe sp. HA4291-MV1 and co-occurring heterotrophs from trail next to... | place: USA: Maunawili Falls, Hawaii | collected 2009-07-25
AAACTACCCCAAGCTGCGTCGAGACAATGCTTTGCCAACATTCCACGACTGGTTGCTTTAAGGTTCAAATCCTCAGCGAAAATCATTCCCGTCGAGGTCTTACACGAAAAAATTTGGGACGGGGGTCTTACACGTAGAGAATGAGCGGAACCTTGGTTTTGTTGATTTGTGTTGACATCACGAGTACTCGTTGTATGAAGGTTCCGCTCATTCTCAGGGGACAATGCGTCGGCAGCCTTATTACCACGAGTACTCGTCTTTACGGGGTTCCGACTGGGAAAAAGAGCCAAGCCTTCTCCTTTGGAGACGCTAGCGCGAACGTTTGGTTGATCTGTCGGCGTAGTAGAGTATTCGTTTTTATAAGGCTTGGCTCTTTTTCTTGTCCCAAGTGCGACGGAACACAGATCAACAGAACAAAGGCTGCCCAAATTTTTAGGGGACGAATGCGTCACACCATTACAAAGCGTGTGAGCAGTGTTGATGTGGAACTGTTTGCGCGTGTCATAAATGCGTTCATGCAATCTACGTATCTTATGCTGTGCTTTTCGATAATTGGCAGAGCCTTTGGTCTTGTTTTTCAACTTGCATTGCAGCCATCTAAGCTCGCGTTGCAAAGACTTGAAAAACCGGGGTCTTTCTACCAATCGTCCATCAGATACAGCCAAAAACTTCTCCAAGCCAACATCAATGCCAATAGAGTTACCATTCGGCATGATATCAGGTACGGAAACATCAGATTGCAAGACCAATTGAGCGTACCATCCCGACGCTTTGCTGACAACTCTAACCTGCTTAACTACAAATCCATCTGGAATTGGGCGATGCAAATTGATTGGTACTGCCCCAATTTTAGGCAGTTTAATCTGAAACCCCATCGTCGCATTGTCCCCTAATTTTCTGCCAGCCCTGTTTTTGTTGATTTGTGGGACAAGACGAGTATTCGTAGTATGAGGGCTGGCAGAAAATTTCGTGTTAGACCCCCGTACGGGATTAGATTTGAACTGCGGAAACACAAACGAGCGATACTGACCAAATTTCTTGAATCTGGGAAACCCAAAACCGCGTTCCATCATGAACTTGAACGCTTTATCTAGTCGTTTCAATGCGTCTTGCAGTACTTGAGATTGAACATCTTTGAGTTCTGGGTTGTCCTTTTTTATTGGTGTCAGCGCGTTCTGCTGTTTGTAGTAATCAGGATACGGTGTATCAACCGGGATGATGTATTCAGAGTGAATAGAGCAGGAGTTGACTGCACATTTACGCGAAGCAATCCAGTCTTTGCGCTCACGCAATGCATAGTTGTATACTTTGCGGCACGCTTCCATCCAAGTAAGCATCCTGGCTTCTTGGGTAGCGTTTGGATAAATCCGGTAACTGTAAGTCAACGAGAGCATCTAATCACCTCCTCTGATATTCTAACAGGCTTTGCTTATCTGTTAGAAGTTTCCAGAGATAGGAAAAAGACAGCACATCGAATGCTGTCTTTTTCCATGAGGGGTCCATGTATCCCACCGCCAAACGGAGTACCGTTATGGCGGGGGACTTATAGCCCCTCAAACTCCCCATCAGTTAAAACTTGTAACCCAAAACTTGAATCGCACCGTTCTCTGGCAATTTACCAGAACTGACAGTAATTGTGTCACTACTGCTACGACGTACTGTCATTCCATTCATCACCTTTAGGAAGTCATCCAAAGGTGAAATATCGCAATTCGCAGCATCTGCAGCTTGTGTACGGTAATGGGTAGGAATAATTATTTTGGGATTGAGGGTTTGAATTGCCTGTTTAGCTTCTTCAGAATTATAGGCTTTTGCACCCCCTCCTACAGGAACTAACGCCACGTCAGGACGCCCCATAAGGATTTTTTGCTCAATGGAAATGGGTGCTGCTGCTCCTCCTAAATGAAGGATATTAATTCCCCCTTGTCTCCATTGCCAAGCCGTATTTACACCAAACTGTCTCCCACCTTTACGGTCATGGTTTATAGCAATTCCTTGGAACTTAATGCCATTAAACTCGTAAGCTCCCGGTTCATAAATAAGCTTTGGATTTCCAGCAAGGTCTTCTACTGCACCTTCATCTAGCAGTTGACTGCTAATGAGAACCAAATCAGCCGCAACCTTTGGTGCACGATAACCAGCGGTACAGCCAACTGTCCGAAAAGGATTCGTGAGAATTTTTACTCCGCCACCAGTAAACAGAAAGCTAGTATGACCTAGCCACTGAATTGATAATAAACCGCCAGATTGGGCATTAGCTTGAAGGTAGGAACCCAAGCTAGTAACTAACGTTGTTACTAATCCCGACCCTGCATAGCCCAATAACTGTCGTCGTTTCATGGATTCATCTCTCGATACTGCAATTGTTCCAGAAAGTTTCGCAGTAGTTGCTTCCCTGAAGTTGTCAGGACACTTTCTGGGTGAAACTGGACGCCCTCAATATGAGGATAGTTCCGGTGTCGTACCCCCATAATTGTGCCATCCTCAATCCAAGCAGTGATTTCTAGCACATTTGGGCAAGTATCGCGCTCAATCACTAAACTATGATACCTGGTTGCGGTCATTGGAGTTTCTATCTTGTTGAAGACTCCCACGCCTGTATGATGTATCTGAGAAGTTTTGCCGTGCATCAACTCTGGCGCAGAAACAATCTTACCGCCAAACACTTGACCAATACTTTGATGCCCTAAACAAACTCCTAAGATTGGTAAGCTTGGTCCAAGCTGACAAACGATATCCAAGGAAATTCCAGCATCTTCTGGGCGACCTGGTCCTGGGGAAATCACGACTCCATCTGGCTTGAGATCACGAATTTCCTCTACAGTAATCTTGTCGTTACGAAAAACCTTAATATCGGCTGCTACTGGGAACCCAGCCGCCAATTCTCCCAGATGCTGCACCAAGTTATAGGTAAAACTGTCGTAGTTATCGATAACTAGAATCACAAGTTATAACTCCTGGTTTCTACCAATCAGATAATTGTGATTGATTGTTACCAGAAGATTTTAACGGATTCGCGGAAGTCCCACCCTCAATGTACTAAGCGTGGTAGGTATGGACAGCAGGAAATTGTGAAAACTTCAAGGGCCAAATTTGAACTACGTTCAAACAGGATAGAGAAGATTTGAACAATTTCCAAACTTGCCCGGAATAACTTTACTACAAGTTGCGGTACACATCATGATAGAGATGGTAATGCAGCAATGAATATTAGAGCAGAAGGTATCAGAATGAGCCAGTTGCTTGCGGGGGTTCCCCCCGTTGTGCAATCTGGCGTGCTATCCTCCTCTGGGACGGGGGAGGCTAACGCCAATGGAGAGGAAGTAAGACCAATTCGCGGGCGTAAGCCTAAGATGCGGCATTCCTCTGTGAAGTTGGAAGCCCGGCTGGGTAGTTCACGGTGAAATAGATGCTAAGACCAAGGCTAATAGGGGAGGAAGTAAAAGTGTAACAGCTACTATCACCGCTACCAAAGCAGAGACAAGCACAGCACCAGCAGCGCAGTCTTTAGCAATTTTTGCCAATTCATGGTAGGTCTGCTTAACCGTTAAGTCCACAATTGACTCGATCGCTGTATTCAGTAACTCCAACGCCAAAACTAAACCGCTTGTTATTCCAATGACAGCTATTTCCACAGGTTTCAGATGTAAAAAAACGCTCAAACCGATTGCTAAAGCACCCACACCAACGTGAATGCGAAAATTGCGTTGTGTTTGAAAAGCGTAGCTAATTCCGCACCAAGCATACTTAAAACTGACAAATAAGCTAGAGGCTACTTGCCACGATAGTTCACGTTGCTGCTTAGTAACAACTGTTTCTATGCAGTTCGGTGCTGGCGGGGACGAAACTTTTGGTGGGGACGAAACTTGTTGAGACATAGGCATAAAAATCAAACAGCAGAATGGGTCAGGAGGAAACAGCGGATGTTAAGAAAAGAATGAACTTATCAGCAGTTTTTAACAGAAAAATATTGAAAATTAAATATAGAATAACACTTAGATTATTATCCTAAGTCATTGCTCTTCAATGTCAACTTCGATACCTATCCTCTTCAGTAAGATAACTTGCTGCTTTAGCATTTGGCTCAAACTTTCTTCATCAGGATGATCCCAACCCAAAAGATGCAGTAACCCATGTGCTGCTAACCAAGCCAGTTCTGTTGGCAAAGGGTGATCTTGCTCTTGAGCTTGTTGTTGAGCCTTTTCGACAGAAATAACAATATCACCAAGATACAACGGTTCCTCTGCGTCCATTTCTGCTAGCCCAGGAGTATTTACCTCCAGTGCAGCAAAGGATAAAACGTCTGTCGGTTTATTTTGATGACGATACTGGTTGTTTAATGTAAGAATTTCAGTGTTGTCTGTCAAACGTAGTCCAATTTCATAAGTTGGCTCTGGAGAAATACTCGGCTGTAATATTTCCAACCAGTGTCCAAACCAGTCTTTCCAGGTTTCAGCAGCAATGTAGGCATCGGCATCCTTAGAGTTTAGAGCTTTAAGGTGAGATGATTCATAATAACAATCTTGTACATACAGTTCAACTCGCACCAGCTACAAAGTCTCCTAAGCCTACGTATAAATTTATTCGTTAGCGAGTAAGGTAAGCCAGACCTACAAGGACTGCTAAAAGACCAGCAGTCGTCAGTACAAAATGCTTTAAGGAGGTGCCACGTTTTTGAACCATGTTTCGCATGGCGAGTTTTACGTAGCTAGGTTGAGGTTCTGCAGAAGGAGAGTCACCCATAATAATGATTTGTTACCAAACTCTTCTAATAATGTAACAGTTCTTAAGCATCAAGTTGCCATTCTGCCCCTTTGGAGACAAGGGGACAAATCAAGTCAAAAGTCAAAAGTTGGAATTACTCCCTCATCTCAATTATGCAGAAGCTTCCACCAACTGGTTTTCTTGCCGTAGATAGGCTTGGATGAACATATCGATTTCACCGTTCATAACATCCGCGATCGCAGTTGTTTCTAAATTACTACGCAAATCTTTCACCAACTGGTAAGGATGAAAAACGTAGTTCCGGATTTGGTTACCCCAAGACGCTTCTACCATATCACCCCGGATTTCTGCGATTTCTTTAGCGTGTTGCTCTTGAGCGATAACCAGCAGTTTTGCCTTCAAGCGGGCGAGAGCTTTTTCTTTGTTTTGTAATTGGCTGCGTTCTTCCGTACAACGGACAGCAATACCAGTAGGAATGTGAACAACTCGCACTGCGGTTTCTACTTTGTTGACATTTTGCCCACCTTTACCACCAGAGCGAGTTGTGGTCACTTCCAAATCTTTCTCTGGAATTTCCAGCTGTACATTATTATCTATCTGAGGCATCACTTCTACGCCAGCAAAGCTCGTTTGCCGCTTACCATTGGCATTGAAGGGTGAAATTCGTACTAGACGATGTGTACCTGTTTCTGAGCGCAGATAACCATAGGCGTAGCGCCCAGTAATTTCTATAGTTGCAGATTTGATACCCGCTTCATCTCCTTCGGAAAGTTCAGTTAAATGCACTTTATAGCCATGGTTTTCTCCCCAACGGGTGTACATTCGCAGCAACATTTCTGCCCAGTCTTGAGCATCAGTTCCACCAGCGCCTGCGTTGATTGTGAGTACAGCGCCCTTATCATCATAGGGACCAGAAAGCAACTGGAGTAACTCCCATTGGTCTAGTTCGTGCTTGAGCTGATCAACAGTAGATTCAGCTTCTTGCAGTAGCCCTTCATCTGTGTCTAACTCCAACAGTTCTAAAACTGCTTTAGTGTCTTCCAAACTCGTTTGCCACTGGTGATACTGTTGCAGATGTGCTTTCAGGTCGTTGAGTTCTTGCAGTGTTTGTTGTGCCTGAGTTTGGTCATTCCACAACTCTGGTTGAGCCGCAACTTGTTCTAGGTCTTGAATTTTGGCAGAAAGTGCAGGGATGTCAAAGATAGTCCTGGGTTTTACCCAGGCGATGAGACAACGTTTCGATTTCGTGTTTGAGTTCTAAAACTTCCATAGTGCTTAGTTTGATGATGAGCGCTTTTTGACGACGATATGCGATCGCTCTTTATTCTATTTGCTTTTTCTATTTTACCTACACTTTACTATATACATACTTATACTATAGGAATCCGGTTTGATTTGGTGAACTAACTCGTAGGGGGAGGGAACAAGGAACTCTTAACAGGGAAGAAGGAATAAAGGTGTACTGAGTTTTTTTCAAAAATCAAATAGGAATCCTATATCTTTTTATAAGTAACAAAATTGACATTTTAATTCTGTCCTACATATCACAAGTCATCTTTAGTACGTCATGGCGGAAATAAAGCTACCATCACCAAATAGGTAAAAAGCTTGCAGCATCTTGGTTCTTTCTTTTTACTTTTTACTTTTGCCTTGTTACACTAGTCTCTTGCCAGGAGTTGTACTGTGACACGCCAAATTAGTCCAGCAACAATCAGCGCTAAACCCACTAGCCAAATTTGCTGTTCTACCCAGAAGGCTAGGAATGCACAGGAAGCCATGCCAGCCCAGCTTATCCATTTGGGATAGAGTCGTTCTTCAGCAGGCAATTGCAGTGCTGCCAAGTTCGTAATTGCGTAATAAATTAAAACGTTAAAGGCACTGAACGACCATGTCGTTTTCACGTCTCCAATCAGTACTAAACCCGCAATTGCTACTCCCACAACCAGCACAGCCAAAACTGGTGTCGTTCCTGACTGATTGAGTCTCGCAAAAATCCCAGGTAAATCCCGGCGTCTTCCCATTGCCAGTACAACACGGGATAATCCTAAAATTAAGTTCAGTAGCACGCCCAGCATAGCAGTGATAGCACCAATTGCTACGACCAAACTAGCAGCAGGATCAGCAACGCTGCGGATAACTACCTCAAGAGGTGCAGCTTGTGTTTGTTCAGTCACTTTTCCCAAAACACTTGCTCCCACTGCCCCAACACCAACCACCGCCACTGTTATATAAAGCAACATTGTCAGCAGTAGAGAGACAATCATCGCTCTGGGAATAGTTTTTCGCGGTTCTTTTGCTTCCTCACCCATTGTGGCGATACGACCATAACCCGTGTAAGCTACAAACATCAGAGCAGTAGCCTGAAGTAGCGATGCTATATTTCCTGAGAAAAAGGGTGTGAGATTTTCCGCACCGACGGTGACAGCACGCGGGAAACAAACAAGAACAAAGAAACCCAAAGAAAGCAGCGTTAACGATACGATGATGATATTAACGCGGTTAGAGCGCCGAATTCCGCTCAACACAATTGCGGTAAGAATAATCACAGCCAAAAGAGCTGTGGGAACGAGCAAACCATGCCCCGTCAAATTCGTTGTAGTTAGCAAGTAAATTGCAAAACCCAAAGCAGCTGTGGCAGCAGAAGCAGTTTTGGCTAAAAGAAACATCCAGCCAGCTGTGAAACCAAACCAAGGATTCAGGTATTTGTAGCCATATTCATAAGTTCCACCACTAACGGCATGATTAGCAGCTAACTGGGCACTGTTAAGACCATTGCAGGTAGCCACAAAGGCAGCAAGCGCCACTGCAACAATCACAGCAGATCCAGCAATCCCCGCAGCAATACCTATGCTCACGAATACGCCGGTGCCAATAATCGACCCCAGCCCCATCATAGTTGCACCCACAACCCCCAATTCTCGTTGTAGTTGGGGTGTTACCGTTTTACCCGACACAAGAAACCTCCTTGTGAGCTAGAGATTGCAGTTGTATAAATTTTATCCCTTCAACGATAAAAAACCGTGGCTTTAAAGGTCAAACCACGGCTTATTTTTGAGTACAACAAATTCTTCTCGATATGCTTAATCGCGGCTGTTAAGAGCAATAAGCAATCGCAAAATGAAAACAAACAAATTGATGTATGTCAAGTACATCGATAAAGCCGCAGGCAAATATTGGTCATTACGATAGGTACGTGGCAAGATGTAAAAGTCAACCACAGACGCACCAACAAAGAGAAACACGCCCAAACCTGAGATACCGATTTCCAACCAATTTGGCGTATAAACACCAAACGCACTGAGTAAAAGTTGCGCGACGAGTACGACAACTAGGGCAATCACCGTTACATAACACCTACCCAAAGCTACCCATAACTGGAAATATCTACTTTGAGCTTTGTTTACTTCCTCGCTTCTCCTGGCGGAGACGCTGCGCGAACATTCTGGCAACGTCGGCGTTAACCAGTCCACGGGCTAACCTCGCCTAACTGGCGATTTTGGACACGCCAGGTGCTATAACGGGGGGAACCCCCAGATTAATCGTTTTCGTCAATGCCATACCGTCTTGTTCAGAGAGATTGGAGCCAATTTGACGAGCAGCAATGAAAGTAACACCACAACCAAGGGCAGCCAGCCCAATACCTTGAATACCTACACCTTGGGTTCTCAGTGCGACAAAAATTAAACCGCTGATTGTGTATCCAGAGAGAAGGCTGTAGGCTGCTAATAGAGGCAGTGCAACTTTGTTATTGCCCTTTTCGGCAACGTTTTGGGCGACGAAGAACAGAACTAACTCTACGACAATTGCACCAAAGAAGGTGGGCAAGAAAATTCCAGGGTTAGTACGGATAACACCCAACCCACCGTATGCTCCTAATGCTGTTAGCACCAGTCCGCCTCCCACATAGGGTAAGGCATTGGCAATTACATTAGGACCTACAAGAGCTTGAGTTTTCGCCTCACGAATTGCGTCACGGAAATTACTGGTATTGCTCATATTTCACACTTGTTTTTAGTGAAGCATTCCTGTTTATTCCCATTTTTACTGATAACCAGAGCTAGTAGCCATAAAGATAGTGCTGAGGAGTCAGCGCTGTGGTGAGCGTAAGCTCCGGAAGGAGAGTCACTGCTCCAGTCTGAGAGGTTTCCCCCGTGAGTGATAAGCTGTTAAACACCTAATTTGCACATTTAGACAGCAGGGGGGCAGAGGGGCTCCAGGAGCAGGGGAGAAGGATTGACCGGAGGCGGAGCGTCTCCGGCTCCGCGCTTTTTCTCCAAAATCAACAAAGGCCAAGTTAAATGCGTATTAGCTTACCATTTCACTTTAAGGTTGATACATATGGGGAAACCGGGGGAGCAGAGTCCTCAAAAATCAATCCTCGACTCCCAACGAATGGGTGAGAGTTGTCCTGTTTTTCTAGGATTCCACCTACTGGTGTTCTTGAGTGATGACCACTCGGCAACGCGCTGGCTCCTCGGTACTCAGCACTTTATGAACTCACTCCAACCAAAAGCTTAAAGAAAATCTATACGTGTAAATACTGGAACTTCGGGTAAGACACTTAACAATTTCAGTGAAACAACGAATGGTTTCTACAAGCGTTCCTAAGGAAAATAATGACAGCTTTAATGGAAGTTTACGTGACTCCATTTTTTGGAAAAGGAGTTCTTAAAAAGGAATTTATATGGCAGCAAGTCAGTCCTCTGTGCAATCTGATGGTATGGAATTATTACAGTCATACTACCAGAATCCTTCTATTAAACTTCGTAATCAACTTGTACAAATACATACTGGCTTAGTGCGGAAAATGGCTCATAAATTCAGCTATCAATGCAAGGAGCCTTATGAAGATTTAGAGCAAGTTGGTTATCTAGGTTTAATCAGAGCAATTGAGCGCTTTGACCCAAGCCAAGGATATGCTTTTAGTTCTTTTGCTGTGCCCTACATTCGGGGTGAAATGCTACACTTTTTACGCGATCGCAGTACCCTATTAAAGATTCCGCGTCGTTGGCAAGAACTCTATAATGAGGGGCAGAAAGTTCGCAAAGAATTGGCACTGACTTTAGGTCGTCCTCCCAAGGATTCAGAAATTGCAAACAAACTCAAGGTATCTCTACAAGAATGGCAAGAAACAAAATTAGCTGCTCAAAACCGCATGCCTTTGAGTTTAGATGCTACTATAATTCAGTCTATTGATTGTCAAATCACCCTAGGTGAAGCACTTCCTTGTCACCGTTCTGCTACTTCACAACAACAGGACGAAGAACGGCAACAACTTCAAGGGGCAATAAGTATGTTACAAGAAAAGACACGCGTGGCAGTAGAAATGGTGTATTTGAAAGAACTTTCTCGCAAAGATACTGCTAAGAAAATTGGTACCAGTCCAATGACAGTGACGCGATATTTGCAAAAGGGAGTTCAAGATTTAATCTCTATGTTAGGAACGCAAGTGGTAGCAGCAGGATCATAAATGAGGGAGATCCCCCTCATCCCTTGCTCAAATCAACGAGATTTTAAATCAGCGATCGCTCCTTTTGTCATAGCAGCGATCGCTTGATCTGTCGCTTTGGGCAAATGGTAATATTTGCCTCCTGCTGTTTGTGCTAACTCCTTCGCAAATCCTGTAGAAACGAATTTACTTTCCGTATCAATAACCAGCAACTGCATTCCTAAAGCACGCATTCTCGCAGCAATTTCTAACAATTCTGCTTTGATATCCGGTTTTTCTCCGCTTTCTTGCGGTTCACCTAAAGAACGCGACAGAGGAATATTACCCCGTCCATCGGTTATCGCTACAATCACAACTTGTCCAATATCTCCGCTCATTTGGGCATTCAAACCGACGCGTACAGCTTGGGTTAAACCATGAGCTAATGGCGAACCACCACCACAGGGTAATCTTTCTAGACGGTTACGTGCCAAAGCAATGGAACGTGTCGGGGGTAACAACACCTCTGCTTGTTCTCCTCGGAAGGGAATCAAAGCCACTTGGTCACGATTTTGATATGCTTCTGTCAGTAGCTGCATCACCGCACCTTTCGCAGACTGCATCCGGTTCAGCGCCATTGAACCTGAAGCATCTACCACAAATACGACTAAAGCACCCGCTTTGCGTACCAAACGCTTAGCTCGAATGTCACTTTGTTCCACAAAGACTCGCCGCCCTCTTGGGGATGGGGGGGATGGGGGAGCAGGGGGAGCAGAGGAGCTCTTGAGCAGGGGAGATGGGGGGATAGAAGAAAGTTTTTCCCCTTGTCCCCTTGTCCCCTTGTCCGCTCTGCTCTCATATCGCTGACGTCGTGCTTTTTGATACGGTGCAGCTGCACGAAGTGTGGCATCTACGGCAATGCGTTGCACTTTGCCTTTGGGCAGCATTGGCTTGACGTAACGTCCTCGGTCTTCGGAAAAGATTAAACTGCGGCTACCAGACTTACCTCGCCGCTGCGCTAGCTGAGCAAAATAAAGCACACTGTCATCAAGAACGACTCCCTCAGGGTCAAAGATAAATTCTTCAGGGATACCAGGCGGTTCTTGTTCTGGCTGTTCTTGGTTTTCTTCTTGTTCTTGTTCGGAATTATCTTCGGGTTCCTCCTGATTTTGCGGTGGTGGAGGGGGTGGCGGTGCTTCTTCTTGGGGTGGCGGTGTTTGCACAATAGTCGCCCGTGGGACTATTACTAATTCTACAGCACGGCGCAAATCTTCGGCATTCACTTGCGTGCGTCCATCCAAAGCCGCAGAGGCTTTGGCAACACGCACAGCAAATAACTCAGCGCGGTGTCCCTGCACACCTCCACGAATTGCTTCTTCGACTAAATAGGAAATTTGTTCGTGAGTGATGCGAACGTCTTTCAACCATTCCCGCGCCAGAATGATTTGGGTTTTGAGGTTATCTAAGTCTTCGCTGTACTGCTGAAAAAACTCTTGAGGAGATTGGGAGTGAGCGATCGCTCTTTCTACCGCTTGCACTCTCTCATCTAAACCCAAGACACCATCTGCGCTAAGAGCGATCGCAATTCTATCTAGCAAATGTTCCCGCAATGCTCCTTCTTCTGGGTTGTAGGTAGCAATAAATAAGGGTTTGCAGGGATGCTGAAAACTAATGCCCTCTCGTTCAATTTGGTTGCGTCCTTCAGATAATACTGTTAAAAGCTGATTGGATATTTGATCATCTAATAAATTAATTTCATCTATGTAGAGGACGCCTCGGTGTGCTTGGGCGAGTAAACCTGGTTGAAATATTGTTTCCCCTTGTTTCACCGACTGTTCCACATCGACAGAACCCAAAAGTCGGTCTTCTGTCACTCCTAAAGGAATTTGTACAAAAGGTGCGAGAATAATTTCGGTTTCTATCTCATCGCTTCCACCTCCACTTGCAGTAAGGGTGAGGGAAAGTTCTACTAAAAGTTTGTTGTCCCATTCTTCTGGATGATTGGGATCGCAGTTGCTGATAGAACCTTTAACAACTTCAATGGGTGGAAGTAGGGCATGAATAGCACGCGCCATCACAGATTTTGCCGTACCGCGACGACCTGCGATCGCAACTCCTCCCAACTCTGGGTCTACCGCAGCAAGCAGCAGAGCTAATTTAATTGCTTCTTGACCGACTACGGCTGTCAAGGGAAAGGCAGTATACAGAGGGGTGATGGTAGGCGCAGGCATAGTTTGAGTCACAGATCGTCCAAATTTCTAGGATACCAAACCTGACCCACGATCACTCGAACATTCAAAGCTCATTGTTGTATTTCATTGAATTTGCGGGTAAAAAGATTTACGTGCTAGACCCCCGCCTCACCCTATAAGTACATTGAGGGTAGGGATTTTCGCGATACCGTTAGACAAAGGCACAATAAATTAAGTATCTGCTCTTGAATATGTCTCGCACAATCAATACCCAATTGCGAAGTAACCTGCTGATTTTATTTGCAGCAGGTTTGTTATTCTGGTCCAGTATGGCTTCATTGCTGCCAACGCTACCACTGTACATTGAGTCTGTGGGCGCAACAAAACAGCAAATCGGGATTGTGATGGGTAGTTTTGCTCTCGGACTGTTGTTCTTTCGTCCTTGGTTAGGACGCTTGGCGGATAGGCGGGGTCGGAAAATTGTGTTACTCATTGGTACACTAGTGGCTGTCATAGCACCCCTTGGCTACTTATTCGTCAAATCTATTCCCCTGCTGATAGTACTGCGTGCTTTTCATGGTATTAGCATCGCTGCTTTCACCACTGGTTTTAATGCTTTGGTAGCTGACATAGCACCCTTAGAAAAGCGGGGTGAAATTATTGGCTACATGAGCTTGGTGAATCCGATTGGTGTGGCGATTGGACCGGCTTTAGGCGGATATTTGCAAGCTGGAGTCGGTGACCAGATTTTATTTCTGATCACTGCTGAATTGGCTTTTGTGGCGCTTTTGAGTCTGTTGACAATCACCAATCCACCAGTGACAACACCACAGCAAGGTCAGACCAGAAATAGTCAATTTTGGGGAATTTTGTTTAGTCCTAGAGTGAGAACTCCAGCCATCATCATGTTGCTGATTGGTATGGCTCTTGGTGCTTTACACATTTTTATCCCGTTGTTCATCAGATCAACTGCTGTGAATTTGAATCCAGGGTTGTTTTTTACAGCAGCAGCAGTTGCTAGTTTTGGTGTCAGGGTGTTCACTGGTAAAGCAAGCGATCGCTTTGGTCGTGGTTTATTTATTACTATGAGTTTAGTTTTTTACACGCTGTCACTGTCACTTCTATGGCTAGCAGATAGTTCTCCTGCTTTCTTGCTTGCAGCAGTTATTGAGGGGTGTGGTTCTGGTACTCTAATTCCCATGATTGCGACTTTGATGGTAGATCGAGCGCATCCTTATGAAAGGGGGCAGATATTTGCTATGTGTCTCATGGGTTTAGATGTTGGGATTGCGATCGCAGGTCCAGTGCTTGGTTCTATTACTGAATATCTTGGCTATAGAGACATGTTTGGTCTATGTGCTGGTTTTACATTCTTAGGCGTGATCATCTTTGTGACCCTTTCCAGCAAAGACTTACCCAGTTCTGTGCGCTTTGCTCTTGGTCGCGGTCAAGATACTTATGCCTTGAAAGATATATAGATACATAAAAAAACTTAGAGACGCAACATTTTGCGTCTCTAAAACAATATCTCTATAGGAACGGGCGAGGAGGGATTCGAACCCCCGACACCGTGGTCCGTAGCCACGTGCTCTAGTCCACTGAGCTACACGCCCTTGCCAGAATCTCATATTAACACACCCTTTCTAAATGACGCAAAAAAATTCTGACCTTTTCTCTAGCAACTTGAGCCATCTGGATAATCAAGCTCAGGCTCAGATGGTGGATGTGTCTGGAAAAGCATCCACAGTTCGCCAAGCTGTAGCCGCAGCGAAAGTTAGGATGCTACCAGAAACCTTCGCCGCTATTCAAGCAGGGAATGCTCCGAAAGGAGATGTGTTAGGAACTGCAAGATTAGCTGGGATTATGGGAGCGAAACAGACCGCTTCTTTGATTCCCCTGTGTCATCCTTTACCATTGCAAAAAATCGAAGTACAAGTAACACCTGACCCAGAATTACCTGGTTATCAAATTGAAGCAACAGTCAAGACCAAAGCTGAAACAGGAGTAGAAATGGAAGCCTTAACTGCTGTTTCTATTGCGGCTCTCACCTTGTATGATATGGCGAAAGCCTTGGAAAAGTCGATTCAAATTGAATCAATTCGGTTAGTCAGTAAAACTGGCGGGAAATCAGGAGACTACCAAGTTGAAAAAGTTACTTAAGTTTTGTATTCCAGTTGGTGTTTGAATTCATAAAAACTACCATCGCTAATCACCTTTGCCAATTTATGGTTTGACAACATTCCACTGACATTTAAGTTTTCAATCACTACGAAGCTGTGGTTCAAGGCTCACGTAGGTTGTTAACTTATGTAAGTAGTCAGTACGAATATTCGCGATTTGGTTGTGTAGTCGAGCTATTTTAATATTGGAATCAGACCAATGTTGGTTACTAAACCGAAACCCAAGAGAACTAAAGGAAAGTAAGTGAGGTTACAACAAGTTATCCAACTCACACCTCAACTCCTGAAGAAAGATTCCCCAGCAAAAGAATCTCAATTGCCAAGGCGAGTATCCTATTAACACTGCCGTAAAGAATATCTTGATAGCGATCGCTTATCAAGAGTGCAAACCGCTATAATAATACTCCCGCACGAGTTTCTGATACTCTGGCACAAGTTTCTGATACTCTGGCACAAGTTTCTGATACTCTGGCACAAGTTTCTGATACTCTGGCACGAGTTTCTAATGCTCTGACGCGAGTTTCTAATGCTCTGACGCGAGTTTCTAATGCTCTGACGCGAGTTTCTAATACTCTGACGCGAGTTTCTAATGCTCTGACGCGAGTTTCTAATGCTCTGACGCGAGTTTCTAATGCTCTGACGCGAGTTTTTAATGCTCTGACTTGCGCCCTTATAACAATTCTATGTGATAGCTTGCCCGTAAAGTGCCATAGCGGAATGTGGGTTATAGGATTTCTACATACCCTTCTGTTCCATGCACGCGAATTCGTTGCCCGTCTTTTATCAGCTTTGTAGCATTTTCTACTCCGACGACTGCTGGTAAGCCATACTCACGTGCGATAACTGCTCCATGGGTCATCAGTCCACCAACTTCGGTGACTAGACCTTTTATGGATACAAACAATGGTGTCCAACTAGGATCAGTAAAGGAGGTGACTAATATATCTCCATCTTCCAGATCAGCATCTTCCATGTTTAAGATGACACGTGCTCGTCCCTCTATAACTCCAGAAGAAACAGCTAGACCTACAATAGCTTCGGCTGGGAGATTTTCTCGTTTGTACTCACCTGCAATGATTTCACCATCAGACGTGAGAATACGCGGCGGAGTTAGCTTTTCGTATAGCTTGTACTCATCTTTTCGCTGGCTGATGATCTGCTCATCGAGCTGATGTGTGCGTACGACTTCGCGAAGCTCCTCAAACGTGAGGTAGTAGATATCTTCCTTTTCATGCAGAACGCCGGCTTGTACGAGTCGTTCGGCTTCTTTCAGTAAAGCCTGCTTATAAACGAAGTAGCGATTAATCATGCCGTATTTTGGATATTCACGATAACCAACGAAGTTCCGAAGCAGGCTGATCTGCTGTTTTGTTTCTTCGGCTTTTCGTTCACCATCCGGCAATTGCTTCAGTCGTTCCAACAACGCTTGTTCTTTTTTCACAGCTTCCTGGCGCCCTTGCTCAAATTTCCGCGTGCTAGCACCAGGCTCAAAGTTCTTAATGTTGCTGAGAATCATGGGAACAAGTATCGCTGGTTTTTCGCTCCAGCGAGTTCTCGTAATATCGATTTCCCCGACACAGCGCATTCCGTACTTGTCAAGATACGCACGGATAGCGTTCCGGGCTTCCTGCCCACCATCAAACTTAACCAACTCGTCCAGAAAGCCATCATCTTTTACGTGCTGCAAGTACTCAATGACTTCTGGATAAGGGCGAATCGCATCTGCAACATCCAATAGCGCCAGCCCCATTTCCGACGTAATATTGTTTGGTGCAGACTGAGCGAGCGTGTCCGCTACATTTTTCTCACCCAACCACTCCATCATTTTGTCGTTGATCCATGATACAGCATTCATGCCGGTCATAATCGCAGCGAAACTTTGCGTATCAGATAAATTCTGCCTGAGCTTCTGCCTATCCTCCAGGATAAAGTCAACCAGATCCACGCCTGACTTCGCTTGGATCTCCTGCTTTAACGTTTCAATCAATGCTTGGCTACGCTTAATCAAATCGGCAACAATCGTCGGATCGTTTGGGAGTTGCACTTGAAAGGCGGCAGGCGACGTCCCTTTATTGCTAGTACCAGGACTCGGTTCTATGTGATCGTTCGGCAACGATGGGATAAAATCTCCGCGCTCTAAGATGGTCCTAAGTGCGTCTCTTATGAGCGGATCGGATTTTCCCAGAACATTTACGAGAATCTCTTTTCCGGTAGGAGAAGCCAGATCCTGGGCAACATCAACAAACAACCTTCCACCAGCTTTATACATGGGTCGGGCAGCTGTTAGCTGCCATAAAGACAATCCCAATGGTCGCATGGGGTCGGTCATCATTTGTTGATGACCAACAGAGATATAAACGTGATTTTCCTGATCATTCGCTTCAGGGATCGGGTATAAAGTAGTGATTGGCCGACTCTGGACAATATAAAACGTATCATCAACCAAACACCATTCGATGTCCTGGGGGCAGCCGAAATGTGCTTCGATCTTTCTGCCCATGTGCTCAAGCTGCAAAATCTGCTCATCCGTCAGCGCTTGCCTGTTCTGCCGCTCAGGCTCAATCTCCTGTTCTTTCGTACCGCCATCTTTTAAGGCGTAAATAGCTAGTTTCTTGGTGGATATCTTCTGATCGATAACCTTGCCGTTACACACTTTATAGATATCAGCATTCACTAGTCCGGAAACCAAAGCCTCACCAAGTCCGAAGCTAGCATCAATGGATAACACCTTCCTATTAGAAGTGACGGGATCGGCAGTAAACAAAATTCCTGCCACCTGCGGAAAGACCATCTTCTGAACAACCACAGATAGGTGGACTTTACGGTGGTCGAAGCCGTTTTGAAGACGGTAAATTACTGCCCTCTCGGTAAATAACGAAGCCCAGCACTTGCTGATATGCTTTAGAATTGCCTCCTTTCCGATAATGTTCAAATACGTATCCTGCTGCCCTGCAAAGGAAGCCGTCGGTAAATCCTCTGCAGTTGCGCTGGATCGTACTGCATAGGCATTTTTTTCATCAAGCCCGGAGAGGAAGCGGGTGATCTCTTCATTAATGTCTTGCGGAATGGCTATCGCTTCGATGACCCTGCGAATCTCAGCGCTAAGTTCACCGATTTTATCCCGGTTTTCCACCTTTAGAAGCGATAACTGATCAAGTAATTCGTTGATCAACGACGTTTCCCCAATGATTCTTTTAAAAGCTTCAGTAGAAATACAAAAGGCATCCGGTACGTGGATTCCTTGAATCTTGGTAAGTTCCCCCAGGTTGGCACCTTTGCCCCCGAACATTGCAAGCTTTGTGTTATCAATTTCCTGAAAACCGAGTATGTAGGCACTCTTATTTTTCATGTTTTTATACTTTTCTGCCATTATTTGTTGTTGAGTTTATTTGTTGTTTCATTCATTATTTCAATTGCTTTTAAGAAGAATTTATCTTCCATCTATAGCAATCCTAAATTATTTGTGAACAACAAGATTCCCGACTTCTTCAAGAAGTTGGGAATCTGAGCATGCGCGATTTTCATAAATCAAATAGAATTGCTATATTTCATTTAGGCAGGTTATCTGGGTCAACGCCAATTGAACGTAAATAAGCTGCCAATTGTTCAGCCCGTTGACGTTCTTGTTTAGCCCGTTGACGTTCTTGTTCTAACAACAACTCCGCCTTTACAGCTCGTTGCTCTAGTTCCAGGGAAGTCAAAAATCTTTGCCCATCTGGACGGTAAATGATCAACTCTCCTTGTCCAGTTTCAAAGCGAATTCCCAAGCGAGGACTAACCCAACTGTCCATTTGCCAAAGCTTTTGCAGATTTTCGTCTTGCCGCAACCATCCGTCTAGTTGATAGCTCTCCGGGTCGTATATGTAATATTCTTCCACACCATAGGTATTGTAAAATAATAGCTTACGGTTCATCTCATCTGTATTATTGCTGTATGAGAGAATTTCAAAGACTACTTGGGACGAGATATTCTCTTCGTTCCACTGACGGTAGGAGCGGCGTTTCCCCTTTGGTCTGCCAAAGACAACCATCACATCTGGAGCTGTTGGCGAAATAAGTTGCGAACGGACGGGATACCAAAGTAAATCACCTGCAATAAAGACATTGTCATCAGCAGCAAACAAAATCTCCAAATTTTCTTTGATGATGACTATCCAACGATACTGCTCTGTATTTTCCGCCATCGGTTTGCCGTCACTGGAAGGAAAGAGGATATCCTCATCAAGTTCCCAAAAGGTAGTCATTGCCTTTCACCCAGCTTAATTTATGCTTTAATTTTAGGACGATGAGATTTTTGAGGTAGACACTATCGTACTCCCAAAAATCGTAAAATGAGTCAGAAAGCACTTTTGTTAAATACCGTAACAAATACTTATGCCTCCTCGTTGGCCTCGTAAACCTGATCGCAAAGACCCTGCTTACCGTAAGCTGGATGACCGAATGAATTTTGCCATCCATGTGGCGATATTCGCGCTATGTAATTCTAGTCTGTGGTTTTTCCATAACTTCAATTCAGCTACTTGGGAGTGGCTTCCTTGGTTGACAGCAGGTTGGATAGTTATGTTGTTGGGACATTTCATTTATATTTGGGCGATCGCCAACTACTCAGAAACACCACCTACATCCACCTGAAGACTGACTAGACAGACCAAGGCGATTGTAACTTGCGGTGGTAGAGTCAGCTTGGATATTTGAGCGATAATTAAGTACATAATGAAGGTTCTCACTTTATATAGGATTATTTTTATGGCTAAGACTAACACTACAGAATCACTAGAAGCCCTAGCAGCAGAAATTGGGGAAAACATTTACATAGATATTACCAAATGGCATCTTTACTTATCGGATGCCAAGTTGCATACTGTAGTTGCAGAGCAAGTGTATCCTTTAATTACTGCCAGTAAACCTGTGGAAGAAGATGATGTGATAAAAGTTTTAGAATCTATTTCAGTTAAAATTGGTGGTGGGAGAAAAGAACTTCCTCTGATTGATTTACTACCGCTGCAATGCCAGGTAAACCTAGTAGATATTTTAGAAAAATATCAACGGGATATGTAATCTTACTGCTTCTCTCATCTTGTAACTTGATTTTTTCACTACTTCACAGGAAACAATAACTCAGCATTCAGTAGACAAACTATGACTGATATGCAGTATAGTTTAGTCTTTTGGTCACTCATACATATTCATTGCATCCTCTATTGTGAGGATGTTTTGGCAATCCATTCTAATTAGATGTAGGGTTACTTTGTCAAAGTATCCCCTACTTAATCATGAAAATTTAAGGAGGCTATTTCTATGCTTTTACAACTCAAAGATGGTGGTGAATTGGTGAAAATTCTTGATGTTCAAGAATTGATAGACCCTAATCATGATGTCGTTCACGCACAAGAGCAAGAAGGTCAAGAAGAACAACAACCTGATTCTTATAAAAAAGAAAATCTAGCTTTTCCTTCTGGTGAAAGCCTACCACGTTGTTGGATAGATGCCAACTACAGAAACGCCAAAGCATCATGACTTACTCCCGAACCGCTACAAGATTACCCATCTTTTCCTTGGCGTTCTTCTCTAATAGTCTGTCACATTAATTTTGAGGAGCTGCAAGATCCCCGACTTCTTTAAGAAGTCAGGGATCTAACCACGCGTAACCCTTCAGAATTAATGCGATGAAATACTAATTAAAGGCACAATAGCTTATAATCTGAATAAGCGTAAAGTGCAATATGCAGTGCAAAATAAAACCCCTTTAGCAGCAGATAAAGGGGTGCAAAATATGATAATGGTACAGTGATCTAATTTTGAATAGGTGCAGGTGAAATCGACTTATGCAGTAGAAGATCATTTGTGACAGGTTAAGACAGCACTACTTTTGTCAATTAGTAATTATCCTGAATATTGAGGAAAATGTAAGGTATAAAACTAAATTTTATACTGACTTCTTTGGGCAAGAATGAATGATGCGTCTAAATACTAAGCGATTGCCCAAAGGGCACTGCGCTCTGCGCAATCGCTAACCCAAAAATCATGTTTTCGACCACAGTTTTCTGGATATTTTTCAGTCCTATTACATATTGACAAATGCACCATAACCTTAACCTGTCACGAATGGTAGAAGATACAGTGTGCTTCACCAAACAAGGCAAAAGTTAAAAGGTAAAAGTTATATCAAGTTCGTTTGATTACTTATCATTCCTGAAGAATCCCTTTTACTGCTATACAGAACTTGACTAAACTTGTTCAAAGCTAGCCATTCAACGAAAGTTTCCTTCAGAGGGTCTGCTTCTTGCTTCTACCAAGGGAGTCGGCTCCTACTTGTCCACAAGCGTAAATTCGGGT
>JAESFN010000801.1_pt1 | contig 20824 bp, 16 predicted proteins | sample 9269411 | NCBI WGS metagenome assembly JAESFN01 (sample SAMN14505399, study PRJNA617100) | algae metagenome | isolation source: Iphinoe sp. HA4291-MV1 and co-occurring heterotrophs from trail next to... | place: USA: Maunawili Falls, Hawaii | collected 2009-07-25
GGGGTGTTCGCGAGAGAGCACCACGCCGCGATGCTCGAGGTGATGACCCGGCGGTACTACCGGATCCGGCCGCTGCGGAACATGCAGAACATGGCGCACGACGGCCGGCCGATCCTGATCGCCGACTACCGGCACGACGACCACGACCACACGCTGCTGGCCACGGTGGCCAGCGGGCAGGCCGACCTGGACGACCCGGCGGCCGACGCCCCGGGCACGGTGTCCGACGACCTGCACCAGATGATGGCCGCGCTGCCGGCCGACCGGTCGGTGCTGATCGACCTGTACGTCGCCTCGGAGCGCTCACCGGACGCCGACCCGGACGCCCGGGCCGAGCGGATCGTGCGCAAGCTGGGCGCGATCCCGCCGCTGGTGCAGCGGGTGGCGGTCGCGGTGCGCCGCCCCGGGAGCGGGGAGGACGGCAGCACCGACTGGTTCACCTTCCGGCCCGGGCCGGACGGGGTCCCGGTGGAGGACCGCACGCTGCGCGGGCTGCACCCGATGGTCGCCGAGCGGCTGGGCCTGTGGCGGTTGACCGCGTTCGAGCTGACCCGGCTGCCCTCGGCCACCGACGTGCACCTGTTCCGGGCCCAGGGTCGGGAGCTGTCCGAGGACCGGCGGTTGCTCGCGCTGGCCGACGTCCGGGAGCTGACCACGATCCGCGACGAGCGTGGGGTGATCACCGGGCTGCCCGAGCTGGAGCACGTGCTGGACGCCTGCCTGAACAGCGTGCGGGCCGCCCGGTCGGCCGACCCGGCGAACGCGAAGCTGGCCTGGAACCGGGTGCTGCTCTACGTGTGGCCGGTGGTGGACATCCCGCTGGCCGAGCTGGACCAGGTGGTCCGGGTGCTGGCCCCGAGGGCCGACGGCCTGGGCCTGGAGCAGGTGATGGTGCAGTTCCGCACGCACAGCGACCAGGGCGAGCCCCACGAGCTGATGCTGCGGATGTCCCGCCCACCGGGTGCCGGGCTGACTCTGCGGATCACCGAACCGCCGACCGAACCGCTGCGCGAGCTGGACGCCTACGGCCAGAAGGTGATCCGGGCCCGCCGACGCGGCGCGGTGTACCCCTACGAGCTGATCCCGCTGCTCACCCGCAACCCGGACCCGTACGGCGAGCCGGGCAGCTTCACCGAGTACGACCTCGACCCGGACGGTGACCCGGTCGTGGTGCACCGCGCCCCCGGCGGCAACTCCGCGAACCTGGTGCTGGGCACGGTGAGCACCAAGACCGACCGGCACCCGGAGGGCCTGACCCGGGTGGTGCTGCTCGGCGACCCGACCCGGGCACTGGGCGCGCTGGCCGAGCCGGAGTGCGCCCGGGTGCTGGCCGGGCTGTCCCTGGCCCGCGAGCTGGGCGTCCCGGTGGAGTGGTACGCGGTCTCGGCCGGCGCGAAGATCGCCATGGACTCCGGCGTGGAGAACATGGACTGGATCTCCCGGGTGCTGCGCGGGATCATCAACTTCACCCAGGACGGCGGCGAGATCAACGTCGTGGTGGCCGGTATCAACGTGGGCGCCCAGCCGTACTGGAACGCCGAGGCCACCATGCTCATGCACACCCGGGGCATCCTGGTGATGACCCCGGACAGCGCCATGGTGCTCACCGGCAAGCAGTCGCTGGACTACTCGGGCGGGGTGTCGGCCGAGGACAACTTCGGTATCGGCGGCTACGACCGGATCATGGGTCCGAACGGGCAGGCGCAGTACTGGGCCCCGGACCTGTCCGGCGCGGTGGACGTGCTGCTCGCCCACTACGCGCACACCTACCTGGGCCCGGGGGACCGGTTCCCGCGCCCGGCGCCGTCCGACGACCCGGTCGACCGGGACATCACCGACGCCGCGCACGTGGCGGCGGGCTGCGACTTCACCCGGCTCGGCGAGATCTTCGCGGCCTCGTCGAACGCCGAGCGGAAGAAGCCGTTCGACATCCGGTCGCTGATGCAGGGGGTGGCCGACGCCGACCACCGGCCACTGGAGCGCTGGGCGGACATGCACGACGCCGACTCCGTGGTGGTCTACGACGCCCACCTGGGCGGGCAGCCGGTGGCGCTGCTGGGCATCGAGTCCCGGCCGCTGCCCCGGCGCGGGCTGTCCCCGGTGGACGGCCCGTCGCAGTGGACGGCGGGGACCCTGTTCCCCCGGTCGTCGAAGAAGACCGCCCGGGCGATCAACGCGGCCAGCGGCAACCGGCCGCTGGTGGTGCTGGCCAACCTGTCCGGGTTCGACGGCTCCCCGGAGTCGATGCGCGGCCTGCAGCTGGAGTACGGCGCGGAGATCGGCCGGGCCATCGTGAACTTCGACGGGCCGATCGTGTTCTGCGTGGTGTCCCGCTACCACGGCGGCGCGTTCGTGGTGTTCTCCGCGACGCTGAACGACAACATGGAGGTCGCGGCGGTCGAGGGCTCCTACGCCTCGGTGATCGGCGGGGCGCCGGCCGCCGCGGTGGTGTTCTCCGGGGAGGTGAACAAGCGGACCGCCGCCGACCCGAGGGTGGCCGAGCTGGAGGCCCGGGTGGCGGACGCGGTGGAGAACGACGTGGGCGTCGAGGTGGCCCGGCTGCGCGCCGAGCTGGCCGAGGTGCGCACGGCGGTCCGCTCGGAGACCCTCGGCGTGGTGGCCGACGAGTTCGACGGCACGCACAGCATCGAGCGGGCCCAGCGGGTCGGCTCGGTGCACGAGATCGTCCCGGCGAACCGGTTGCGCCCCTACCTCGTCGACGCCGTCCGCCGCGGCATGGCCAAGGCCCTGGAGGGCTGACCCGCGAGTTCCGCGCTTGGTGCCGGCTTCGTTCGGCGGCCCGGGGTCAGCAGGCGGCGGCGCGCTTCGGGCCCAGTAACGCCGGGCCGGCGAGGAAGTCGGTCATCAGCTCGCCGACCAGCGTCGGCTGCTCCTTGTGCGGGAAGTGGCCGGTGTCGAGCAGCTCGAGCCGGCTGCCGGGGAGCACCTCGTGCGCGGCCTCGGTGTGCTGGCAGGGGATGCAGCTGTCCCGGCGGCCGGCGATCAGCAGGGTGGGGAGCCCGGACAGCAGGTAGAGCCGGTCGGTGGCGGCCAGCCGCTGGCCGGACCAGCACAACGTCCCGCGCACGGTGTGGGTGAACGCCCGCCGCGAGGCGCCGTCGCGCAGCGAGCTCAGGGCCCGGCCGACGGCCTCGAGGTCGGCGTCCGGGACCCCGCCGAGCCGGCCGACCAGCCGGCGACCGACCCCGGCCAGCCAGCGCGGGGTGAACTCGGTGACGGCGTGCGCGGCCAGCGCGGCGCCGGGCAGGCTGGCCGCGCGCAGGGCCAGGCTCAGCTCCTGGCCGAGCCCGCCGCTGGCCACCAGCACCAGCCGGTCGGTGCGCTCCGGGAACTGGTAGGCGAAGGTCATCGCCACGCCGCCGCCGTAGGAGTGGCCGACGACGGCGGCGCGGTCCAGGTGCAGCTCGCGCAGCAGGTCACGCAGCCGGGCGGCGTGCGCCCCGACGGAGTAGTCGGCGGTGCCGGGCTTGTCGGAGTCGCCGCTGCCGAGCAGGTCGGGGGCGATCACGTGCAGGTGCCGGCCAAGCACCGGCAGCACGTCGTCCCAGGTGTGCCGGCTGCTGGCCAGCCCGTGCACCAGCAGCACCACCGGCCCACCGCTGTCGGCGCCGGCCTCGAGGTAGCTGATCCGGTGCCCGTGCAGCGTCAGCCGCCGGTCGAACACCGCCGCGGGTGCCGGCACCAGCGCCGGCAGGGGAATCTCGGCCACGTCCGCCCTTTCGTCCAGGCGAGCAATCTGGCCGCGACGACCCGGGACGGACCGTCGCGTCCCCCCGGCGACTTCGCAGGGAGTGACGATACCGGTCACAGTGAGCTACGCCACACCCGGCCGGTTCGACGGCGCCCACCGTGCGGCATACCGCGCCGACCGGTCGCCGGGCCCGATGACCAGGCGGGGAGACGCGTCGAGCGGTGACCGCCCGACCGTGGGCGGCGACCCGGCCCGGGAACGATCAGGTGGGCAGGGTGTCGCCCCGGCCGGTCTCCCGGTGCCGGGTCATGCCCCACAGCCCGAGCTTGACCATGCCCTGGACGACCTCATCACCGTCGTCGACGGCCGGGTCGGAGCCGCGCCGGCCGCCGGGCAGCAGCAACCAGCCGTAGGAGGACATCCCGAGCAGCATGCCCATCAGCACCCGCACCGACATGTCGACGTCCAGCGCGGACATCCACCCGCGCCGGCGGGTCTCCAGCTCGGTCATCAGCCGCAGCTGGGTGATCAGCTTGTCGAAGGCCCCCTGGATCCGCTCCACCATGGCGTCCGGCAGCTCGGCGCGGCCGTAGAGCATCTGGTCCAGGGCGTGCTGGTTGGCCACCAGGTTGTCGTGGATGTCCCGGACGAACACCCGCATCAGGTCCTCGTCGTCCAGCGGCTCACCGAGCTGGCGCAGCCAGTCGTTACCGAGCCGCTCGAAACCCAGCACGAACGGTTCGAGCACCGCCTCGGAGAACAGGTCGGCCTTGGACTCGAAGTGCCGGTAGAGCACCGACAACGCCACCCCGGCCCGCTTCGCCACGTCCCGGTTGGTGGTCGCGGCGTAGCCGTGCGCGCCGAACTCGGTCCGGGCCGCGTCCAGGATCAGCGTCCGCAGCTCGGCCGGGCTGCGCCGGTGCTGGCGCACCGCATCCCGGTTCGTCTCCCGGGTCGGGTCGCCCTTGCGCGCCATCATCGGCCCAGCATCCCACCCTCCCGCAACAAGGGAGCTTCAATCCCTTGTGTGCGGTGTGTCCGGATCCTAGAGTCCCTTCCATGACGGGGTTGGACGCGCTGATCCTGCGACACCAGGTGGAGCAGTTCTACTACGCGGAGGCCCGGGCCATCGACGGCCGCGACTTCCAGGCCTGGTTGGCGCTGTTCACCGACGACACCCGGTACCTGGTGCCGATCCGGCGCAACCAGACCGCGCACGAGTTCACCGACTCCCTCGGCGACCAGGGTCTGGCCCACTTCGACGACGACAAGACCATCCTGGCCCGGCGGGTGGCCCGGATGAGCTCGGGGCTGGCCTGGACCGAGGACCCGCCGTCGGTGCAGCGGCACCTGATCACCAACGTCGAGGTCACCGAGTGCGACCCGGGCAATCCGGCCGGCGAGCTGGACGTGCGCAGCTGCTTCCAGGCGCACCGCTACCGGCTGGACCGGGAGGTCGAGGTGTTCACCGGGGCCCGCCTGGACCGCCTGCGCCGCAGCCCGGACACCGGCTTCGCGATCGCCGCGCGCACCGTGTACCTCGACCACACCACCGTCCTGGGGAACAACCTCAACCTGTTCCTCTGAGGCGGTACCCGGTGCCACCAGTGGGTCGGGTGGGTGGGCAGTTGTTCCGACCCCGGCCGAGGTTCGGCCGTTCAGCGGCTCCGGCGGCGGGTCGTGGTGATCTATAACGGAGAACCCACCCCTCGTCGACACCGGCTCCCCGCTCCGGCGTGGCGCCGTCTGAAGAGCCATGACCGTGACGGACACGCTGCGCGATCTCGCCGCCCAGGCGTACTCGCACGCGCCGGATGCCCCGCTACCCGAGCAGCGCCGGCCCCCGCCGGAGCAGCACGGCCCCGGCCCGGCGTCGCCGTACCCGCTGTACTGGCTGGTCCGCAGCTGGAGCGGGGCCGAGACGGACGAGCTCGGGCGGGGCATCCTGGAGCGGGCGATCTACGTCAGCCCGCATGCCGCGCCCAGCGACCACGAGGCCGCGGTGGAGATCATCACCGATGCGTTGTGCCGGTGGGCGCACCCGGACGACATCCGCTGGTGCCACCTGCCGGACGGCGGGACCGGGGGCTACACGATCGTCGGCCGGGCCATCCGCTCGGTGTCCCAGGGCGACGGATGCGACATCGACGAGGACTACGTGGGCTAGGTCCCTAGGCCGGCAGGCAGGGGAACGACTCGAACGCGGCGTACCGGGCCCCGTCCGTGGCGAAGCGCCAGCGCTGCCCGTGGATGCCCCGCTCCGGCCAGTCGACGACCAGGTCGACCCCCTCGGCCGGGGGCAGCGGGGCCAGCCACAGCCGCACCCGGATGCCCGTGGAGCGGTCGGTCGCGGCGACCTCGTCGGGCAGCCGGCGGACCGCCCGCTCGGCGTGCCAGCCCTCCAGCGGGTGCACCCCGGCGCCGAAGTCCACCCCGAGCACCGGTGACCCCGCACCGGCCGCCGGACGGGCCACGGCGGCGAACTCCAGCAGGCAGCCCTGGGAGTAGCCCCGCGCCTCGAGCAGCAGCACCGCAGCGTCCGGGGCCTGCGCGACCAGCTCGCGCAGCACCGCGACCCCCGGGATGCGGTCCGGCGGCGGCCCCTCGGTCATCGGCGCCCCACCCGATCGGCGACTTCCGCGACACCCATGCGGCGCAGCGTAGACCCGCTGAGTACGGTCAGCTCCGAACCGTGACCGGCGGCGTCCGGTGGCACCAGACGAGGCGGGGAGATCCACGTGACCAACGGCTGGGACGAGCACCGGGGTCCGGACCCCTCCCGCCGCCCCGACGACCAGGACGCCACCCAGGTCATCGGCGGGGTGGGCCGGGTCATCAACGCCCGCTACCGGCTGGAGGACGTGCTCGGCGCCGGCGGCGTGGCCGAGGTCTACCGCGGCACCGACCTGCGGCTCAACCGGCCGGTCGCGGTGAAGCTGTTCCGGGTCGGGGCGGACGCGGCGAGCGCCCGCCGGTTCACCGACGAGGCGCAGACCCTGGCCAACCTCAACCACCCGGGCGTGGTGTCGGTGTACGACTCCGGCCTGGAGGGCGACCAGCCGTACGTGGTGACCGAGCTGGTCAGTGGCTGGACGCTGCGCGAGGTGCTCGGCCAGGAGCAGCTGCCGCTGGACGAGATCACCCGGATCGGCGTGGACCTGGCCGACGTGCTCGGCCACGTGCACCAGCAGGGCCTCACCCACGGTGACATCAAGCCGTCCAACGTGCTGATCGGCCGGGACAACCGGGTCCGGCTGACCGACTTCGGCGCCGCCCGCCCGACCGACCCGTCCCGCCCGGACTTCGCCACCCCGACCTACCTGGCCCCGGAGCAGGTGCGCGGCGAATGGGCCGGGCCACCGGCCGACGTGTTCGCCCTGGGCCTGGTGCTGCTGGAGGCGGTGACCGGCCGGGTGGAGTACCCGGGTGCGGGTCGGGAGGCGGCCGAGGCGCGGCTCGACCGGTCCCCGGACGTGCCCGCCGAGCTGCCGGACACCCTGCGTCGGGCGCTGCTGGCGATGACCGAGCCGGACCCCCGGGAGCGGCCGACCGCCGACCAGGCCGGGTCCCTGCTGACCCGGGAGCCCGAGCCCGAGCCGGTCACCACGGTGGTCGACCAGCCGAGGCGCAACACCACCGCGCAGATCATGGTCATCGCCTTCGGGGCGTTGCTGCTGGCCGGGCTGATCGGGTTCGTCGCGTTCGCCACCAACGACGACCCGGGCACCAAGGCCACCGGATCCTCCTCCTCGTCGTCCTCCCGGACCCCGACCGCCACCCGCACCACGGCGAAGGACACCGACACCGAGACCACGAAGTCGACGAGCACCCCGAAGACCACCACGCCGAGCGGGTTCGCGCTGCCGACCTCGATGCCGGACGTCTCGCTGCCGGACGTGGAGCTGCCCGACGCCCCCGACCTCACCTCGGGCGTGACCGACGACATCAAGAAGGCCTGGGAGCGGTTCACCGACTGGGTCTCGAAGCTGTTCTAGTGGGAGACATGACGCAGACCGACCCGATCGAACTGGCCCGGCTGGAACGCACCGGAACCAGCACCGGAGACATCGCCGTGCTGCGGCTGTGCGCGGGGGAGAACCGCTTCCGCCCGGACAGCCTGGCCGCGATCGCCGGCGCGCTGGACGAGGTGGAGGCCGACGAGTCGGTCGGCGGGCTGGTGCTCACCGGCGAGGGCAAGTTCTTCTCCAACGGCCTGGACCTGGAGTGGATGGGCGCCAACGGTGAGTTCGCCCGGGAGGAGGTGCTGCACCGGCTGCAGGAGATCCTCGCCCGGCTGATGACCTTCCCGACGGTCACCGTGGCGGCGGTCAACGGGCACGCCTACGCCGGTGGCGCGATGCTGGCCCTGGCCTGCGACTTCCGGGTGATGCGGGCCGACCGGGGCTACCTGTGCCTGCCCGAGGCCGATCTCGGGCTGCCGTTCACCCTCGGCATGACCGCGCTGCTGCGGGCCCGGATGACCCCGGCCACGGCGACCGCGGCGATGGTGTTCGGGGCCCGCTACGGCGCGGCCGAGGCGATCGCCGCCGGGCTGGTGTCCGAGGCGGCGGGGGAGTCGGAGGTGCTGCCGGCGGCGCTGGCCCGGGCGTCCGCGCTGGCCGGGAAGAACCGCGGCGCGGTGCGCACGATCAAGGAGCGGCTGTACGCGGAGCCGGTGACGGCGCTACGCACCGAGACGTTCTGAGCCGTTCCGAGCCCGGGGGCGCGGGGTGGTTCAGGCGCTGCGCCGGTGCCGGCCGCCCACGCCGCGCCGGCCCTGCAGGTCGCTGACATTGCCGGCCTCGCACTGAGACACGACCAGGCGGACGGTGGCCTGGACGGCCACCAGATCCACCGTACGCTCCACCGGCCGCGACTCGCGCAGCTCGTCATAGATCGGCGTCGGGTTCACGCCGTCACTCTATCGAGCCATGCGAGCGTTAATCCATCCACAGCTGTGGACAACCCGAGCGGGTCAGCCGTCCAGCGGAAACGAGGCCCGGACGGTCGTGCCGGCCTCCGGGGCGCTGCACACGTGCACCCGGCCGCGGTGGGCGATCGCGCGTTCCCGCATGGACTGCAGGCCCAGGTGCCCGGGCAGCGGCCGACCGCCGGGGTCGAACCCGATCCCGTCGTCGGCCACCTCCAGCAGCACCTCACCGCCGGCCCCGTCGTCGGGCCCGGCCCCGTCGTCGAGCCCGGCCCTGTTGTCGAGCACCGCCAGTCGCACCCGTACCTCCCCGGCCTGGGCGTGCTTGACCGTGTTGTGCAGCGCCTCCTGGCCGATCCGGTACAGCGCCTCCTTCACCGCCAGCGGGGCCGCCGGCTCGCTCCCCAGCTCGGCGTGCACCACCAGCCGGTGCCGGGCCCGCAGCACCGCGACCTGCTTCTCCAGCGCCACCACCAGCCCCTCGGTGGCCAGCGACTCCGGGCGCAGCGCGAAGATCAGCGAGCGCATCTCGGTCATCCCCGCGTCGGCCAGGGACAGCACGTAGTCCAGTGGCTCGGCCAGCTTCTCCGGGCTGTGCTCGGCCAGGCTGCGCGCGGTCCGGGCGCCCAGGGCGATGCCGTAGAGCGCCTGGGAGACCGAGTCGTGCAGGTCCCGGGCCAGCCGCTGGCGTTCCACCAGCCCGGCCCGGCTCTGCGCCTCGGCGAGCAGCCGGGCGTTCTCCACCGCCACCGCCGCCTGGTCGGCCACCGCGCGCAGGAACGCCAGGTCGTCCGGGGTCGGGTCGTCGCCGGCCGGGTAGTAGGCGTTCAGCGTGCCGTGCCGGCGCCCCTCGGAGCCCAGCGGGACGATCACCACCGTCTCCCACCGGGCCTGGCGCAGGTGCTCGTACAGCGGCGCCATCCCCGGAACGGCCAGCGCCTGGTTCACGATGTCGTGCACGACGAAGGTCTGGTGGCCGAGGAAGGCCTCGTTGTCGGTGAGGGTCGGGTCCTCCCGCCAGCAACGCTCCAGCGCCTCCCCGTAGCCCTCGGGTAGGCCATGGGTGCCCAGCACCTGCATCTCCTGGCTGTCCGGCTGCCGGACGAAGACCATCGCGGCGACCGCCGGGCTGGCCGCGACCACCGAGTCCGCCACGACGTCCAGGGTGTCGGCCAGGGTCTGGTTCACCCGCAGGCTGGCCGCGATAATGGCCAGCGCGTCGATCCGCTTGGTGAGCAGATCCTGCTGCTCGCGGAGCCGGTCGGAGTCGGCCTGCCGGTGTACGGCCGCGCTCATCGTGCTGGCCGCGGCCCGCAGCGCGTCGATCTCCACGGTCGACCAGTTCCGCTCGTGCACGCACTCGTCGAAGCCGATGAAGCCCCACCAGTCGTCGTGCACGAAGATCGGCACCAGGACGATGGAGAGGATGCCTTGGGCCTCCAGGACGGCCCGGGCGGGCCCCATGTCGGCCACCCGGGACGCCACCACCCGCCCGGCCGCCATCTCCTCGGCCTGCGCCTCGAAGCCGATCTCGGCGAAGGTGAACGACTGCAGCTCCTGGTTGTCGATCTGCGCGGAGACGCCGTCGGCCACCCACTCGTGGGTCTGGCTGCACCGGCGGTCCCCGCCGGCGTCGACGAAGTTCTCGAAGATGTACACCCGGCTCACCGCGGCGGCCCCGCCGAGGCGGGCCATCACCTCGTCGATGTCCGACCGCCAGGACCCGGTGTGCGGCTCCAGGAACCGCTGGGCCCCGAAGCGCACCGCGTCCAGGATGGCGTCCCGGCGGGCCAGCTCGGCCCGGGCCTCGGTGCGGATCGACTCGAAGCGGCGCTCGCTGTGCCGCAGCTCCCGCTCGGCGAGGAAGCGGTCGGTGGCGTCGATCGACACGTCGACCGCCCCGATCACCTCGCCGTCCTGCCACAGCGGCACGAACATCAGGTCCCAGTAGGACACCCCGCCGTCCGGCCGATCGTGCGGGACGGCGGCGTACCAGGAGGTCTCGCCGGCCCACACCCGCTCGGCGGCCGGCAGGATGCGGGCCTCGGTGCCGGGGAAGTAGTGGAAGATGCTCCGCCCGGGCACCACCCCCTCGCCGGTCACCACGCCGTGCCGCTCGGTGAACCGGACCCAGGTGTCGTTGCAGGTGCGCAGCACCAGGTCGCGGTCGAACACCGCGACCCCCATGAGGGTGCGGCTGAACAGCAGGTCGAGCAGCACCGAACCGTCGGCGAGCAGCGCGTCGACGGCCGAGTCCGGGTCGCCGAGCAGCGGGATCCCGGACGGCGGCACCCCCGCCGACGGCACCATCAGCGGCCTTCGACCTCGGCCTGGGTGACCAGACCGATCCGCACGGCGTGCAGCGCGGCCTGGGTACGGCTCTGCAGCCCCAGCTTGGCCAGCAGGTGGCTGACGTGCGTCTTCACCGTGCGCTCCCCGATGTGCAGGGATCGGCCGATCTCCCGGTTGGTCAGCCCGGTGGCCAGCGCGCGCAGCACCTCGGTCTCCCGGGCGGTCAGCGCGGCCTGCGGGGCCTCACCGTCCGGGGTACGCACCTCCCGCACCAGCCGGGCGGCGGCCTCCGGGGCGAGCTGCACCTGGCCCCGGGCGGCCGCCTTGATCGCCGCACACAGCTGCTCGGCCTGGGTGTCCTTGAGCAGGTAGCCGACCGCCCCGGCCTGCACCGCCTCGACCACCGAGTGGTCGTCCAGCACGCTGGTCAGCACCAGTACCTCGGTCCCGGGCACCTGGGCCCGGATGGCCCCGGTCGCGGTGATCCCGTCGGTGCCCGGCATCAACAGGTCCATCAGCACGACGTCCGGGGTGAGCGCCCGGGTCAGGTTGATCGCCTGGGCGCCGTCCGAAGCCTCGCCGACCACCTCCAGGTCGGGGTCCAGGGCGAGGAACATCCGCAGCCCCTGCCGCACCACGCTGTGGTCGTCGGCGATCAACACCCGAACCGGCACCGGTCCCCCTTCGGTTGTGGCGTACACGGCTGTACTCGGTCCCCCGGCCGACGCGATCTCCGTCGAAGGTAGGTGCCGTTCCGCCCGCAGGTCCGGTGCGCGGCCGGCGGGTGGCCTGTTTGAGTCTATGGCGTGGGCAGGAACGTGGGCTCGGCCGTGGGTTCGGCCGTGGGCTCGGCCATGGGCGAACCGGCCGGCACGGCTCGGACGATCCGGCTGCTGCTGGTGGACAGCCGTCCCTGGACGCTGCGCGGGCTGCACATGTGGCTGGCCGAGCAGCCCGGCCTGCTGGTCGTGGGGGAGAGCCGGGACGGCGCCGAGCTGCCCGAGCTGATCCGGGAGCTGGCGCCGGACGTGGTGCTGATGGACGTGGAGCTGGTCAGCGGCTGCTGCGTGACCGCGGCGGCCGCGGTGCACTCGACCCGCCCGGAGCTCCCGCTGGTGCTGCTCGGCCTGCGGGACGACGTGGAGACCCGCGATCAGGCCCGGAGCGCGGGGGCGGCGGCGCTGGTGGCCAAGCACGAGCTGGAGCCCCTGGTCCGGACCATCCGGTCGGTGGCCGGCGGCCGCTGCGGGCACGGCCTGGGTCACGTGACCGGCCCCGGTTTCGCCGGCGGGGACGTCCCGGTCGCGAGAACGGCCGACGCCCCGTAGCGGAGCGCCGGCCGTCCCGACCGGTCCTGCGTCAGCCGTTCTTGTGGATCTTCACCGTGACGTTCATGCCGGGCACCAGCGGCCGGTTGCCGGTGCTGGTCAGCGCGATCTTCACCGGGATGACCTGGGTGACCTTCTGGAAGTTGCCGGAGCTGTTCGACTCCGGGAACAGCGAGAACACGGCGGCCGCGGAGTTCTGCACCTCGATCACCCGGCCGGTGACCTTGGCGTCGGAGTAGGCGTCCACGTCGATGTCCACCGGAGCCCCGACCCGGACGCCGTCGACGTCGGTCTCGTCCACCCGGGCGGTGACGAAGATCTTGTCCAGGTTGTAGGCGACCGCGAGCTGGGTGCCGGCGGGCACGTAGGCGCCCTCCACCCCGTTGTCCACCGCGATGGTGCCGGCGCCCGGGGCCTTGATGGTCTTCAGCGAGGCGACGAACCCGCCCTCCATCTTGATCCGGCCGACCGGCTGGTCCTTGCGGACCACGGTGCCCTGGGTGCCCTGCCAGTCGGTGAGCGTGCCGCTGGTCGGGGCGTTGATGGTGATCTTGTCCCCGTCGACCTGGGCGTTGTCCGTGCTCACGTAGTTGCGGGAGTTCAGGAAGTAGGCGCCGGCGAACCCGAGCACGGCGATCACCGTCAGGATGCCGATGATGGTCAGCCCGATCCGGGTGGACTTCTTGAGCTGCTTCTTCGGCGGGGTGGCCGGGGCCGCCCCGTTCTCCGCCGGCCGCTCCTCGGTCACGCTCGTCGGCGACTGCACAGGCCCTTCCATCACGGCCTCCTGTCTTCCCTGGCGGCACAGCCGTCGGGCTCTTGGTGCTGACTGGCTTAGTGCACGCACCGTACCTTAAATATGGCACCAACGGGTGGCTTTTGTGCCGAGCGGTACACCCGATGGGACGTCGGGAATGTTACTCCTGTGGTTGTTGTTCATACACCCGGACTAGCGACCAGGTCCAGAGCGGCGTACGCCTTGCGCAGGTCGGTCTTGAGCACCTTGCCGCTGGGGTTGCGGGGGAGGGCGTCGACCACCGCGATCCGCCGGGGGCACTTGTAGGCGGCCAGCCGTTCCCGGCAGTAGGCCTCGATCCCCGAGTCGGTCGGCGGGTCCTCCGGGTCGCGGGGGACGATCACCGCCAGCGGGGTCTCGCCCCAGCGGGGATGGGCGACCCCGATCAGCGCCACCTCGGCCACCTGCGGGTGCCCGGCCAGCACGTTCTCCACCTCGGCGCAGTAGATGTTCTCCCCGCCCGAGATGATCATGTCCTTCTTCCGGTCGACCACGTAGAAGTAGCCGTCCTCGTCCTGCCGGACCAGGTCACCGGAGTGGAACCAGCCACCGGCGAAGGCCTCGGCGGTGGCCTCCGGCTTGTTCCAGTACTCCCGCATCACGTGCGGCCCCCGGTAGACGATCTCGCCGACCTCGCCCCGGGGCACGTCGTTCATCTCGTCGTCGACCACCCGCACCTCGACGTTGAGCAGCGGCGTACCCACCGAACCGATCTTGCGGATGGCGTCCTCGCCGCGCAGGTAACAGGTCACCGGGCTGCACTCGGTCTGGCCGAACGCGGTGATCACCTGGGCCTGGGGGAAGGTGTCGATCATCGCGCGGAGCAGCGTGGTGGACGCCGGCGCGGCGCCCCAGGACAGCCGGCGCAGCGCGGAGAGGTCCCGCTCGGCCAGGCCGGGCAGGGCGACGATCTCCGCCCACTGCGAGGGCACGAAGAAGCAGCTGGTCACCCGCTCCCGCTCCAGTAGATCCACCATCTCCGCCGCGCTGAACTGGCCCGACTTGGTGAGCACCGAGCAGCCGCCGACCAGCAGGTTCTGCAGGATGCCGCCCAGCCCGGCGATGTGGAACAGCGGCGCCCCGGACAGCCCCACCCGGTCGTCGGCGGTCACCCCGAGGTGCACGGCCACGCTGAAGTAGTGCACCAGCAGGTTCTGGTGGGTGAGGACCGCGCCCTTCGGCCGGCCGGTGGTGCCGGAGGTGTACATGATGAAGGCGGCCTCCTCCTGGCCGACCTCCAGCTCCGGCGGCACGTCCGACGCCGCGGCCAGCGCCGCCTCGTACCCGAGCTCACCGTCGGCGCCGATGCCGATGACGGCGCGCACCTCGCCGCCGCGCTCGCGGGCGCTCTGCACCAGGTCCAGCAGGGCGGCGTCGGCGATCACCGCGACCGCACCGCTGTCGGCCAGCAGGTAGGCCACCTCGTCGGCGACCAGCCGGAAGTTGACCGGCACGCAGATCGCCCCGGCCCGGACCACGGCCAGGAAGGACTCGACCACGGCGGGGGAGTTCAGCCCGAGCACCGCGACCCGGTCGCCGGGGCCGACGCCGCGCTCGCGCAGCGCGTTCGCCAGCCGGGTCACCCGCTCGTCGGTCTGGGCGTAGGTCCAGGTCAGCTCCCCGTAGCGCAGGCACGGGGCGTCCGGGGTCTTGCGGGCGTGCCGGGCGAGCTGGTCGGCGATGGTCAGGCCCCGGGCGGTCAGACCCGTGGAGGTCGGGCCGGACGGGTCGGGGGCGGTGGAACGGGCGTCGGAGGTCACCCGGCCATCGTCGCCGTCGGCGCCGGACAAGGTCAACCGCGGCGACGGCTCCGGCCCGGGCACCGGAACGGTCGGCGCCACGGCGGACCCGGTAGCAACATCTGGACCACGGGTGCCAAGCCTGGCAACCTGCTGTCGGGCACCGGAGTAACGAAGACCGCCGAGTAACCGATCGCTGACGCAGCGGCATAATGCACGCGGAACCCGGATCCCATCGGTGGGCTGACCGGGCGGGAGGTGTCAGAGTGACGATGTCGGTGCGGGACGCCGGCCTGACCACCATGGACCCGTTCGCCTACGCGGACGAGCGGCGGCTGCACGAGGCCTGCACGGTGCTGCGTCGGGAGTCCCCGGTGCACTGGGTCGAGGGCGACGGCGCGTACAACCCGTTCTGGGTGATCACCCGCCGGGCGGACATCCTGGATATCGAGAAGAACCACCAGGTCTTCCGCAACTCCCCGCGCCCGCTGCTGGTGCCGGCCGTGGAGGACCGCCGCCAGGCCGAGCAGGGCGTGGCGCTGCGCACCCTGATCCACATGGACGATCCGGACCACCGGATGCTGCGGCCGATCGCGGCCAACTGGTTCAAACCGAAGACCCTGCGCACCCTGCAGCAGGACGTGGAGGGTCTGGCCCGCCGCTACGTCGACGGCATGGCCGGGCGCGGGGAGTGCGACTTCGTGGCCGACGTGGCCGTGCACTACCCGCTGTCGGTGATCCTGTCGCTGCTCGGCCTGCCCGAGTCCGACTTCCCCCGGATGCTGCGGCTCACCCAGGAGATCTTCGGCGGGGACGATCCGGAACGCCGGCGCGGTTCCTCCCCCGAGGAGCAGCTGCAGGTGGTGCTGGAGTTCTTCGCCTACTTCTCCGAGCTGATCGCCGACCGCCGCGCACACCCCACACCGGACCTGGCCTCGGCCATCGCCAACGCCCGGATCGACGGTGAGCACCTCTCCGACCTGGACGCCGCCTCGTACTTCGTGATCATCGCGACGGCCGGCCACGACACCACCAGCTCCACCATCGCCGGTGGCCTGTACGCGCTGCTCCAGCACCCCGAGCAGCTCGACGCCCTGCGCCGCGAGCCCGACCTGCTGCCCGGGGCGGTCGAGGAGATGATCCGCTGGGTCACCCCGGTCAAGGAGTTCATGCGGACCGCCGTCCGCGACCAGCAGGTCGGCGAGGTGACCATCCGGGCCGGCCAGCAGGTGCTGCTGATGTACCCCTCAGGCAACCGCGACGAGGCCGAGTTCGACCGCCCGTTCGAGTTCGACATCCGCCGCACGCCGAACCGGCACGTGGCGTTCGGCGCCGGGGTGCACTTCTGCCTGGGCGCGTCGCTGGCCCGGATGGAGACCCAGGCGATCTTCGCCGAGCTGCTGCCCCGGCTGGAGCACATCGAGGTCGGCGGCCCGGTCGAGGGCGTGGCCAGCACGTTCGTCAGCGGGCTCAAGCGGTTGCCGATCCGCTACCGGCTCGCGCCGGCGGGCTCGCCGGCCCGGCCGGCCCCGTTGCTGTCGGGTCAGGGCGGGAACGGCGCCGAGCCACGCTGAACGGGCGGGCTCGCCCTTGCGCGCCCTCCGCGATCTCCCGGGCGGGCGGCGCCGGAGGACGACCACCCCAATAGGGGACGCCGGAGGCGGCCCCCCTACCATCGCGGCACGACAAGGCAGTGCTCGGAGGCGGGTAGCGCCTGGCGGACGACCGGCTGCACGCTCCCGGATCACGTCCGCCTCCGGGCAGGACCGCGGCGACGACGCCTACCGCCACATGGTGCGCCATCACCGGCGAGGTGCGGAACCGCTCGAATGAGGGAGTCGGCCGATGGCTGAACTCAGCACCCGGAAGGACTCGGCGGCGGACACGCCGGCCGAGACAGCGACCAGCGACGCCTCGGCGTCCGCCGGCACCTCCGACGCCGAGGGTACGGCCGAGACCGCCTCGACGGCGGCCGACGCGAAGAGCGAGCCAAAGGCCGCCGAGCCGAAGGACAGCGAGCCGAAGAGCACCGAGCCGAAGAGCACCGAGCCGAAGGGCACCGAGGCCGACGGGGCCGGCACCGTCGAGCCGAAGCCGGCCCAGGCGGACGCCGACACCGCGAAGCCGTCCGAGTCGAAGAGCACCGAGTCGAAGACCGCCGACACGGCGGCCGCGACGACGCCCGACGCCAAGCCCGAGGCGGACAAGTCCTCGGAGCCCAAGGCGACTGAGCCGACCGCTGCCGAGCCCAAGCCGGCCGAGACGAAGCCGGCCTGGTCCGCGCCGGCCACGGCGAAGGCCGCCGAGAAGCCGGACGCCGCAAAGGTCGACAAGCCCAAGACCCCCGACGCCGGCGCGAAGGCGGCCGCTATCGGCGCGGCCGCCGCGGCGACGGGTGCCGCCGCCGCGGCCGTCACCAAGCCCACCGTCACCAAGCCCGCCGACGCCAAGCCCACCGTCACCAAGCCCGCCGACGCCAAGCCCGCCGACGCCAAGCCCGCCGACGCCAAGGCGACCGCCACCGAGCCGGCCGCGGACAAGCCGGCGGCTCCGGCCAAGGACCCGAGCGGGGTCAGCGCCGACGCGTTGCAGGCCGCCGCGGAGACCTACGCGAAGCCGGCGAAGGTCAAGAAGCAGCGGTCCAGGCCGCCGGTCCTGGTGCTGGCGCTGGGCGCGCTGCTGGTGCTGCTGCTGGCCGGCGCCGGCGTGCTGGGCTGGCACCAGTACCAGGCCGCCCAGGTCAAGAACGACCGCGAGGTGGCGCTCAAGACCGCGCGCGAGGTGGCCGGCAACCTGACCACGATCACCTCGGACAACTTCAACGGCCAGATCGACGCGCTCAGCAAGATCTCCACGAGCACCTTCAAGGAGTCGATGTCCGGCTACTCCGCGATGTTCGGGGCGCTGCTCAAGCAGGGCAACGTCTCGCTGCGCGGCACGGTGACCTCCGCCGGCCTGGAGAAGCTCGAACCCGAGCAGGGCACCGCGACCGCGCTGGTCGCCGTGTCCACCCTGATCACCAGCGGCCAGCAGCCGCAGGGCATACCGCAGAGCTTCAGCCTGCTGGTGTCGTTGCAGCGCGACGGTGACCGCTGGCTGGCCTCGAACGTGGAGTTCCTGCGATGAGCGCGAAGAGCGAACCGGAGAAGCCCGTGACCAGCAAGAGCTCCGAGCCCAAGCCGTACGGGGTGCCGGAGGACCCGCCGGCCGACCAGGCCAAGGCGAGCCGCTCCAAAGTGCTGCCGCTGGTGCTCGGCGGGCTCTGCCTGGTCCTGGCCGTGGTCGTGGCGCTCCTCGGGGTGTGGGCCATCACCGACGCCAGCGCGCGCAAGGTCGACGAGGCCGCCGTGGAGGCCGCCAAGACCAGCGCCCCGCTGGTGCTCAGCTACGCGCCGGCGACGGTGAACCAGGACATCGAGACCGCCCGCAAGCAGCTGACCGGCAAGTTCGCCGCGGACTTCGACCAGCTGGTCAACCAGGTGGTGTTGCCGGCCACCAAGCAGCAGGGCCTGACCTCGAAGTGCACCACGGCGCACGCCGCGCTCACCGACACGCCGAGCGCCGAGCCGGACGGGCGGGACGTCCTGGTGATCATGCAGCAGGAGGTCACCGGCCCCAACGCCCAGGGGCAGAAGGGGCTGATCCAGGTCAAGGTGACCGTGGTCAAGACCCCGGAGGGCGAGTGGAAGGTGTCCTTCCTGCAGCCGGTCTGATCCGCCGACCTCCCTCGGCCCGGCCGGGCCGGGGGAGGGTCAGTGGTAGAGCTGCTCGACGGTGGTCACCTTGAGCACCGCGGTCCCGGTGCGGTGTGACTCGTCGAGATCCACCTCGGCGCAGATGGCCCAGTCGTGGTACTCCTCGGGGTCGTCCAGGATCTGCCGCACGTCCCAGCGGCCGGGGCCCTCGTCCACGATGAACAGCTCCGGCCCCCGGGCGTGCGCGTCGGTGCGGATCTCGTCGTGCTGCTCCCAGTACGGCTCCAGGGACAGGTGCCACCGGTCGGCGTCCCACAGCCGGCCGGTGTCCAGCTCGCCCAGCTCGTCCCACCGCTTCCGGGCGGCCAGCTGCACCCGCCGGAACATCGCGTTGCGCACCAGCACCCGCAGCGCGCGCGGGTTGGCGGTCACCGTCGGCTGCTGGCCGGGCTCGGCGACGGCCGTGTCCAATCCGGGGTTGACCAGCTTCTCCCACTCGTCGAGCAGGCTGGAGTCGACCTCCCGGATCAGCTCGCCCATCAGCTCGATGAGGTCGGCCAGCGGCTCCGTCCGGGCCTCCTCGGGCACGGTCTGCCGCAGCGCCTTGTAGGCGTCGGTGAGGTAGCGCAGCAGCAGCCCCTCGGAGCGGGCCAGGCCGTAGTGGCCCACGTACTCCACGAACGTCATCGACCGCTCGTAGAGGTCCCGGGCCACCGACTTGGGGGAGGGCTGGAAGTCGCCGACCCAGGGGTGCCCGCGCCGGTAGGTCTCGTAGGCGGCGGCCAGCTCCTCGGCCAGCGGCATCGGATAGCTGATGTCCTCGAGCAGCACCATCCGCTCGTCGTACTCGATGCCGTCGGACTTCATCGCGGCCACCGCGTCCTTGCGGGCCAGGTTGCGCTGCGCGGCCAGCACCTGGCGCGGATCGTCCAGGGTCGCCTCGATGATCGACAGGACGTCCAGCGGGTAGTCCGGGGACTCGCGGTCCAGCAGCTCCACCGCGGCCAGCGCGAACGGCGACAGCGGCTGGTTGAGCGCGAAATCCCGCTGCAGGTCCACGGTGACCTTGGCCCGACGGCCGTCGGCGTCCGGCTCGGGCAGCTGCTCGACCACCCCGCCGGCCCGTAGCGCCCGGTAGATGGCGATGGCCCGGCGGATGTGCCGGCGCTGGGCCGGGCGGTCCTCGTGGTTGTCCTCCAGCAGGTGGCGCATCGCGGCCAGGGTGTCGCCCGGCCGGTTGATCACGTTCAGCACCATGGCGTGGCTGACGGTGAAACTCGAGGTCAGCGGCTCGGGCTCGGCCTCGATCAGCCGCTGGAAGGTCGGCTCGCCCCAGTTGACGAAGCCCTCGGGGGGCTGCTTGCGCTGGACCTTGCGCCGCTTCTTCGGGTCGTCGCCGGCCCGGGCCAGCGCCTTCTCGTTCTCGATCACGTGCTCGGGGGCCTGGACGATCACCGTGCCGACGGTGTCGAAACCGGCCCGCCCGGCCCGGCCGGCGATCTGGTGGAACTCCCGGGCCTTGAGCAGCCGGTTGCGCTGCCCGTCGTACTTGGCCAGCCCGGTGAACACCACCGTCCGGATCGGCACGTTGATGCCCACCCCGAGGGTGTCGGTGCCGCAGATGACCTTGAGCAGGCCGGCCTGGGTGAGCCGCTCGATCAGCCGCCGGTACTTCGGCAACATGCCCGCGTGGTGCACCCCGATGCCGTGCCGGACCAGCCGGGACAGGGTCCGACCGAACCCGGCGGTGAACCGGAACCCGCCGATCAGCTCGGCGATCCGGTCCTTCTCCTCCCGGGTGCAGACGTTGATGCTGGTCAGCGCTTGGGCCTGCTCGATCGCCGCGACCTGGGTGAAGTGCACGATGTAGACCGGGGTCTGCCTGGTCGCCACCAGCTCCTCGGTGAGCGCGTGCAGGGCGGTGGTCGACCAGGAGAACACCAGCGGGACCGGCCGCTGTGTCCCGGCCACCACCGCGGTGCGCTGGCCGGTGCGCCGGGTCAGGTCGTCGGCGAACCGGGTGACGTCGCCCAGGGTGGCCGACATCAGCAGGAACTGGGTGCGGGGCAGCTCCAGCAGCGGCACCTGCCAGGCCCAGCCGCGGTCGGGGTCGGCGTAGAAGTGGAACTCGTCCATGACGACCTGGCCCGGGACCTCGCCGCGCGGATCGGCCGCCGGGTCCGGGCCGCCGGAGCGCAGCGCCAGGTTGGCCAGCACCTCGGCGGTGCAGCAGATGATCGGCGCGGACGGGTTGACCGCCGAGTCGCCGGTCATCATCCCGACCTGCTCGGGGCCGAACACCTCGCACAGCGCGAAGAACTTCTCCGAGACC
>JAESFN010000802.1_pt1 | contig 20823 bp, 18 predicted proteins | sample 9269411 | NCBI WGS metagenome assembly JAESFN01 (sample SAMN14505399, study PRJNA617100) | algae metagenome | isolation source: Iphinoe sp. HA4291-MV1 and co-occurring heterotrophs from trail next to... | place: USA: Maunawili Falls, Hawaii | collected 2009-07-25
ATTTTTGGAGTTCTTTGTAAAGATTCCCCCGATTGTAGTAAGCAAGAGCATCAGTCGGATTAATGGCAATGGCTTTGTTGTAATCAGCTAGAGCTAATTCCCATTTTTGGAGTTCTTTGTAAAGATTCCCCCGATTGTAGTAAGCAAGAGCATCAGTCGGATTAATGGCAATGGCTTTGTTGTAATCAGCTAGAGCTAATTCCCATTTTTTCTGCTCAGAGTAAAGATTTCCTCGAGTGATGTAAGCATCGGCATAAGTCGGATTAATGGCAATGGCTTTGTTGTAATCAGCTTCAGCTAATTCCCATTTTTGGAGTTCTTTGTAAAGATTTCCCCGATTGTTGTAAGCAAGAGCATCAGTCGGATTAATGGCAATGGCTTTGTTGTAATCAGCTAGAGCTAATTCCCATTTTTGGAGCTTTTGGTAAAGATTCCCCCGATTGTTGTAAGCAAGAGCATCAGTCGGATTAATGGCAATGGTTTTATTGTAATCAGCTTCAGCTAATTCCCATTTTTTCTGCTCAGAGTAAAGACTCCCCCGATTGTAGTAAGCATCAGCCAACTGAGGATTAATGGCAATTGCCTTGTTGAAATCAGTAAGAGCTAATTCCCATTTTTTAAGTTCATAGTAAAGACTCCCCCGATTGATGTAAGCATTAGCATAAGTCGGATTAATGGCAATTGCCTTGTTGAAATCAGTAAGAGCTAATTCCCATTTTTTAAGTTTATAGTAAAGAAGACCCCGATTGTAATAAGCATCAGCCAACTGAGGATTAATGGCAATGGCTTTGTTGTAATCAGTAAGAGCTAATTCCCATTTTTTCTGCTCAGAGTAAAGATTTCCCCGATTGTAGTAAGCACCAGCATAAGTAGGATTAATGGCAATTGCCTTGTTGAAATCAGTAAGAGCTAATTCCCATTTTTTCTGCTCAGAGTAAAGAATACCCCGATTGTTGTAAGCAAGAGCATCAGTAGGATTAATGGCAATTGCCTTGTTGTAATCAGCTTCAGATAATTCCCATTTTTTGAGATCATAGTAAAGAATACCCCGATTGACGTAAAACGCAGAGCGGGGATTGATTTCAATTGCTTTATTTATTGCTGCTGATGCTGATGCATATCGTTTTAAACCCTTCAACACCCAATACTTCTCGTTATACAAGTTTGGGTTTTTTGGTTCTAGTTGAATTGCTTTATCTATTGCTACCAACGCTTTATCAAGTTGGTTGAAAGACCTATAGACTAAACTTAGAATTTCCCAAGCAGCAATAAAGTTATTTTTGAGTTTCACTGCTGATTCTAATGCAGCTTGAGCTTCTTGCTCTTTTCTATCATCTACTAACGCCAAACCCTTGCCATAATAAGCTAAGTAAACAAATGATGGTTTCAGCTTTATCGCTGAATCAAAAGCTGAAACTGCTTCTTGATACCGACGCAACCGCCACAGTTGATTTCCTCTTTCTAGCCATTGACTCGCTGTTGTATTTCCTTTGGAAACATCAGTTGATAATACCGCTTGTTGAATTGATTTGACTTGTTGTGCATTTAACGGCGGTGCAGGAGTGTTTTCTTCTTTCTGCCCTTGCACACCCAATCGCTTTGCTATTCCTAAAAAGCTACTTACAGGAATACCTAAACTATAGCCTATCTGTACTTTACCCCCACTGCTACCTATATCCCCTGTTTTTTCATCTAAGGCTACCTCTCCCTCTGCGCGTCCATGAATCCCAATCACTCGTCCAAGGGAATCTAACACTGCTCCACCACTCATCCCACCATAGGTGATGCTGGTGTAAACTAACTCATATCCTCCCGTTAGGGAACTTGCACTTTGTAATTTACTAGAACTATCACTTTGAAAGTCTGATTGTGTAGATTGTAATAACCCCTGTTCTTTATTAAAAGTTCTCCCCATTGTCAACCGCCAGGGTGAATAATTATCTTCCAACTTTGGATATCCCGCAGTAAATATATATTCATAATCGTTGGGATTATAATTGGCAAGAGTCGCTACTTGATAATTCTGGTTACTCGCACGAAATTTGACGACTGCTAAATCGACACCTGATTCTACTTTGATTGTGCTTTTGTCTACAGGATATTGCTTTCCATCAGGCGCAAGTATTTGATAGCTATAGTCACCACATGGCTGTTTTGCATTTTCTGTTTCACACACAACGTGAGATGCTGTTAAGACTGTGTATGTCTCTCCATTTTTTGCAATAATTATCCCCGAACCATTTGCCCTACTGCTACTATCAATTCTGACGGTGATTTGTTTAGCTTTTTGTTCTAACTCCCCTAGCCATCCGCTTAATTTTGTTTCTGGTATGCCATCACTAGTCTTTGGTAAAGGTAAAGAATAAGCTGTCAATATTTCTGTGTTTACCTGTGCTAAGAAAGTGGAGATAGGTATTCCCCAACTCACACTTCGCATTTGCTTGATTTCTTCGCCTGTTGGACGCGAACCATCTGGATATGTATAACCTGTGTTTAAAATCGGATAAGCACTTCTACCATTAATCCCAATCAGTTCTCCACGACTGTTGAGAATTGCACCGCCACTCATTCCCTGTTCGATGTCGCTAGTATAACCAATAGAATATCCTTCTTTAAGTGGTTTTTGAGCAATTTGTTGTACAATACCAGTGCGAAAGACTATCTGTCCTTTTTGGGAGGAATATCCCGCAGCGAGAACTGGTGTATCAGTGTTAGGAACTGATAGGGCAATTTCTTTTGGCAGACAATAATTTTGATTGGTTTGGAATTGTAGTAGGGCTAAATCGAATTTATCAAAGTTCAGTAGACCGAAAAGATTTCTAGAAGGCTTACCATTGGGGCATTCTGGCGGATTGTATACAATCCGCCAGAATGCCCGTATCATCTGCGTTTTGAGCAATAGGGTTGTAGATGAGTTCTCCTGCTAAGGTAAGCGATCGCTCGACCCTGTGCCCAAAACATCGCCCCAAACCCTCATTCTTGCGTTGACTGACAAAAGTTTTCGGTCTACTGAAGTTAGTATTTGTCAGTATCTGCGCAGGATAGCTTTTACCATCTGATGTTTTGAGGCTAATGCTGTTCACTCCTCTAACGACATGAGAGTTTGTGAGAACCAGATAGGTATTTCCTTGTTTAGCCAGTAGTGTTCCCGAACCACCATTGTTATCACCAATGACTCTGACTGTGATATGGTTGGCGAGAGTTTGCAGTTGTTTTTCTGAATATTCTCCACTCTCACCGTTTTCTGCTTTGATTTCGCATGAAGAAGTATTTGATACTGCTTGAGAAACAGCAATGTTAGAAGTTGCAACAGCAAAGGTGGGGAAGGGTAGGAAAAGTAAGGAAGCAATCAGGACAATAGTTTTATTCATATAGCAAGACTATTTGCGTTGTAAACAGAGAGTGATAAATCTCACGCAGAGACGCAGAGACGCATTCGCGCAGCGTCCCGCAGGGAAGCGGCTTCCCATTCGCGCAGCGTCTCCGACAGGAGAAGGGTAGGCGCAGAGAGTAGAAGAGGTTACTATTAAACTTCAAATTCTCTTGTTTGCTGCGACTCACCATAAACCACCATAATTTGAAACTTTTCCCCTAACTCAGCACTAAACTCTAATTGAATCCAGTTATCTTCTTCATCTGTTGATGTGACTTCTAAAACTGTTGCTCCTGATTCATCACTAATATTTAATTGTACCCCTTCAGGTAAAACATTTTGTCCGACTGGATATACTTGAGTTAAGATATCAACTTCACTCTCACTTTCCGAAGTAACTTTCACCACTAACGCAACAGAAATTTGTTCAAATTGCACCCCTAAATCAATTTTTTGACCCCGCGTCATGCTCACAGCACTCTTAAAAGCCAGTCCCAATTGTTGAGGATTTAAAAGATGCTCAATTGTTTGCCAACCTGCATCGACAACTCCATCTAACCATTGTCCAATTTTCACTAAGCTTGATAAATCTTCTTCTGGAGACTTAGTCACTTCCAATTCGCTAAGATAAAGTAAAAAATCTTCCAAAGATTGCAACTGACTCAAAGAAACTTCCGCCGCTGCTTGAGGTGTAAATCCTAAAATTGTTGCTTCTTTCAAAGAAGAATTGAATTGCACAGCCACATAACCAAATCTATCTTCCCAAACCTCCGGCGGAATCGCGCATACTTCTGCTTTTGGCAAAACTGGACGGCATTCTAATTTACCGATACCTTTGACTTCTAAATCAGCCACATCCATCAATTTAGTTGCTAATTTATTGCGGCTGTCACTTTCCTTCCAATCCGTTGCAAATCCCATACACTGTAGATAATTATCTACAACATACACAGCCAAAGTATTCAGATAAACCTGTTTGCGCTTCACACTATTAGAGATGCCTTGACTATATTCTTGAGCAATGGCATGAGCCTCAACAGATAGAGGAACGCTAAAGGTTAGTTTCTGAGTGGTGCTATTCATAGGAAATTCTCCAAAGGTTTGAATAATGAGTAAATTCATCTTCTATATATATTTATTTAAATAAGTAATGATTTTACGCATCCGACGCTGGTAAAAGCTAGAAGCAGTCGAAATTGGTACACCTAATTCTTCAGAAATTTCCTTCCATGGCTTGCCTTCTAATACCATCAGCAGGATAGCTTTTAAATTAGCTTGAGGATGTTCTTTAATAAACTCCTGACTGAAAAATTTCTCCGGGTCACTCTCTATAATTTCCTTAAGCTGCTCCTCTTCAGATATCTCATGCTCTACGGGTAAATTTCTGTTAATTTCATCTAGAGACAGCACATAAGTCTTTTCTTGATTTTTGGGAAGCTGAGTTATCCCTCGTTTCTGGTCTTTTCTAACAACATCAGAAAATCGACTCGTGAAAATTTTATTTACCCATGCCATCACAGGATATTGTGGATTATATTGTTCAATTTTTTGACAGATTTGTATGAATGTGTGCTGCAATGCCTCATTATAATAATCTTCGTGGTTAGGTAACCCCAACCACTTGGTTTGCTTACTCAATCTTCCAGAACACCGAACAGCATTGATTAGCTTACTCAAAGCTATCCGTCGTTTCGCTCTGTCATGTGGATTTTTACTGTCATGAGGATACTGCTTTGCTTCACTGATTAGCTGCTGCAGTTCCTGGTTGAGAGCGTTATCTGTGTGTTGGAAATCATTCGTCATCTAACGCTGCGATCGCTCCTGTAGGGAATATCTATTTTGGTATCTTCCCTTGGCTTTGGATTTTACGCAAAAAAAGCCATCTCTTACAAAAGTTTACAGTCTGATTTCTAATTTTCTTCGCCACCAACTCCATAATGCTTCTCCAACCATTGCAACAAGCCTTCTTCGACTGGAGTTAGGTAAGTTTGCCGTCCTAAAGACTCCAACACTGTGTTGGCACATGATGTCCTCGCCAACGGAGTAACACAGCAGCTTGGGCAATACATAGCATAAAACGGTCAGCTTCGTGACGCAGTTTTATCAGTTCCAATTGTTCTGCATCTGTAATATTACCACTAGAGTTACGCTCCAGCAGAAAGTTGTATCGCTCCATTTGCTCTGCTGTTTTGCGACTGCGGACAATTTGCCACAAGCTATTGTCATCTAGTTTATCTAAAGCCGCGAGGTCAGCTTGGAATTCCTCTGGTACATCATCCCATTCTGGAGGACTACCTACTTGCAAAGCATGAATTATTACCTCTTCAATAGGGCGACGTTGCGCGTGGGCAGTGTTTACCATGTAAGGAATGTGGATTAAATAAGCTCCAGAATTATGAGGTCTGTGGTTTAGCAGTATAATTCCATTGCGGCAAATAATCATCAAACACAATTTCCATCGTTTGCTTGAAATCCTCTGTGACTTTGCGTCCCGTTTTGTATACCTGCTCCAAGACGGTTGTAAACACTCTAAGACCAGTATGGGTCTTGGCCTTGGCCATTAAGTCCTTCACCATTTCAACCGAATCGAAAATTACACCCTGACAGACACGGGTTATATGGGGAAAAAGGCGATGCTCAATTGGATTGTATTTAGAGGTGTAGGGGTTGGGCAAACCCAGCCTACGGCTCGCTACGCTAACGACAAAAATGGACAACCCTACCATTGCTCTGTCTATTTTTGGATCTTATTTAATCCTCAATCCTTCGGATTCCTATATCAATAAGTACGTAACTAAGTTTACTATAGCAGTCCTATTTGAGTTGTGAACTTACTCATGGAGGTAAGGGAACAGGGAACTCTTAACAGGGAACTCTTAACAGAGAACTCTTAACAGTATTTTTTCACGAATCATTTAGGATTGCTATATTTTTATAAAAACTTATGTATAGCTATTGAGATTTATTTTTATTAATAATTTGATTGAGTATTTAATTTAACAAAACAAGGCTAAAAATTTATCTGAACTTCAACAAGAAAAAATCAAAGTTTTGTCATGAAAGACCTAAAGTTTTGTTAAGATGCAAATGCTAGTGTTCTAAAGCGCGGAAAATGCCAACCAGGATGTGGAGAAATAAATAGACACTAGCACTGTAGAGTTCAGTAAGTAGACAAAACAATGACCAGTTATATTTTCTTTGATGACGCCCTCCGGATGCTTGTAAACGCCTTCTTGACTTCGGTACTACTACTTATTACCTTTTCTGGTTTAGGTTTGGCAGTGATCGAAACTATTGAAAAAACAGGTATTCGCGTAGACACAAAGCGATTTCACTAAGCCATATCTCTGTAAACCTTTTTTGCACAGGGGCTTTCCGTAGGATAAGGTTCAGATCAGATCAACTCAAAAATTTACTCTTTGTCGAAAACCATTGAGTTCAAGTGTTCACTAGCAAAAAATCTTGGGAATACTGAAACTATAGAGATCTCACAGCGTTACACAATGACTTCATAGGTACGAGTGGGTGTACTGCTATAGAGACGCAAGCGATGGAGTAAACTGCAATGGGTCTATTCGACAAAACGTTTGGTGCACAAAGCCAAATTCAAGAAGTACTCAGTCAAGCGGAAGCTTTTGCTGCAATTGCTTTGGCTACAACAGCCTCAGATGGAAATCTTTCTGATGAGCAAGCACGTGGTATTTTGTCAGTGCTGTCGCGTATAAAGCTTTTCAGATGTTATTCCAACGATGAAATGAACAGGATGTTTGACAAACTCCTGAATATTCTGAGATGGCAAGGCATAAATGCTCTGTTTAATTCAGCTAAAGAATCCTTATCCTACGACTTGCGAGAAGCAGCTTTTGTGGTAGCCACGGATCTAGTTTTAACCGACGGAGTCTCTCCTCAAGAAGAGGAAGACTTTTTAAACGATTTGTATCAAGCTTTGGGAATTTCAGGTGATATTGCTACACAAATTGTGCAAGTGATGTTGATAAAAAATCGAGAATAGCGCTTGCAAATTTTATCAAAAGCCCCTTTTATAAAAATGGGGTATGAGATGTAGAGTGTAGGGAAAGACCATATCTTATTTCGGCTAGAGGCAGTTTGACTAAGACCATGTCTTTTGAAAATAGAAGGAATACAGAGACAATAGAAAAATCTTTCTGTTGCTAAGTGAGCATAACAAATTTTAGAAATTCTTGAGACTGTTTTTATTTTGATTTGATAATGACAGATAAAAATATTAAATTTGTTAACTTTATATTTTCAGCAAAAAGGATATATCAGAGGAATTGCACGCTCTGCGTAGTGTGCCCGTAGGGTATACTTTGAATTTTGAACTTTGAATTGCTTATGCCTTGTTCCGCCACTTTAAGCCAACTGGTTGAAGTTCTCTGTGCAAAAGCAGCAAACTTATCTGAAGCTGCACTAGCACATTTAAGCAGTGGTATACAAACAGATTCCCGTATACTCAAGCCTGGTGAAGTATTTGTGGCTTTACGCGGTGAAAAGTTTGATGGACACGATTTTGTCCCAATGGCAATAGAAAAAGGTGCAATGGCTGCGATCGCTGATTTTGAATACGACTATTCTGAATTTCCCGTCTTGCAGGTACAAGACACGCTCAAAGCATATCAAAAAATTGGCAGGTGGTGGCGTGACCAGTTTCCTATTCCAGTGATTGGGGTTACGGGTTCTGTGGGCAAAACGACAACCAAGGAACTCATTGCCGCGATTTTAGCGACAAAAGGAAGAGTCTTTAAGACTCATGGGAATTACAATAACGAAATTGGAGTGCCAAAAACGCTCCTGCAATTGGGTGCAGAACATGATTTCGCCGTTATTGAAATGGCGATGCGAGGAAAGGGGCAAATTGCAGAACTGACGCAAATAGTGCGTCCGACTATTGGCGTGATTACTAATGTGGGAACAGCGCACATTGAGTTACTAGGTTCACAAAAGGCTATTGCCCAGGCAAAATGTGAGTTACTGGCTCAAATGTCCAAAGATGGTGTGGCAATTCTCAATTATGATAATCCGCTCTTGATGGAAACGGCGGCGAGAGTCTGGCAAGGAAAAATTTTGACTTTTGGCTTTTCTGGTGGTGATATTCAAGGGAATTTGATTGATAGTGACACGTTGGAAGTAGCAGGAATGCAATTGCCTTTACCATTACCAGGACGACACAATGCAGCTAACTTTTTGGCAGCTTTAGCGGTGGCGAAGGTGCTGGATATTGATTGGTCATGTCTAAAATCGGGTGTGATGGTGGATATGCCAAAGGGGCGATCGCAGCGTTTTCATTTGCCCAATGATGTGGTAGTCTTAGATGAAACTTATAATGCTGCACCAGAAGCTATGCTCGCAGCATTAGAGTTATTGGCAGACACACCAGGAAAGCGACGCATTGCTGTGTTGGGTGCAATGAAAGAATTGGGAGAGCGATCGCATCAGTTACATCAGCAAGTAGGGGAAACAGTGCGAAAATTAAATTTAGATGCCTTGTTGGTATTAGTAGATGGAGAAGACGCAAAAGCCATAGTCAAGAGTGCCGAAGGTATTCCATCTCAGTGTTTTGCTACTCATGCAGATTTAGTTGCTTCTTTAAAGACTTTTGTACAAGAGGGTGATAGGATTCTTTTCAAAGCAGCGCATTCAGTGGGACTAGATAGAGTCGTGAGTCAGTTCTGTAGGGAATTTGCCTAATGAATTTTGTTGTTATTAACTTATAGCTAATCGCTACTTGTTAATGGTGCAATTAGTAAGTAGCGATTAATAAATAATCATTTAGTAAGTGATGAACATTAATCTACCACTAGAAACGCAACGTCTCGTACTTAGGGATTTGACAAAATCAGATTGGCAAGGAGTGCATAACTACGCCTCCGATCCAGAAGTTGTTCGCTATCTGCCTTTTGGTCCTAACAGCGAAGAAGACACCAAGACTTTTTTGCAAAGAGAGATTAAGTTACAACGGCAACAACCCCGTCAGCATTTTACTTTAGCAATCATTTTAAAAGATGACAAACAATTCATTGGTACCTGTCGCATTTCCATAACAAATCCAGAGAAGCTAGAAGGTAACATTGGATACAGCTTAGCTAAGGGATTTTGGGGTCAAGGATATACAACTGAAGCTGCACGAAAACTCTTAATTTTTGGTTTCCAGCAACTCAATTTGCATCGGATTTTTGCAACTTCTGATCCGAAAAATACTCTCTCAATGCGAATTTTGGTAAAAATTGGGATGCGACAGGAGGGGTATTTGCGAGAGTATGAATGGATTAAGGGGGAGTGGCGAGACTCGTTGCTGTATGCCATCCTTGAGCGTGAATGGATACAGATGCACTCTTTGCAATGTTGAGTAAAGCTGTCAGATGATTTTAAGAGGGAACAGGAAATGGGGAATTGGGAACAGAAACAGGAAACAGGAATCCTCATAAAGCCTTGTCGTTCCCACATTTTTTCAAAACAGGCGATCGCACTCCTCCAAGGTGACAAGCGCGGTGATTACAAAATAGTAGGCTGAAAGCCCTGGAGGAACAGGCGCGTAGTGCCGTATTCCGTGCTTCTCCTATCGGCTTTAGCCAGGGGAGTGTCAACATGATAGTGTTTAAGTAGATCGGCTCATTTATTGACACCTTGGAGGAGAAACAAACTGCCAAAACCCAAAGGACGCAGGGGACAAGGTAAAAGGTAGAATATAAATTAGGAGATTATCTACTTTTGTGTTGTTGCGACTCCTCATCTCCTCACAAATGTCAACACGGAATTTTAGGATAGAGGGATAGGGTAAAGGTTCGGTCCTGTTTATCCATGTGTTTCTGTGTCAATCATCGTTTTTGGACTTCTGCATCTGCCTGGTGTCCTTTCTTTGTAAGAATTAACTTAATTCTTTCTGATAATTAAGTTAATTCTTTCTAATAATTAACTTAATTGTTTTTTTCTAAAGTATTGTTACCCCATCGTGATATGATTCAGCTGGCTGAAGATACAGTCAACATAATTAGCTGTACTGGTTTCAAGTCCCGTGAGCTTGTCAGACGAATCCACTGATCCCACACCAACAACACGACAAGATTCAAGACCTGGTTTTGAGGACACAGAACCAGCAAACTCCATGCGGGAGTTCTATCAACTCTACCAAGGGTTGTTGCTCATCACTCTTGTCTTGACAGGGATAATTTTTATCTGTGTTTGGATATTTTATTCCCTAAACATTGCCCTAAGTTATTTGCTTGGAGCATGCACAGGTTTGGTTTACTTGAGGATGTTGGCAAAAGATGTTGAGCGTTTGAGCCCAGAAAAGCAATGGCTGAGTAAAACTCGGTTCGCTTTATTAGTAGTGTTATTTCTACTGGCATCCCGGTGGAATCAGCTGCAAATAATGCCTGTGATTTTGGGATTTCTCACTTACAAAGCAACGCTCGCCATCTATCTAGTCAGGGAGCAATTGAAATCTGACTCGCCAAAGTTCGGGCAACCTTAAAAAGCACAACAACCCGAGTTTTGCGGCATGAGAATCCAGACTGCGCTCCTCGCTGCTGTTCTCCAAAGTAAGATTGGAGAAATAATTGATATGGAAAGAAAATGGTGAATTTTCTGAACGTCTTCAATTCTGTCCCTCTTGCCAAATTGGAAGTAGGTCAACATTTCTACTGGCAATTAGGTAATCTGAAATTGCATGGACAGGTCTTTCTTACTTCCTGGTTTGTGATTGGCATTCTAGTGGTGGCGTCGCTTGCTGCTACTCGAAACATCCAGAGAATTCCCGGTGGTATACAAAATTTCATGGAATATGCCCTGGAATTTATTCGGGATTTGGCAAAGAGTCAACTTGGCGAGAAAGAGTACCGTCCGTGGGTGCCGTTTATTGGCACATTGTTTTTGTTTATCTTTGTATCCAATTGGTCAGGTGCTCTAGTTCCTTGGAAGCTCATTGAGCTACCTGAAGGTGAGCTAGCTGCTCCGACTAATGACATCAATACGACAGTAGCACTGGCGTTGTTGACTTCTTTAGCTTACTTTTACGCAGGTTTTAGCAAGCGTGGTTTGGGGTACTTTAAAAAGTATATAGAGCCGACGCCGATTCTATTACCGATCGCGATTCTAGAAGATTTCACCAAGCCCCTCTCCCTAAGCTTCCGTCTATTTGGTAACATTCTGGCGGATGAATTAGTGGTAGCAGTGCTAGTGCTGTTAATTCCTCTGTTTGTACCTCTGCCAGTGATGGCTTTAGGTTTGTTTACCAGTGCCATTCAAGCCTTGGTGTTTGCCACCTTAGCAGCGGCATACATTCATGAGGCGATGGAGGGACATGGTGGTGAAGAGCATGAGGAGGCACATTAAAATCAGTAAACAGGGAATTGGGAACTCTTAACAGTTATCTAGCATTGCCCATTGCCCATTGCCCATTGCCCATTGATAACTGATAACTGATAACTGATAACTGGTTAGAGCTACTCAGTTGATGTAATGTTAGATGTTGGATGCCCGAATTTTGGATTCGATGCAAAATCTAAAATCGAAAATCTAAACACAAAAATCGTTCGTTTTGTACTCAAAGTAAGGAAAATCAACATGGATCCATTAGTTTCTGCTGCTTCAGTTCTAGGTGCTGGTTTGGCAATTGGTTTAGGTGCAATTGGTGCTGGTGTTGGTCAAGGAACTGCAGCAGGACAAGCTGTAGCAGGGATTGCACGTCAGCCGGAAGCAGAAGGAAAAATTCGCGCTACTCTGCTGTTAACCTTGGCTTTCATGGAATCACTCACCATTTATGGTCTGGTAATTGCCTTAGTACTGCTGTTTGCTAACCCATTTACCTAAAACCTAAAGCTTTGCCTTAATCTGGAGACGTGAACGTTCACGTCTCTATCGCTCTTGTCAATCAGTGAACAGTAAACAGTGAACAGTAGACAGTAAACAGTGAACAGTGAACAGTTATCTAGCATTGCCCATTGATAACTGGTAACTGGTAACTGGTAACTGGTAACTGACAACTGTTACAAAATGTTGACCCTTAATGGTTATTATGGGGTCTTGATGATGATGAAAGGTAGGATAATTTTGCTTGCCATGAAAACTGCTTTTCCAGCCAAAGAGGAGAGAAATGTTTGATTTCGATGCAACCTTGCCCTTGATGGCAGTGCAGTTCCTGCTGTTGGCAGCTCTGTTGAATGTTATTTTCTATAAGCCACTGACCAAGGTACTAGACGATCGCGATAACTATATCCGAACGAATAGCCTTGAAGCTCGTGAACGCTTGGCTAAAGCTGAGCGATTAACTAAAGAATATGAGCAACAACTAGCAGATGCTCGCAGACAGTCGCAAGCGATTGTCACAGCAGCTCAAGCAGAAGCTCAAAAAATAACTGCTCAGAAAATCGCTGAGGCGCAAAAGGAAGCTCAAGCTCAACGAGAACAAGCGGCTCTTGAAATAGAACAGCAAAAGCAGGAAGCTTTGCGTTCCTTAGAACAACAGGTAGATGCTCTCAGCAGGCAGATACTGGAAAAACTATTGGGACCTGTTTTGGTTAAATAGAGTAGCTCAATCTGGAGCTTCACAATAATTCGATAAGCAACACGCAGCGGGGCGCTAGTCCCACAGCGGTGAAACAGTGTCAAAAGTGGCACTTTTTTCCCTTAGGGAAATTTCAACCTATTAGCATAGGGAGCAGCGCAGTTGTAGATGGGTATCATTGGAAGTTGGTTATTACTTGCCACAGAGGCGGTGGCAGAAGCTCACTCAGAAGGTGGTTTCGGTCTGAACATAGACATTTTCGGAACCAATCTGATCAACCTGGCGATTATCATTGGAGTATTATTCTACTTTGGGCGTAAAGTTGTCAGTAACATCCTCAACGAACGACGCTCAAATATTGAAACGGTAGTTAGGGAAGCAGAAGCTCAGGCAAAAGAGGCAGCCGTTGCCCTTTCTAAGGCGCAAGAACAGTTGACTCAAGCTCAAGCACAAGCGCAACGCATCCGTAAAGCGGCTGAAGAAAACGCACAGGCAACTCGTGAAGCCATTTTGGCGCGAGCAGCAGAAGATGTAGAACGTTTGAAAGAAACAGCTGCTAGGGATTTAGACACACAAAGAGAGCGAGCGATCGCTGAACTACAGCAGTATGTAGTGTCTAAGGCATTGCAAAAAGTCGAGTTAGAACTACAGACAGGCATTACTGACGATGCTCAACAGAGATTAATTGACCGTAGTATAGCGTTACTGGGAGGAGAGGCATGAAAAGTAATGTCGCAATAGCCGAAATATCCCAGCCTTACGCAGAAGCATTGATGTCAGTAGCACAATCCAAAAATTTGACAGATCAGCTCGGCGAAGATGTACGCTCCTTACTAAGCTTGCTTTTAGAGAGCGAACAACTGCGAAATTTTCTTGACAACCCATTTGTGGCGCTGGAAGACAAAAAGGGAGTCATCAACCGTATCCTTGGTGATGGCGCTAACGCATACTTCCGCAATTTTTTATTGCTGCTGGTAGATAGACGGCGCATTTTATTGCTGGAACCAATTTTGCAGCAATATTTGACGCTGTTGCGGCAACTTAAACAAATTGCTCTGGCGGAAGTGATTTCTGCTGTACCCCTTACAGAAGACCAGCAACAAGCAGTCAAAGATAAAGTCATCGCACTGACTAAAGCTCGCGAAGTGGAATTAGATACAAAAATCGACCGCGAGTTGATTGGTGGTGTCATCATTAGGGTAGGCTCTCAAGTCATTGACGCCAGTTTACGAGGTCAGTTGCGCCGCATCTCCTTGCGTTTAAATGGCGCTTAAATCAGTGAACAGGTAACAGGTAACAGGGAACAGGGAACAGTTATCTAGCATTGCCCATTGCCCATTGCCCATTGCCCATTGCCCGTTGATAACTGATAACTGAAGTGTAAAATCGTTCCGTCTCGCAATATATAGAAGATAGACAAATGGCAATTAGCATTAGACCAGACGAAATCAGCAACATTATTCAGCAACAAATAGAACAATACGACCAAAAGGTCAAAGTTGCTAACGTTGGAACCATTCTGCAAGTAGGTGACGGTATTGCTCGTATCTATGGTCTAGACAAGGTCATGGCTGGCGAGCTATTAGAGTTTGAAGATGGTACAATCGGCATCGCCCAGAACTTAGAAGAAGACAACGTGGGTGCGGTGCTCATGGGCGAAGGTCGTGACATTCAAGAAGGTAGCTCCGTAACCGCCACTGGTAAAATTGCTCAGATACCTGTGGGAGAAGCTGTAGTTGGACGAGTCGTCGATGCACTCGGTCGTCCAATTGATGGTAAAGGAGAAATTAAAACGACAGAAACCCGTTTGATTGAATCTCCAGCACCTGGTATTGTAGCACGTCGTTCCGTACACGAACCACTGCAAACTGGTATCACAGCTATCGACGCAATGATTCCCATCGGTCGTGGACAGCGGGAATTGATTATCGGTGACCGTCAGACTGGAAAAACTGCGATCGCTGTTGACACCATCATCAACCAAAAAGAAGAAGACGTCATCTGTGTCTATGTAGCTATCGGTCAAAAAGCTTCCACCGTGGCGAACGTAGTGCAGACATTACAAGACAAAGGCGCTCTGGACTACACAGTTATCGTCGCTGCTAGTGCCAGTGAGCCAGCTACACTGCAATTCTTGGCTCCTTATACAGGTGCTTCAATTGCCGAGTACTTCATGTATAAAGGTAAGGCAACCTTGGTGATCTACGATGACCTCTCCAAGCAAGCCGCAGCTTATCGTCAAATGTCCTTGCTTCTGCGTCGTCCCCCCGGACGGGAAGCTTATCCTGGAGACGTGTTCTACATCCACTCCCGCCTGTTGGAACGTGCGGCTAAGCTGAATGATGAATTGGGTAAAGGTAGCATGACAGCCCTGCCAATCATCGAAACTCAAGCAGGTGACGTATCTGCTTATATCCCTACCAACGTGATTTCCATTACAGACGGTCAGATCTTCCTGTCTTCCGACTTGTTCAACTCTGGTATCCGTCCCGCTATTAACCCTGGTATTTCCGTATCGCGGGTAGGTTCTGCCGCTCAAACCAAGGCAATGAAAAAAGTTGCTGGTAAATTGAAGCTGGAGTTGGCACAGTTTGACGAATTGCAAGCCTTCTCACAATTCGCCTCTGACCTAGATAAAGCGACTCAAGACCAACTAGCACGAGGTCAGCGCTTGCGGGAACTCCTGAAACAGCCACAAAACGCCCCGCTATCAGTCTATGAGCAAGTGGCTCTTCTCTACGCAGGGATCAACGGGTATTTAGATGACGTTCCAGTCAATAAAATTACTGAGTTCACTAAAGGGCTGCGCGATTACTTAAAGACTAGCAAACCTCAGTACGTTCAAGGAATTCAAGCAAAGAAAGTACTGGGTGACGAAGAAGAAGCAGCTTTGAAGGACGCAATTAACGAATACAAGAAGACCTTCTTGGCAACAGCGTAATTAGTCATCAGTCATTAGTCATTAGTCATTAGTAAAGAGCTTAATGGCTATTGACTAATGACTAAGAATTAAGGATTAAAGACTAAGGACAAAATTTATGCCAAATCTCAAAGCAATACGCGATCGCATTCAATCAGTAAAAAATACCCAAAAAATCACAGAAGCCATGCGGCTGGTAGCTGCTGCGCGGGTGCGTCGCGCCCAAGAACAAGTGCTCTCCACGCGTCCTTTCGCCGATCGCTTGGCGCAAGTCCTGTATGGTTTACAAAGCCGTCTGCGTTTTGAAGAAGCAAACTTACCACTGCTGAAAAGACGAGAAGTCAAATCAGTGGGACTGTTAGTGATTTCAGGCGATCGGGGCTTGTGCGGTGGCTACAACAACAACGTCATCAAGCGTGCCGAAAATCGTACCAAAGAACTCAAAGCAGAAGGTATAGATTACAAATTTGTCATCGTCGGACGCAAAGCCACCCAGTACTTCCAACGTCGCGAACAGCCAATAGACGCTACCTATACTGGCTTAGAGCAAATTCCAACAGCAGCTGAAGCCAACAAGATTGCTGACGAATTGCTGGCTCTATTCTTATCAGAAAGCGTTGACCGCATTGAGCTTATATACACCAAATTCGTCTCCTTGGTGAGTTCTCGTCCTGTCGTGCAAACCCTCCTTCCTCTTGATGCTCAAGGTTTAGAAGCACAAGATGACGAAATCTTCCGCTTAACAACCCGTGGTGGTGAATTTGAAGTGACACGGGAGAAAGTGACCACCCAAACCCGCGTTTTGTCCAATGACATGATTTTTGAGCAAGACCCAGTACAGATTCTTGATTCACTGCTACCTTTGTATTTGAGTAACCAGCTCTTACGGGCGCTGCAAGAATCAGCTGCAAGCGAACTCGCAGCGCGGATGACAGCAATGAGCAATGCTAGCGAGAACGCCAAGGAACTGATTGGTACCCTCACTCTGTCTTACAACAAAGCGCGACAAGCCGCAATTACCCAACAAATCCTAGAGGTTGTCGGCGGTGCTGAGGCATTAGGTTAGGAAAAGGGGCAAGGGGCAATGGGCAATGGGCAATGGGCAAGGGGCAAGGGGCAATGCTCGATTAAGAGTTCCTAGTTCCCAATTCCCAATTCCCAATTCCCAATTCCCCTATAAAAATCCACAAATTTTTCCACAAGTAGCACATTTCAAGTGGCGCGTACTATAATCGTAGTATAGTTAAAACACATGGGTCCGTAACGGTTTCGACAGGTTGGCGAAAGCTACTCTGTGAAACAGGTCGAGAGTGAGTCGTCTCTCGAAAATCAAAGGCTCAAAAAAAAAGTAAATGCGAACAACATCGTTCCTTTTGCTCGTAAGCACGCTGAAGTAGCTGTTGCCTAACAACCTCTTATAGGTTCGAGCGTCTCTAGTTTGACTCCGTTAAGGGCTAGAGACCAACCCCCAACGGATGCTCTAGCAAGTATCTCTGGTTTGCTTGCTAGCTAAGACTTAACCAAAGCATCCTAGCGTTCGGGATAATGAACGTTCCCCGCCTTGAGGGTAAAAAAGGCTAAACCTGTGAACGAGCGGGGGGTCAATACCCAGTCTGGACAGCAGTTCGACTCTGCTCGGATCCACTAAATAATATTTGCAAATCCGCCTGACAATTTTATATGATGGCGGATTTTGTTTTTTATAAGAAGATAAAAGATAGTAGGGGTGAGGTCAAACCAACGTGGATTCAAGGCTTAAACGTGATTGTTGATACCAATGTCGTGTCGCCCATCCCACAATATGGATAATTTATTTCTTGGTTGTCCCTTACGGGGGTGGGGTTCACAGACCCCGGAAATATAGCTAATTATGTCAACAAATTTTACAAACAAGCACTCTTTGCGTACAAACCTGATATTAATACTCTCAGTTACAACTTCACTCATCTTAATTACAGTATTTTTCCCAATCATTCAAGATTTCTAAAATGCTGAGAATAAAACAGGTGCGCCACACACTCTTTTTCTTCACCTTACCCCTAGCAACTCTAGCAAGCTTTGCTTACTTCACCACTGCAAGAGCACAAATCACTCCCGATAACACGCTGGGTGCAGAGAACTCCCGCGTCACACAGGATGTGATTAAAGGTATTCCTAGCGACAGGATTGATGGCGGTGCAACTCGCGGAGCGAACCTGTTTCATAGTTTTCAGGAATTTAATATAAATGCTGGTAGAGGAGCTTATTTTTCCAATCCGGCGGGAATTGCAAACATACTCAGCAGAGTGACTGGAGGTAATCCCTCAAACATTCAGGGTATCTTAGGTGTGTTGGGCAAAGCTAACTTGTTTTTTATCAACCCCAATGGAATTATCTTTGGACCAAATGCCCGGTTAGATGTGGGTAGTTCTTTTTTCGGAAGTACGGCAAATAGTTTGATATTTAAGGATGGGTTTGAGTTTAGTGCAACGAATCCGCAAGCACCACCGCTGTTAACTATCAATATTCCAAATATTCCCATTGGAATGAGATTTCGGGAGAATCCGGGAAATATCACCAATCAGTCTAGAGCCGTTGATACGAATGGAAATCTTGTTGGTCTTACTGTTCCTTCTGGGAATTCTTTAACACTGGTAGGCGGTAATGTCAGCTTAGATAATGGAATACTGTTTGCACCAGGAGGACGGGTTGAGTTAGGAGGATTATCTGCAGCCGGGACGGTAGGACTCAATGGTGATGGGAGCTTGAGTTTTCCTGTGGGAGTGCAACGAGGTGATGTATCGCTTACTAATGGTGCGATCGTTTATGTTAGTGAAGGCGGGGGTGGTAGTATTGCAGTCAACGCCCGGAATTTAGATATTTCAGGAGGAAGTTTCTTGTATGCGGGGATAGACGAAGGTTCTGGGTCAGTTGGTAGTCAGGCAGGAAATATTGACATTGATGCGACAGAGTCAGTGAAACTCTCTGGAAGCTACATTTTTAACTTTGTGCCATTTGGAGGAACGGGCAATAGTGGCAACATCAATGTTAAAGCAGAGTCGGTTTCTTTAACTGATGGCGCTAGACTGGAAGCTGGCAATGAAGGACAGGGTAATGCTGGCAACATTACAGTGCAAGCGAAAGACACTGTTTCCCTTAATAACAACAGCTTGATCAGAAGCAACATTGGAAGCCCTCAAAAACAGCCAGCGAAGGGCAAAGTTGGAAATATTCAAATTGAAGCTAGAGATGTTTCCTTTAGCAATGGATCTCAACTACAAGCAGGTTTGTATTCCAATGCTGAGGGAGATCCTGGTATTGTGTCTATAAAGGCTAGGGACTCTGTCTCTTTTGCTGGTACAGGTAGTGGTATCTTCACTAATGTAGAGTCTAAGGCAGTAGGTGATGGCAGTGATATCCAAATTTCCACAGGATCGGCGGGGTCAGTTTCTTTAACCGATGGTGCTGTACTGGAAGCAGCTAATGGCGGACGGGGGAATGGTGGAGACATAACTATCGAGACAGGACGCTTCAGCATTAGAGATGGATCTGAAGTGTCAACGAGTATGTATGGCGAGGGAAAAGGTGGCAACTTGTTAATTAAAGCCGATGACTTAGTAGAAGTTATTGGCACGGAAAAACCTGGAGGGTCAAGTGGTCTGGGGGCTGGTGTAGAACCAGGAGGCATAGGAAAGGGCGGAGACTTAACTATTGATACGAAAAAGTTGGTTGTTAGAAACGCCCAAGTATCCGCCGGGACTTCTGGTAAAGGAGATGGAGGTAATCTCACAGTTCGTGCTACTGACTCAGTAGAACTGAGCGGAAAAGTCTTTGGAATAGACAATTCTGGAAAGATAGTTAGAAATCCTACTGGCTTGTTTGCTCAGGTAGAAGACACTGCTGAGGGTAATGGCGGTAAACTGTTCATCGAAACCCGGCGCTTAAGTGTGGGTGATGGCGCTAAAGTCCAAGTTGCCACCTTCGGTCAAGGCAATGCTGGCGATTTATTTATTCGTGCCTCTGACATAGACGTATTTGAAACACCATTAGCTGACTCCTTCCCCGCAGGCATATATGCTGGTGTTCAAGTAGACTCAGATGAACCTCCTGCAATTCCACCCAAAGGCTATGGAGGAACTGTAACGATTGAAACTGACCGCTTGCGAGTTAGAGATGGAGCCAGAGTATCAACGAGTACTGAAGGACAAGGCGATGCAGGTACATTAGTTATTCGTGCCAAGGAATCTGTAGAAGTCTCTGGGAAATTGCTCAACCCAAATGGTAACTTTGATGATGGAAGCACTGAGAGTCAAATTAGTGCTGCAGCAACAGCAACCCCAAAAAGCACAGGTAGTGGCGGAAGCGTGAGCATTGAAACTGGAAAGTTGGTTGTCAGGGATGGTGGCACAGTAACCGTGAGTAATGAAAGCACAAAGCCAGCAGGTAACCTAGAAATCAACGCACGCTCTATCAGCCTAGACAATCAAGGAAGCATCACAGCTACCAGCAAGTCAGGTAACGGTGGAAACATCATCCTAGGAGTCCAAGATTTCTTACTCTTGCGTCGCGGTAGTCAAATCTCAACAACTGCAGGTGCTGGTGGCGATGGTGGTAACATCACGATTAACTCTCCATTAATCGTTGCCTTCCCTAATGAAAATAGTGACATCACTGCCAATGCTTTCAGTGGTAGCGGAGGAAAAGTCACAATTAGAACTCAAGGTCTGTTTGGAATCACCCCACTCAGTCGGCAAGAACTTGAACAACGTTTGAACACCACAGACTTCACTCTACTAGACCCAAGAAACTTACCGACCAGTGATATCACTGCCATTTCCCAAAACAATCCAAACTTGAGTGGTACTGTGCAAATTAATACACCTGATACCGACCCCAGTAACGGGTTATTTGAATTGCCAGAAACTGTCATCGACCCCGCACAGCAGATAGCTCAAAATCCCTGTCTACGAGGAGATGGCGAATTCGTCATCACTGGACGTGGCGGATTTCCAACTAATCCCAGTCAAA
>JAESFN010000803.1_pt1 | contig 20822 bp, 20 predicted proteins | sample 9269411 | NCBI WGS metagenome assembly JAESFN01 (sample SAMN14505399, study PRJNA617100) | algae metagenome | isolation source: Iphinoe sp. HA4291-MV1 and co-occurring heterotrophs from trail next to... | place: USA: Maunawili Falls, Hawaii | collected 2009-07-25
GTTTTCCGTCCCCTCTCCCAGCATTGGGAGAGGGTGGTCCGAAGGACCGGGTGAGGGCGGCTGGGAACGGGGATAGCCGCGCCCCGTGCAACCCTCACCCCGGGCTAAAGCCCATCCCTCTCCCGCTCCGGGAGAGGGGACGAACGATGCTCCCCGTATCGACAAGCCAACCCGATGTAATGCTTTTCGCGGCCTCCCCGTTCACCTATCGAAGCGCCAGAATGGAGGGGCGATGGGAGCGGGAGCATTGACGCGCGAGATGGGCCACGAGGAGCAGGCGGAATCGCTGGATGAGCTTCACGTGCGCGCTGCGCAGCGCGATCCCGCCGCGTTCGCCCCGCTCTATACCGCGTACTTCCGCCCGGTTTACGGCTATTGCGCGCGTCTGCTGCGCGATCCGCAGGCGGCAGCCGATGCCACCAGCGAAACCTTCGCCCGGGCGCTGAAGGGATTGCCCCGCTACCGGGCGAGAACCTTTCGCGGCTGGCTCTTCACCATCGCCCACAACGTCGTGGTCGATCAGACACGTCGCCGTCGCCCCACCACCCCGATCGATGCGATCGGCGAACTCGCGGATGGCGCGGTTTCGCCGGAGGAGTGGTTTCTCGCCCGTGAAGGCGATATCCGCGTGGCCCGCCTGTTGCGATCGCTCTCCGAGCGGCAGCGCCAGGTGATGGAGTTGCGGGTGGCGGGGCTGCGCAGTGCGGAGATTGCCGAGGTGCTGGGTATGCAGGTCGGGGCGGTGCGCACCGCGCAATTCCGCGCATTGCAGCAGCTCCGCCGGATGCTCGGCGGCGACGCGATCAGTCAGGAGCAACGTGATGTCGATCTTTAACCGGGGTGCTCCCGACGATCCGGAGATCTCGGCGCTCAACGATGCCTACGACGATTTCGTTTCGGGGGTGCTAGCCCCCCGGGATGAGATCGATCCCGATATCGCGGCTGCCATGCGGCAGTTGCGGCAACTCGAAACTGGAACAGCGGAACCACCCGGTCTCCGCGCCCAAATTTGGGAGGATCTCATGAGTACCGTACCTTCGGTCACCGCCGGGTCGCTAGCGGCCCCGCTGCCCCAGCGACCGCGCAAACTCGATGAACACACATCATCCGGCGGTGGTCGCCTGCTACCGCACACGTCTCGCGCATCCACTATCACTCGCTGGCTATTCGCCGCGCTCATCGTCCTTAGCGTCGCCGGCGGTACCTGGTGGAGCCAGCGCGGCGGAGGCGGCGATCCCACTCCGACCACCGCGGCGTTGGCTCCGAGACCTGACGGCAGTACACCAACGGCGCTGGAGCAACGCCCGTGCCTGGCTCTTCCCAATCCGTACTTCGATTGCCCCAACGCTATGCGCAACGTTGGTTTCACCGGGTCATGGACCGGAGACGCACTTGACGGCGGTGAGTATCAGGTTCAGCTGCAAGGCTGGGCGATCGCAACCGGCAGCAGCGTTGCCGGTGGGCAGAGCACAGATAGTGAAGGATGGGTGACCGACTTTGTGATCAATGGCGCCTATACCGCCACCTTCAGCGAACAGGCAATCGTCAATCCGGGCGGATGGACCAACGATGCCATCCAATACATTGACGCGGGACAGCCAGTCGAACTCGTGCGTGGGGACAACGTGTCATACAGGCTCGGGAGCCTGGTGGAAATCAAGAATCCGCTGGCGGAGCAGCGTCTTGAGTTCAAGCGTGCCGTCATCTATCGCGGTGATATCACGTCACTCTCAATGACCGCGGACGGCGTCACTACCCGAGCGGAAGGCGACACGACACTTCCGGCGAAAGTAGGAGTCGAGCATAGATCGTCGCTCGCTCTCAGCCTTGTTACCCTCGACATTCTGCCAGGAGTCCCGTTTCCTCCTGCGTCACTGCACGTCAATGCATACATCGGACCCGTCGATCCGCAAACTGGACCAGCAGATCTCCAGGGATTCGTCTTATTCCTCTACGACATGCAGGGATAGTAGTCTTGCAACACCCCCGGATCGGAAGATCCGGGGGCATTCATACTGTTTATCGACTTCGGAGAAGTCAGCCTCCGGGCACGCTGACATCGCCCAGTCGCCAACAACTATTCGTCCCCGTAATTCGCCCGCACCTCACCCACGGTGGTACCATCGCCAACTGATCATTCCGCGTGCTTTCGCGGTTCGTTGGCTTTTGATCCCACCCCGACCTGGGATCTCACCGGAGTTTGCCGCCCCGCATGACCGACGCGCTCACATTGCCGGCGCCTCGCCTCACTCGCCTCGAGTTGCAGGGCTTCAAGAGCTTCGCCACGAAAACCGTTTTCCTCTTCGAGCGTGGCATCACCGCCATCATCGGCCCCAACGGCAGCGGTAAATCAAACGTCGCCGATGCCGTGCGCTGGGCGCTCGGCGAGCAGAGCTACGGCGCGCTGCGCGGCAAAAAGACCGAGGATGTCATCTTTGCCGGTGGGCAGGGCAAAGCCCCGGCCGGTCTCGCCGAGGTCACCCTCACCTTCGATAACAGCACCGGTTGGCTGGCCAGCGAATACACCGAGGTCACGATCACCCGCCGCGCCTACCGCGGAGGCGAGAATCAATACCTGATCAACGGCCGCCGCGTGCGACTGAAAGACGTGCAATTCCTCACCGCCTCGCTCGGCAGCAGCCACGTCGTGGTCGGGCAGGGGCTGGTCGATGCCGCGCTCTCGCAACGCGCGGAAGAGCGGATGGCCCTCTTCGAGCACGCCGCCGATCTCACCGGTCTGCGCCTGAAATCTGTCGAGGCGGCTCGCTCGCTGAGCGAATCGGAAGCGAATAGCGCCCGCGTGCGCGATGTGCTGGCCGAGGTCGAGCCCCGCCTGAAAACGTTGGAGCGCGCCGCCCGCCAATCACGCGAATACATCGGGTTGCGCGATCGCCGCCGCGCTCTGCAATGGCGGTTGGAGCGCGAGTTGCTCGCCGAGGCGATCGCCGCCTACGACAGCGCACACACCGGCGCCGCCAACGACGAATCGCAGCTCGCCGGTGCGAAAACCGGACTCGAAACCGCTACCACCACCCTGGCCACTGCCCGCGAACGCGCCGCCGAAGCGCGCGCCGCCTTGGAGCAGCACGCCGCTCGCGCCGAATCGATCGCCGATCAGGCTCGCCGGATCGGACACGAGCGCGATCTCACCGGCGAGCGCATGAACGCGCTGGCGCGGCGACGCCAGGATATGACCGAGACCGAATCGAGTCTGGTCGAGCAGCAGGCGAACACCGCCCGCGAGCTGGCGACGATCACCGCCGCGCTCGCCGCGGTCGAGCAGGAAATTGCCGCCGCTCGCGGGCAGGCGCGCGAAGCTGAAACCGCCATCGCTGGCTATCGCTCGGCGCGCCACACCCAGGAGCAAAACGCCGATCGTCTGCGCCGCGAAATTTCCGGCGCCGAGCGGCAGCAAAACGATCTCACCCGCCAGCGCGCGCTCCGCCTGCAACGCCAGGAAACCGACGCTGCCGAGTTGCAGCGCCTCACCAACGATGCCGGTGAGCGCGGCGGCCGGCTGGCGCAATTCGAAACCGATCTCGCCGCCATCGTCACCGCCGAAACCGCGGCGGAAGAGCGGCTGGCGACGATCGAGCTCAGCCTGCGCGATCTCGCCAAGCAGGAAGAGGCGGCCACCGCCACCGAGCGCGGCGCGCGCGAAAAGATCGACGCCGCCGAACGCGAGATCAATCGCCTCGGCGCCCGCCAGGAAGCGCTGCAGCGCCTGCACGATAGCGGCGCCGGGTTGTTCGCCGGGGTGCGGGCGATTCAGATCGCCGCCAAAAAGGCGGAACTGAGCGGGATTCGCGGCCCGGTGGTGGAGCTGATCCAAACCCCGGCTCGCTACGAAACCGCAATCGAGGTCGCGCTCGGCGGTCACCTGCAGGATATCGTCGTCGATCGTTGGGCTGATGCCGAAGCGGCCATCGCCTATCTCAAACGTGCGGGGGCGGGGCGCGCCACCTTCCAGCCGCTCGATACCGTGCGCGGTCGTCGCGAAACCAATCTGCCCGGCGAGTTGGCGCGGATGGTGCAGGTGCACGGCATCGCCGCCGAGTTGATCGGCAGCGATCCTGCGCTCGAAACCGTAATCTGGTCGCTGCTCGGGCGCACGCTCGTGGTCGATGATTTGCAGACCACCCGGGCTGCCCTGCGCGCACTCTCCGGTGGCTGGAGCGTGGTTACGATCGCCGGTGAAATCGCCCGCAGCAGCGGTGCGGTTACCGGTGGTGCGGCGGTGAAGGAGAGCGGCATGCTCGGGCGGGAGCGCGAGCTCCGCGAGCTGCCGATCGAGCGCAAAAAGCACGAAACGGTGCGCGAAACGCTTATCGCCGAGCTGAAGAATGCGCGCACCGCCACCACCGAGTTGACCGCGAAACGGCGCGAGCTCGATTCCGAGCGCGCCGGGATCAATGCCGCCCGCAACGAGCGCCGCCAACAGCGCACCCGCATCGAGCGCTGGCTCGCCGATCTGAAACGGGAGCAGGGCGATCTCGATCGCCGGCTGGAACGGCTCACAAACGCCGCCACAAACGCCACCACCGAGCTGCAGACGCTCGACGGCCAGATCGCTGTCTCAGCCAGCCAGCTCGAAACCCTACGCGGGCAACTCACCGAGCGGCAGGACGCGCTCTCGCAGGACACCGACAACCTGCGCCAGCTCGAAGCGACCCTGGCCGAGCACCAGCGCACCCTGGCCGGGCTCGATGAGCGGCAGCGTGGCGAGCGCCGTCGTGAGGCAAACCTCCGCGCCCAGGAACGCGCGCAGGCTGAGGAGCTTGCGCTCCGCGCCGAGCGCACCGCCGCCCTCGATGGCGAATTGAGCGCGCTCACCACCCAGCGCGAACGCCTTGAGCGGGAAGCAGCTGCTATCGCTACGGCGAAATCGACCTCCGATTCCGAGCGCCCACCACTGGAGCAGGCTGCCCAGGAAACGATCCGCGCGGTAACGCAGACCGAAAAAGCGCTCGATGACGCCCGTGACGCCCTGCTCGTCGCCGAGCGCCAGCATGGCGCCCGCGAGCTGGTGCTGGAGCGCGCGCACGGCGAGCTCCGCGCGATCGAGCAGCGCATCCGAGACGATCTCGAGCTCGAAGATCCGCGCCAGGTGCTGAGCGAGGAACCGGCCGAAACGGTCGATCCGATCCCGGAAACCCGCGAGGAGATGGAGCGGGAGATCACCCGCCTGCGCGAGCGCATGCGCCGGGTCGGCTATGCCGGAGAAAACGCGGTGGAAGAATACGAGCGGGAGTCGACCCGCCACGCCTTCCTCCTCTCTCAGCTCGAAGATATCGACGGCGCTACCACCGCGCTGCGCGGCGCGCTCGCCGAGTTGCAAACCACGATGCGCCAGCGCTTCGACGAAACCTTCGCGCGCGTCTCGGTCGTTTTCTCGGAGATGTTTGGCATTCTGTTCGGCGGTGGCTCGGCGCGACTGGTGGTGGCCGGTGGAGAGGATGGCGAAACCTCCGGAATCGATATCGTGGCCCAGCCACCGGGCAAGCGCTTGCAGAATCTGGCGCTGCTCTCCGGTGGCGAGCGCTCGCTGACCGCGGTGGCGCTGCTGTTCGCGATTCTGAAAGTGAATCCGACCCCGTTCTGCTTGCTCGATGAGGTCGATGCCGCGCTCGATGAAGCGAACGTGGTGCGCTTCCGCGAGCAACTCCGCCGTCTGGCGCGGGAAACGCAGGCGATTGTGATCACCCACAACCGTGGCACCACTGAAATCGCCGACGCTCTCTACGGCGTGTCGATGCGCGACGATGGCGTTTCCCAGGTGCTTTCGCTCCGCCTCGCCCCGGCCGAAGCATGACCGAACGGCTCGCCTTCGATGGTCTCCCGCTGCCAAACGCGCCGGAGCGCATCGAAACCGAGCGCCTCATCCTCCGCCCCTTCGCGGACGACGACGCGGCGATCCTGCTCGATGCACTCAACGAATCGCGCAACGAGTGGACGCCCTGGCTACGCTGGGTGAGCGATTGCACCACCATCGAACAGGCTGAGTCGTATTGCATCCACCGCCGGGTCTACTGGCAGCGTCACGACGAACTCACCTACGCCATCTGGCACCGCCATTCCGGGCGTTTCCTCGGTGCCGTCGATCTCCACGAGCTCAACTGGTTTTTCCTTGAATTTCAGGTCGGCTACTACCTGCGCACCTCGGCCACAGATTTGGGGTACATGGCCGAAGCGGTGCAGGCGATGATCCGCATGGCGTTCAGCGATCTCCGTTCCCAGAAACTCGAAATCTGGGTCGACCCCGCGAATACCCGGGGCATCCGGGTGGCCGAACGGGCGAGATTCGCATCCCGCGGAACCTGGAGCTTCCAGGATCTCGATGTCGATGATGAGCCGCGCGACATGGCGCGCTACCTGCTCACTCCTTAGACGCTTAAACGCCGGAGGGCGATGCCGTGGCACCGCCCTCGCGTAAACGTGCTGGTGAGTCTTGATCCTAACGATTCTTCGTTAGCTCTGCATCGGTGGATTGCCGGCGTCGGTTTCGATCATCGGGGGAATATCCCAGTCCCGCGAGGCGAGTTCATCCTTGCTGACATTGAGATAGACCGAGCCTTCCGACTGGGCATTCACTGCCTCAACCGGCACGTAATAATCGGATTTGCGGAGCAGACCATGCTCCACGGTAAGAAACGCTGCATCGAATGCTTTGACGGTGCCGATCTTGTGATCGTCGGCACTATAGACGGCATCGCCGACCTGAAGATTCAGGCTTGGTGATGTATCGACCATCGTCAGAACCTCCTTCAAGCGATTCCGGCAGACCCACCAGCCACGAGTGTTCCGGGCCATCGCTTACCCCGAGTCTAGACCCGGAAGTTGACGATTATGTGTCGGTTGGTTGTCTGGACAACCGTTAACGGCTGCCGCGGAGGGAGGCTCGATAGCGCTCAAAATTGCGATGCGCCCGCCGGGCGGCGAGCTGGCGCTGCTGCGCTACGGGGTCGCGGAAGACCCAAACCAGCAGCGATCCCGCGAGAAATCCGCCGACGTGCGCCAGGTAGGCGACCCCATCGGTTTGGGCGGTGCTGACACTCAAACTGGCGAATCCGTTGAGAAATTGCATTACGGCCCAGAACCCGATAATCAGCCAGGCAGGCAGCAAAACCACGATCGGAATGAAGACGATCAGGAAAACGGTGCGCACCCGGCCGCGCGGAAACAGCCAGATGTACGCTGCCAGTACTCCGGAAATCGCGCCGCTCGCGCCGACGAGCGGGGTGTAGCTACCGGTGTTGAATAACACCTGCAATCCGCTACCCGCGATGGCGCAGAGGCAGTAAAAGAGCGCGAATCCAACGTGCCCCAGCACGTCCTCGATGTTGTCGCCGAAAACCCAGAGGAACAGCATATTGCCGCCGAGGTGCAGCCACCCGCCATGCAGGAAGGCGCAGGTCAGCAGCGTGTAGAGGTGATTTCCATCACTGATATAGGCTGGGGTTGCTGCCCATTTATCGAAGAACTGCGCCAGCTTGGCGTCACTCAACAGCAATTCATAGAGAAAAATCAGCGTATTCGCGATCAGCAAAAACTGCACCACGACCGGCCGGCGACGTTGCCCTGCGTTTTCATCACCGATCGGGAACATTGGATGCTCCGTTATCCGTCGTCCGTCATCCGTTTTCCGTAGTTACGGACGACGGATAGCGGACGACGCGCCTACGTCGTTATCCCTTCGCCCCGCCGATCACGTTTTTCACGGCGTCGGAGGCCCAATCGATGATCTGAGCCCGTGTTTCCGCGCCACTGCGTGGTGCGAACAGCAGGCCGACGATCAAGCCATAGACGAAGAATTTTGCCGCGGTGCGTGCGCGTCCAATCATGCTGCTGCTCCTTCGCTCTTCGGCGAATCGGCAACCACCGGCGCCGGCGATTCCGGGGTCAACCGGCGGCCAAGCGTCGACTCGCTCGTGCCGAGCACGTCAAAAATGACCCCCTCGACCGTTTCTGAAATCTGCTGGCGAGTACGCCGGCCCGATTGCGGTGAATTCCAGATTGCCGCTGCTGCTGCTGCCGCACCGCCGAGCAGGGTGCCCAGCACGAAGGCAGTGGTGTGTTTGCTTTTTGCCATTGTCCACCCTTTCGTTGCCGCGCGATCACCGCGCGACACCGGGAGATTATCCGATACCCGTCGCTGCCGGTGCTAAAAGTGCCCGCAAATCGTCACGCGGCCCGGCCAGCGCCGCGATTTGCGCGGCCGATGCTCCCGCCGCCAGCGCGGGACCGGCGATATCGCGCCGCAGATCCGGAACCCAGCCGTGCAGCGCGGTCAGCGTGGTGGCGCGGGTGCGCAGGATCGCCGGTTGGTCGGCAGGCGCGATCACCGCCGTGTCTCCCGGTTTCAGCCGCACCGATGTGCCCGCCGCTTCGATATCACCGTCACCATCGATGAGGGTGATCGCCGCCGGGCTTCCCTCGTGCCCGATCTCAACCTCCTCACCGGTGCGCAGCGCGAGTTTTTCCAGCGCGAAATAGCGGCAAGCGGTGAGCAGCGAACGCCCGGGTGCGATCTCGACCGGCAGAATCGGCTCCGGCAGAAGATCGGGGTGTGAAACCGCGATGCTCTCTTCGATGTGGAGCTCGCGCGGTTTGCCATCGGTCCCCACGCGCCCCCAATCATCGAAACGAAACGTGATACCGGAGGGTTGCTGGATTTCGTAGACGAACACCCCGGCGCCGAGGGCGTGGATCGTCCCGGCCGGGATGAGCACCGTTTCACCGGGTCGCGCCGGGATTGCTCGCAGCAACGATCCGGTGCGCCCACCGGAACGCGCCAGCAGAGTGAGCTCATCGAACAGCGTCGGATCGTGCAATCCGAGATAGAGCCCGGCGCCGACCTCGGCCGAAAGCACGTGCCAGGCTTCGGTTTTGCCGACCCCGCCGAGCGCTTTTGCTTCCTCGTCACCGGGGTGCACCTGCACCGAGAGTACCTGGGCGGCATCGATCAGCTTGATCAGGAGCGGGAAGAGCGGTATCCCGCCGGTGGCCGCCAATCCCAGCTCGCCAGCGAGCCCCTCGGGATCGCGCGCTACCAGCTCGCCGAGCGTCTGCCCATCGAACGGCCCGCCCTCGATCACCGCCGCCATGCCGGTGAGATGCGCTTCGCCGATCACCGTTTCGGGCGGCACACGCATGCCCATCTGCTTGAGCTTTTGCCCACCCCACGGTTTTGCATCGAGCGCCGGCCGCAGCTTCAGCACTCCGTACGATCCCGCCATCACGATTCCCTCCCCATTTGTTGGGGGAAAGTGTAGGACGAACCGAGAGCCAGCGTGCCCTCTCCCGCCGCAGCGGGAGAGGGGTGGCGCGCAGCGCCGGGGTGAGGGTTGCTTGTTGAACGAGACACCCTCACCCGGTCCTTCGGACCACCCTCTCCCGTCGCAACGGGAGAGGGCATAATCGTCGTGAGCCACGCGCCTACGCGAATTTGTGAATCGCCTCGACCATCAGATCGATCATTTCGTCGCCGCCGTGACCTTCGTCCTCGACGATGAGAAGCTCGCTGGCGGGCCAGCGTTTGTGCAGCTCCCAGGCGGTGACGAGCGGGCCGCTGACATCGAGTCGGCCGTGGATTAGCACGGCGGGGATGTGGGCGATGCGATCCATCGTCGCCATCAGGCCGCCGTCCTCGGCGAAGCAATCGTTCACCCAATAGTGCACGACCAGCGTCGCGAAAATCGCCCGGAATTCCGGATCGTCGTAGCGCGGATTCGGCTCGTAGCCGGGGACGAGCGAAACGTGCGTGTCTTCCCAGGTGCACCAATCGCGCGCTGCCTGCGCCCGCACCGCCGGATCGGGATCGCTCAGCAGCCGGTAGTAGCCATCGATCACGCGCTCACCCGGTTGGCGCTGCGAAGCCTCGGCATAGGCATCCCACTCGCGGGGAAAGATGCGGCCGACCGATTCCGTGATCCAATCGATCTCGTCGCGCGAATCGCTCGTCACCGCGAGCAGCACGATCGCGGTCACCCGCTCCGGGTGCGCCTGGGCGTAGGCGTTCGCCAGGGTGGCGCCCCAGGAGAGCCCGGTCACCAGCCACTGCTCCACCCCGAGGTGCTCGCGCAGCGCCTCGATATCGGCGAGGATCGCCCGCCGGTTGTTGGTTTCGAGGGCCGGTGCGTCTGGATCGATCACCAGCGGACGGCTGCGCCCGCATCCACGCTGATCGAAGCCGATAATCAGAAATTGCTCCGGATCGAAGCGGCGGCGATATCCCTCGCCGAGCCCGCTTCCGGGACCGCCGTGCAGGGTCAGGGCCGGTTTGCCCTTGGGATTCCCGCTCGCTTCCCAATAGATCTCGTTGCCATCGCTCACCGCCAGCATGCCGCTGGCAAATGGCTTGATCGCCGGAAACATCGCCGTGCTCCTCTCCGTGACCACGTAGACCAGTCCCATCCCGAAATGGGCGGAGAGTATACCCGGACGCGCGATGTTGCGGCACGATTCCCAGCCAGAATGGGGGATTTCGCGGTGGGTGGAGGGGCGGCGTATGATTCGCGCAGCCCCCAGGAGCGGGTTTCCATCAGCGGCCGCGCCCGCTGCGTCGATCTATCGGAGCCATTCACCATGACCCAACGCGAGGCCGACTCCCCGTCCACGCGCGCCGTTCCCGTTCGTACCAGCTGGCGTGCCCCCTCCTTTTGGAGTGTGATCCCGGCCGGCGGTTCGGGTACCCGCCTCTGGCCGCTCAGCCGCTCGGTGCGACCGAAATTCCTGCTGCCGCTGCTCGGCGATCGCTCGCTATTGCAGCAAACCGTCGATCGTCTCGCGCCCTTCTCGCCGCCGGATCGCACGCTGGTGATCTGCGGCACCGCCCACGCCGCCGCGGTAGCGCGGCAGGTGCCGGAATTGCCCGATCAGAATGTGATCGTTGAGCCATCGCCCAAGGGTTCCGGTCCCGCCATTGCGCTGGCGGCGGCGATCATCGCCAAAGTCGACCCGAACGCGGTGATGGGGAGTTTTGCCGCCGATCATGAGGTGCAGCTGCCCGACGCCTTCATTGCCGCGGTGCGCACCGCGATCGCCACTGCCGCCGCCGGGGATTGGCTGGTGACGATCGGGCTCACCCCCGATCGCCCGGAAACCGGCTACGGCTACGTTGAGCGCAGCGATCAGGTGGTCACCGCCACCCCAACCGGTACCGCCTACCGCGCGGTGCGCTTCGTCGAAAAACCGGATCTGGCGCGCGCCACTGAGTACGTCGAATCAGGCCACTTCCTCTGGAATGCCAGCATGTTCATCTGGCGAGCGCAAACCCTGCTCGATAGCCTGGCGATCCTGCAGCCGGAATTGCTCGCCGCGATTACCCGCATCGCCGATTGCTGGGGCACCTCCGAACAGGAGCAGGTGGTGGCCGATGTTTGGCCGGCTATCGCCGAATCGACGATCGATCAGGGCGTGATGGAGCGCGCCAACAATGTCGCCGTTGTTCCCGCCGAAATCGGCTGGTCTGATGTCGGCGATTGGCATGGCCTGGGTGAGCTGGTGGCCCGCGATCAGGCGAACAACAGCCTGCACGGTGATGTCACCGCGATCGATTGCGAGCGCTGCGTGCTCTGGTCCGATTCGGGCCGCATGATCGTGACCATTGGCTTGGAAAACACGATTGTCGTGGAGACGGACGATACCGTATTAGTAGCTAATCGCTCACGGGCTCAGGAAGTCCGGCGTATTGTGAAAGAGCTCCATTCAATCGGACGGCACGACCTCACCTAATTCGTGAAATGGCGCCTGTATGATTGAGCGCGTGCCCCTTCTCGTTGTTGCTGCCAATGGCGCGCCGTCGCTCGAAATTGCTCGGGTGGCGCGCGAGGCGGGGTGCAGCCCCATTTTGTGCGACGATCGCCCCTCGGCCCGGCGCGCGCTGGTGGCGAACCGGCTGTTTCTTGCCGTGGTCGAAACCGGCAACGATCTCGATACCGCCGCCGATCTCTGCTCCTGGTTGCGCCAGCAACCGGGTGGCCGGCAAATCCGCATCATCGCCTGCAACAGCGGGGATTGGACCGAGCTGTTGCCGCTGATCGACGCCGGTGCGGATGATCTCGCCACCTTCCCGGGACCGCAACAAACGCTCGGCAGCCGCCTCACCATCACCAAATCGCGCTTACTCAGCAGGCATCGCGAATCGCCGGTCGATTTTCCGGCCGGAGTTACGGGTGGCGATCCCGACCGCCCCTATTTGCTGCCACACGAATTGCTGATCCGCATTCGCCAGATGGTCTGGGACGAGCACGAATTACCGCGGCTCTATCGCTCCTTTGTCGAAGGTGCGTCGGCCTCGTTTGGCTTCAATCAGATCTCGATTTACACCCTCGAAGGTGGCGCGCTGGAGCTGCGGCATTTGGTCGGGTTCGATCGCCACGTCGATCGTATTCCGCTCGATCGCGGGGTGATCGGGCGCACCGTGCGCACCGATCGCCCGAATGTGGTCGAGGATGTCACGATCGATCCCGATTTCATCGGTGGCGTGAGCAATATCGCCTCCGAAATTTGCGTGCCGTTTCACGCCGATGGCCGGGTGATCGGCGCGATCAATATCGAATCAGTCGAAGGTACCCGGCTCGACGAGCGGGATTTGCCGCTGATCCTGGTGCTGCGCGATCACCTGGAAGCGGCGATTGCCCGCATTCGGGCAGCGGAGCGGGCGCAGGCGGATCTGGCCGAGCGGGATCGGGTGATCGCTAGCGCGCCGGTCGGACTGTTCGCACTCGATCGCGATCTTCACCTCGCGCAGAGCAATCGCATTGCCATCGATCTGCTCGGTCTCGGTGACGGTGCGCTCGGGCAATCGCTGGATCAGGTGTGCGAGCTCGATCGCGCGTTGCTGGAGCGCAGCGCCCAAACGGCGCGGAATGGCGGTACCGTTTCGCTTCCGGCAACCCGTGGCGCGCGCGCACTGGAAATCACCCTCACTGGCGATGCCAATCACCTCAGTGGCGCCATCCGCGACGTGAGTGGACACCGGCAGATTGCCGCTCGGCTGGAGTACACCGAGTGGGCGCTTGATCAGATTGCCGCCACCGATATTGTGATCTGTACCCTCGATCGCTCCGGCAAAATGCGCCCGATCGAGGGCGTGCGTGCGCGCCTGTTGCCGGGCGTATCGCGCTGGAGCGAACCGATCGAGCTGCGCGCGCTGATCGACGATCGCGATTGGCCCGCTACCGCAGCCGCGCTCGCCGATCCCACCGGGAGCGGCCCGGTGCTGCGGGTGCGCCTGCACACCGAAACGGGTGACCGGGGGTGGTTGCACATTCGCTTCGCACCTGCCAATGACGACGGCACCCGCCTGATGATCGTGCGCGATGTGAGCAGCGATGCCGCGCGTGACGCCTCGCTCGTCGCTGCCTATCACCGGCTGCAGATCAGCTTCGACAACCCGATTGCCCCCTCGGCGGTGCTTGACGCATCGGGGCGGTTGATCGATGTCAGTCCCTCGCTCGCCGGCCTGGTTGGATTGCAACCGGAGGATATGGAGGGGTTGCCCTTCCAGCAGCTCACCTATCCCGAGGATGTGGAAACGGCACAGCAAAATTTCCGCCAGGTGGCATCGGGAGAATTGCCGTTCTGCATCGGCCGGTATCGCTTTTTTCACCGCGATGGCCGGGTAGTGCCGCTGCTGGTGCATCTGGCGCCGGTGTTGATCGAACAGGAACGCGCGAGTCGCGAGCTACTGGTTACCGTTGTTTCGCTGGAGCAGGAGGCGGAGCTCGCCCTCGCGCTCCGTACGGTGCAGGATCGCTACGATTCGCTGGTGAATGATCTGCCGATCATCACCTTCACCTCCCCGCGTGAGGGTGTGGATCGGCAGATGAATTTTCTCAGCCCTCAGGCGGCTCCGATACTCGGGTTTCCGCTGGAGTACATCTCCAACGACGAACGCTTTTACGCTCAGATTCATCCCGATGATATTGAGCGGATCAACGCCGCCGATGAGCGAGTCGAGCGCGATAACCTGCCATTTGATGAAACCTACCGCTTCATTCGCGGCGATGGCCGGGTGATCTGGGTCCACGCGCAATCGGTTCCGGTATTCGGCGGCAGCGAAGAGGCGCCCTACTGGCAGGGGGTGATCACCGAGGTCACCAAGTTCAAGGATGCCGAGCTGGCGGCAATCGCGCGGGAACGCCGCCTCGGCAGCCTGCTGGCGATGGCGCCGGTGCTGGTGGCCGCGCTCGACCGTGACGCCGCGATCGTTTGGATCAACGATGCGGTCGAGCCGTTGCTCGGGTATCGCGCTGCCGATCTCGTTTCCGGGCAGGCGACACTCGATATCCATCCCGATGATCGCGATGTGCTGCGCCGAGAATTTAGCGATGTATTGCATGAAGCCGCGCCGGCCGCCACGATCGATATCCGGCTGCGTCACCGGCAGGCGGGGTGGCAACGGTTCCGGCTCGATATCCGGCCGCATCTCAGCGAGACCGCCCCGGAATTGCTGCTCTACGGCTGGCCGCTCGATCCGGTTAGTGAGTGAAGGGGGTGCGAGCCGCACTCGTGGGGGAGCGCGGCTCGCTGGGGGGAGAGCGCGGGGCGAATCGCCCCGGTCTGGATCACGGCGCCGGCGTGCATGGGGTCACGGATCGGCGCGCGGATGGTCCAGACTCGTCGGAGCCGGGCTGAGCGGGTAGGGCCGCTTGCTCGGGCGATCACTTACTTCAACGCGCGAATTGCCCATTTGGTTACACCCACCGTTACAACCCGGCATACGAACGCGGATCCGCTGCTACACGCGGCGCCCGGCGATCTGATAGGCGTGGGTACAATGCCGCCAGAAACCGGGTGGCAGGCTCGACCGGCTGCCGGGAACCGTTCCGTAACGCACGAGGGCGAGATGCACGGGGAATACAAAACACCGGGCGGCAAGCTGGTGGCCGTCGATTTCGAAATCGACGGCAATGTCCTGCGCCAGGTGGTGGTACACGGCGATTTCTTTCTCTATCCCGATGACGCCTTTGAGCTGCTGGCACATTCGCTGGAGGGCGCACCGGCCGATCTCGATGAGGAGGCGCTCGCCGAGCGCGTGCACACCGCCATCGATGGTCGCGCCGAGCTGCTCGGCTCATCACCGGAAGCGATCGCCATCGCGATCACGCGCGGCATCGCCGCGAGCGAGGCGGGGACATGAGCGATCCTGCTAGTACCGCGATCGATATGATCACCCCCGATCCAGTGCTCTCGCGCCGGGTGGCGGAGGTTGCCGATCGCTGGCGCGCCTACGATTGGGAGTTGATCCGCGCCCGCCCGCTCTCGCCGAATATGAATCTCGCGCTCGATGAGGTGCTCACCCGCCGCGTCGGCAAAGGCGAGCGCAAACCGACCCTGCGCTTCTGGGGGTGGTCGAGCCGGGCCGTGATTCTGGGCCGCTTCCAATCGGTGAAGAACGAAACCAATCCCGATTTCGCGGACGCCGAAGGGATTCAGATCGTGCGCCGGATCAGCGGTGGTGGGGCGATGTTCGTCGAGCCGGAAGGCGCCATCACCTACTCCATCTACGCGCCTGAAGAGCTGATCCGAGGGTTGAGTTTCCCCGAGTCATACGCCTTTTTCGATGCCTGGGTGATCCACGCACTGCGCAGGCTCGGGCTGGAGGCCTGGTACGCGCCGCTCAACGACATCACCGCCAGCGGCGGCAAGATCGGCGGTGCGGCGCAGGCGCGGCGCTGGAATGCGGTGCTCCACCACGTCACCATGGCCTACCAGATGAACGGCGAAGTACTCAATCGCGTACTGCGCATTGGGCAGGAAAAGCTCAGCGATAAAGGCATCACCTCTGCCGCCAAGCGGGTGGGACCACTCCGCCAGCAAACCGAGCTGCCGCGCGATGTGCTGATCGACCACCTGACCGAGGTATTCCGCGAGGAGCACGGATTGCGCGATGGCGATCTTCAGCCCGACGAGATCTCTGAGGCCGAAGAGCTGATCCGCACCCGCTTCGGCACTCGCGAATGGGTGTACTTCCTGCCGTAGCGATGCGAGAAAGGACACGCGATGCCGACGTTTCGCGATCCGCAGATCAATCTCTACGTGCGTGATGTCGAGCGCTCACTGCGTTTTTACACCGAGCGCTTCGGGTTCGTGGAAACCTTCCGCACCCCGGCCGAAGGAACGCCGATCCACGCCGAGGTCCGGCTCGGCGGGCTGGTGCTCGGACTGGCTGATAACGCGGCAGCACGCGCCATGCACGGAATCGACACCGGTGATGGCCAGCCACAAGCGGAGATCGCGATCTGGACCGATGACACCGATGCCGCCTACGCCGATCTGCTGGCGCATGGCGCACCATCGCTGAGCTCGCCGCACGATTTTCTCGGTCGCCTCCGATCCGCCTGGGTGGCCGATCCCGATGGCAATCCGATTCAGATCGTGACGGAGTTGCACTGATGGTGACGATCCGGCGGGGTACAGAGGCAGACCACGAAGCGGCGATCGCGGTCTATCTGGCGGCGAACGAACTGCGGCGTGGTGCGGAGACCCCGCAGAGTCACGTCGAGCGGGTACGCGTCTCGATGCAGCGTCCCGGTGCGTTTCTCTTCATTGCCGATGACGGTGGAGTTTGCACAGGCATGACGCTGGCGATGCAGAGCCGATCGGATCACGGAGCGGGACCGCCCATACCTGGGGTTTGCCATCTCGGGATGGTGTTCGTAGCGCCGGATCGCTGGGGCGAGGGGATCGGCCACGCCCTGCTCGGTGCCGTGCTCGCCGAGGCGGCGGCACGCGACTATCACCTGGTCCAACTCTGGACCCACGCCAACAATACGCGTGCCCAACGCCTCTACGAACATCGCGGCTTCACCCGCACCGGCGACGAGCACGACAACGACCTCGGCGAATTGATCGTGCAGTATGAGATCGCGGTGGGGTAACGCACCGTCAGCCCCAGGCTGGATCCGTTGTAGCGTGGTTGCGGAGGGCTGGAATCGAGTCGCGACCTCCGGTGCCCAATCGCGCAAGTACAATCGTCACGGAGATAGATTTACGCGGGGTGAGGCGCGGGTGGCGGTCGATTTGCGATTGGGATTTTCCAGCGGCGCGCTTTATCCCTGGGCGGAAACCGAGCGTGTGCCGGAGATTGCGGCGGAATGGGGCGTTAGCGATCTCGAATTGCTGCTGCAAACGCCGGGCGAGCACGAACCGGCGTTTTTGCGCGATGCCGTGCAGCGTGCCCGCGAGCGCGGGCAGCGCGTCCACTCCGTTCACCCCTGGCAGTGGTACCTCCCGCTTTTCACGTCGTATCAACGCCGTACCGATGAGGCGCTGGTGCTGTTTGAGCGATTGATCGAATCTGCCGGAGAAAATGGGTTGATGGCGGTCGTCTGGCACGGGATCGATAATCCCACGCCAAAGACACCTGAGCGCCGGGAAAAGATGCTGCGAATTGCTGAACACCTGGCGCCGCGCTGTCACGATGTCGGTGTGACGCTCGCCGTTGAAAACGCATCGGGCAGCAGCCAGCGATCGGTGCGTGAGGTGCTGGCGTTTGCCGCGCGGATTCCGGAGCTGGGACCGCCCGGTTCGATCGGGTTCACCTTCGATTCGTTTCAGGCAGCGGAAGCAGGCGCGAATCCCTTTATGGTGCTGGCGGCGATGGAGGGGTATATCGCCAACGTCCATCTCTCCGATGCCCGCGAAAACGATCCCGATGTGCGCCACCTGCCACCGGGCGATGGCGATCTTCCCTGGCCTGCGCTGCTGCGCGCCATCGCGAACACCGGCTATCGCGGCCCGATGCTGGTTGAGGGCCCGCTCGATCCCGAGGGCAATGCCTGGCGTCGCGCTCATGACACGATCACACCATTCGTCGCGCAACTCGCCGAGGATGGGCCTGATGCTTCGCTACCGCCGGGAGTGATCGAGGGGATCGAGCTTTTCAACGCCGGTGACTATTACGACGCCCACGAGGTCATCGAGCATGAGTGGCATGCCGAGCGCGGTGAAGTGCGACGACTCTATCAGGGTATTCTCCAGATCGGGGTGGGGCTGCATCACACGCGCAGTGGCAATCACCGCGGCGCGGTGTTGTTGCTGACCGACGGTATCGAAAAAACAGCCCGGTTTGTGCCGGTTTATCGAGGAATCGAAACAGCGAAACTGGTCAACGAGGCGCAGGCCTGCCTCGATCAGGTGATAGCGCTCGGTCCCGGGCGACTCGGTGAATTCGATTGGTCGCGAGCGCCGCGAATTGCGCTCCCGGAACGAAAGGCAGATTCAGCGCTATGAAGGTGACCCTGGTTCGGCACGCCACCGTGTTGATCGAGTACGCGGGCAAGCGGTTGCTGGTCGATCCGATGCTCGATCGCGCCGGGGCGCGTCCGGCCATTCCGAACACCGCCAATCAGCAGCTCAATCCGCTGGTGGAATTGCCATCGGGCTGGGAGGCGATCGTTAGCTCGGCGGATGCCATCCTGCAAACCCACCTCCACTCGGATCACTTCGACGACACCGCCAAAGCGGTGCTCGACACCACGCTGCCGGTGTTCTGCCTGCCCGAGCAGGTGGCGCAGATCGATGCCAACGGTTTTCTCGATATCCGCGGTGTGGAATCGACCGTGAGCTGGGAGGGCATTCACCTCACGCGCGTCGGTGGGCAGCACGGCACCGGCGAGATCGGTGCGATGCTGGCGCCGGTTTCCGGTTGGATTTTCCAGGCGCCGGGCGAGCCGGTGTTCTATCTCGCCGGTGACACGATCTGGTGCGATGATGTGGCCGAGGCGATCGCTCGCTTCAGCCCCACCACGATTCTGATCAACGCCGGTGGCGCGGAATTCCTCGCTGGCGGGCTGATCATCATGGATTCCGGCGATATCGCGCAGGTACGCGCCGCCGCTCCCGATGCCGCCATTGCCGTAGTCCATCTCAGCGCGATCAACCACTGCCTGGAAACCCGCGATCTCCTGCGCGCCAATCTCGATCGCCTCGGGGTGAGCGGAGTCGCGATTCCGGAGGATGGAGAAACGGTGGAGTTGTGACGACGTTGTCCGTAGGCACGTCGTCCGTTATCCGTGGCTACGGATGGCGGAGAACGGATGACGGAGAACGAAGAGCGGAGCGAGATAGATGTCTCGATTTTCATCAGTCATCACCGATTTCTGGGATTCGCAGGTGCAGAATGGGACGGTGCGCTCGGGCGACGGAGGATTCTCGCTGGCGATCAACCCGGGGTTAGAAACCAAACTCCGGGCGATGGTGCTCACCACCGAAGAGCAGGTGATGGCGGCGATATCCCCGAAGCTAGCCAACCGGCTCGAATTCGATATCGAGCAGGCGCTTTCGGAGGCGATTTTTCGATCGTCGCTAGGCGAGGCCGGAATCACACTCAACAGCCCTGATTTTCTCTTTTACTTCGATGAATCTGCGCGAAACGTGCTGCTGGCGGAGACAGATTCCGAATCTGTCCGGCAGTTGACCGCCGGGGATGCCGCGGAGTTTGTCGCGTTCCAGGCGGCGGCATCGGCGCAGGATCTGGACGATTCCTACGTCGAGCTCGATCACTGGGCGGTGTTCGGCTCATTCGAGGGAGACCGGCTGGCCTGCGCGGCGAGCGTTTACCCCTGGCTTGATTCCAAGCTCGCCGATCTCGGGGTACTCACCCTGCCGGAGTTCCGCGGTCGCGGGCATGCGCGCAAGGTGGTCCACGCGATTTACCGCCACGCCATCGCGAACGGATACGAGCCGCAATATCGCTGCCAGCTCGATAACAACGCCTCCGTCGCCCTCGCCATGACGTCTGGTCTCACCCTCTTCGGGCAATGGGAAGCTGACCAGCCGGATGAGTAGACGAGAATACCTGGGGTCGCAGCCCCAGGCTACGAACTAAACACTCCTCCGGAGCTATGAAAACAGCACGCCCCGGCTCGATTGAGCCGGGGCGTGCCCCTCTCCTACCGCAGTGGGAGAGGGCCGGGGTGAGGGCTACTTAGCTAACCGGCTCGTGGATGTTGAAGTGAGAGCCGACGGAATCCATAGCCGCGGCAACCTTGCCGGTGCCGGGAACCTCCATCGCCGGCATGAGGATCTGCCCACCCAGCTCGACGATCTTGGCCTGTGCCGCCTCGATATCGCCGACCCGGAAATACACTCCCCAGGCCGAAACAGGCATTTCCGCCGGTCGCTGGAACACCCCGGCGATCGGGGTGTCAGCGGCGGTGAGCATCACATACTCGCCCATCTCGCCCATGTCGGCGCGCTGAACACCGTGGCCAAACACCGTGCTGTAGAACTTCGCGGCGGCTTCGACATCGCTGGTGAGCAGCTCGTTCCAGGTCACGCCGCCGATCGCCACCGGTGCGGCCGGATCGACCTCGCTCGTGGTGGAGAGGGTCATCGGCATGATGAACGCGCCGGTCGGATCCTGAATCACCGCGAAGCGGCCGATCGTCGGAATATCCATCGGCGGCATCGCCACCGTGCCGCCATTGGCGGTGACATCACCGATTGTGGCGTCGACATCGGGGGTACCGAGATAGGTCGCCCAGTGCGCGGGGTGATTTTCCTCACCCGGCTGCAGTTTGCTGAATCCGCCGAATTCCTCTCCGCCGGCCGCGAAGATATCGTAGTAATAACCCTCCATCGATGCCGAACGAATCGACCAGCCGAGGAGATCGGTGTAGAACGCCTTCGCTTTTTCCGGATCAGAGGAACGGTGATCGCGCCAGAAGAAAAGCCCATTGTTCTGAGTCGTTGTCATCGGTGACCTCGATCCTTTCATGTGGTTCGAACAGGGCCAAACGGCCATCCCAAGCTAGGGGATGTACGTACACCTGTCAAGGGCTAGACATTAACCCTCCACATGAATGACGGAT
>JAESFN010000804.1_pt1 | contig 20810 bp, 12 predicted proteins | sample 9269411 | NCBI WGS metagenome assembly JAESFN01 (sample SAMN14505399, study PRJNA617100) | algae metagenome | isolation source: Iphinoe sp. HA4291-MV1 and co-occurring heterotrophs from trail next to... | place: USA: Maunawili Falls, Hawaii | collected 2009-07-25
GGCAAGGCCCATTTCGCCAATCAACCGCCGGGAACGGCAGCAGACCACTTAGGCGGCTTCGCTCTCGTCCTTCGGCTCGCTCACTGGTGGCTCGAACTTCGCGGCCGACGGCTCGTCGTGATCGATATTGGGGCGAGCGGTGCGGCTAGCCGACGACGAATACGTGGCGTGCGACACCTCGTCTTCGATGCCGTTGATCCCCTTCTTGAACTCCACCAGGCCCTTGCCCAGCGAACGGCCTACCTCGGGCAATCGCTTGCCGAACAGCAGGACGGCGACAACGAGGATGACCAGCATTTCTGTCGTGCCGAGACCAAACATGAATTCACCTCAGATTTCAGCCACTGCCGTGGCCGGGAACACTGCCGCGGCTAGGAAACGCGGTCACCAGCCGCGTTTTTGGGACTAATCGTATCTTACCCCGACAACTGGCCGCCGACCACCAAGTAGGCCGCTTACGAAAGCGATAACTTACTTGAGCTTCGCCGGACGATCGGCCTCGTCCCCCTCGTCTCCGGTATCGTTCAGGCCTTTCTTGAATTCCGTGACGCTCCGGCCCAAAGACCGCAACGCCGCGGGAATTCGATTGGCGAACAGCAGCAGGATTACGAGCGCGACGACGGCAATCTCGACCGGGCCAAGAGAGATCGCTAAGAGGCCGGCGGAGTGCATGGGCGGGACCTTAAAGCAGGCGGGCTACCCCAACGGTTCGGGCCCAGCGGCAGGCGGTTGCACTTACCGAAAAGGACCTATGCCATCTTACTGGGGCGAAACCGAGTGTCAAACTAGGCGATCCGGCGATCGGCCGAACGGATGCCCGGAAGGTGGGGCAAACCAAAGAAAAAGCCGAGGCGTAAACCTCGGCTGCTAAACGATTTGCAAGTGGCGGGGACAGGATTCGAACCTGCGACCTCGAGGTTATGAGCCTCGCGAGCTACCGGGCTGCTCCACCCCGCGATGGATGGTCGGGTGTTACCCGAGTTCCGAAGTATACCGCAGGCTGCGGACTAAGTCCAGCGGGTCTCGCGCGGGAAGACGCCCCAGGCACCTCGCGACGCGCAAAAAGCCTCTGAAGAATGCGCTTAGGAGTATTTGCTCTCCTTTGCCAGTCGCACGTCGTCCACCGTGGGCGAAACGGTCGCTCCGGACGAAGACCACCAGGCGGCTAGATCAGCGACGCGAATTCTCTCCGAGACCCTACTCCCCCGCCGGAATCAGCCCGTTCAACCGCGCCTCCAACTCCGCCAGCCCAGCATCCACCTCCACCCCCACGCGCAGCGCCCACAGCGGCAATCCGCCGAGCGCCGGCACTGCCAGCTTCACAAGGTCCTTATGGGTGCAGACAAGCGCCTCGGCGCCGAGTTCCCGGCCCCACGAGCCCAGGCGGGCGACATCGTCGCGGGTGTAGCGGTAGTGGTCGGCGAGCGATTCGAAGCCGACGAGTTGATAGCCGCATTCAAGCAGCGTGCGGCGGAAGCCTTCAGGGTTGCCGATTCCGCAAAAGGCGGCCACGCGGCGGCCTTTGAGCGTGTCGAGCGGCTGCTCCGTTCCTTCGCTCGATCGCAGGGCCACCGGCCGGTGAGACACTTCCACCCAAGCCGCCTGCGGGGCCAGTTGCTGGGCGCGCTCGCGAATTCGCGCTCGCTCCTCAGGCGCGACCAGATCGCGCCGCGACAAGATGACCACCTGAGCTCGCGCAAGCGCATCGGCGGGCTCGCGCAGTGCCCCGCGTGGGAACACGTGTCCATAGCCCCAGGGCTCCAAGGCGTCGAGCAGCACGATATCGAGGTCGCGCGCCAGCCGGCGGTGTTGAAACCCATCGTCGAGCAGCACCAGTTGGCACTCGAACTCCTCAATTGCCATGCGCGCGGCAGCCACCCGGTCGGCGTCTTGCAGATGCGGCACATCCGGCAGGCGCTCCTCGAGCTCGAGCGCCTCGTCGTTGCGAGAGCCGGCCTCGGCGCCGTAGCCGCGGCTGACGATCGTCACTCGCACGTCGCGTGCGCGAAACCAACGGGCGAGGAACTCGACCATCGGCGTTTTGCCGGTTCCGCCCATGGTGAGGTTGCCCACGCTGACGACCGGAACGGATACTCGCTCGACGGCGCCAGGCGCTTCGAATTTGCGGTTTCGCCAACGGACTGCCCACGTGTAGGGCGTTTCGGCCACACGCAGCAGCGCGCGGGCTGCCGCGGGCAGCGATCCGCGGCGGCGACCGCTGACCAGATCATGAAAGGTGGCGGCGCTGATCGGCATGGGCGCTGGGAAACTCGGTCCGCGGAGTGAACGGGAAGGAATCGAACAGCGTCCGGCTCACGAGCGCCGCCGGCCGCAATCGGAATTCACTTCCATCGCATCACCCCGGGGCAAGGAACCGGGCAACTGCCCGCGCCCTTACCCATAGCGCACTCTCTTGTCGCTGTCGAGCCCAAGACCGAGAATTCGCCTGCTCTTGGCACACCGCGCCGCGGGCGCGAGATGCTACTCGGCCTCTGCATCCTGGGCTGGTTGCTCAGGCGCCGGCTCAGAGGAGTCGGCCGGTTCCGCGGCAGATTCCGCAGACGCTGGTTCGGCGGAATCGGTCTCCGCTGCCGGTTGATCGGCAGCGGGCTCGGCGGTCGTCGGCGTTTCGACCGATCCTGAAGCAGGCGGCTCAGCGACCGATGCAGCCGAGGGTTCGGCCGGGGCAGGAACCTCGTTGGCCGGGGGGACCACTGCGGGCGCTTCCGCGCTAGAGGGTTCCGTGGTCGGAGTTTCCCGCGCAGAAGGAGTGGACTGAGGCTGCTCGGCCGGTCGCTCGGCTGCCACGGGCGTCTCGATCTTGGCCGCGGCGTTTTCCGCCGCCTGGGCGTCGGCCGGGACCGCGCTGTCCGTTTCGCTCTTGGCCGGAGCAATTACCGTGGGCGGCGCTGCGAGATCGCGAATCAGATAGGTGTGTCGTCGGGCAGGCGCCTTCTTCGGCGCCGCGGACTCGGGCGGAGAGAATTCGACCAAGTAGCCGTGCTGTCGGTTGTTGGCCGCCACGTCGTTCCAACCCGCCTCGCTCATCCAGTTCCAAACGGCCACGTCTTCGCCGCCGTCGCGGTCCGAACCCATGTTGTTCGGTTCATTGGAGCACCAGCGTTCGCTGAAGCCGTTGACGCAGTGCCCGTCGGCGAAGAAGACCTGTCCGGCCTCGGGACCATCGACCCATTTCCACACACCTTCCTCGTCGGCATCGCTCGCTCCGATGAAGAGCGGACCGGAGTGCCAGTTCCAGAGGTTGGCGACGAGAAAATCTTGTTCCTCGGGGCTGGTGATCGTGGCCAAGTGCCCGGGAAGACCGTTGCACTGCATGGCCTTCGCGCGGTCGCGGGCCTCATGCCAGGTGGCGTGGTGATCCCAGACGATTTGGTAGGTGTGCCCTGTCTCGGGATTCGCGGCGATCATCTTCGACGGCCGGGCTTCGCGCGGCCCGGCAAAGGGCAGCACATGCACCACGGCGAACAACAGGCCGACGACAAGCAGTAGGCGGATCACCATGCCAATATTCTCCCACGGAACCGCAGCCGCCCCAAGGGCAGGGCCTTTGCTACCCACAGCTTTCGCTCGCGCCGCGGAAATCTTGGCATGCCTTTGCCGGACGCTCCCTCGGATCGGCTCGCAGCCAAGTGCGTTTGCGAGCAAAGTATTAACGCGTCGAGCGTTGCGCTCCATTTCTTGGCGAACGTTCTCCTCGCCCAGCCTCACGACAAGCCCGGCGGGCGGCTGATATCATGGCGGGCGGGCGACCTAAAGCAGCGGGCATTTACTCACGAGCGGTGCATGTTTCTCAGCCTCGACGGACCGGACGGCGCCGGCAAGACAACGCAAATGGCCCGGTTGGCCGACTGGCTGCGAACCCGTGGGCACGACGTGCTGACTTGCCGTGATCCCGGTTCGACCTGGCTCGGCGGCGAGCTGCGGAAACTGTTGCTCAGCATGGAGTCGGGGCCGATCTCGAACCGCGCCGAGATGCTGCTTTATATGGCGGCGCGAGCACAACTCGTCGAGGAAGTGATCCGCCCGGCGCTCGAACGTGGCCAAACGGTGATCTCCGACCGCTACCTCCTGGCTAACGTGGTCTACCAGGGGTGGGCAGGCGGGCTCGACGTGGCCACGCTGTGGCAGGTCGGCGGCGTGGCCACCGGCGGCCTCGAGCCTGAGCTCACGATCGTGCTCGACTTGCCCCTTGAGGCGGCAGCCAACCGGCTGCAGCGCCCCCTCGATCGCCTGGAAACCCGCGGCAACGATTATCGCCGGCGTGTGCGCGAGGGATTTCTGACCGAGGCGAAAAATGGGGCTGGTCGAATTGCGGTCGTCGATGCGCAGGGCAGCGAAGACGAAGTCGCGGCACGCCTTCAGGCCGTCGTGCGACAGGCCTTTCCCACGGTCGAGTGACTTATCACTCGCGGATCGAACCGCCTTTGCGTCTCCGCGCCGCGAGCCCGAGCAATCCGATCGCCAGCAACAAGGCAGTTGCCGGTTCCGGCACGGCCGTTGGCGCTAGGTCGCCGAGCTTGGGGCCGCCTTGGCGACCAAAGTTCGCCTTGAGAATGCCGAAGTCGGTGAGGTCGACGGTCGCTTCGCCGTCAACATTTCCTTCCGACAACCGCTCGCCGGTTCCGAAGTTGTCCTTCAGCAGTCCGAAGTCGTTCAAATCGACTTGGCCGTCGAGATTGGCGTCGCCCCCGAGCACCGCCCACAGCATCACTTCGTTGCCGATCCCGACCGGCAGCAGGAACGTGGCGGATTGATTGATCACAGCGCCGCCGTATTCGAAGTTGCCGGTGCGCGAGTCCGCGGTAAGGACCGGGATCGTGTCTCCCAAGGCGACTTCGCGATGGTCGTTGAGCACCGTGACCTCGAGCCAGCCGGCTAGTTTTGCTTCGCCCGCGATCTCAATCGTGTCGTCTTCGCCTGAGTTCCTCAGACGGATTCGCGTGTGGCCGGCGTCGGCTTGGGTGAAGTTGGCGCCGAACACCATCTCGCTAGCCAAATTCGGAACGGAGACCAGGCCCGAGTTGTTGACGAGATCGACGCCGAACCCGTCCGCGGTTTCGAGCGACGAGCCGGCAGCCAAAGTGACCGCTCCTCCCTGCAACTTGCCGCCGCCGTTGACGAGCAGGGCGACGCCGCTGAGCTCGATGCCGGCCGGGCTGATGAGCGTCGTGCCCCCATTCGTCGTCGACCAGCGCGATTGATCGCCGCCGGTATGCGTCCAATCGGTCAGGCTCGAAATATCGAGCACGCTGCCGGCGTTGGTGGAGCGCAGCTCGCTTGCGCCGCCGTTGATCGCAGGCAAGTTTTTCAGATCCACCTTGCCGCCGAAAGTGGCGAACACTTGCGCGGGTCGGCCATCGCCCCCAGTGAAGGAAGTGAACGTCGAGAGGTCGACCAGGCTGCCTGTTCCCGTCGCCTCGAACAGGCCGTTGTAGGCCGAGGGACCGGAGTAGCTCGTCACGAGCGGGAGCGCTACGTGAGCGCCTTCGCGTACGGAGATCGTCGCGCGGTCGACGTTGGCGACCTTGCTGAGATCGAGTTGGCTGTTAGCGTCGGTGACTTGAACTCGGACATCGACGAGCGACGACAGGTTGGGTGCGAGCAATTTGGCGCCATTTTGTAGTGCCAGTCTCGATCGTTCTTCGCCCGTGCTCGTCCAACTGGTCAACGCCGACAAATCGACGACGGTCGTCGGGCCGTCCAAGCGTAGCTCGACGATGCCTCCGGCGAATTCCGGCACCTGCCGGAGATCGAGTTTGCCGCCGCCGCTGGCGACCAACTCCGTGCTTTCGTCGTAGCCACCGCTGAACGCAGTGATCGACGAGAGATCGATCAAGCTGCCGGCGTTCGAGGATTCGAACCCGCCGCGGTAGCCGCTCGATCCGGCGTAGGCCGTGACCAGCGGGAGCACGACGAGACCGCCGTTGGTCGCGGAGATCCTCGTACGGTCGACATTCGCAAGCTTGTCCAGATCGACCTGACTCGTGACGCCGGAGACGCGAATGGTTACATCGACGATCGAGGTCAGATTGGGCGATACTACCTTGCCCCCCTCTTGAACCCACAGTTCCGAGGCGTCGGCGCCGGTGTGCGTCCAGCTCTTCAGCGACGAAAGGTCGACCACGCTGCCCGAACCGCTGGCCCGCAAATTGATGGCGCCTGCGTTGAACTCCGGCACATTCCTGAGGTCAACTTTGCCTCCCTGAGAGGCGAACACTTGACTCGAGCGTCCGTTTCCGCCGGCGAACGACGTAATCGTCGACAGATCGAGCAGCGCAGCGCTGCCCATCGCCTCGAACCGACCGTTGTAGGCGGTTGGCCCTGTGTAGCTGGTTACCTGGGGCAGTGCGAGCAGCGCTCCATCCGTGACGGAAATCCGCAGGCGATCGGCGCTCGTCAATTGGTTGAGATCGATCGAACTGCCAGCGCCCTCGACGCGCACCTCCACGTCGGCCAAGGTTGCTAGCTTGGGTGACAATACTTTGCCGCCCGCTTGTGCCCAGAGAAACGATGCTTCCCAAGCGTTGGGGCCGCCGGTCGCCGTGAAGGCGGTCAGCTCGGAGAGGTCAAGCACGCTGCCGAGGCCGCTTGCGCGCAAATCCACAGCGCCGCTAGGGATCTGCGGCACACTGCTCAGGTCGATCTTGCCGCCGCCGTTTGCGTAGACCTGCGTGGAGCGAACACCGCCCACGAATGAGGTGACGTTCGCTAGATCTAGCGAGCTTCCTGCACCTTCTGCGCGCAGCAGGCCTTTGTCGGCCGAGGAGTCGGCAAAGCTGGTGACCAGCGGCAGGCTGATCTGCGCTCCACTGACCGCGGAAACCCTGGCTCGATCGACGTTCGTTACCTTTCCCAAATCCATATGGCTGTCAGCGCCGTCGAGGCGCACGTCCACATTGGAGAGTTGCGCGAGATTGGGCGTGAGCACCGTGGCGCCTCCCACGGCCCAGAGCCGCGAGGCGCTGCCGCCGGAATGGGTGAACGAAGTCAGCGCCGAAAGGTCGATCACGGCGTTCTTCGCGCTGGCGAGCAGGTCGGTGGCGCCGCCGATAATCTGAGAAACGCTGCTCAGGTCGAGCTTGCCGTTCGTGGCATAGAGACGCATCGCGCCTCCGTCCCCCCCGGCGAAGCTGGTCACGCCGCTCAGGTCGATCAGCGTGCCGGTGCCAAAGGCTTCGAAGCTGCCATTGGCTGGGGCGGCAAAAGTGGTGGCCCCCGGTAGGCTGATCCGCGCACCCTGTTCCACGAACAGGGACGTTTCGTTCAAGGTCACGCTACCGAGAGCGGTGAACGCCACGCCCGCGCCTTTCGCCCGCAGCGCGGAGCGGCTGGCAAGATTGACGGCCTCAGTCACGGTGAGCGAACCGCCGTCGAGCTGCAGCACTTCCAAGCTGGTGAGCTTGGCGATCGTATCGTCGCTGTTTTCGTGGGTTATCACTCGCAAGGAACTGCCGCCCACGTCGAGGGTGACCTCGTCGGTGGGGCCTGGCAGAGCCGGATTGCTCGACCAGTTCACGGGGGCCTGCCAGGAACCATTGCCGTCGAGCACCCATGACACGTCTGCCGCGCAGACGCAGGTGGGCCCCAGCAACAGGAGCAGGCCAATTCCCCCGGCCAGCAAGAAACGCGACTTCGCCGTCGCAACAAGCGTCATGGATGCACCTTCAAGGAAGCCGCGCAGCGGAAGAGTGGCGAGGCTCACCTTACCCTGCCCGGCGCATCCGCTCAACAATTCGACGGACGCCGCCGCGCCCGCGCGGCGATGCTCCGCCGGGCGACGAGCGCCAAGAGACCGATGCCCAAGAGGACAGCGGTCGTCGGCTCAGGTACGGCCGTCGTGGGGCCCACGTCGCTGAGCTTGGGGCCATCGTTACGGCCAAAGTTCGCCTTGAGAATGCCGAAGTCGTTCAAGTCGACCATCGTGTCGCCGTTCATGTTCCCCTCCGACAGCCGCTGGCCGGTGCCGAAGCTTGCTTTCAGCAGACCGAAATCGTTGAGGTCGATCTTGCCGTCGAGGTTGGCGTCGCCGGCCAGCGCCGCCAGCAGGACCACTCCGTCCTCGACGCCGACGGGCGTAAGGAACGTGGAACTATTGACCAGCGCGCCGCCGAAATCGAAGTTGCCTTGCCGAGACTTCGCGGAGAGCACCGGGATCGTGTCGCCCAGAGCGATCTGCGTGTTGTTGTTCATCAAGACGACATCGATTCTTCCGCCGAGTTTCGCCAGGCCCGCCACCTCGATCGAGTCGTGCTCGTTGCCGCTGGCGATGCGGATGCGCATGCGAGCGTCCGCATATTGGTAGAAGGCGCCGCCAAAGTCCATCTCGCCGAGGCCGCCGGCGGCCGCGACGGACCCGGAGTGGTTGATGAGCTCGACAGCGAATCCGCCTGCCGTTTCGAGCGACGCCCCTTCGGCGAGAAACACCGTTCCCCCCTGCAACTTGCCGCCGCGGTCGACCAACATGCCCACATTGATCAGCTTCATACCCATCGGCCGGATCAGCGCCGTTCCGCCGTCGGTGACCCACCAGCGAGATTGATCTCCGCCCGTGTGGGCCCAGTGCGCCAACTTCGACACATCGAGCACGCTGCCAGCGCCGGTCGAGCGCAAATCGCTCGCGCCGCTGTTGATGGCCTGCACGTTACTTAGATCCACTTTGCCGCCGCCGTTGGCAAAGACGCGTGCGCTGCGGCCGTCGCCGCCGGTGAACGAAGTGACGGTCGATAGGTCGATGAAGCTGCCGACGCCACTGGCTTCGAATAGGCCGGCGTTGGTCGAAGGTCCGGTGTAACTGGTCACCAGCGGCAGCGAAAACTGTCCTCCGCCGGCCGCCGTGATGTTGGTGCGATCGACGTTCGTCACTTTGCTGAAATCGAGTTGGCTGGCGGCGCCTTCAACGCGGATATCGACATCGACGATTGTCGCGAGCTTCGGCGACAACACCTGACCGCCGTTTTGCACCCACAGCCGCGAAGTGTCGCCGCCCGTGTGAGTCCAACTCGTGAGCGAGGCCAAGTCGATGACGCTGCCGGGCCCGCTCGCCCGCAGATCGATTGCGCCGCTGGTGAACTGCGGCGCATTCGCGAGGTCGATCTTGCCACCGCCATTGGCAAACACTTGGGCACTGCGACCGTTGCCGCCCGCGAAGGAAGTAATGGTCGACAAGTCGATCAGGGCGCCAATGCCCGAGGCCTCGAAGCGGCCATTGACGTAGGCCGTTCCGGTGTAGCTCGTGACGAGCGGCAGTGCTACTTGGCCGCCATTGACCGCCGAAATCCTCACTTGGTCAACCGTGGTGAGCTTGCCGAGATCAAGCTGGCTCCCGGCGCCTTCCACGCGAAGATCCACGTCGACGATCGATGTCATGTTGGGCGTCAGCACCTTGCCGCCGTTTTGCGCCCAGAGCCGCGAAGTATCGCCCCCGGTGTGCTTCCAACTGGTCAGCGAAGACAAATCGATGACGCTATCCACTCCGGTGGATCGAAGATCCACCGCGCCGGCATCGAATTGCGGCACATTTTTGAGGTCGATTTTGCCACCAAACGACGCGAACACCTGCGTCGCCCGACTGTCGCCGCCGGCAAACGAGGTGATCGCCGTCAGATCGAGCAAAGCGGCCTTCCCCGAAGATTCGAACTGCCCGTTGTAGTTTGAGGGCCCGTGATAGCTCGTCACGAGTGGCAGCGCGAGCTGTCCGCCGTTGGCGGCGCCCGCTCGAATACGGTCGGCGCTGGTCAGCTTACTGAGATCGACCGAGCTGCCTGCGCCTTCGACGCGAACCTCGATGTCGACTGCGGTCGACAGATTGGGCGACAACACCTTGCCGCCGTTCTGTGCCCACAGCCGGGACGTATCGTTGCCGGTTCCTGTAAACGAGGTCAGGGCTGACAGATCGATAACGCTGTCGGGGCCGCTGGCGCGCATGTCGGTGGCGCCGCTGGCGATCTGGGGCACGTTCTTCAAGTCGACTTTGCCCCCGCCCGTGGCAAAGACCTGCGTCGCGCGGCCGCCTCCGGTGAACGCGGTGACGGTCGACAGATCCAGCAAACTACTAGCGCCTTCGGCCTGCAGTTGTCCGGTGTAGGCCGAGGGTCCGGTATAGCTGGTCACTAGCGGCAAGGCGATTTGCCCTCCGCCGGCCGCCGTAATGGTGGTTTGATCGACACTGGTCAGCTTCGCCAAATCCAGTTGGCTACTTGCGCCGTCGACGCGCAGGTCCACATCGACGACCTGCGTGAGGTTGGGCGTGAGCACTTTGCCCCCCCCTTGCGCCCACAGCCGCGAGGTTTCGTTGCCCGTGCGCGCGAATGACGTGAGCGCGGAGAGGTCGACGACGCTGTTGGCGCCATTCGCTCTCACATCCGTCGCGCCGCTGACGATCTGCGGCACGCTCTTGAGATCCAGTTTGCCGCCATTGCTGCTGTAGACGCGCATCGATCGTCCGTTGCCGCCGGCGAAGCTCGTCACCGCGCTCAAGTCGATCAGACTACCAACCCCGGTAACTTCGAAGTTCCCGTTGAAGGCGCTCGGCGCCGCGAACGATGTCGCGCCCGGCAGGCTGATCGTGCCTCCCTGTTGTGCGAAGAGGTTGGCTTCGTCGAAGGCAACGCTGCCGACTGCGGTGAAGAACACGCCTGCGCCGCTCGCTTGCACTTCGGAGCCGCTCGCGAGATTGACTGCGCCCGAGACCGTAAGTGAGCCGCCCGTGATTCGCAGCATCTCGAGATGGGTGAGCGTGGCGATCGTGTCGGCGTTTTTGTCGTGCGTGATGACGCGTTGCGATCCGCCGCCGATATCGATAGTCACGCCGTCGGAGGGGCCCGGCAGGGCCGGATTGCTCGACCAGTTCACGGCGTCTTGCCAGGAGCCGTTGCCGTCGAGCACCCAGGAGACGTTTGCTGCGCGAAGCAACGCAGGGCCGCTGAGCAGCAAGGTTGCCATGCTCAAGGCGCGCAAAGAAAGCGATCTGCCGGACCACGCACGCATCATGGATGCACCTTCAAGGAAGCCACGCAACCGGGGGGATAGCGAGGCTTACCTTAGCGTGCGTGATGCGCGCACTCAAGAATCTCATTCTTGGAGCGCCTAACACAACTGTTGTGGCGGATTTCCCCCCCGTCATTGACGGGGGGCTAAGAGAGATCGGAAACGGCGTAGTTAGCCCCCGGCGAGTCGCCGGGGGGACAAGGATCGTTGCTGGCGGAAGCACCCGTTGAAGCGGAATGGGTTAGTCTTTCTTCGGCGGCGGCCGAAGATTTCGTGCGGCTGCGGCGAGCGTCGGAGTGCGTAACGAAAAACGCCGCTCGAGCTTTAGCTCGTCGCGGCGTTTGGCGGCCTGCGAACGCGTCGCAGGCGATTAGCTTCGAATTGTCGGGCGGCCGAGGCGTTAGGCTTGCGCGCCCACAAGCCGGCGCATCTCCGTCAGCTCCACATCGAGCCGATGACGCAGCGGGCTCTCGGGCCGCAGCTCGTCGAGCAAGGCCTCGCCCTTGTTGAGGGCGTCTTCGGTCGGCGTTCCGCCCTTGAACAGCTTGGCCCAGGATCGCGAAACTTCTTGTTCGGTAAGCACTTGTATAGCCCTTCGTTCCCGTCGATCGAGCGACCCCGCCAAACACCGCGCCGCAGCGGCGAGCCGAATCGTTCGTGGGGTGGCCCACGGCCACCGACCCATTTGAATTATGCCCTGTCATTTTATGCGAGTTTCATGAGCCTGCAAGCGCCTGGAATGCCCAGTTTCTCTGCCAGCTTTCCTCGCGATCGGGACAGGCGGGTGTCTCGCGAACTCGGTAAGCGCCCGCGGTTGCTTGCCTTGCGTTCAGCAGGAACGGGCCGCCAGCTTGACCCCCTTTGCGGCTCACCGGTAAATTGTCGGGCTTGCCCCTCTTAGCACCCTCGGCCCTGCGCACGCCCTATGTCGTCTCTTACCGTAAAGCCGGCTGTGTCTGTCCGGCCGGTTGCTACTTGGTTCGAGCGACGCGCGTTTCTGAATCTGCCGTGGGAGCTGTATCGCGGAGATCCCAATTGGGTTCCGCCGTTGCGGATGAGCCAGAAGGAGTTGGTGGGTTACGCCAAGCATCCGTTCTACGAAAAGAATGAGGTGCAAACGTTTCTGGCTTGGCGCGAGGGACGCCCGGTCGGCCGCATCGCCGCGATCCTGAACCGCGGCCACAACGAGTTGCACAAAGAGGCCCGCGGCTTTTGGGGCTTCTTCGAATCAATCAACGACCAAGAGGTCGCCTCGGGGTTGTTCGACGCCGTGCGCGATTGGTTCGCCGCCCGCGACATCCATCTGCTCCGCGGCCCGATGAATCCTTCGCTCAACTACGAGTGCTCCCTGCTGATCGATGGCTTCGACAGCCAGCCCACGTTCATGATGACCTATAACCCGCCCTACTACGGCGGCCTGGTCGAAGCCTGGGGGCATCGCAAGTCTCAGGACTTGTTCGCCTACATGGGGCATATCGACATGCTCGACACGCTGGACGCCAAGCTCTCGTTCATCGTCAAGCTGGCGATCGAACGCTTCAACGTGAAGCTCCGCAGCATGAACAAGGCCGAGTTCACGCGCGAAGTCGAAATGTTCCTCGACATCTACAACAGCTCGCTGCCTGGCACCTGGGGCTTCGTGCCCCTTTCGCCAGCCGAAGTGAAGCACGTGGCCAAGGGGCTCAAGCAGTTGATCGTGCCGGAGTTGGCGATCGCGGCCGAAATCGACGGCAAGCCCGTGGGCGCGGTGTTCGCCCTGCCGGACTATAACCCCCGCATCAAGGCGATCGACGGCCGGCTGTTCCCCTTTGGCTTCATCAAGCTGCTGTGGAACAAGCGGAAGATCGAGCGCATTCGCTTGATCTCCACCAACGTGGTGCCGGAGTACCAGCGGTGGGGGCTGGGACTGGTACTCGCCGCAGGCTTCGTACCGCGGGTCAAGGAATACGGCATCAAAGAGGCCGAGTTCTCCTGGGTGCTCGAATCGAACTCGCTCTCGCGCGGCACCATTGAGCGCGGCGGCGCCAAGCTCACCAAGACCTACCGAATCTACGACTGGGATCGCGACGCTCAGCCGGCCGGCTAACGCGGCACGAGCCATACGCCGATCAGCCGGTCGTGCCAGCCGCGGCTGGGGTTGATGAGAGCCAGCGGCACATACGCTAGGGCCACGAGTCCGGCGGCGATCTCGAGCGGCATGCACCAGCCCAACCAAGCCGGGTGGGCGTTGCTAATGGATGCTGAGGCCACGAAGAGCGACACCGGCACGGCCCAGACGATGAGTGCCCGCGCGGCGCAGACCAGGCGCGGGGCAATGCGTCCGTCCGACATCACGGGCACGATGCCGAACAGCCAGAGCGTCAGGCCGCCGCGCCAGATCGTGGCGGAAAGCACGGCCAGCAGCGCCGGCACTTCCAACACCGCCGCGTGATACCAATCGAAGGGGCCTTCGTACGGCAACACCAGATCGTCGGCGGCCCAGGCCAGATCGTCGGCCCCGATGTCTGCGAAATCGTCTTTGCGTCCCAATCTCGAGGGGGGCTGATACTCCGGCGGTCGCGAGCCGTCTCCCATCCAACCGTAGGCGCCTTGCCGACGGAACCACGTCTGGCGGTCCTGCTGATCGCGCTCGTCGAGCCGGGACAACAGTTTCGCATCGCTGCTGAGCCGCTCGGCAGAGCCACGGGCATCTCCCGTTGAGGCTGCGCCGAGCGCTCGATCGGCAATTTCATCGAGCCCCGGGCCCTGCAGTTCCCGCAGCCGCTCGAGCCCCACCTCGGGATCGGCCAGCACGGCGCGCACGTTCGCGCGCCGCGTGATGTTCTCGTTGAGCAGCGCCAGGTGCGCAAAGTGCCCGAAGAGCACCACGACGTAGGAGAGTGCCAAGCCCAGCAACAGCAGCGGCCCGGCCAGCCAGAGCTGGCTGGCGCGAAGTTGGCGCTCCACGGCGGTCGGCATCTCGCGCGTGCGATAGAGCGCATGGCGAAACTGCCGCACCGTTTGGTAGCCCTTCGCCGGCGCGAGCAATTGACGAAGCTGCTCGGCGGCATGCAAGGGAAGCGGTGCGCGAATGGTCGACATGTGCGAGCCGGCCTCGCGCGGGCGGCCCTCGAGCGCAATCACGGCCACGTCCCGCAGTGTCGCCAAGGATTGCTGCTCGGCGGCAGAAGCGGGCGCTCCCGCATCGGCCGCAAGGAGTTCTCCGCCCAAGTCGCAAAACTGGGCGCGGCCCGAATTGGCGATCCACACGTCGCTCGGCTCGAGCCGCACGGGACGCGTGCCGTCGGTCAGCGAGGCATCGAGCTCGTCGGCCAATTGCTCGAGCATGGGCCTCGCTTCGCTCCAGGCCAACCGGCCGCCAGCCGAAACTTGTTCGTCGAGCGGGCTGCCTGAGGGGGCGAGAAAGGCGTCCCAAACGTGCCCTTCTTCGCAGCCTGCCGCCAGCCACCGCATGCGCCCGGCACGCACAAGGTTGCGCCTTGCGAGCGGCAGTTCGTGCGATTCTCGCGCCCGCCGCCAAATGATCACGCGGCGGCCGAGTCCTTGGTCTTCGCCGACGAGCAGCTCGGGGTCGCCCCGCAGCGCCCCACGCACGGCATACGCGCCGCATGTCTTTGGCAAGCCGGGATCGAAAGGCAGTCGATCGAGCGGCGAGACGATCTTGAGCGACCGTCGCCGCGTCGGCCAGGGCAACTGCACCGTGCGCGTACCGCTGAACAGCTCGTGCAGGCCACGGTAGCCGTTGGCCTTGCGCATGGAAATGAGCGGGAGCGAGAACCAAGCGTAGAAGAGCACCGCGCCGAGCGGCCGCATGCCCATCGCGGCAAAGGCGATCGGAAACACGTAGGCCAGGTTCAAGAGCGCCGCCCGCGCGAGCGCTCGCGGCAAGCCGGGCGGATGGGCGGCCTCGGCCGCTTGCACGCGCAGACGGAACAAGTACTTGCCCAGCGAGCAGCCCCAGCGTCCTTCGCTGAAAGCCCAATAGAAAATGCCCAGCAGGGTCCAAGCCAGGTCGGCCGGCAGGCTGGCGCGCGTCGGCAGGATCAAGTTGATCAGCAGCGGCAACGACCAGAGCGTCAGCACGTCGGTCATGTAGGCGCCGAAGCGCAGCGCCAGGCCGCTCGCCGAGAGCTCGCCTGGCACCAGCGTCTTGAGCCGGGAGCGAAAATCCTCGGCGGTTTGAAATCTGCGTTCAGGCCGCCGATCGAGTGCGCGATTCACCACGCGATCGAGTGCGCCCGACAAGCCAGGGCGCAGCTTGCGGAGCGACTCGGGCGCTTCGCTCACAATGCGGGCGAGCATGGCCGCGGCGTCTTCTTGCTGATGCGGCGCCTTGCCGGAGAGCAGAAAGTAGAGCACGGCCGCGGTGGAATAGACGTCGGTCCGCGGATCGAGCTTGTCTCCCCGCACCTGCTCCGGCGAGGCGTATTGCGGGGTGCCGAGGAAGCGGCCGGTTTGCGTCAGGTTGGCGTCGACCAGCAGCGACTTCGAGAGACCGAAGTCGCCAATCTTTACGCGGCCGTCGGGCTCGAGAAAGCAGTTCGAAGGCTTTACGTCGCGATGCACCAAGCCCAGCCGATGCACTTCGGACAAGCCTTCGAGCACGTCGAGCGCCTTGCGGATTGCATCGACCGCCTCGAGCGGACCTTCGCGCCGCACCAGGTCTTCCAGGTTTTGCCCCGTCATCAACTCCATGGCGATGTAGGGGCGGCCTTCGGCCTCGTCGGCCGCCATCACGAACACACAGCGCGGATGCTCGAGCAGGCTGGCGAGCCGGCCCTCCTGGCGAAATCGTTCGAGCGCTTCGGACGAGCGCGCGTATTCAGGGGCGATCAGCTTGAGCGCGACCTTGCGGTGGCTGTCCAGTTCTTCGGCTTCGAAGCAGCTCCCCATGCCGCCGCGCCCCAGCCGACGCAACAGACGGTAGCCGCCGACCAGGTCGTTGGGCTGGTCGCTGCGGGCAAAGCGGCTCTCTTCCGCGGCCGGGGCCGGAGTGAACGCCACGGTGCCTTCGATGTCGGGGCCGCTGTAGGCCGGCGGCGTGAAAGCGAAGGTGTCTGCGAGGTCCGTCTGCGGGAGCCGCGAGCCGCAGGCGGAGCAAAAGGCCGGCCGTTCGTCGTCGTAGCGATGAGTCCGGCGGCAGGCAGGGCATTCGATCTGCATGGCACGCCGGGAGGGCTGAAACGGGACAACGGGGCGGGGCAGCTCGGCTCCGCCAACTATTCGGTCGAGACGCCCTTCCCTTGGTTTACTCTGGCTGCCCCCGAACTGGCAAGCTGAGTGGCGCGGGCGCCCAGGTTCCGGTCGGCAACCCGGGCCAATCTACGTATAATCCGACCTCTTGGATCGCGCAACTCGTGATTGCCCTAGGCTCCCCTCGACGCCCTCGCAGCCCGAATTCCCATGCTTCATGCAGTCATCATGGCCGGAGGCGCTGGCACGCGCTTTTGGCCCGAAAGCCGTGCTCAAACGCCCAAGCAACTGCTGAAGCTGCATGGCGACCGCACGATGATTCAGTCGACGGTCGACCGCCTCACCGGCTTGGTGCCCCCCGAGCGGCTGCTGATCGTAGCGAACGCCCGGCTCGTCGAGCCAATCGCCCAGCAGCTTCCCGACCTGGCGCGACAAAACATCGTGGGCGAGCCCTGCAAGCGTGACACGGCGCCCTGCATCGGGCTGGCGGCGCTCCACGCGCTGCGGAGCGATCCAGACGCCACCTTGGCCGTGATGCCTTCGGACCATGTGATTCGGCCGGCAGACGTGTTTCGCCAGGCGATCGAGCAAGCGGCGCGGCTCGTCGAGGCAGCGCCTGGACGAATCGTGACCTTCGGCATTCGCCCGACGTACCCTGCGGAGATCTTCGGCTATATCGAACGCGGCGAATCACTGACCGCTGGCGATTCGAAGTTCCCCACCTACTCCGTCCGCCGCTTCCGCGAAAAGCCCAAGGCCGATGTCGCCGCCGAGTATTTGGCCAGCGGCAACTTCTATTGGAACTCCGGCATCTTCGTCTGGAAGGCCGCCACAATCCTAGCGGCGCTCGAAGCACGCCAGCCCGAGATGGTGGCGCATCTGCGCAAGATCGACGCCGCCTGGAACGCGCCGGGATTCGCCGATGTCTTCGAGCGTGAGTTCGCCGCAATCCAAGGCGTGTCGATCGACTACGCCGTGATGGAGCACGCCACGGATGTGGCGGTCATCGAAGCGCCGTTCGGTTGGGACGATGTCGGTAGTTGGCAGGCCATGGCCCGGTTACGCGCCGCCGACGAGCACGGCAACACGATCGTCGGCAAGCACATCGGCGTGCGCACCGCCGGCACGATCGTGCATGGCCCTGCCGAGCATTTGATCGTGACCGTGGGGCTCAAGGACTGCCTGGTCGTACACACCCCAGACGCCACCCTCGTCGCCAACAAGCACGACGAAGAGGCGATTCGCGAGGTCGTGCGAATTCTGGGCGAGCGCGGCTGGGCTGAGTACCTGTAACCCGGCAGGGCTGAACGTAGCCTGCTCTCTCCGAGAGCAGAATGCCTGGTCCGCCACCTGCGTCAAAGCTGGCCTATTTCCCGCCCAGCCTATCGCCGGCGATCCGCCCCCCGCGTCTGCCGCGAGTGCGGGGGCCCTAAGATCGGCGCCCGCAGTTGCTTGACCTGCGTCGCCGGTTGCGCTGCCTTCTCGGCAGGCTTCGTCTTGGGCTGCTTCTTGCCGCCGCGGAACAAGCCACCCAGCGGGCTCGCGAGCAGCGCCGGCAGCAACACCAGGTTGCCCACCAAGGCAGTGGTCAGCAGCGTGAGCATCAGCATGCCGAAGCGCTGCGTTGGCGTGAACGGGCTGACGGCGAAGACCGACAGGCCGATGCCGATCACGCCCCAACTCTGATACATCGCGCGAGCGCAGCCCTTGTAGGCGAGCATCACCGACTTCCCTCGCGACAGTCCCTCGCGTTGCCCCTGCCGATACCAAAGCAGGTAGTGAACGATGTCGTCGACCGTGACGCCGAGCGCCACGCTGGGCGCCATCACCGTGCCGGTGTCGACCACGATGCCCAGCCAGCCCATGACGCCGAACACGATCACCGAGGGGAACGCGCTCGAGACGAGCAGCACGAGGCCGGTAGGAATGTCGCGCACCGCGATGATCATCGTCACCGAGATCAGCAGCATGTCGGTGAAGAAGCCGAAGATCAGGTTGTCGAGCAGCGAATGCTGGGCTTTGTACACCAGTGGCACGAGGCCCGTGTAGGTCGCGGCCAGGCCGCTCGCCATCGGGGCCCCCGCGGCGGCCATTGCAGTGGGCGCAGCGCCGGCCAGCGTTTTCTTGGCCTCGGGGGCATGCTGCTTGAGGAGCGCTAGATCGACGCCGGCCGTGTCCGGCGTCATCAGCACCACGTCTTGCTGACCGAGCAGTTCCGCGCTGAGCGGCAAGCTGTCCAGTTCGGCGACGCCCTCGACTCCACACTCCGCCAGCGACGACAGTTGCGGATCGCTATACGTGACCTTGGCGCCTGCCTTGCGTAGCAGATCGAGCAGCAGCAGCGTGTCGGCCGCGGCTGGTTCGTTCGGCCGGCTCGTGCTCTGCACGCCGACAACCAGCACCTTGGCGCCGGCCAAGCGGCGTCCCTGTTTTTCCAAGTTTTCGACGAGCGTTTGACGTTCGCGACAGACCGCCAGCACGGGTTCGACGCAATGCTCGATGTCGCGCACGAAGTGCCCGTAGTCGACATCGCCCAGAGCCTGAACCCGCGCTGTTACGCGCCAGAGCTCTTCATCTTTGGGCCAGAGGCCCTTGCCGTCGGAGACGCGGAGGAAGTCGCCGTCCAGCAGGAGCGCGTAGTTCTCTTCGAGCTTCTTGTTCAGCGTGCTGCGCACCGTGCGGCGTCCGCCGAGCAACGCGCCGAGAGCGCCTGCACGATCGGCCGCGTCGTCGCGCTCTGAATCATGCAAGCGCGGGGCAAACGTCACGGCCGAGAGCGCGCTGCCGACGTTGTCGAGCTTGGCCACACGCCGCTGCACGTGTTCCACCATCTCGAGCCGCTCGAGCAGCGTCAGGTGGCTCTCTTCGGGATTGACCCGCAACACGATCTCCATCGGCACGAGCTCGCCCACGTTCTTCTCGAGCCAGGCGTAGTCCTCGAGAATGCGCGTGCCCGGCGAGAACATCCGCATGAGCTGCACCGAGGTCTCGATCTTGGTGAGCCCGTAGCCGCAGAACGCCATGATCGCCAAGCAGGCGAAGGCGGAGATCCCCCAGCGGCGGGTAACGAACTCGCCGGCCGAATACCAGAAGCCGGTTTCCTCGCTATGCGATGCTTGCGGAGCTACGGCCGCTTCCATCGCCATGGTCCGCGCCGCGCCGTCGATCGGCCACAGCTCGAGCGCCGAAGGCATCACTAAGAACGTGACCAGCAGGCTGATGAGCACGCCCGCTGCCGAGTAGAGGCCGAACGCCTGAATCGGCACGAGCTCGCTGACGCAGAGCGTAAGCAGGCCGACGGCCGTGGTCGACGCCGCCAAGGCGAGTGGCAAGGCGGCATGCCGAATCGCCGCGCCGGCCGCCCCTTCACGGCCAAAATCGCGCACGCGATCGCGATAGTAGTTCGCGAGGTGGATCGCGCCGCTCGTCGTCGCTACGTACACCAGCGACGGCATGGTGAGCAGAATCGCGTTCACTTCCTGGCCGCTGTAGTAGACCACGGCCAGCGACGCGAGCACGCTATAAATCGCCGTTGCGAAGACCATCGTCAGCAGCCGTCCGCTGCGCAGGCTCCACCACGACACGATGATGCCGACCACCGCCGACAACACCGCCAGCCGCAACAGGCTTTGCTCGCCCGCCTTGTCGATGGCCACGTTGTCGACCGGCGGGCCTCCCAAGCGCAGATCGTCTTGGCTGACCGCGCACTGCTCCGCAGCGACGAAGTAGACCGCTTCCACCGCTTTGCGGAAGCTCTTCTTGCCATGGTCGCTCAGCGTGAGCACCAGACAGGTCGTGTTGCGGTCGTGGCCGACGAGCGCGCCTTCGAGCCGCGAAATCGCCTCGTCGCGGTCGAGGTTGAGCGGCGCGGCGGTCATCTGGGCGATCGCGCGCGGCCCCGTGAGCGCGGTGGCGAACAGCTTTTCGCCTTCATACCCGGGGCGCTGACCCTCGAGCGGCACGAGCTTCTGCGCGAGCAGTTCGAGCCGCGGATCGTCGAGCGTGCAGCCGGGCCAACTCGCGAGAATGAACTCCTCGTTCACGAACTGCTGGCGGAACTGCTTGTAGACCTGCGTTTCCTCGTAGGTCTCAGGCAGCCACTGGCTCACATCGTTGCGGTTGCTCTCCAACCCCTTACGCGCGCCGCGAAACGCCAGCGGCAACAAGAAGGTGACCACGATCAGAATCGTAAACGCATAGCGTGCGTAGAATGACATCCGTTTCATAGCTGCGGCAACTCCTTTGCACGCGCGGCGAATTGTATCTAATTGGGCCGCGCTCCGGCGGCCCCAAGTGTTCTTTAACGCTGGTAGAAGGGCCACACGAAGGGGGCGATCGCTACCGTGATTACGCCGATCAGAATGTCGAGCGGCACCCCGATCTTCACATAGTCGCTAAAGCGATAGCCGCCAGGGCCCATCACCATCAGGTTCGTTTGATAGCCGATCGGCGTGGCGAAGCCGGCCGAAGCGGCCATCATCACCGCGATCACGAACGGCATGTAGTTCACGTCCAAGGTCTTCGAAGTCGAGATCGCAAACGGAAACATCAGCGCGGCGGCCGCGTTGTTGGTGATGAGCTCCGTCACGACCACGGTAATCAGGTAGACC
>JAESFN010000805.1_pt1 | contig 20809 bp, 17 predicted proteins | sample 9269411 | NCBI WGS metagenome assembly JAESFN01 (sample SAMN14505399, study PRJNA617100) | algae metagenome | isolation source: Iphinoe sp. HA4291-MV1 and co-occurring heterotrophs from trail next to... | place: USA: Maunawili Falls, Hawaii | collected 2009-07-25
TCAGCTGCGCGACGAGCGGTCCACGCCAGATCAGCGCTTTCTCGGGATCGAGAATGAAACCGATGCTCATCAGATGCACGCCATGCTGCTGCAGCGGCACGATTTTGTTGTTCTGCATCAGCGGTTTTTCGCTGGCGCCGAACATCAGCGGAATGCTGGGACCGTAAACATCGGCGTCGAGCAGACCGACCTTCGCCCCCATCTGCGCCAGCGAGACGGCGATGTTGGCGGCTACGGTCGATTTCCCGACACCACCCTTGCCGGATGCCACCGCGATCGTGTTTTTCACACCCTTGATCGGCTGCGCGTCGCTGCGGCCACCGCCGCTGGCGCGCACCCGGGAGGTGAATTTCAGCGACACATCGCCAAGCTCGGGGAGCGTGGCTCCGAGTGCCTGGCGAATATCCTCTTCGATCTTGCCCCGGAGCGGGCAGGCGGGGGTGGTGAGCTCGACGTGCACCACCACATTGCGCCCATCGATCTCGACATCGGGGATCATTTTGAGCTCAACGAGACCGCGCCCGATTTCGGGATCGTTGACCGGGCGGAGCGCATCGATCACCGCCTCTTTCGTCAATTCGGGCAGTCCTGTTCCTGCGGACATCTATCTACCTTTGCGCGTAAGCACCACGGCGACAAGCACAACGCAACGCTCGAATAGTTCATCGCTGAGTTTACAACCGGCGGAATCGTTCGGCGGCGTCGGGCACTACGGGGTTGGCTGCACTGGTGCATCTTCTACCGGATTAAACCCGGCCGGGGTTTGCGCCAGGCGCGCCTGACGCGGTTCGATGATCCAGATGCGCTCGACCACCGGGATTGCCGCCGCCACCGGCAGCGCTAGCAGCGCGCCGATGATGCCGAGCAGTTGCGCCCCGATCAACACGGCAATCAGCACCGCGAACGAGGAGATTTGCAGCGTGCCGCGATAGACGCGCGGCGCCAGCACGTAATTCTCGAATTGTTGGTAGACGGTGTAGGCGACGACCACCGCGACCGCTGCCGGAATCGAAACCGTGAGCGCCAGCAGCACAGCGGGAATGGTGGCAATGATCACGCCGACCAGCGGCACCGCGTCCATGATCGCGGCGAAGATCGCCAGCACCACGGCCTGCGGCACATCGGCGATGGTGAGCACGGCGAAGGTGAAGATACCGAAGGCGATCGAGGTGGCGAGCTGGCCAACGACGTAGCCACTGACCACCTTACTGATCTCAGGAATGGTGCGCCGCACCTTTTGCTCGTGAACATCCGGGAGATAGCGCACCGACCACTCGTAGATACGGCGTCCATCGGCCAGGAGGTAGGCGGTCATCACGAAAACGAGCAGCGTGTTGCTGATCCCGGTGAAGAGGGTGTTCGCGATCGAGATCAATCCGCTGACGGGGACATCGACGCCGTTCCCCTGCACATCTTCGGCCTGTTTCTGCAGCCAGTTGTAGACATCGGGGTAGCGATCCTCGAACCGGCCAGTAAGATCGTTCGTGTATTGCGGTAGATTGTCGGAAAGATCGCGTCCTTCATCGATCACGGGCTGCACGAGCAGCGCCAGCACGATCCCGATGAAGACGAGCGTGGCCAGCAGCGCGACCAGCACGCCCGTCAATCGCTTGTGACCACGGCGCTCGATATAGCTCACCAGTGGCGCCAGCGCCGCGGTGAAGAAGAGCGCGATGATGAAATTGAGAATGACCGACCAGAGCTCGTTGAGCAGCCAGATCACGGCGAAGATCAACAGCACGCGGAATACCGTGCGCCAGGGGAGCTCGATCTGCGTGCGCGTGACCAAAGTGGGTAGGCGAAGACCCGATGACGGTTTTGTCCGTTCCATCGGGTCCTCGACTGTAGTTGGTTGCGATGTTTCCGGTACCGACAAGCGGCAGGCTCCTGAATCGTTCAGGAGAATACCACGCCGTACGGTTTACGCAGAAAGTGTTTCGTTGATACTCGCCAGGTGCCCCAGAAAGTGGTGGGTCAGCACAAAGTCGACCACCTGGGCAACCGAAAGCTCGTTCCCGGCGAAGGTGCCCGCGTTCAGCGCGAGTTGCTCGTCACTCAGCCCCCGGATATAGGCATCGAATCCCTGCGTCGCCTCCGCGAGTACCGCCAGCGTTTCCGCTTTGCCGACGCCGGCAAACTCACCGACCTGCCGGGCGTTGTTGTCGTCGATCATCTCCTCGGTGAACGACGGTCCCGGTTGACCGTTTTCGGTCACCTGGCGGAGCAGACCGCCGATTCCCTGCTGGGTTGCCGCGATATGGCGCGCCACCACGCCGATCGGGCGCGTTTCATCGCTAACGGTGGTGGTCCACTGATCGTCGGGGATACCGGCGATTCCGGCCGTTACCGCGTCCACCGCGGCCTGATAGCGATCGGCGAGCTCGGTGGCAGTTGCTGAACCTGACATGATCGTCCTCCAGTGTGTTGCGGCGCCGGGGTGACACCGGCATAGAGTAGTCGGTGCCCGGCGCCGCAATTCGACAGAGGCCGTTAGCTGCCGCCGACGAGCTCCCAACGCCCGGCGCGTTTGAGCGCGGTATCGAGCCCGAGATCGCTCAATTGCTCGCGCAGGGCATCGGCCGATTTGCGCTCACCCGGGAACTCAGGATCGCCCGCCACTCCCAACAGGATGCGCGCGGTGGCCATCGAGGCCATCTGCAAACCGCGCAGGGTGGCTTTGTCGAAGGTGTCGGCCTCGGTGTGGCCCCAGCCGCGCCCAACCAGGGTGGCGGAGTCGTCCGGGCTCATCAGGGTAGCGCTGGGGATGCCGCGAATTGCGTAGGGATAGTGATCGGAGTGTGAGTTCAGCTCGTCGACGATCTTCATCTTGTAATTTGCGGCCCGGCTTTGCGCTTCGAAGTACGGCAGCAGCTCGGGACGGCCGGAGATCGTCAACGATTCGGAGCCGCCCTTGCCGCGCCCGGCGCCGTCGAGATTGAGCATGAAGCGCACCTTATCGGCGACGGCATCGTGCTCCTTCGCATTCGCCCAGGAACCGAAAAGTCCGACCTCCTCACCGCAGAAGAGGATGAAGCGAAGGGTGCGCCCGATCGCCTCGCGCGGCAGCGCCGCCAGCACGCGCGCTGCCTCCATGCAGACCACGGTGCCGGCGCCGTCATCGAGCGCGCCCTGCGAGATATCGTGGCCGTCGTAGTGCGCGCCCGCGAGCACCAGCTCATCCGGCCATTTCGAGCCGGGGATCTCGGCGACGACGTTGTAGGAAACGTTGTCGTGGAAGGTGCCGCCGGTTTTGATGCGAATCCGCGCCGGAGCATCGCTGCGTTTGGCCAGGCGGAGAATGGTTTGGCCGTGCTCCCAGGAGGTGCCGATGGCGATGATCGGGGCCGGTTTGCCGCCGGGCGAGCCGATACCGCCGGAGATGTGCAACAACCCCGGATTTTGGTTGACGTAGATCATGCCGAGTACCCCGGCATCGACCCCGAAGCGGAGTTTGTCGTTGCGATGCGCGAGCTTTTTCGAGCGCTCGCCGGGGGAATTGGTTTCGGCGGCGAGAATGGCGATTTTGCCGCGCACCGCCTCGCCCAGCCGGGCGAAATCCTCTTCCTCGCCGTTACCGACATCGATCAGCTCGGCTTCGATCTCGCCGGGCGGGCAATAGGGGAGGGCGATCGCCGAGAAGCTGCGCTCGACCGGCGCGGTGAGGGCAAGCTCGGTGATCCCGCGCGTCCAGCCGCCGAACGACACCGGTTCGAGCCGGGCGTTCTCGAGCCCGTAACTCTTGAGCTTTTCGAGGATGAATTCACCGGCTTGGTGCTCGCTATCGCTTGCTGCCCATCGCGAGCCGATGCCGTCAGTCAATTCTGCGAGATTGCGATAGGGCTCATCGGTGGTCCAAATATCGCCAATGAGCTGCTTCTCGTAGGAAGAATTCGCCGCGCTCACACTCGCTCCTTTCGGCTTACCGTTAGTAATTCAAAGGAACAGTATCAGCGAACCCAAAATCGCGCATCGAGGCGATACCAAAGAGGATCAACGTGGGAAGGATCGATGCTGTAGGGGAGGCTCTCATGGCCTCCCCTGTCGAGAATGTCGTTAGTTCAGCCTCGGAGAGGCTTCGTCCTGTCAGCCCCTGGCTTCAGCCTGGGGCATCGGGCACAGCCCGATCAGCTCGCGGCGGCTTCGTGGCGGGCGCGGAGCTGGCCGCAGGCGGCGCCGATCTCGACGCCGCGAGAGTAGCGGACCGTGGCCGGAATACCGGCATCCCGTAAGGTCTCGGCGAAGTGCTCGATCCCGGCCGGGGTGGGGCGCTCGAACTTCAACACATCCACCGGGTTGAACGGGATGATGTTGACGTGGCAGAGCCGCCCTTTCAGCAGCGCCGCCAGCTCCAGCGCGATCTCGTCGCTATCGTTGATGCCGGACATTAGCGCGTATTCGAAGGAAATGCGCCGTCCGGTTTTGGCGATGTAGCGATCGCAGGCGGCGAGCAACTCGGCGACCGGCCAGCGCTGATTCACCGGCACCAACCGGCTGCGCAGCTCGTCGTTCGGCGCGTGTAGCGAGACGGCCAGGTTCAGCTGGAGCGGCTCGTCGGCCAGGCTATCGATTTTGGGCACGATACCGGAGGTGGAAACGGTCATCCGGCGAGCGCCGAACCCGAACCCATCGCCATCGTTGAGCGTTTTCAGGAAGGCGATGCTGGCGTTGTAGTTCTGCAGCGGCTCGCCCATCCCCATCATCACCAGATTGGTGAGCGCGCGATCGAGCTCGCGGGCGCGGCGGGCGGCGTCGATCGTTTGCTGCACCATCTCGCCGGTCGAGAGATTGCGGGTCAGGCCGCCCAGCCCGGTGGCGCAGAACGCGCACCCAACCGCGCAACCCACCTGGCAGGAAACGCAGACGGTGGCGCGATCGGTGTAGAGCATCAGCACGGTTTCCACGAACTGCCCGTCACCGGTCTGGTAGAGCAATTTGTGGGTGAGCCCGCTATCGGTCGCCAGATCGCGAATCACGCGCATCGTTTCCAGCGGCAAGTGCTCGGCCAGCCAGGCACGCAGCGGCGCCGGCAGGTTCGTCATCTCGTCGTAGCTGGCGGCGAGCTGGCGGTAGGCCCATTGCCAGATCTGCTTGGCGCGGAACGCCGGGAAACCGGCTGCGACCAGCTTTTCGGTCAATTCGGGCAGGGTGAGATCGTAGAAACCGCTCGGACGCTGGGCACGCGGCAGCATGCGGCGGAGCGGGACGCTCGCCTCCTGTTGCGGTTCTGATTGGGTTGTGGGAGCAGGCACGATAGTATCCATAACCGGCGAAGCGTACCACGAGCGGACAGCGTCGCATCGACCCGCGTATCATCCCATGTCGGAGCGCCGGATGCCGGGCGCGAGCGACATGATGCGAGGAGCGTGCGCGTGGGTTTGCGGATACTGGTGGTCGGCGGCGGTGGACGCGAGCACGCGATCGCCTGGAAGTTGGCGCAGAGTGAGCTGGTCGATGCGTTGTTCTGCGCTCCCGGCAATCCTGGCACCGCTACTGTCGCGACCAATCTGCCGGTTGCCGTTACCGATATCGATGGCATCGTTGCGGCGGCGCAAGCGGAGCAGATCGATCTCGTGATGATCGGCCCCGAAAAACCGCTGGCGCTAGGTCTGGCCGATCGCCTCCGTGCCGCTGGATTCCTGGTGTGCGGGCATCAGGCCGAGGCCGCGATGCTGGAAACCAGCAAAACCTTCGCCAAGGCGATCATGGCGACCGCGAAAATTCCCACCGCCCACTCCGTTACGGTTGCCGATCTCGATACCGCCCTGGTCGCGCTCGATCAGTTCAGCATTCCCGTGGTGATCAAGGCCGACGGCCTGGCCGATGGCAAGGGCGTGGTGGTGGCGGAGAGCCGCGAGGAAGCGGAGGCCGCGATTCGCGCCTTCCTGGTCGATGCCACCTTGGGCAGTGCCGGTGCATCGCTCTTGATCGAGGAATTCCTCGCTGGGCAGGAGATGAGCGCGATCGCCTTTGTCGATGGCGAAACGGTGGTGCCGCTGCTGCCGTCCTGCGACCACAAACCGGCGTTTGATGGCAATCGCGGTCCGAATACCGGCGGTATGGGTACCTACTCGCCACCACCGCAGATCTCGCCGGAGCTCTTCGCCGAGGTGGTTGCCACGATCCTGCAACCGGCGGCGACCGCGATGGCGGAACGCGGCACCCCGCTGCAGGGCATGCTTTTCGCCGGGGTTATTCTCACTGAATCTGGACCGAAAACCCTCGAATTCAACACTCGCTTCGGCGATCCGGAAACGCAGGTGATCCTGCCGATGATGGATGGCGATCTCGCCGCCGCAATCCACGCGGTCGCCACCGGCAACCTGGCGCAATTGCCGCCGTTCGGCAGCAAACCAGGGGCAGCGGTGTGCGTGGTGGTGTCGTCGCCCGGATACCCGGGGCGCTATCCGACGGGATTGCCGATTACCGGCGCCGAGGTGGAGCGCGAGGATGTCGTCCTCTTCCACGCTGGAACGAAGCAGCGAGAGGATGGAGCGCTAGTCACCAATGGTGGGCGGGTGCTGAATGTGGTCGGGTTTGGGGATGATCTCGAAGCCGCCCGCGCCCGCGCCTACGCCGCGCTTACCGGCATCGCCTTCGAGGGCATGCACTACCGCTCAGACATCGGCAAATTTGGACTTGGGCGCTAGCTGAATACGTTCGCGATCTCGCGTTTTGGGGCGTAGGCCCAGCCGTGTTGCAGCGCGAGCACTAAGGCCTGCATGCGATCGTCAACATCGAGCTTCCGGAGCACGGTGGTCATCTGATTTTTCACCGTCTGCTCAGTGACGCAGAGGCGATCGGCGATTTCGCGATTCGACATTCCCCGCACCACCCCATCGAGCGCGGCGATTTCGCGGGCGGTGAGATGATCGAAAACGTCGTCGCCCGATCCTGCGCGAGCGCCTGGGAGGGAATCACGGAAGGTGGAGAGCACGTGCATCGCCACGGCGGGATCGGCCATCGCCTGGCGATTGATCGGCACGTCGCCGGTCAACACGCGATCGAGGGTATCGACGAGCGTGCGGTCGTCGACGGTGCTGGGCAGCAGCGCCGCCGCACCGGTGCGCAGGGCATTGATCGTGGCGTCGCCATCGACACTGCGCGCCAGCAGAATCACCCGCACCGTGGGGTGAATGCGGCGAATCGCCGAGATCACCCGGCCGCCGGTCAACCCGGCGAGGTGCTCGTCGATCACCAGTGCATCGAGCCGGTGGGTGATCGAGGCAAATTGCACGGCGTCGATTCCGCCATCGACCGCTTTTACCTGGTGCATGCGTCCGCCGCTGAGAATGACCCGACGCGCCGCTTCCGCTGCGATCGTCTGTCTCAGCACCACCAGCACCGTCGATTTCAACACACGCGCTACCGCCCTCTGGGCTGACGGCCCCATATTTCGAGGCGGAGGCCGGGTCCTATCCAGCCCGCCGAAAAGCCTATCCTTATCATGCTAGCGTATTTGGCGGAATGATAGTTACTAAAGTACTCGTCCCGCGCAGCGCTAGCCCGTTCCAGGTTCATGCCCGAAAAACCAGAGCAGGGCGAAGGCAGTGGCGGCATTCGCAAACGGAAACGGCGTTTGCCGCACCAGATCCCGGACCGCATCGAGACTGAGCCGGTGAATCGTCAGCCCCTCATCGCGCTCCTCCAGTAGTGTGGGCTGGCAATCACGAGCGAGAAACACGTGGATCAGCTCGCTCGAATACCCCGATGCGGCTGTCAGCGTAGCAATCTGCTCCAGCGAGCCGGGGATCAGACCGGCTTCTTCGCGAAGCTCTCGCTCGGCGGTTTCGCGCGGGGTTTCGCCGGGATCGATCGTGCCGGCAGGCAGTTCGAGCAACTCCAGATCGACCGCGTAGCGATACTGGCGAACAAACCAGATTTCGTTCTCAGCCGTTACCGGAAGCATCACCGTGGCGCCGGGGTGATCGACCACCTCACGCGTGGTTTCGCGACCCGATGGCAGGCGCACGGTATCGACGCGCAGGTGGAGCAATCGTCCCTCGTAGGGACGGTCGCGGCGGAGCAATTCGGGGCGTTCTGTCATAGGGAATGCCTGACCGGAACAAAAAACCCGTCCAGGGTGGGACGGGTTTGGAGGCGCCAGGCGGATTCGAACCGCCGATCAGGGTTTTGCAGACCCGTGCCTTACCGCTTGGCTATGGCGCCGTGCGCGGTACAGAATACCAGATAGTGCCTTGCCCCGGCAGCGTGAAAGGTGTCTTCTCGTGCGCTTTCTCGGTAACATCGTGCGCCTGCAGTACCAACGCGATCACCTCAAGGTGCTCGATGGACCGTTCAAGCGCTACGAGCCGGTAAATATCATTGCCGTCGATGAGCTTCGCCTCACTCCCGATGGAGTGGAGGCTGGCACTCCCGAGGCGCCGATCATCGACGTTCATCACCGCGCCCACCACCGCAGCCGTAATCGCAGTGATAACGGCATTTCGCTCGGCTTCACCGGGCATTACGAGATCATGCGCGAGCGCTTCGGCGAACGTCTGACCGAGGGAATCGCCGGCGAAAACATTCTCATCGACAACGGAGCACGCATCACCGAGGCGGAGCTTGCCGCCGGGATCGTTATCGAAAACTCAAGCGGATCGGTGGCGATCGACGAGATCATCGTTGCCGCGCCCTGCGTCGAGTTCAGCCGCTACGCCCTCGATTACCCGCGCGATGCCCGGCCGGATCGCACGGTGAGCGAAACCGTCGCGTTCCTGCACCACGGGTTGCGCGGGTATTACGCGAGTGTTTCGGCGACTGGCACGATTCGCGTCGGTGATGCTGTTTTCGTACGAGATTCCAATTGATTTGAGCGGTATACTCCGCGCGAACACCGCAGATGCGCGGTGCTCGTGAAAGGATCGCGTCCTCGAAGAACGAGGCCGGTCATGAGATCGCGTCCCCGGCGAACGGGGCCGGTCGGGAAAGGTTCAGTCGATGTTGAATCTCGACGCGAATGACACTCGAGTTTTCTTGTTCCACGGTGAGGATGCCGCGGCCGATCCCAGCGCCGCGATGGATAAGGTGAACAACTGGCTGGCGAAAGACCGCTCGAATTCACCCTACCCGAATCTGAAGATCGCCAGCATCAGCGTGGTGCCGGATGGCCGCTCCGGTGTCTACACCGTCGTGGTCTGCTCGCTCGGTCGCTCGACCGGAGCGTAGCTTCCGCAAAACCACACTGATTGGGTTCGGTGCATCGTTTCGCCATGATCCGATCACTCGCCCGGTGGAATGAATGATGACGAACCCCGCTCCCGATCGCGCTCAACAACGCCGTTCGGAGGCGGGGTTCGCGCATACCCGCCAACCCCGCGTCCTCCTGCTGATGAGTCCCGCGACCTATCGCGCGAACGCCTTTCTCGACGCGGCGAAGCGGCTCGACATCGACGCCACGATCGGGATCGATCATCCCGCCGGGTTGGAGCCGCACGGTGAGGGCACGCTCGCCTTCGATCTCAGTAACCAGGCCTCGATCGCGCAGATCGCCGATGTCGCGCGCGCGGAGGAGATCGACGCCGTGCTGGCGGTGGACGATAGCGCGACCCTGGTGGCCGCGCACGTCAATCTCGCGCTGAGCCGGCTGCACAACGATCCCGAATCTGCCCTGGCGGCGCGCGATAAATGGGTGATGCGCGAGGCGTTTCGCCGGAACGGCGTGCCGGTTCCCTGGTACAAACACTTTCCGATCGCCGGCGATCCCGCCGAAATCGCCGCCGAGGTGCTATTCCCCTGTGTGATCAAACCGCTCCGCCTCTCCGGCAGCCGCGGGGTGATTCGCGCTGACGACGCGGCCGAATTTATTGCCGCCTGGGAGCGTACGCGGCGGTTGCTGCTGGTTGATGAAGCCTCCGATCCGGCCACGACCTCGATTCTGGTCGAATCGTTCATCCCCGGGTTCGAAGTGGCGCTGGAAGGATTGCTCGTCGATGGCCGGCTGGAAGTGCTGGCGATTTTCGATAAACCCGATCCGCTCGATGGACCCTTCTTCGAAGAGACGATCTACGTCACCCCCTCGCGCCTATCCGCTGAAACGCAGGCGCTGATCGCGCAGCGCACCGCCGAGGCCGCCGCTGCCATCGGGCTGCGCGTCGGGCCGGTGCACGCCGAATTGCGCGTGAATGACGAGGATGTCTGGCCGATCGAACTGGCTGGGCGCTCGATTGGCGGGCTCTGTTCGAGCGTACTCGAATTCGGCGCCGGGATATCACTGGAAGAGCTGATTCTGCGCCAGGCGGTCGGCTACTCGATTGAATCGACTGCGCGTGACGGTTCGGCGGCTGGGGTGATGATGATCCCCATCCCCAAGCGCGGCATGTTGCGCGCGGTGGATGGTATCGAGGCTGCGCAGACGGTACCGGGAGTGACCGGTATCGAGATCACTGCGCGCCTCAACTACCCGATCGTGCCGCTGCCCGAGGGCGCCAGCTACCTCGGCTTCATCTTTGCCCGCGGCGAAACCCCGGAGCAGGTAGAAGCTGCCATCCGGGACGCGCACTCGCGCCTGGTTATCCGGATCGATCCCATGCTCGATATGCTGCGCCGCGATTCATAGCGGCATCAGGCGGGCGATCAGGAGCGGAACGGCGCCGGTGGCGGTGACGGCGCTATCCGGCGCGACGATCCGCGCCAAACCGGCCGCGATCGAGTCAGAGCCGACCCGCAGGGTGCCGCGCTGGACGATGAGCAGACTGGGGTAGGGCGACTGCGCCAGGAATTGCTCGAGATCTGGCTGCTCGCCAGAATCGAGCGCGGTCCGCCACAGCTCGAAGGTGAATTGCCCTTTTTCGATCGGGAAGGTCGGCGCGGAGGCGTCTCGCGCATCCTCGGCCGCTGGCAACTCGATCGCCAAAAACAGTTCCTGCGCCCCACTCAGCGATTGCGCCGCGAAACGATCTCCCCGACGCACCGTGATGGCATTGCCGCCGCCGATCCGCCGGAAGGTGTCGTTGTCTTCGAATAGCGCGATCGGGCCGTTGAGCGCGGTAATGAACCCGCGCTGATAGCGCAGCTCCTCCCCGGGCTCCGGATCGGCAAGGCCGGTTTGCATCTGCCAGGTCAGTTCAGCTGCGTCGAAGCTCGCGGTGCGATAGTTCACGAGATCGACGCTGGGAACCTGTTTCAGCGGAAAGGTAGAGGTCGCGCTGGTCGTTTCGGCGGCTGGAGCACCGGAACCGAGATCGTTATCGCCACCTGCGCGTTCGCTGCCGGTGATCGTGGCGATCAGCAACTCCGCGGTGACACCGCCGGGAACGGAAACCACGCTGTCGGCATCGAGCGCGTCCCAGTTGCCCTGGAGAATCGTTGACTCCGCGTCGCCCCCGGCAACGCTAATCCCACCGGCGCGGACGTAAACCATCACCGGTGCACCCGGGAGATTCTCGGCGAGCAGGGCGGCGATATCGTCGTCCGAAGCGGCGGTGGCTGTGAGACTCCAGAGCGTGAGCAGGTAATCGTCCGGCGTGGCTTTGAAGGGGCGGCGGTAGGCGTTATCGCTGTCATCCTGCTGCACCAGCTCGACGGCGAGAAATGTCGCGGCATCCGTATCCGCCACGGGGGCGAACCGTGTCTCCTCCGACACGGCAAAGGCGCTATTGGGTTGGAGCGAGACGACGGTATCGCCGGATTCTCCGCGCAGGGAGAGTACCGAATCAAACGCGGCGATAAATCCGCTGTGGAACGGCCACGGGGGATTAGACTCACCGAATCCGGCATAGCTGGTCGCCTGCCAGATCATCCGGCGTTCGCTGAGCGTGACCGGTTGTTCGGCGAGTTTGCGCGCAGAGGCGGGAGGAGCGAACCGGGCCGACGCTCCCATCGGGAGCATCGCGGCGAGCGGGAGCGCGAGAAGCGAACGCCGGGAAAACCGTAGATCGTACATCGCGCGCTCCTTTAATCGGATCGAGCTATTTCTTGCGGGGGGCCGCTCCGCCACCCTTGCTGCCGGGCGCCACCCACCCATCGGGTACGCGGGCATCGGCGCCGAAAAAGAATTCTTCCATCTGACGGCGCAGCAACTGCCGCGTTTCCGGATCGGCCGGATTCAAGCCGTAGTGATTGATCAGCAGTGTCATGTGCGGCACCCAGAGGGCATACCCCTCGGCCGAAACATGCTCGTATATGCGCTGGCCAAGCTCGCCGGAGAACGGGGGTTTTTCCAACCCCGGCAATTCCTGCCCGAGTTTGACGCAGTTCACCATTCGTGCCATTGTGTCGCTCCCATCGGCGCCTCAGGGCGGCTCAATCTGCCCGAGGATCGCCGGTTCCGGCATGAACCCTAGAGGAGCGCCGTTCCGGTGTCAAACCACCAGCCACACCTCGCAGAATCCCGGTAGCGCAGAGCGATGCGCGTGCTGCTCTTCGGAATGCGTTGCCCGTTTACCCACGCGGTGCTGGAGAGACTGATTGCCGCCGGACACGCTCCCACGGCAGCGATATTGCCGGGGCGGATTCCCGGTCTCGATTGGCGCTGGTTGCGTCCGCCAGGCGCAACCCGTGGGCTGCCGATGGCAGGCAATACCTCGCTCGAATCGCTGGCTGGGGCGGCGGGCATTCCCGTGGCAGAGATCAGTCGACCCGGGTTGCGCATCGCGCGGGAGGCAATCGCCGCGCTCGATGCCGAATTGGTTGTTGTCGCCTGCTTCCCCTGGTTGATTCCAGCGGAGATTGCTGCACGTCCTGTGTACGGCGCGGTCAATCTGCATCCGTCACTGCTGCCGGCGTTGCGCGGGCCTGATCCCCTCTTCTGGAGTTTTCAGCGGGGATTGCGCGAATCGGGCGTCACCCTGCATCGCCTCAGCGAGCGTTTCGATGCGGGGGCAATCCTCGCGCAGCAGGCGATCGAGATTCCGCCCGGAGTGCGCCTGGCGGCGCAGGAGCGCGTCATGGGTCAGGCGGGTGGGCAGCTGCTGGTCGATGCCTTCCCCCGATGGGCCGCTCTGGTTGCGGCTGCCCGGGCTCAGGATGAGGCAAAAAGCACCGTTGCTCCCAATCCCTCCCCAGCGGATGTTCTAATCGAGACGAGCTGGCCGGCGGAGCGCGCCTACCGCTTTGTCCGGGGGCTGAGCGGCATCATCGAGATCTTCGAAATCCGCGATGCTACCGGCAAAATGCATCGCGTGCGCGATGCCGTGGAATGGCGCGACGACCGCGCTATTCGGGCATCGAATTTCACCCGCGATGCCGGATTCGCGCTCCCCTTCGCCGATGGAATTCTCCGCGTGATTCCGGGGTAAATGGACGTTGGCACCGGGCGAAAGTCCGTTCACAGCGTACGTTCTCATTGACAGTGCATATCGGGCTATGGGATAAGAAATGCACCTACAACGACAGAGATCGTGGTTCATGGCTGGTTCACGATCTCCGGGGTGGTTGAGGTGGCGGTTGCCGGGTGTAGGGACCCGGCGGTTGCGGACAAATGGCCCGTGGCGAATCAGCACTGCTGATTGGGCTAACTCAGTTGACGTGTGTTCAACAATTTATTCACGCCAAAAGCTTCGCGCTCTTAATTGCGTTCCCCGACGCAGTTGAGAACGTTGCTCGCTTCGGGCTCTGATAGGTGTTGCCTCGCAGCCACCTGAAGGAGCCGGGACGGGGTGAAGGAGCGCTCTGTCGTGCAGACGCCCCCGCTGTCTGCCCGGGTTACGCGATGGCGTATTACCCGCGTGCTGGCTGTCACGCTATTTCTCGCGGCGACAATCGCGAGTAGTCTCTCTCTGGCGCCGCAGGCGGCTGAAGCCGCGGCAACCAACACCACCACGGCGCTCAATCTGCGCTCGGGACCCGGCACGAAGTACGACGTGATTCTGGTGATGCCATCCGGCGCGTCGCTGAAAATCACCGGCTCGTACAGCAAGGGCTTCTATCCGGTTCGCTATCAGGGCATCAAGGGCTGGGCCTCCGCCGATTACCTCGGCGCGGGCGGCGGCAGCGATGGCGGCGGAGGCGGGTATGCGCCCAGCGCTACCGGCACGGCCTACACCACGACCTCGCTCAATCTTCGCTCCGGCCCGAGCACCGGCGATAGTGTGATCACGGTGATGCGTTCCGGCGCTGCCGTTACGCTCACCGGGCAATCGTCCAACGGCTTCGTTTCGGTCGATTACAACGGCAGCAGCGGCTGGGCCTACGCCGACTACCTCGGTGGTGACGGCGGTGGTGGAGACAGCGGTGGAGGTGGCGGCGCCACCGGCACGGCCTACACCACCACCTCGGTCAATCTCCGCGCTGGCGCGGGCACCGGCTACTCGATCATCACCGTGGTGCCGAGCGGCGCGGCGGTGGAGTTGACCGGTTCCTCGGCCAATAACTTTCTCAGCGTCTCCTACGGCGGTTCCAACGGCTGGCTCTACGCCGATTACGTCTCCAGCAGTGGCGGCGGTGGCAGTGGGTCTGGCTCCGGTTCTGGATCAGGCAGCGATGGCTCCTGGTCGACCAACGAGATCATCAACCTGATCTACGAAGCTGCGGCCTACTACGGACAGAGTGGCGACGACATGCTGCGCGTGGCTCGCTGCGAATCGAACCTCGATCCGAACAACGTCACCCCGCCCTACCAGGCGAGCGGTCTCTTCCAGTTCCTGCCGAGCACCTGGGCATCGACCCCATACGCCAGCCAGGACATCTTCGATCCCGAGGCGAATGCCTACGCCGCCGCCTGGATGTGGTCTGTCGGCCGCCGCGGCGAGTGGGTCTGCCAGTAACAGGGATCCAAGAACCGAGTTCAGTTCCTCTCCCATTTCGGTGGGAGAAGAGAACGCCCCGGCTCATTTGAGCCGGGGCGTTTTTCATAGCTCCGGAGGAGCGTTTATTGCGTAGCCTGGGGTCGCAACCCCCAGGTCTCCGATCTCACCTATCGTCCGCCGCCGATATCGAGGATGGCGCCGGTGATGTAGGACGCGGCAGGGGAGAGCAACCAGACGATCCCCTCGGCCACCTCCTCGGCGCTGCCGGAGCGGCGCATCGGCACGGTGGGGGCGAGACGAGCCGGGCGCTCGGGATCGCCGTTATCGGCGTGGATATCCGATTCGATCAGCCCGGGACGCACCGCGTTGACGCGGATCCCGTCCGGCCCGACCTCGCGCGCCAGACCGATGGTGTAGGTATCGATCGCGCCTTTGGAGGCGGCGTAGTGCACCCATTCGCCTGGGCTGCCCAGTTTCGCGGCCATTGACGAGAGATTGACGATCGCACCACCGGAGCCGCCGTGCTTGGTCGACATCCGTTTCACCGCCTCCCGTGAGCAGAGCAGGGTGCCGGTGACATTCACCGCCAGTACCCGCGTGATCGTTTCGGCGGAAACAGCGTCCACGCTCGCGTACCCACCGGTGATGCCCGCGTTGTTGACCAGCGCGGTGATCGGGCCGAGTTGCGCTTCAGCGTCGGCGAAGAGCCGCAGTACGTCCGCTTCAATCGCGACGTCACCCTGAATCGCGGCGGCTCGTCCACCGGCTGCGGTGATCTCCGCCGCGAGCGCCTCCGCTTTTTCGGCACTGCGTGAGTAATTGATCGCCACCGCGTAGCCATCGAGCGCCGCTCGCCGCGCCACTGCCGCGCCGATACTGCGACCGCCTCCGGTCACGATGAGCACGCCCCGATCCTCGCTCATGGATGATCCTTTTCGTCGTCCGTCTGCCGTTATCCGTCGTCAGTGATCGTTCTACGGGCGACGGATAACGCGCCTACGCCAATCTCAGATCACCCAAAAACCATGGGCGAAGAGAATCGTCAAGGTGGTGAGGGCGATTGCTGAGGCTGCGGTAACCCATTCGCGGGTCCAGGGGGAACGTTTGGGATCGGCCAGCCACCGCCCGGCGACGAAATAGATGCCGATCGCCGGGACGAGGTAGCGGCCCAGGGAAACCCAGGTCATTACCCCCTGAACCACAACGATCAGGGTTGTGAAGGTAGCGACCCCGATATCAGTGCGCTTCCAAATGCTCGGCAACCAGGCGAGCGCGATCACCCAGAGCACAACATTGAAGAGGATCACCAGATTGAGCGGATCGCCGTTGATCGTTTCCCGGGGATGCTTGAGGAAAAGCTCGGCGTAGCGGCGCACGTGCTCGTTCCAATCACCCCAATTCGATTGCGCGTCGAAATACTCGAAGGGGTTGCCGGTTTTGAACGCGGCGTAGACCCCGAACGCGAGCACACCGTAGCAGGAGAGCCCGACTGAGGTGACGACATCGAGCAGCGACGCTTTGCGGCGGTAGGCGAGCAGCAGCAGCGCCGGGATCAACGCCAGCCCGACTAGCCGCGTGCCGGTGGCGAGTCCGGCGATCAATCCGGCCGCCAACCAGCGATCCTTGCTCGCCAGCATCAGCGTTCCCACGACCAGCAACACGAACAGCGATTCGGTGTAGGCGGCGTTGAAGAAATAGGCGAACGGCGAGAGGCAGAGCAACACCACGGTCGAGCGCGCGGCCTGGTCGCCGTAGAGCTCGGCACTCCAGCGCGCCACCAGCACCACCAACCCGATGAAACAGAGATTGGCGATCAGCAAGCCGGCAATCGCGAGATTGCGATCTGTAGCCGGGAGGAACAGGATCTCGGTGAGACCGCGCATCAGCAACGAATAGAGCGGGAAGAAGCCCCATCCGTGCCCGGGACTGGGGTTATCGCCGCCGTAACCGAAGCGGGCCAGCGCGATGTAATGGGAGGAATCCCAGCGTACCCAGCCATCGATCGCCGGTGCGTTCGGGAAAAAGGAATCGGGATATTGGCCCTGGAAGTAACCGAGCCGTGGAATGGCGCGCAGCGAAAACCAGGACGCGATCGCCATCAGCCCCCGCGTAATAAACGCGAAGGCCAGCGCCCACCCGACTACTGGATCGAGGTGGATCGGCGGTCGCCCGGAACTGGCCTGCTGCTGCCATTGCGAAATGCGATTGGGAAGACCGAACACAGGCTCCTCGCTGATTGTGTACGACTAGCGACCGATGGACCGCAGAATCTCGAGCGCGAGTTCGAGCGGGATATCGTCCTTGCCGTTCGCTTCCTCGATCCAGTTTTGCCAGACCGCGGCGATATCGACATCGGTTTCCGCCACGAAGGCATCCAGCAGATCGTCCGGTTGGGCAATCTGCAGTGCGTGCGCATCGAAATAGCTCGCAATGGCGGAGAAGAAGGCATCATCGCCCATCGCTTCACGAATCGCCTGGAAGGCCAGTGGGCCCTTGTTGTAGACGATCACGCTGTAGGCCAGCTCGCTGCGGAAATCGTCGGTTGGGGTATCGAGCACCGCATCCTCATTGGCGGTGCCACCGACCCCGTAGAGATAGATCAGGTAAGGGGCGAGGATATTGAGCAGGGTTTGTTGCTGCGCTACCTCTTCGTCGTAGACACGCTCGAAGTAAACGGTAGTGAGGTAATTGGTCAGCGATTCATCGAGAAAGGCGTGCTGGTATTGGTTATTGCCGACCAGCCCGTACCACCACTGGTGCAGCACCTCGTGCACCAGCGTGAATTCCTGACCGCGCGGGATCGTTTCCCCGTCGAGTGGTTCGTCGTAATACCAGGAGCCGATGAAGATGATCTGGGGGAATTCGATCCCGGCGGCGCCACCGCCGATGGCGGCATCGATCACGCTCAGTTGTTTGTAGGGGTAGGGCCCGATCAGATCGTCGAAGAGATTGACCGCATCGATCGCCCAGTCTCGGGCTGCTTTACCCCGCTCCTCATGCCCGGTGAGGTAATAGGAGCGAATTTCGATTTCGCCCGCTTTGCCGGTGGCGATTTTGAAATTCGGGCTGATCGCCAGGGTGAAATCGCGCACCGGGCCGGAAACGAAGCGCGCAATCGTCTGGTCGCCCTTGCTCGATTCCTTCTCCAGCGTGCCGGTGGAGGCGACCACCATTTCGCTGGGGGTGGTGAGGGTGACATCGAAGTAGGCAACGGTGGAGAACACCGGATCGCCGTTGACGCTGACCGGGTCGAGCTCGAAGCCATTTTCCGGGTCGTACCCCGCCACCAGCGGCAGCCAGTGATCGAGGGTGTAGGAGTCTGTCGCCGAGTCGTGATTGAACATGCCGTAACCGCTGACGATGTCGTTCGGGATCGTCGCGACGAAGCTGAGCGTGAGCTCAACGCGGTCGTCCGGTTTCAGCGGTGTTGGCAGGGGGATCGCGGCGTCGATATCGTCGCTGGTGGCGTATTCAGGAACGACCTCTTCGCCGTCGATTTCCACATCGCTGATCGCGATGCTGCCATCGCGGTAACGGGAATCGTTGGCGTAGAGACGGAGCGGGATTTCGGATTGCGCGGTATCGGCGGGATTCACCCAGTCAAGGGTGAGCTCACCTTCGAGCGTGGCGAAATCTCCGGTGGTGGCAGGGGTGAAGGTGGCGTCGACGGTGTAATGACTGAGCTCGCCGGTGAGGTGACCATCGATGAACGCATCGGCGCTCGGCAGCAGCGCATCGGCCTGACTGGCGGGGAGCGCGCGTTGGCGAGCCAGCACCGGCGCCTGCGCCACCAGCAGGAGAGCGATGACGAGCAGCACGGTGTGCCTGAAATAACGCCGACGCGGCATGCAAATCCTCCGGTAATACGCGCCAGACAGCCTGCTGGGTCCGAACTCGTGCGATCGTTGACGCATTGCGGGGAACTATGCCATGCGATCGATCGGAACGATGCAGCGGTCGTGCCGGGCGGGACCGGCGTCCGCTTGGGTGGGTGTTGAGAAACGAAGGTACGTGCTCACCATGACCTGCGATTGATATCGCGGTTTGGTGGTTCCACCACGGTATATGATACGGTGCGAGTGTTTGTGATGATCTGTGAAGAATGCGGATAACGCTGACGCGCGAATGACGGTTCAGGGGCTCAACGGATGATCCAGCGATCTCGATACGCCGCGCGGCGGCGATGGCGCGGGGCGATTGCCGCCGCGCTTTTGGTGTTGCTTTGCGCGGCGCCTATGAGCGGGCAACCGGCGGCAATCGCACAAGAATCGGGTACTCCAACGATATCCGAGTGCGCGCCGCAGACTCCGGTGGCAACCGCGACGGCTGCGGCGGCGAGTGACGCCGTTGCCGGCAGCGTGGTGTTCGGTGAAGCCGATCGCTTCCGCGTGCTCGCGCTCGAACAGATCGCCCTGCGTGGGAGCACGCTGACCGGTCCGGTAGCGGCCGGCGGTGACGTTGCGCTCACCGAGTCGAGCGTGCAGGCACCCACGCGATACCCGTCCAACGACCAGGCGCTGCTTCTGGTTGGCGGCGCGTTGACGATCGATGCCTCGGTGGCGATCGACGGCGAGTTTCTCGATCAAGCATCGAGCGAGCGATTGAATATCGCCACGCTGCGCGAACAGCTCCAGGAGCGCTCGCGGCGCTGGGGAGCCCTTCCGGCGACCGGCGCGGTGGCGCGGCCGTGCGCCACGGAGCTCGATCTCGTCGGCGCCGATCCTGAGCTGAATGTCTTCACCCTCGATACCGCCCAGCTTGAGGGCATTACTCGCATCAACATCATCGTTCCAGACGGCGCTGCCGTGCTGATCAATATCAACGGCGAAACGGTGACGATCGGACCGGCCGAGATTCATCTCACCGGGATCGATGGGACACACCTGCTCTGGAATCTGCCGTATGCTGCCACCATCGAGCTGAAAACCGATCGGCTGCCGGGTTCGCTGCTCGCGCCGGATGCGCGCCTGACACTGGCGGGTGAGATTAGCGGTCAGGTCTTCGTGCGTGCGATCGCGGGCGAGGGAACGATCGCCGGCACGCCGTTCCAGGGCGTCATCGATCCGGCCGCCACTCCAACGCCGGTATCTACCGCGGCACCAACGGCGACCGGTACCGCGCAACCGACGCAAACGCCGGTACCGACCGCGACTGCGACCATTGCGCCGACGGAAACGCCGACCGCAACGGTGACATCGACTCCACAAGCGACCAATACACCGACTGCGGAACCAACTGGCACCACGGTTCCGCCAACGAGCACGCCGACCACCGAGCCAACCCAGACCGCAACTCCTGAGCCAACGAATACACCGACACCGGAACCAACGAACACTCCGGTGCCGCCCACGAACACACCCACGCCGGAACCAACATCGACCCCCACCGCGGAGCCGACGAACACCCCGACGCCAACGCCAACCGAGGTGCCACCGACGCCAACGGAGACACCAACCCCGACTCCGACCGTCGAGCCGCCAACGCCGACCAACACGCCAACGCCAACGGCTACTCCCGAGCCGACCTATATCCCTACGTCCACGCCGGAGCCGACGAACACGCCGACACCGACGCCCGAGCCGACAAATACCCCGGTTCCACCGACAAACACGCCAACTCCGGAACCGACCAACACGCCCACGCCGACGGCCACCCCTGAGCCGACGAATACCCCGACGCCGGAACCAACCAACACCCCAACACCCGAACCGACGAGCACGCCCACGCCGACTCCAGAGCCAACATCAACCCCAACCCCCGAGCCAACCGCAACACCGACGCCGGAGCCGACGAGCACGCCGACACCGGAGCCAACTGCGACGCCGACACCGATTCCGAATCGGCCACCTGTTGCCTACGATGTGTCCGTGAACGCCGAATCGGGAGTTACCTGCGTGCCCATCACCATTTCCGGCAACGATCCGGATGGTGATCCCATCACCTTCGTGCTCACGGATGTTCCGGACAGCGGGAGGTTCTACTCCGAGGAGGGAGGCTCATCGTTCTCCGTCGGCCCGATCCCCTCGACGTTTTGTTACAAGCCGAACAGCCGGTTCTTCGTCGGTGTGGACGCTGCCAAATTCGTTGCAGTCGATTCGCACGGCGTGACATCGGTGCTGGAG
>JAESFN010000806.1_pt1 | contig 20805 bp, 19 predicted proteins | sample 9269411 | NCBI WGS metagenome assembly JAESFN01 (sample SAMN14505399, study PRJNA617100) | algae metagenome | isolation source: Iphinoe sp. HA4291-MV1 and co-occurring heterotrophs from trail next to... | place: USA: Maunawili Falls, Hawaii | collected 2009-07-25
CCGGGCCGGCCACTCCGACGCGGTCGGCATCGTGGTCCGCGCGCACGCCGCGCTGGACCGCGGCACCGTCCGTCCGGCGCACCCGCAGTCGCCCGGGCCGGGCGACCTCCTGGCCGGCCTCCCCGCCGACCCCGCGGCGCAGCACGCCGTCGCCGGCCACCTCGACGGCCCGGAGCCGGTCGCCGCGGCCGGCGAGACAGACCCGTCCACCCGAGGCAGCAGGGCCCCTCCGGCGTTCGTGAGCTGACGACGCCCAGCCGTGCGCCCCCGCGCGCCGGCCCGCCCCGCCGTCTCCCGGACGGCCGCCTCCAGGACATCCCCATGAATCGCGCTGCCCTCGCGCGGGCGGTAGTCACGCTCGCCGTACTCATCCTGTCTGCCTGGGTCGTCTCGACCCACTCCCCCCGGCTGGGTCTCGATCTGCGCGGCGGTACGCAGATCGTGCTGGAGACCCGGGACGGCCCGACCACCGCCGCCGACGCCGCCGCGACCGACCGGGTGCTCGGGGTGCTGCGCGGGCGGGTCGACGCCCTCGGCGTCGCCGAACCCGGCCTGGCCCGCTCGGGCGAACGCCGGATCGTCGTCGAACTGCCCGGCCTGCAGGACCCGAGGGAGGCGGCCGAGGTGCTCGGTCGCACCGCCCAGCTGTCCATCCACCCGGTACTCGGGCTCGCCCAGGCCCCGGGCACCGCCGGAACGCTGCCCGACGAGGACGGGACCCCGCTGCGGCTCGGCCCGCCGGCGATCACCGGCGACGGGGTCACCGCCGCCCGGGCCGGGGTCGACCCGCAGGGGGTCGGCTCGGTCGTGGCGGTGGACTTCGAGAACCCCGACGCGTGGAGCGGGCTGACCGGCCGGGCGGCCTGCGCGGCGCCCGGCGACCCGGCCCGGCGGATCGCCATCGTGCTCGACGACCGGGTCATCTCCTCGCCCCAGGTGGACCGGTCGATTGCCTGCGGCGTGGGCATCATGGGCGGGTCGACGCAGATCAACGGCCAGTTCAGCCGCGACGAGGCCCGCGATCTCGCCGCGCTGATCGAGGGTGGTTCGCTCCCGGTGCCGGTGGAGATCATCGAGCAGCGGACCGTCGGCCCGACCCTGGGCGCGGCCGCGATCGAGGCCAGCGCGGAGGCGGCGATCATCGGGATCGCCCTCACCGCGGTGTTCCTGGCCCTGGTCTACCGGCTGGTGGGGCTGGCCGCCGTGCTCGGGCTGTGCGGATACGCGCTGATCTCCTACGGGGTGCTGACCGCGCTCGGGGCGACCCTGACCCTGCCCGGGCTGGCCGGGTTCGTGCTGGCCATCGGCATGGCCGTGGACGCCAACGTGCTGGTCGCCGAACGGGCCCGGGAGGAGTACGCCGCCCGGACGAAGCAGCTGGTGCGGGCGACCGACCGGGGTTACCGGGCCGCGCTGCCCGCGATCGCCGACTCCGCGATCACCACGCTGCTGGCGGCGGCCCTGCTGTTCGGGCTGGCCTCCGGCCCGGTGCGTGGCTTCGGGGTGACCCTGACCATCGGCGTGGTGGTGTCGCTGTTCTCCGCGCTGGTGCTCTCCCGGGTGATCAACGACTGGCTGGTCACCCGGGGTCCCGTCCGGCGCCGGCCCCGGCTGTCCGGGATCGACTCGATCGGCCCGGTCCGCCGCCGGCTGGAGGGGCTGAGCTCCGACCTGCTGTCCCGGCCGCGGCGCTGGCTCGCGGTGTCCGCGCTGGTCGTGCTGGCCGCGCTGGGCGGGCTGGTGGCCCGGGGGCTGGACTTCGGCGTCGAGTTCACCGGCGGCCGCTCGATCGTCTACGACACCGCGTCGGCGCTGGACCCGGAGACGACCCGGCAGGCCCTGGCCGACGCCGGGTTCCCCCGGGTCGTGGTGCAGAGCGCGGGCGACGGCGACATCGCGGTGCGCACCTCGGCACTGACCGACGCCGAGGCCGGCCGGGTCCGGCAGGCCGTCGCGGACGCCGCCGGCGGCGCGGAGGTGCTGCGCGACGAGCTGATCGGCCCGACCCTGGGCGCCGAGCTGCGGCAGGGCGCCCTGATCGCGTTCGGTGTGGCCCTGGCCGTCCAGCTGCTCTACCTGGCGTTCAGGTTCCGCTGGACCTTCAGCGTCGGCGCGGTGGCCGCCCTGGCCGCGAACGTGTCGATCGTGGTCGGGGTGTTCGCCTGGCTCGGCCGCCCGCTGGACGGGGTGTTCCTCGCCGCGCTGCTCACGGTGATCGGCTACTCGGTGAACGACTCGGTGGTGGTGTTCGACCGGATCCGGGAGGCGCTGAGCCGCAGGTTGCCGCAGCGCACGGGCCCGCCGTTCCACCGGCTGGCCGGCCGGGCCGTGCTGTCCACCCTGCCGCGCACGGTCAACACCGGCCTGTCCACGCTGGTGATCCTGGCCGCGCTGCTCGTCCTGGGTGGGGACACGCTGGCCGACTTCGCGCTCGCCCTGCTGATCGGCATCGTGGCCGGCACCCTGTCGACGATCTCGGTGGCCACCCCGCTGGCGATCGCGCTGGAACGCCGCCACCCGGCCCGCCCGGCGAAGGCCCGACCCCCGGCCCGCGCCCGCCAGGACAGCGGGGCGGTGGTGTGAACGGCCGTCAGGCCGGCGGGGTCGGGCCGGCCAGCGGCAGCTCCACCACGAACCGGGCGCCGCCCCCGGTCCGGTCCTCCACCCACACCTCGCCGTGGTAGCGGCCGACGTGCTGGGCCACCAGGGCCAGCCCGAGCCCGGTGCCCCGGCTGTTGCGGCGGTCCCCCGCGCGCCCGCCCCGGGCGAACCGGTGGAAGATCTGGTCCCGCAGCTCGACGGGCACCCCGGGCCCGGCGTCGTCGACCTCCAGGCGGGCCCGGTCGCCCCGGCGCAGCACGGCGATCCGGACCACGCCGCCACCGTGCCGGTCGGCGTTGTCCAGCAGGTTGGCGATCACCCGTTCCAGCCGGCGGCGGTCCACCGAGACTCTTGCGAGGTCGGCGGAGGGCTCCAGCCGGGTGTCCTCGCGCCGGGCTTCGAGGGCGTGCCGGACCAGGTCGTTCAGGTCGCAGATCTCGGGCTCCCGCTGGTTCTCCGGCTCGTCCCGGGAGATCTCCAGCAGGTCGCTCACCATCCGCTGGAACCGCTCCAGGTCGGTGGTCAGCAACCGCAGGGCATGCTGCGCGGTGTCCGAGAACTCGCCCCGGCGACGGTTCAGCACCGCCGTCGCGTTGATCATCGTGGTCAGCGGGGACCGCAGCTCGTGGCTCACGTCGGCGGCGAACCGGGCGTCCCGGGCCACCCGTTCCTCCAGGTCGGCGGCGGTCCGGTTGAAGGTGGCCGCGAGCGGGGCGAGGTCGCTGTCGTTCTGCTCGGGGAGCCGCGCGGCCAGGTCACCCCGAGCCACCCGGGCCGCCGTGGCGGTCAGCTGGGTGAGCGGGCGGATGGCCTGCCAGCCCGCCCACCGGCCCAGGAGCAGGCCCAGCACGAGGCTGGCCCCGACCCCGGCCAGGAGCACGGTCCGCAGGAACCGCAACGCGCCGGCCAGCTCGGTGGTCGCGGTGAGCTCGAGGTAGCGCACACCGCGCTCCGGGGTGTCCGGCTCGGGCATGTCGACGGCGGTGGCCAGTACCGGCCGCCCGCCGATCACCATCGGCTGGGTGACCGGCGGCTGACCGACCACGTTCGACCCGACCAGCTCGTCGGCCAGCGCGTCGAGCCCGCGCTGGTCGGTCGCCGCCCCGTCGGTGTACCACCGACCGCCGATCCGCAGGGCGACGAAGTCCTCCTGGTCGTACTCCAGCTCGATCAGGGCCCGGACCGCGTCGTCCGGGTGCCGCCTCAGGTAGGTGGCCGCCAACCGGGAGTTGGCCTGGAACTGGAGCTGGGCGCTGCCGTGCCGCTGGTCGAGCATGTAGTCCGACGCGAGCTCCCAGGTGGTGAGCGCGAGCAGCCCGGTGACCAGGAGGGAGGACAGGGCGAACGCGACCGCCACCCGCCAGCGCAGCGGCAGTCCCCGCCCGGTCAGCCGGTGGCGCCGCTCGGCATCCCCGCCGGACGCGGCCGGCCCGTCGGTCACGGCCGCGGCGCCCGGTAGCCGACCCCGCGCACGGTGAGCACCACCCGAGGCCGGTCCGGCTGGTCCTCGATCTTCGTGCGCAACCGGCGGATGTGCACGTCGAGCAGCCGGGTGTCGCCGAAGTAGTCGTAGCCCCAGACCTTGCTCAACAGCTCCTCGCGGCTGACGACCCTCCCGTTGCCGGCGAGGATCTCCAGCAGCAGCCGCAGCTCGGTGCGGGTCAGGTGGACGTCCTCACCATTGCGGCGGACGATGCCCTGCTCCGGCTGGATCTCCAGCCCCTCCAGCCGGAGGTGGGTCCGGCCGGCGGTGCCCGGGGCGCGGCGGCGCAGCAGCGCCCGGACCCGGGCGGCCAGCTCGCTCCCGACGATCGGCTTGGTCACGTAGTCGTCCGCGCCGACCTCCAGCCCCGCGATCACGTCGGCGGTGTCGGAGCGGGCGGTGGTGATGATGATCGGGATGTCGCCGCGCTCCCGGAGGGTCCGGCACACCGACAGCCCGTCCACCCCGGGCAGCATCAGGTCGAGCAGCACCACGTCGACGTGGGCGCGGTCGATGAGCTGCAGCGCCTGTTCCCCGGACGCCGCGCTGATCACCGCGATGTCCTCGTCGGCCAGAGCGAGGGTCAGGGCCGCGCGGATCCCGTCGTCGTCCTCGACGAGCAGGGCGGTCGTCGCCATACGGAGTCGTCCCCCACACTTGGCCGGTCCAGGTCGGGCCGCGAACGCCCGGCCCGACCCGATTCAAGCCGACGCAGGACCGGCCCTCCGCGCGGGCCGAGGCCCCGGACCCGCTTCGCAAGGTAACCGTAAGGCGGATCCGGTCGACGGCCGTCCCGGCTCGCTTAGCCTCGGTCAGGTGATCACAGACCCCCGCTTCCGACCCGTTCGGCGACCGGCGCGGTGAAGTCAGGCATCAAGGTGGCGATGCTGCTGACCGTGGTGGCCGTCGGCGCCGGGACCCTCGCGGCCACCCGGGACGGGGCGGCGTTCCTGGTCCAGGGGGCGCTCAGCGGCCAGACCGGCCGGAGCAGCCCGCCGCGCGCGACGCTGGCCGCCGTGGTCGACGGGGAGACCCTCGACGTGCGGGCCGGCGCGGACACCGTCCGGATCAGGTTGCTCGACGTCGCCACCCCGGCCGCGCCCGCGCAGGACCGTCCGGGGCAGTGTCTGGGCCGGGAGGCCGCGGCGTTCCTGGCCGGCCTGATGCCCGCCGGCACCGAGCTCACCCTGACCTACGCCGAGGACCGGCTGGGCCGGACGGGCGCCACGGCGGCGACACCGGACGGCACGGTGGTGAACCGTGAACTGGTGCGGGCCGGGTTCGCCGAGGTGATCGCCCCCGCTGATGGCCGGAGCACCGCGGACCTCGAGACGGCCGCCCAGGAGGCGGTGGCCGCGCGCCGAGGGCTGCACTCGCCGGACCTGCCCTGCACGGTCCCGGGCCAGGTCGAGGCGGTGCTCGACCAGGTGGCCCGGATCCCCGCCGCCGCCCCACCCGGCGGCCGAGGCGGCGACCTGTTCACCCTGGCCAACAACGCCACCCGCACCCGGGTGGCCGCCGAGCGGCTGGCCTGGACGTTCACCCAGGATCGGAACGAGCTGGCCTGGCGGGTGCTGGGCGAGGCCCGGCGCGCGGAGCTGACCTCCCGGTTGGCCGACGGTCGCGAGCGGGCGGCGGCGGCCGAGACCGAGCTGCGGACGGCGGCCAACCTGGCCCTCAACGCCGACGCCACCCGGGGAGCGGCGCAGGCCGAGTCCGCCCGGGTGGCCCGCCAGTTGCTGGTCATCCGGCGGGCCGAGGCCCGACGCGCGGCCGCCGCCGCCCGCCGCGCGGAAGCCGCCCGGCAGGCCGAGGCCAGCCGCCGGGCCGACGAGCGGGCCCGGACCGAGCGGCGCGGGTCGACCGACCAGGACGACGAGCGGAGCAGCTCCGGCGGCTCCCGGAACGACTCCCGAAACGAGAGATCGAGTGACGACAACGACCGCGATCGCAACTGACCGAGGCCGGGCGTGAGCCGGAACGGGCCGGCCGAGCGGAACGGCAGGCCGGTCGGCCGGGAGCGGATGGCCGACCGGAAGTCCCCGCTGCGGCTGGTGCTGACCGTGGCGATCGTGGGCTGCGTCGTGCTCGGTTCGCTGACCGGCCTGGGCCGGGGACCGCTGGTGCAAGAGCCCGGCCCCTCGGCGCACTGGGTGTCCCCCACCGGTTACCTGGAGCGGCCGGACAACCCGATCCCGCCGCGCTCGCTGCACCGGATGGTCCCCGACCAGTTCGACGCGATCACCACCACGAAACACCTCAACGGCACCCCGATCGGCAACCTGGTGATCCGGGCCGAACGGGTGGAGGTGATGGTCGGGTCGACGGTCGTGTGGGCCGGGTCCTACCGCTCGGTGCCCGGGTTCACCGGCCGGCTGACCCTGCCCGTCCTGGCCACCCTGCTCGCCCGCAGCCCGCACCCGGACTGGCTCAAGGCCACCGGACCCGGCACCTACCAGCTCTCCGCCGGCCTGGTCCAGGCCCCCGGCACCCGCCTGGAGATCACCGCACCCGAGGTCAAGGAACTCCGGCTGACCTTCCAGCCCTACGTCTACCTGGCCGGTGTCGGCGCATCCGCCCTGTTCAAAGGCGTCAAGGTCACCTCATGGACGGGCAACGGCCCGGCCACCGACGCCGCCCAGAAACGACCCTTCGTCTCCTACGACGACGGCGGCCGCCTGGACATCATCGACTCCGAATTCGCCTACCTCGGCACCGACGCCAGCAAGGCCTACGGCATCACCTGGGGCACCGGCACCACCGGAAGCTCGATCAACTCGGTGTTCCACCACAACCTCTTCGGCACCTACACCGGCGGCGCCATCGGAGTCACCTTCCGCAAGAACGTCTACCGACACAACGCCCGCTACGGCCTCGACCCGCACACCAACTCGACCGGGCTGGTCGTGGTCGACAACGAGGCGTTCGGCAACAACACCCACGGGATCATCTTCTCCGAGAACGTCAACCACAGCATCGTGGAGAACAACCGGTCCTACGACAACGGCGCCAACGGGATCATGATGGACGAGCGCAGCGACCACAATCTGATCCGCAACAACCACGTCTGGAACAACCGCGGCGGCGGCATCGTCTTGCAGGGCTCGTCCCACTGCGTGGTGGAGAACAACGTCATCACCGGACACAAGGTCGGCGTCCGGGTGAACGCCAACAAGCTCGGCGCCACCGACAACTCGCTGATCGCGCACAACGAGCTGCGCGGCAACCGCAACGGCATCCAGGTCTACGGCGGCGCCCGGGACACCGTCAGCATGGGCAACACCATCACCGACACCGCCGACCAGGCCCTCAACTTCGTCGACCCGGGCACCACCCAGTCGGACACCGTGACCGGGGCGCTCAAGGCGCTGGTCATCGACCGCGGCGCCACCGTGCGGAACCTGACCACCACGGACGTCGGCCGGGGCATGGTGGTCGGCGAGGGCGCCAAGGTGACCGTGACCGCCTCCCGGCTGACCGGTCGGGACATCGCCGTCGAGGTGCAGCCGGGCAGCCGGCTGAACGTGCTGGGCACCGACACCGCCACCCCGGCCACCATCAGCGCCGCGCGCAAGGCCGTGGTCAGCGACGGGGTGGTCGAGCTGCGCAACGTGGACATCACCGACGTCGACCGGGGCCTGATGATCGGCCCGGACGGGCGGGCCTCGGTCACCAGCGCCCGGATCGTCACCGCGAACAAGGGCGTGGAGGTGGAGGGCTTCAACGGTCAGGGCCGGGTGCAGCTGACCGCCTCGGACATCCGGGCGCCGCAGCCGGTGGTGGGCAGCACGCTGTGGCAGGAGTCCGGCAACGAGCTGTCCGCGATCCCGTCCTGGCTGGCGGTGGCCGGCGCCCTGTTCGTGCTGCTGGCCGGGCTGCTGCACCTCGCGCACCGGGTGTTCGTGCCGACCGCGCACACCGGCCGGTCCCGACCGGCCCCGGCGGCCGCCGAGGCGTGAAAGGCACCCGGACGCGAAAACGGGATCGAGACTGACCGGGGGGTAGTCGACTCGATCCCGCTTTCGTTCCTAGCCGGCCGGCAGAAATCCGGGGGGTCGACTTCTGACGGCATCTCCGTTCTACTCCACGCGGCGGTGAGCCACACCACAGATTGAGTCCGAACCACCCGTTCGGCCCAGTCGGGGCGACTTTAGGTGATCAGAAACGTCGACCGGTCGGCCCAAGCGCGAACCCCGCATCCGGGGGATCCCGCCGCACCGTTCGACGGTCACCCGGCCAGACGCTCGACGACGCCCGACACGGACCGGTCCACCGGCCCGTCGGCCGTCGAGTGCCGGGGGCGGGGCACCGGGTGCCACCCCACCGGCCGGGCCCCGGGGTCGTCCGGTTCGCTCCGGCGCTGGGTCGGGATCCAGTGCTCGGCCGCCCAGCGCTCGGCCACGTCGTCCTCGATCCGCCGGGCCGTCGCCGCCCCCCGGACGGCTCGGACCGGCGCCGGCCCCCGCGCGGGGACCGAGGTCTCCCGCACCAGGACCGAGACCGGGGTCTCGTGCCGCGTGGCCCGCTCGACGATCGCCGCGACGGACGACCACCGGTTCATCACCGCACCGCTCGTCAGGCCACCGCGGGCCACGCCACCAGCGGTTACCGGGTCGGCCTCGGTGCCCGGAGCCCGGTGCCGCCCGGAGCCGGTGACGGGTGGCGTCGGCGCCACCCGTTCGGCCGCGTGCCGGCCGGTGGACGCCGCCCGGGGACCGGCCGGGGACCGGTCGGCCGAGTGCCGGCCCTCCCGCTCCGCGCCGGCCCGGCCGCCGGAGCGGGCGCCGTCCCCGAGACCGGACCGCAGGACGGCGAGCAGCTCCAGCAGCTCCACCAGGTCCGCCGTCTGGACCCGGATCTCGTCCCGGGACTCGGCCCGGTGGCGGCCGGACCGCCCGAAGTCGACCTCGATGCCATGATCACCCATTTGTGATCAATCCCCTCGACTGCACCGTGCTGCTTGCGGTTGGTCACCTTGTTGCAGCGTGGACGAGGAAAGTATTACTCCAAACGCAGTAGGGCTATGTATCGATTTGACTAAGGGTCACTGAACCATTCGTGTGAGTGACACCATCGGTGTCAACGCAGTACGGGAGTGACCAGCGTGACCAGAACGCCGGTCGGTTCAGACCCGAAGCTCGTCGAGCAGCGGTGCCGGCGGGCGGACGCCGACCTGTTGCCACGCGCCCTGGACCGCCTCGGCCGCGTCGGCGCCCAGCTTGCCGGCGTGGGTCACGGTCAGCGCCGCGAACTGGACGAAGGTGGCGCTGGGCGAGAGCTTCGGGTCGAGCAGCGTGTCGTACCAGACCTGGCCGGCCTTCTCCCAGGAGTAGCCGCCGAGGGCGACGGCGGCCAGCTGGAACGCCCGGTTGGGGATGCCCGAGTTGATGTGCACGCCGCCGTTGTCCTCGAAGGTCTCCACGTAGGCGTCCATCGAGCCCGGCTGCGGGTCCTTGCCCAGCTTGGGGTCGTCGTAGGCGGTGCCCGGCGCCTTCATCGACCGGATCGCCACCCCCTTCACGGCCGGGGTGAAGATCCCCTTCCCGACCAGCCAGTCGGCCTGCTCGGCGGTCGGCCGGGGCGAGGCGTGGTACTGCGCCACCATCACCCCGAACACGTCGGACATCGACTCGTTCAGCGCGCCCGACTGGCCGTAGTAGTTCAGGCCGGCGGTGTTCTGGGTGAGCCCGTGGGTGAGCTCGTGCCCGATGATGTCCAGCGCGATGGTGAACCGGTTGAACAGCACCCCGTCCCCGTCACCGAAGATCATCTGGCTGCCGTTCCACTGGGCGTTGCTGTACTTGTTGCCGTAGTGCACGGTGGCGGTCAGGTCCAGGCCGGCGCCGTCCAGCGAGTTGCGGTCGTACACCTCGCCGAGCAGCGCGAGGGTGGCCCCGAGACCGTCGTAGGCCTCGGTCACCGTGACGTCCCCGGTGGCCGGGGCGCCCTCGGCGCGGACCAGGGTGCCCGGCAGCCGGGTGCCGTTGCGGGCGTCGTAGATGTTGCGTTTCGCCGTCTTGCCCTCGACGACCGTCTGCTCCGAGGCGGGGCGGACGCTGCCGGTGCGGTCCCGCAGCAGCCGGGTCTCCTCGTCCAGCCGCAGCGTCGCGGCCGCGCCACTGCGCTCCGCCGCCGTGCCGGTCCGCTCGAGGTGGCGCAGCATGTGCGGCGGGATGATGGAGCACACCGACTCAGACATGTCTCTCCAGTATCTCGATCAGCGCCAGCAGCACCCGGTCCCGGACCGCGTCGGTGAACTCCCAGGTCCGCTCCACGTCCGGGGCCCGCACCCGGAGCCGGATGGTGTGGAAGTCCGCCGCGCCGCGCGGGGGCGGGATCACCGCCGGCAACGGGCTCGCACACAGCTCGCGGACCAGCTCCTCCACCGCTTCGGCGACGGAGCCGGCCAGCTGCTCGGTGTCCACCTCGACCGGCCGGCAGAGGCCCGGGATGGCCGCGAAGCCGCCGGATCGCTGCATGGTGATGAGCACTCGGGTCCTTCGAGGGCCGGCCGGGAACGGATCACCACCCTATCGGCTGGCCCGGCCCCGGCGCCGGATCTGACGCTGAGTGCTCCCGCGCCAGTTCACGCTCAGTCAACCTGGTGGTCACCTGCCGCAGCATCGGCCGAGGTTGCGTGGCCGCACCGGCGGGTACGCGAACCGCCGATCCGGCTCCGCCGAACGGCCGCGTCCGCGCTCCGCCGACGGTCGGCCCGGGTTAAGAACCGTTCACCCGCCCCAGGCCGGACGTCCGGCGGACCGCGCCCGGTTCGAACGGTTCGAACACAAGATCACGACGTAGTCTCGCCGCCGTGCAAACGGACACCGCGGACACCGCGACCCCGGACGGCTTCGTGCACGGGGGCTTCTTCTACCGCGATGCCGCCGACTACCTGGCCGGCACCGTGCCCTTCGTGCTGGACGGGCTGAACGCGGGTGAGGCGGTGGCGGTCGCCGTACCCGGCCCGAACCTGGCCCGGATCGCCGACGCGCTCGGCCCGGCCGCCGGCGGCGTGCTGCTGCTGGACATGACCGAGGCCGGTCGCAACCCCGGCCGGATCATCGGCTCGGTGCTCACCCGGTTCATCGACACCCACCCCGGGCAGCGGGCCCGGATCCTCGACGAGCCGATCTGGGTCGGCCGCCGCCCGGACGAGTACCCGGCCTGCGTGCAGCACGAGGCGCTGGTCAACGTGGCCTTCGCCGACCGGGAGGCCACCATCCTCTGCCCGTACGACGCCGGACACCTGGACCCGGTGGCGCTGCTCGACGCCACCCGTACCCACCCGATCCTGGTCGAGGGCGACCACTGCCGGACCAGCGAGGAGTACGCCGACCCGGTGCACCTGGCCGCGCGCTACGACACCCCGCTGGACCCGCCGGCCGGCGAACCGGACGTCATGGTGTTCGACGCCCGGATCGGTACCCGGGGCGTGCGGCGGTTCGTGCACGAGTACGCCGAGCGCGCCGGGCTGCCCCCGAACCGGCTCCGTGACCTGCGCGCGGCGGTGCACGAGGTCACCCTGAACACCCTGGTGCACACCGAGCGGCCGGGCATCCTGTCGGTCTGGACGGAGGAGGGCTACCTGGTCTGCGAGGTGCAGGACAGCGGCGCGATCACCGATCCGCTGGCCGGTCGGCGGGCGCCCGCGCCCTACGACGACTTCAGCGGGCTGTTCCTGGTGCACGCCCTGTGCGACCTGGTCCGCACCCACCTGACCGGGTACGGCACCACCGTCCGGATGTACTTCAGACAGTGAGTTCCGGCATGTGACCGCACCGTGGCCGAACCGTCGCCCGGTAGATCTCTCGCCGGCGCGGGTGTGCGTGGGACAGTCGCCTCCCCCACCCCAAGGAGGTCCCCGTGCTCGCCATCATCGCCGCCGTATTCTTCCTGATCTCGATCATCTTCCAGCTCGCCTCGATCGCCCTCGGGCCGTTCGACGCCACCCTGCTGAACACGATCGGTTTCCTGCTCGCCGCGCTCTACCTGGCCGGGATCGGCCGCCGCTCCTGGCGCTGACGGCCTTCCGGCGCTGACGCAACCGGGGGGTCAGCCCGCGCGGGCCCTGAACTCGCGCGGGCTGACGCCCTGCACCCGCTTGAACGCGGTGCTCAACGCGAACGGGCTGCCGTAGCCCACCTTGCGGGCCACCGACCCGATGGTGGCGTCCGGCTCGCGCAGCAGGTCGGCGGCCAGCGCCACCCGCCAGCCGGTCAGGAAGGTCATCGGCGGCTCCCCGACCAGCTCGGTGAACCGCCGGGCCAGCGCCGCCCGGGACACCCCGGTGGCGGCGGCCAGCTCGACGACGCTCCAGGGGTGGGCCGGGTTGTGCTGCAGCAGCCGCAGCGCCCGGCCGACGACCGGGTCGGCGTGCGCGGAGTACCAGCGCGGGGCGGGGTTGTCCGGGCGGTCGAACCAGGCCCGCAGCGCGCTGATCAGCAGCAGGTCCAGCAGCCGGTCGAGCACCGCCTCCTGGCCCGGCTGGTCCTTGCCGATCTCCTCGGTGAGCAGGGCGACCAGCGGCGCCCCGACCTCGCCGGCCCGCAGCACCGCCACCGGCGGCAACGCCCGCAGCAGCCGCCCGCTCACCTCGCCCTCGGCCAGGTAGGTGCCGACCAGCAGCACCGTCCCGCCGTCGGCGCTGTTGCCCCAGCTGCGCACCCCGAGGTCCATCGACTGGGCCAGCTCGACCCCGTCCACGGTGGTGCAGCTCTGGTCGGGGTGGATGATCGCCTGCTCCGGGGTTTCCAGGGCGTCGGCGAAGACGTACGGATCGGGGCCTCGGTTGAGCACGACGTCACCGGCCTCGACCCGCACCGGCGGCCCGTGCTCCGGCCGTACCCAGGCGTCGCCGCTGACCATCGCGGTCACGCACAGCGGGGCCTCGTCCCGCACGGTGATCGACCACGGCGGGTCCATCACGCAGCGCAGCAGGAACGCGCCACGCGCGCGGGGTCCGTCCAGCAGCCCGGCCAACCCGTCCATGCCGTAGACGATCGCACATGTTTCTGAGCCGCACAACGATGGTTCGTCTCGGGATTCGGCGGTTGACTATCTCCCATGACGAACTCACAGCTGATCCTGATCACCGGCGCGAACGGCACCACCGGCCGCCGGGTGGCCGACCGGCTCAAGGCCCTCGACGTCCCGGTGCGGCTCGGTTCCCGCACCGGCACGCCGCTCTTCGACTGGCACGACGTGGCCACCTGGGGCCCGGCGCTGGACGGGGTGACCGCCGCCTACCTGGTGTACTCGCCGGACCTGGTCGCCCCGGGCGCGCTCGACGCCGTCCGCCGGTTCACCGCCGCCGCGGTGGCGGCCGGGGTGGGCCGGCTGGTCCTGCTGTCCGGGCGCGGCGAGGAGGAGGCCCAGGCGGCCGAGCGGGTGGTGCTCGGCGCCGGGGTGGACGCCGTCGTGGTGCGGTGCGCGTTCTTCGCGCAGAACTTCAGCGAGAAGGGGTTCGAGGAGTTCATCCGGCACGGCGAGATGGCGCTGCCGGCCCCCGAGGTGGGCGAGCCGTTCGTCGACGTCGAGGACATCGCCGACGTGGTGGTGGCCGCGCTGACCGGGACCCTCAGCGGGATCTACGAGCTCACCGGACCCCGGTTGCTGACCTTCGCCCAGGCCGCCGCCGAGATCGGCACCGCGCTCGGCCGGGACATCGCCTACCAGCGGATCAGCGGGCCGGACTTCATCGCCGGGCTGACCGCGCAGGGCGTGCCGGCCGAAGAGGCCGAGGTGTTCGCGGAGATCTTCGGTACCGTGCTCGACGGGCGCAACGCCCACCTGACCGACGGTGTGCGGCGCGCGCTCGGCCGGCCGCCGACCGACTTCGCCGACTACGCGCGGGCGGCCGCCGCGACCGGGGTGTGGGACCGATGACCGGATCGATCAGCGAGGCACTGCGTGGACCGAGCCTGCTGCTCGCCGCCATCGCCTCCGCGTTGCAGGCCGGGCTGTACTACGGCTTCGCGGTCGGGGTGATGCCCGGCCTGGCCCGGGGGGACGCCCGGACCTTCGTCGCGGCGATGCAGCAGGTCAACGTGGCCATCATCAACCCGGGCTTCATGCTGACCTTCCTCGGCGCGCCGGCGCTGGCCGCGCTGGCCGTCGCCCTGCACCTGGGGCGCGGTCCGGCGCTCGGCTGGGCCATCGCCGGGTTCGGGTTCGCGCTGGCCACCCTGGTGATCACCATGGTGTTCAACGTCCCGCTGAACAACGCCCTGGCCGCGGCCGGCCCGACCGACCCGGAGGCCACCCGGTCCGCGTTCGAGTCCAGCTGGAACACCTGGAACGCGATCCGGGCGGTGACCTCCACCGTCGCGGTCGGCTGCCTCGCCTGGGCCCTGACCTGACGGGGCGGGCCCGCCGCCGGGGCGGCGGCCGGACCCGGGCCCTGGCCCGGGACCGCCCAACCGGAAGCCGGGGCCGGAAGCCGGGACCGGGACCGGGAGCCTTGACCGACGCCGGGCCGCTCTCCCCGACCCTCGATCGAAGTCCCTTTGCTTTGCATACCTATACGCAACGGCCCTGACCCGGGCGCCTCCACACAAGCCCTGGTCAGCTGCCGTTGCGTATCTGTATGCAAAGCAAAGGGGGCAAACGGGTCCATCCGGCTCGGACCGTGGCGAGCCGCATGGCCGGTTCAGGCTCCTCCGATCCGACGGCCCGGTCAGCGGCGGGCGGTGACTCCCTCCGCGAGCTCGCGCAGCAGGTCGGCGGTGGTCGCCCAGTCCAGGCAGGCGTCGGTGATGCTCTGGCCCCGGGTCAACGCGGACCGGCACCCCAGGGTGAGGTCCTGGCGGCCGCCGACCAGGAAGCTCTCCAGCATCACCCCGGCGATACCCGGCTCCCCGGCCCCGAGCCGCTCGGCGATCTCCCGCGCGACGGCCGCCTGGCGCACCGGGTCCTTGCCGCTGTTGCCGTGGCTGGCGTCGATCACCACCCGCTGCGGAAGTGCGGACTTGCGCATCCGGCCCAGCGCGTCGGAGACGTCGGCCGGCGAGTGGTTCGGCCCGGCCGCGCCGCCGCGCAGGATGACGTGGCAGTCCGGGTTGCCGGTGGTGGAGATCAGCGCGGCCAGCCCGTCGGCGTTGATCCCGGGGAACACGTGCTCCCCGGCCGCCGCTCGGACCGCGTCCACCGCCACCTGGACGTCCCCTTCGGTGGAGTTCTTGATCCCGACCGGCATGGACAGCGCGCTGCACAGCTGCCGGTGCACCTGGCTGGCGGCGGTCCGGGCGCCGATCGAACCCCAGCTGACCACGTCGGCCAGGTACTGCGGGGTGATCGGGTCGAGGAACTCGCAGCCCACCGGCAGCCCGATCTCGGTGACCTCGAGCAGCAGGCTCCGGGCCAGCCGCAGCCCCTTGTTGACGGCGTAGCTGCCGTCCAGGTCGGGGTCGTTGATCAGCCCCTTCCAGCCCAGCGTGGTGCGCGGCTTCTCGAAGTAGGTGCGCATCACGATCAGCAGCTCGTCTTGATGCCGGCGGGCGGCGTCGGCCAGCTTGGCCGCGTAGTCGAGCGCGGCGTCCCGGTCGTGGATCGAGCACGGGCCGACGACGACCAGCAGCCGGTCGTCCCGGCCGTCCAGCACGTCGACGATCCCGGCCCGGGCCCGGTCGACGAGGTCGGCGCCCCGACTGTTCAGCGGATGCTCGGCGCGCAGCAGGGACGGCGGGATCAGCGGGCTGATCCGTGCGGTGCGCCGGCCGTCCAGCAACGGTTCAGCGGTGATGCTCATGGTTTCGCGTCCTTTCAGGGGCTGGTCACAGCCGCCTCGGACGCCTACCGCCGAGCCGGCAAGAACCGGCTCGGGGGTGGAGGGTCAGCGCGCGTGGTCGCCGGCCAGCCCACCCGGGGCCGGCTCGGTAAACCAGTAGTAGTAGCGCCGCACGCCCCCACCCTAACCGATCGCGTCCACCCCGTTCCGCGGCCACCCGGCCGGGTGACATCGGTAACGAACGAGATCCACTGAAACGACCCCACCGGTGATCGACAAGCCATTATCGTGCGCCGGCAGTGATCGTCAGAACGGTGTTGAGGACTGGGGGGTCTGGTTCATGGGAGAGGTCACTCGTCGAGCACGCGGAGGTCGGCTCCGCATCTCCGGGATCGCCTCCGCCGCGGCGGTTGTCACCGTCCTGGCCGCTCCGGGGGCCACCACTCCGGCCGTCGCATAACCGGTTCGACGACCAGCGAGGCCGCACCAAGCGTGCCGCTGTCAACCTCGTTCACCTGGTATCCGAGTCAGGGCGAGGGCCCGGGCGGCGGCTCCAACGACGGCGGTGGTGGCTCCGACGGCAGCGGTGGTGAGACCAAGGTCAGCGGCGGACCGAGTAAGAGCGAATCGTCCAGCTCCGGCGGCGACAAGGCACCCGACCCCGTAGCGAGCAAGGACAGCGCCCCGAAGGACGACAACAGCTCGGGCAACTCCGGGGACGCGGCCAAGGTCGCCGAGAAGCCGAAGGACACCCCGAGCGACACCGGAGCGACGGCCGAAGCCAAGGGCACGAAGCCGACCACCCCTGAGGCCACGGCCACCGCAGGCACTCCGCCCTCGGCGAACGACCCCGGGGCCACGGCCACCGCCGACGGAGTGTCCGGCATCACGCGGCCGGAGATCCCGTCCGGACCGGACCCGACCTCAGGTGTCCAGCCGGGACAGAACCTGTCTCCGGTGGTGTCCCGGGCCGATCCCCTGGCTTCGGGCCCGCGCAGCATCGATCCGCGGCAACCCTTCTTCGACAAGTACCGCGACCCCAACGCCACTCCGATCCTGGACCCGGTCACCGCCCCACCCGGAGGCGCGCCCGGGCGTCCGATCAAGAGTCTGTTCGACCCCGAACGGTACGTACCGAACGCCGAGGACACCGCGTTCGGCGCGCTCGGGGTCGGGGCCGGGTGGGGCCAGGGCGCCTACTCCACGGATGTCTCCGAGATGTTGCAGAAGGTGGCCGACGGCACGGCCACCGGAAGGGAGAAGGTGGGCGCGCGGGTGCTCGGTGCACCGAAGGCGGGGATCGAGGGCGCGGTCAACACCCCACAACGGATCGGCAACGGCATCTCCGGTGTCGGCGGCGACATCACCGCCACCGGCCAGGGCGTCAACCGGCTCGGCACCCGCATCGGCAACGTCGCCGATGGGGTGCTCGGCATCGGCGACGGGATGGTCGCCCGGGGCGAGGGGCTCGGCCAGGCCGGCCAGGGCCTGCGCGGGCTCGGCGACCGGCTCCGCCTGTTCCCCGGCGGCGGCGCGCTCGGCGGCGCGCTGTCCAGCACCGGCGACAAGATGGACGCGATCGGCGGCGCACTCGGGAGACCGTTGGTCGCCGGCGGGGAGCGGCTCAACGCGCTGGGCCAGCGGATCGGCGGGATCAGCGACGGCGTGCTCGACCGGGGCGCCCAGGTCACCGCGATGGGCACGCAGGTGACCGACGCCGGCGGCAAGGTCAGCGGCCTCACCCCGATACTCGCCCAGAAAGCAGCCAAGCTCGGCGACTTCCTCGCAAGGGACGTCACTCAGTTCAAGCCGATCGGCGATGGGCTAAAAGCGATCACTAACGTGGCGCCGCTGGATGGCAAGCTGCTGAGCGGTATGGCGAAAGGCACACCAGTCCTAGGCGCCGGAATCACCGCAGCCCAAGTGGGTTACGACGTCGTAACTGGGATGCCCGTTGATCGCGCCCTCAAGAACGGTGCCGGCTCACTGATCGGCGGGGCCATCGGTAGCGCTATCGGTACCTTCATCCCGATTCCGGTCGTTGGTACCGTCGCAATGGGGGCGTTGGGTGGCTACCTCGGTGGAAAGATCGGCGACTGGATCTCCGACATGGACGGTGACGAACCCGATCCACGCAACACGGGGAACTGATGGTCGGGCCGCTGGTCGATCGCCGTCGAGAACGGAGCAGCAAGAGTGGCTAGGAGCTACCTGAGCCCCGAGGATCTACCGCCACGCCCAGACCCGGTCACCGGGATGCCTGCACCTCCCAGGGCGCCGTGGACGCCCGAGCAGAGGATCCCCCCGGAGAAGGATCGTAGCCGCGAGCACGATCCGGCGCTCGCCCCGGAGCCACCTTCCGGACAGGGGCCCGTCTTGTTCTGGTACCGATCAAGCCGTCGCGGCGCTCGCCAAGGCGCCACCTTCATCGGCGTCGCGATCGGTGTTGTCCTGAGCATTACCCGCGGCATCGACTGGGTCACCATCTGGCAGTGCTGGGCAATCATCGCGGGCGTTATGGCACTCATCTACTTCGGCGTGGCCGGTGACCGCTACAGCGCTGGCGCCGACTGGTCGTCGGAGGGCAAGGGTCGCTACCGAAGCTGGGTCCGCACCTACGAGCTGGTCAGCGTGAAGGCTCAACCGACCGGCAGCGGCCTCTACGTCGAGATGGAGGACGCGAGCGGCCGCACCCTGTCCTACAAGATGATCAGCATCATCGCTTCCGACCCGAGGATCTGGGACTACACGTACAACGGGATCCTGCACTCGGTCATCGCCGGCGGCGCCGAGACGAACAAGCAACTCCACCAGCAGCTCAAGCTGCCCTACCCCGAGTCCGCCCGCCCCGCCGACGACGCCAGCCCGAACCCCGTCCGGGACGCCGAATGACCGCCGGCCACCAAGCCCCACCAACCGAGGCGAGTACGCCGAAGCGGTACCTCAGCTTGGACGAGCTGCCGCCGCGTCCGGACCCGGTGACGGGGCTGCCGGAGCCACCGCGCGCGCCGGGCATACCCGAGGACGCCCCGCCGCCGGAGAAGAACTCGGGCCGGGAGCGGGACCCCCTGCTGGCCCCGAAACCGCCTCGCGGGCAGGGCCCGCTGCTGTTCTGGTTTCGGTTGCGTCGCGGCTACACCCTCGGACTCGCAACCTGCTGCGGCGTCTTCACGATGCTCCTGGCCGGCATCGGCTACGCCTGGGACGTGATCCTGGCCCCGCTGAGCGGGGTGATGTTTCTGGCGATGGTTGGGGTCTACTACCTCATCGGGCGCAGCGAGCGCTACCGGGTCGGCGCGGACTGGGCCGCCGGCGGCCGCCGGTGGGTGCGCACGTACGAACTGGTCAACGTCACCGCGTCCTCGGGCGCGAACGACGATGACGACGGCATATTCCTCACGCTGAAGGACGCCGGCGGGCGGAAGATGTACTACAGGGTGGAGAAGGTCGTTGAGGCGGACCACCGGATCTGGAACTACACCTACAACGGCATCCTGCATTCCGTGATCGCCAGCGGGGCCGAGACCAACGAGCACCTCCACCGAAGGCTCGGAGTTCCCTACCCGTACCCCACCACCCCGGACGCCGAATGAATCCGCGTGACCATCCCCGCCGGTGGGGGCGGATCGTGGCCGCCGTGCTCGCGCTCGTCTCGGCCTGGATCCTGCTGGTGCCGGTCACCGCCGTGTACGTCTCCCGTGAGGCCGACCTGGCCCCGCACGACATCTCCAGCCTGTACTCCTGGTGGACCACCGAGCAGTCATTCGTCTACATCGACGCCACCGGGGCCGACCTGGCCAACATCGGCCCGGACTACGCCGCCCGACGGGGACTCAGCGAAGGGATCCGGATGAACTGCGGGGCCGCGTTCACCACCGGCCCGAACGAGCAGGCGCGGCGGACCGGGCCGCAGGCGTGCGCCGAGCTGGAAGGCCCGCGCCGGATCGTCGGGCTGGTCCTGCTCGGGCTCGCGGCGGCGGCCCTGGTGCTGGCCCAGCGGTTGCCCACGGAGTCGGAGCGGCACCGCAACCGCTACCACCAGTCCTGGCGGCACCGCCGCCGACTGATGCGAGGCCGCTGATGCGCACGGCACCCGCACTGCTGATCGCCGCCCTGGCCACGGCCTGCCTCGCCGGCTGCGCGAAGCAGCCCGGACCGCTGACGTTCGAGCAGATCCAGACGATCGCGGCCGACCTCGGCGGCGACCGGGAGCGGGTCTACCAGACGGAGCTCGCCTACACGCCGCTCAACCCGAGACGCCCCACCACGCAGAAGATCTACCTGATCCCGCTGGCCGGCGGTTCCTTCCGAATCGTCGACGCCAACGGGATGGTGTACCAGGACTACCGGGACTTCCTGCGCAACAACACCATGGGCGACTGACTCAGGCCGTCACGGCGCCCACCAGATGCGCGGTGAGGAACGCGATCTGGTCGGCGACGATCCGTTCCCGCAGCTCACCGTGGTAGACGGCGAAGTGGTCGGCCGGGTAGTGCCGGACGTCGGCCTTCGGCGCCCGCGCGGCGGCCCGGGGCACGCCGGCCGGGTCGACCAGGTTCTCCTCGTCGCTGACGCAGACCAGCAGCGGGCAGCGGACCTCCGGCAGCCGGGCGGCGGCGTGGTAGCCGAGCATGCTCAGCGCGGACGCGGCCGGCACCCGGTTGTCGAAAGCCGACCCGGGCCCGACCAGCGAGTGCCAGCCCGCCCAGGCCCCTTCGCGGGTGACGAACGCCGGCTCCCCGGGACGGCCGACGACCGGCAGAAACCGTCGCTCCCGACCGGTGGCCGCGCGCAGCAGGTCGTCCAGGATCGGGCCGGTGAACCCGAGGATCGCGCGGACCCCGATCCGCAGCGCGATCTCCCGGCCGCTGAACACCGGGCACTGGACGACCGCGGCGGCCAGCTCCGGGTGCCGGGCGGCGGCGGCCACCACGTGGCTGGCGCCGAAGGAGGTGCCCCAGAGCGCGACCCGGCCCAGGTCGGGGCGAGCGGC
>JAESFN010000807.1_pt1 | contig 20795 bp, 14 predicted proteins | sample 9269411 | NCBI WGS metagenome assembly JAESFN01 (sample SAMN14505399, study PRJNA617100) | algae metagenome | isolation source: Iphinoe sp. HA4291-MV1 and co-occurring heterotrophs from trail next to... | place: USA: Maunawili Falls, Hawaii | collected 2009-07-25
AATGTGGCGAAGCTTTTAGCTATCTGAAGCGCACTGCCTGATCGATGGGCGCCTCCCCGGCGCTTTCCGGGCGAACCCCCCTCTCCGTACATTCCCGCCACTCACGATTGCCCAAGGGTCTTCCGCGCAATGGAAAATATGAAGCTCAGCGAGCTCAAGGCCAAAACGCCTGCCGAATTGCTTGAATTCGCCGAGACTTACGAGGTCGAGAACGCCTCGACCATGCGTAAGCAGGAACTGATGTTCGCCATCCTCAAGGAATTGGCGGCGCGTGAAGTCGACATTACCGGCGAAGGCGTGGTGGAGGTCCTGCCCGACGGCTTTGGGTTCCTGCGCTCACCGGACGCGAACTACCTGCCCGGCCCCGACGATATTTACGTTTCCCCTTCGCAGATCCGGCGTTTTTCGCTCAGGACCGGCGACACGGTTGAAGGCCAGATCCGGTCTCCCAAGGAAGGCGAGCGCTACTTTGCGCTGCTCAAGGTCAACACCATCAATTTCGAGGACCCCGAAAAGGTCCGCCACAAGATCAACTTCGACAACCTGACGCCGCTTTATCCCGATGAGCGGCTGCGGCTCGAACTGCCTGACCCGACCAACAAGGACAAGAGCGCCCGGATCATGGATCTGGTGGCGCCGCTCGGCAAAGGCCAGCGTGCTATCATTGTGGCGCCGCCACGTACCGGTAAGACGGTATTGTTGCAGAATATTGCACAATCTATCGCCACCAATCACCCGGAATGCTACCTGATCGTCCTGCTGATCGACGAGCGACCGGAAGAGGTCACCGATATGCAGCGCTCGGTCCGCGGGGAGGTAATCTCCTCGACGTTCGACGAGCCGGCTTCGCGCCACGTCCAGGTCGCCGAAATGGTGATCGAGAAGGCCAAGCGCCTTGTCGAGCACAAGCGCGATGTGGTGATCCTGCTCGATTCCATCACCCGTCTCGGTCGGGCTTACAACACCGTGGTGCCGAGCTCGGGCAAGGTGTTGACCGGTGGTGTTGATGCCAACGCGCTGCAGCGGCCGAAGCGCTTCTTCGGTGCGGCCCGCAATATCGAGGATGGTGGCTCGTTGACCATCATTGCCACGGCGCTGATCGATACCGGTTCGCGCATGGACGAAGTGATCTTCGAAGAATTCAAAGGCACCGGTAACTCGGAAATCGTCCTCGACCGCAAGGTTTCGGACAAGCGCGTGTTCCCGGCGATGGACGTCACCAAGTCCGGCACCCGCAAGGAAGAGCTGCTGGTCGAGCCGGATATCCTCAGGAAGATGTACGTGCTGCGCCGTATCCTCAACCCGATGGGCACGGTCGACGCGATGGAGTTCCTGATGGACAAGATCCGTCAGACCAAGACGAACTCCGATTTCTTCGACTCGATGAACACCTAAGATCAGGTTCTGATGCGCGACGACGACACCATCGTCGCCCTCTCTTCCGGCGCTGTTCCTTCAGGCGTGGCGGTTATTCGGCTTTCCGGCCCGCTCGCCGGAGATGTGCTGATCGCCATGCTCGGCAGCCTGCCCCGGCCGCGGCAGCTGAAGCTCGCCGATATCCGCATCGACGGCGAGACGCTGGATCGTGGCCTCGTGGCGTGGATGCCGGGGCCCCAGAGCTTCACCGGTGAGGACTGCGCCGAACTGCAGTTACATGGCTCGCCGGCCGTGGTGCGGGCGACCTTGCGAAGACTCACGTCACAACCGGGTATCAGGCTTGCCGAAGCCGGCGAGTTCACCCGGCGCGCCTTCGAGAATGGCAAGCTCGACCTGGTCGAGGCGCAGGGTCTGGGCGATCTGATCGAAGCCGAAACCGAGAACCAGCGGGCCCTGGCCTATGCTCGGTTGGAGGGCGGTCTGACCCGGCAAGTCGAGGGGTGGCGGGAGCGGCTGCTTGACCTGCGAGCGGAGATTGAGGCGCAGATCGATTTTTCCGACGAAGGCGATGTCGGAGCGCTGCCGGGCAGCTTCGGCCCAGAGGTAGAGGTGCTGCAGGGGGAGATCGGCGATGTGCTGGCCACCCGTGGGCAAGGCCGGATCCTGAGGAGTGGTTTTCGCGTCGTGCTGGCCGGGCCGCCCAATGCCGGCAAATCCAGCCTGCTCAATGCCCTCTCGCGATCCGAGGCCGCCATCGTCTCCGAAGAGCCCGGTACAACCCGCGACCTGAAGGAAGTTCCGCTCGATGTCAAAGGTCAGCTGATCATCCTGGTCGACAGCGCTGGCTTGCGTGATACGACATCGAAGGCCGAGGCGATCGGGGTTGAGCGGGCGAAACAGGCCATGCTGGGCGCCGACCAGGTGCTTTGGCTTTCCGCACCTGACGCAGCTATGGACGCCCCTGAGTTTCCAGAGTTCGCGGCTGAACCGTGGCAGCGCCCACCGCTTGTGGTGATCGGCACGAAGCTGGACCTGGGGACGGTCAGAGGAGCCGACCTCTCGGTCTCGGTCAGCACCGGCGAGGGGATCGGGGCCCTGCTTGAGCACCTGTATGAGGCGTCAGGTGCCGGTTCGGTACAACCATCGGAGCTGCTGGTCAGCCATGAACGGGACCGCGAAGCCCTACTGGCAGCGGCGGCGAGCCTCAGTGCCGTTGCTAGTCACCTTCAGAGCTCGGAACTGGCCGCTGAAGACTTGCGGCAAGCGTCGTTCGCGCTCGAACGGCTGCTGGGGCGGATGGATGCCGAGTCGGTGCTCGACCACCTGTTCAGGGCGTTCTGTATCGGCAAATGATTCACGTGGAACATTGACGCGCTCCTTCAGGCGTTGATTCACGTGAAACATTGGAATAGACCGCCCGTCCAAAGGATTTCCCCGAGATGAGCGACTTCGGTGTCATTGTTGTTGGTGGTGGTCACGCCGGCTGCGAAGCGGCTGCGGCGTCGGCTCGGCTTGGCGTGCCCACAGCGCTGATCACCCACAAGTTCGCTACGATCGGCGAGATGAGCTGCAATCCGGCCATCGGCGGGCTCGGCAAGGGACACCTGGTGCGCGAGATCGACGCCATGGATGGCCTGATGGGCCGGGTGGCCGACGCGGCTGGCATCCAGTTCCGCGTGCTCAATCGTCGCAAGGGCGCAGCAGTGCGTGGTCCCCGTGCCCAGGCGGACCGCAAGCTCTATCGTCAGGCGATGCAGGCGGCGATCTTGGCGCAACCCAACCTCACCGTGATCGAGGGTGAGGTCGACGACCTGATCGTGACGGATGGTCGGATCGCCGGCGCCGTGCTGCTCGATGGCCGGACTTTTGCGGCGAAGGCGGTGGTGCTGACCACCGGAACATTCCTGCGCGGCCTGATTCACCGGGGCGAGGAGACCGTTCCGGCCGGCCGAGTGGGAGAGAAGCCGGTGCTGGGCCTTTCGACGCGGCTCGAGGCGCTCGGTCTGACGCTGGGTCGGCTTAAGACCGGTACGCCGGCGCGGCTGGATGCGACGTCGATCGATTTCTCGGGGCTCGAAGAACAGCGCGGCGACGACCCGCCGGAACCGTTCTCGGCGCTGACGAGGTCGATCACCACACCGCAGATCAGTTGCTTCATCACCCGCACCACGGCGGACACGCATCGGATCATCTCGGACAATCTCCATCGTTCGGCGATGTATTCGGGCCGGATCAAGAGCCGTGGTCCACGCTACTGTCCATCGATCGAGGACAAGGTGGTGCGCTTTGCCGATCGCGACAGCCACCAGATCTTCCTTGAACCCGAGGGGCTGGGCGACAACACGATCTATCCGAACGGGCTTTCCACCTCGCTGCCGGCGGAAGTCCAGGAGGCATTCCTTAAGTCCATGCCAGGCCTGGGGAATGTTCGGATCATTCGACCGGGTTATGCGATCGAGTACGACTATGTCGATCCGCGCGAGCTCCGCCCGACACTGGAGCTTCGCCGGTTGGCCGGGCTGTTTCTGGCTGGCCAGATCAACGGCACGACGGGCTATGAAGAGGCAGCGGCACAAGGTTTGTACGCCGGTGCCAATGCAGGTCGGCAGGCCAGGGGCGCCGACGCGTTTCAGCTGTCGCGGACCGAGAGCTACCTCGGCGTGATGGTCGACGATCTGGTGAGCCGCGGCGTCAGCGAGCCGTATCGGATGTTCACCTCGCGCGCTGAGTTCCGCTTGCATCTGCGTAGCGACAATGCCGATCAGCGGCTGACGCGGATCGCTGCGGCGGCGGGACTGGTCGGCGACGAGCGCCGGCAGCACTTCGAAGCGCGCTCGGCGGCACTGGCAGCTGGTCGTGCCACCCTGGACCGGCTGCGAGCGACGCCGACAGCAGCCCGCAAGGCCGGGGTGGCGGTGAACGCCGACGGTCACGAGCGCAGTGCCTTCGATCTGTTGTCCTACCCGGCCGTAGAGGCTGGGCAGTTGGTGCCGCTGTGGCCGGAGATCGCCGAGATTGCGCCCGATATCCTTGATCAGTTGACGGTCGACGCGCAGTACGCCGTGTATCTGCAGCGGCAGGAGGCGGATATCGCGGCGGTGAAGCGCGACGAAAGCCGCGAGATTCCGGATTGGCTCGACTATGCGGCGCTGCCGGGCCTGTCGATGGAAATGCGACAGAAGCTCGGTGAGCGCCGGCCGGCAACGATCGCCCAGGCGCAGGCGATCGACGGGGTGACGCCTGCCGCGATAACGCTGATCCTCTCGGTGGTCCGTCGCGGCAGCCTGCGCCAGGCGAGCTGATGGGCGATCTCGCGCCCTATGTGCCGTCCTTCGCGCGCTCTGAAGCTGCGGTTCGCAAGGATCTGGAATCGTTTTCTGCGCTGTTGAGGAAGTGGAACGCGGTACAGAATCTTGTTTCACGTGAAACAGAGAATGCCCTGTGGTCGCGTCACGTCCTCGATTCGCTGCAGATCCTGCCGCTGCTTCGAGCAGGCGACCGACGATTTCTCGATGTCGGCTCCGGCGGTGGACTGCCGGCCCTGCCGCTGGCGATTGCCCTGAAAGGCGGACCGGCCCGACTCACGCTGGTTGAGCCGATCGGCAAGAAGGTCGCCTTCCTCCGGCAGGTGATCCGGGAACTGGGGCTCGCCGCGGACGTACACGCCGGCCGCACCGACAGTTTTGATTCACGTGAAACACTGGGGGACGCGGCTGACGCCGGGTTCAACGTGATTACCTCACGCGCGCTCGCCGCCCTGCCCCTGCTGCTGGAACTTATCCACCCCTTCTTTGGCCCGGAAACCCGCGCGATCCTGCACAAGGGCCGAGATCACGCTGTGGAGGTCGAGGAAAGTCGTTTGGCGTGGGACTTTGACGTGGTAATAATCAGGAGCGCCACCGACGAGGCCGGCGTGTTGCTGGAGATCAGCAAATTACAAAGAAAATCACATAGTTAGCGGAAACGCTCGGAGGCCGTGCCTTGGCTCCTCGAATCCTGACCCTCGCCAACCAGAAGGGTGGGGTCGGCAAGACCACTACCGCGATCAACCTGGCAACAGCGCTCGCCGCGATCGGCGAGCGGGTGCTGATCGTCGATCTCGACCCGCAGGGTAATGCGTCGACCGGGCTCGGTATCTCGCGTACCGATCGCGACGTGTCGAGCTACGACCTGCTTATGGGCGACGCCAAGGTGGCGTCGGCAGCGGTGATGACCAGCGTGCCGAACGTCGCGATCGTGCCGTCGACACTGGATCTGCTCGGTGTGGAACTGACCATTGCCCAACAGGCAGACCGCGCGTTTCGGTTACGCGACGCCTTCCGGGCGATGAGCGAACTGACTATCAACGGTCAGGCCGTGAGCTATGTGCTGATCGATTGCCCGCCGTCGCTTAACCTGCTTACCATCAATGCGCTGGTCGCCGCCGACGCGGTGCTCGTGCCGTTGCAGTGCGAGTTCTTCGCACTCGAAGGTTTGAGCCAGCTGCTTCAAACTATTGAGCAAATTCGCACAACGCTGAACCCGCGGCTGTCGATACAAGGTGTTGTGATGACCATGTTCGATCGCCGCAACAACCTCAGCGAGCAGGTGCTGACCGACGTGCGCTCGGAGATGGGTTCGCTGGTCTATGACACGGTGATACCGCGGAATGTGCGGCTGTCTGAGGCGCCGTCCTATGGCAAGCCCGCGTTGCTCTATGACCTGAAATGTGCCGGTAGCCAGGCCTATCTGCGCCTCGCTACCGAAGTGATCCGGCGTGAGCGTCAGCTCATGGCCGCATGAGGAAGTTGGAATGAACGAGAAACCATCACGACTCGGCCGCGGGCTCGCGGCGCTGATCGGCGATATGGCGACGATGGAGGGAGCGCGGCTGGCTGACGGCAGCAGTTCCAAACGCCTGCCGGTGGATTTCCTGATCGCCAACCGCGCCAACCCGCGGCGGGACTTCGATCCGGACCAGCTGGAAGAGCTGACCAGTTCGATCCGCGAGAAGGGCGTGATGCAGCCGCTGCTGGTGCGGCCGACCAACGATCCGAACCAGTTCGAGATCATTGCCGGCGAGCGCCGCTGGCGCGCCTCGCAGCGCGCCGGTCTGAACGACGTTCCCGTGATCATCCGCGACGTCGACGACAAGGAAGCGCTCGAGCTCGCGATCATCGAGAACGTCCAGCGCGTCGACCTCAATCCGCTCGAAGAAGCAATGGGATACGGCCAGCTCATCGAGCAGTTCGATTATACCCAGAACGACTTGGCGCAGGTGATCGGCAAGTCCCGCTCGCACGTCGCCAACACGCTGCGGCTGCTGAAGCTTCCCGATGATGTGCGCGGCATGCTGGCCAGCGGCGAGCTGACAGCCGGCCATGCTCGCACGCTGATCACGGCGGACGATCCGGTAGCGCTGGCGAAGCGCATCGTCGGGGGCGGGCTCTCGGTGCGCGAAGCCGAGGTGCTGACGCAGCGCGAGATCAACGCGCCGAAGAAGAAGCTGGCGTCCCCCGAGCAGAAGGATGCCGATACGGCAGCGCTGGAGAAGCGGCTGTCGGATGTGCTGGGGCTGCACGTGGCGATCGACCACAAGGACCAGGGCGGTCGGCTCGAAATCCGCTACCGCACGCTGGAGCAGCTCGACGGGATCTGCATGAAGCTGACCGGGTACGGGGTGTAGGCACCGGCGGGTGTTTCACGTGGAGCGTGGGACACTCCCCAACTCGGTGCGAAGAGGGCGCGTTTGGCGCCCTTTTTGTTGGTCGGAACGCTAGCAGTTGAGCGCTTGGTGCCCCTCACCCCGACCCTCTCCCCAAAGGGGCGATGGGGCGTTGTGGCACTGCCGGCGCAAAGTACGTCCCCTCGCCCCTTTGGGGAGAGGGCTAGGGTGAGGGGCGCCAAGTGCTCTGAGGTCACACGTGAAACGGCGTCCTGAGATTGGGAGCGCGCACTACCATCGTTGCCATTCGAGCATAGCTCTCATGGCCTCCTCACCTGAAATCGCTCCACTGGAGCGATTTCGCCGCTTGCGCGGCCGGATCGGAGTGTTTCACGTGGAACGTAGGGGCTAACGTTCTGCCGCCATTGCACAAATCGCCAGCAGGGCGCGGCGGCTGACTGTGTCGGCGAGGCCATAGCGCTTGCGACTGTCGGCCACGGCGAGCTGCAGGCGGTCGAGCGCGGCGCTGAGGGCGTCGTCAGTCCACAGCCGAAGCTGCCGCTCGATCGAGGAGCGGCGCGAGAAATGTGGTTTTGGGCGGGCATTGTCGAGCACGGCGCCAGGTGACTTGCCGCCATCGACCTCGACGCGCCAGCGGCGCAGGGTGGTGAAATGGCTCAGCGCACCGGCCAGGATCTGTTGCGCGTTGACGCTCTGGGCGATGGCGCGCTCCAGCGCTGTATCAAGGTTGGCGGCGTGGCCGGTGCCGGTGGCGTCGACGACCTCGTCGAGCACCAGCGCCGCGTTGTCGGCGCAGAGCGTCAGAATGTCCTCGCGCGTCAGCAGCTTGCTGTCGGCGGCAAACAGCACCAGCTTCTCGAGCTCGCGCCGGGTGATTTCGCGGTCGTTGCCAAGCGTATCGCGCAAAGCCGCAACGGTATCCTGGTCGGCGCGAATGCCGGCCTTCGAGAAGGTCTCGGAGATCAGCCGTCCGAGCGATTCGTCGTTGTCGGGGTAGCAGGGCAGGGCGCGGCCGAGCTTTGCCGCCTCGACCAGGGCGCGTAGCGGATCCTTGGGGGTGAGGTTGCCGGCTTCGAGGATGATGATGGCGCCCGGATCGTCGCGCAGCTCGGTCAGCGGCATCACCAGGGACTTGCCGGCACCGCGCACCCGGATGACCCGGCGATCGCCGAACAAGGAGGTGGTTTTGGCTTCCACGGCCAGCCGCGACGGATCGGCATCGAGTTCCGAGCCGTCGAGCACCACGAGGTTCATGCTGTCGGCATCGTTGCCGGCGTAGCGGCGCGCCAGGCGCTGCCCGGTCTCGCGGACGAGCCCCGTATCGGGGCCATAGGCGAGGATGATACCGGCTTCGAGGTCAGGGCGATCGACGAAGCGGGAAACCTCGTGCGCCTTCAGCGCCCCCATCAGCCGGCCGGCTGGGCGAGCGCGCCGAGCAGCGTCAGACGGACGGTTTCGGCCAACTCACGGGCAGCGCGCTCGGCGGCTTCACGTTCGGCCTCGGTGGCCGCCAACGCCTGGCTGTCAGTGGTGTAGAGTGCGGCCGCCGAGCGGGACGTCGACAGGATCACTGCGCCATCGGCGCCGATCAGCTCGATCTGCGCTGTCACCACCATCTCCCGCTGCTCGGACGGACGAACAACGTTGGAGCGGGTGAGCTTGCGACCATAGTTCGAGGTGGTGATGCGGACCGTCGGCGCGGAGCCATCGGTGGCCTTGCCGAAGCGCAGTGCCAGTTCCTGATAGATGATCTGTTCGAGGCGACTGTTGGGCTTTGCATAGTTCAGCGGATGCCGTTCGGTGCCGATGCCGCGCTCGCCATAGACCGGGGTCAGCCCGGTGCAGCCGGCGAGCGCCGTTGCGCCGAGCAAGCTCAGCGCAACAAAGGCGTTTCTAAACAATGGTTTAGACAACCACATTGACGATCCTGTCGGGGACGATCACCAGCTTCTTGGGCGGCTTGCCTTCCAGCATGCGGGCAACCGCCTCGAGTGACAAGACCTCTTTCTCGACCAGCTCCTTGGCAGCGCCGACCGGCACGGTGATCTCGCCACGCCGCTTGCCGTTGACCTGAACGGGCAGAACCACGGTGCTGTCGACCAAGAGGGACTGGTCGGCGACCGGCCATGGCGCATCGACCACCAGGCCGGTCTTGCCGAGGGCCGCCCAGCAGGTTTCGGCGAGATGCGGCATCATCGGAGCAACGAGCTGTACCAGGCGCTCCACCGCTTCGCGGAACGCCTCGCGCTGGGCCGGCGAGATGCTGCCGGCAACCGACTGCGAGAACTTGGCGATGGCGTTGGAAAGCTCGTAGATCTGGGCAACGGCGCGGTTGAAGCGCAGGCCCTCGATCTCGCCGCCGACATTGTCGACCGCACGGTGCACGACCTTGCGCAATTCGAGGACGCCGGCGTCACCGCTGCCCGTGAGGCGGGCGGTGATGTCGTCCTCAAGGTCGAGGAAGTCGCCGACCAGCTTCCAGACGCGCTGCAGGAAGCGGCTGGCGCCTTCGATGCCGGCTTCGGTCCACTGTACGTCGCGCTCCGGCGGAGAATCCGACAGCATGAACCAGCGGGCGGTATCGGCGCCGTAGGTCGAGACGATCTCGTCGGGGTCGACGACGTTCTTCTTGGATTTGCTCATCTTTTCGATGGAGCCGATGGTAACCGCCTCCCCGGTCTGCCGCATGCTGGCGCGGCGCTCGCCGTCGACCTGATCGATCCGGATATCCGCCGGCGATACCCATTCGCCGTTCTGGCCGGAGCCGAGCTGATAGGTCTCGTGCACCACCATGCCCTGGGTGAACAGGCCCTTGAACGGTTCCTCGATGTTGAGGTGACCAGTCTGCTTCATGGCGCGGGTGAAGAAGCGCGAGTAGAGCAGGTGCAGGATCGCATGCTCGACGCCGCCGATATACTGGTCGACCGGCAGCCAGGTGTTGGCGATGCCCGGGACGGTCGGCGTGGCGGCGTGCGGATCGGTGAAGCGCGCAAAATACCAGGAACTGTCGACGAAGGTGTCCATGGTGTCGGTTTCGCGGGTCGCGGGGCCGGCACATTTGGGGCAGGACACGTGCTTCCAGGTCGGATGGTGGTCGAGCGGATTGCCCGGCCGATCGAAGCTCACATCCTCGGGCAGCACCACCGGCAGATCCTTGTCGGGCACCGGGACGGCGCCGCAGTTCTCGCAGTGGATCACCGGGATCGGGCAGCCCCAGTAGCGCTGGCGCGATACGCCCCAGTCGCGCAGGCGATAGTTCACCTCGACCTTGCCCTGGGGCAGGTTGTCGACGGTGCGTTCAGCGAAATGCGCCGCGATGGCTTTCTTGGCGGCGTCGATCTCGAGGCCGTCGAGGAACTCGGAATGATAGATCCGGCCCGGACCGTTGTAAGCCTCTGAATCGACTTCGAAAGTTGCGGGGTCGGCGCCTTCGGGCAGCACCACCGGGATTACCGGCAGGTCGTAACGGCGGGCGAAATCGAGGTCGCGCTGGTCATGCGCCGGGCAGCCGAAGATGGCGCCGGTGCCGTAATCCATCAGCACGAAATTGGCGATGTAGACTGGCAGCGTAGCGCCGGGCTTCACCGGGTGTTTCACGTGCAACCCGGTGAAGATGCCGAGCTTTTCCGCCTTGTCGATGGTCTCGGTGGCGGTGCCGTGCCGCCGGGTCTCGGCGATGAAAGCCGCAATCTCCGGGTTGTCCGCCAGGCTCTGGGCCAGCGGATGATCGGCTGAGATGGCAATGAACGAGGCACCGAAGATGGTGTCAGGCCGGGTCGTGAACACCTCGATCGAGCTAAACTTCTGCCACTGTTCGCTGAGCTCGAACAATAACCGCAGCCCTTCCGATTTGCCGATCCAGTTGCGCTGCATGATGCGCACCTTCTCGGGCCAGTGGTCGAGGGTGTCGAGCGCCTCGAGCAGGTCCTCGGCGAAATCGGAGACCTTGAAAGCCCACTGGTTCAGTTCGCGCTGCTCGACCACGGCACCGGAGCGCCAGCCGCGACCATCCACCACCTGCTCGTTGGCGAGCACGGTCATGTCCACCGGGTCCCAGTTGACCTTGGATTTCTTGCGGGTGACGAGGCCTTCGCGCAGGAAATCGAGGAACAGCTTCTGCTGCTTGGAATAGTACTCGACGTCGCAGGTGGCGAACTCGCGGCTCCAGTCGATGCCCAGACCGATGGATTTCAGTTGTTTCCGCATCGCGGCGATGTTGGCGTAGGTCCAGCTCTTGGGGTGGACCTTGTTCTGCATGGCGGCGTTTTCGGCCGGCAGGCCGAAGGCGTCCCAGCCCATCGGGTGCAGGACATTGCGGCCCATTGCACGCATATAGCGCGCCAGCACGTCGCCCATGGTATAGTTGCGCACGTGGCCCATGTGGATGCGCCCCGAGGGGTAGGGGAACATCTCGAGCACGTAGTAGGGCTTGCGGCTGTCGTCGTGCTTGACCTCGAAGGACTTGCCGTCCTCCCAGGCCTTCTGCCAGCGTGGCTCTTCGACACGCGGATTGTAGCGCTCGGTCGTTCTACCAGTCACTTCGGGAAGTCCTTAAAGCCGCAGATTACGTTGCGTTCACTAGGGTTTTTGGCTACCGGACCTTCATCAGAATTCCGTTAACCGGTCAACAGAGAGGGCCATGCAGAACGCCCCGGAAAGTCTCGAAATCATCCGCGCCCGGATCGAGCAGGCGCATCGGCGCTTCGGCCCACCGCCGGATCGGGTGGAGTTGGTTGCCGTCTCCAAGACCTTCGATGCCGCAGCAATCCGGCCGTTTCTTGACGCCGGACAACGGGTATTCGCGGAGAACCGGGTGCAGGAGGCCAAGGAAAAATGGCCCGCACTCAGGGCTTCCTATGACGGCATAGAATTGCACCTGATCGGTCCGCTGCAGACCAACAAGGCGCGCGAGGCGGTTTCCCTGTTCGATGTGATCCAGACCGTTGATCGTGACAAGCTGGCGGGAATCCTCGCTCAGGAGATGAAGCTGGCGGGCAAGCGCCTGCCGGTGTTCGTTCAGGTCAATATCGGGCTCGAGGAGCAGAAGGCCGGGATTGCGCCGTCGGATGCAGCGGCGTTCGTCGGCCGCTGCAAGGACCTGCACGGGCTCGACGTGGTCGGGCTGATGTGCATCCCGCCCGAGGGCGATCCGGCCGGACCATATTTCGCGCACCTCGCCTCGCTGGCACGCGATGCGGGGGTGGAGAAGCTCTCGATGGGGATGAGCAGCGACTTCGAGACGGCGATCGCCATGGGCGCTACCCATGTGCGGGTCGGCAGCGCGCTGTTCGGGCATCGGGGATGAAAGCCGGCCGCCTCAGCCTTGCCGAGGCGGAGCAACTGGTCATCGACAGGCTGGGTGCGACGCCACGCGCCGCTCATTCGCGCTTCGTCGGCCTGCTGATGGAGCAGCTGGCCCTGCCGCTGGGTGCCGATCCCGGGCTGTGGCGGATCGTCGGGCTGGTTCACGACCTCGATTACTTCGCCGTAGCGGATGACTGGAGCCGCCACGGCGTGCTGGCGGCCGAATGGCTGGGCGATCGGCTGCCCGGCGAGGCACTGACCGCCATCGCGGCGCATGACCATCGGACCGGGGTAGCGAGCGCAACACCACTTGCCGGGTGTCTGCGGCTGGCGGACGGCCTGGCGGTGCTGGATGAAGCTGCCGGACGGGCGCCCACCCTTGTTGCGCTGGCCGGCGGTTCCATCGCCGGCATCGTCGGCAGTCGCGTGTTTCTGGTCGAGATCGTTGCCGGGAATGCAGAAAGGCATGGCGTGGACCTGGCATCGCTCGGAGGGATGCTGGCCAGGCTGCCCGAGCAGGCCTCGCCCGCTGCTATGACGCCATAGCATCGGCGCCATCGTCTGATCCGAAGCAATACTCCAGGCGAGGATTACTTCTCGCTGCTGCGCCGATAGTCAGATCATGAAGCTTACATGACATTGCTTCTCGCCCTCATCAGGTCGTGATAGCGTCCGCACCTCTACTGATACTTACAAATTCACACGTCTTTGTCCGAGGTGGTGGCCCGCCATGGTGGCAGGGAATCGCCTGTGCTTTGGGAGCAGCGGAATGGCCGGGGAGTTTCAGGTCACGGGGAAGAACGCAGCGGCGCTGTTTACGCTGAAGGTGCATCGCGGCGACGGCATGGCCCTGCTGGCCATGAACTGGCGCAACGGCCAGCCGCCGCAGGACTTTGTCGGCTTCGCCATCGAATATCGGGTGCCTGGCGGCACGCGCTTCCTTGCGGTCCACAATCGCATTGCCTTTCCTGGGCCAGGCGGCGCGGTAAACCCCAACACGCTGTCGTCGCGGCTGTCGCCGATCCAGAAGTTCCGCTGGGTGCATTTCCCGTTCAATGCCGAGATCCCCGGCGAGTACACCTACATGGTGACGCCGGTGTTCATGGCTGATGATGGGCAGCTCAGCTATGGCGAGCCGCAAACCGCCGATATCGAGCTCAGGCGCGAAACCTATCGGGGGGCGATCAACATCGCCTACACCCGCGGCTTCGTCTCCTCGCAGGCGTTTGTCGATCGCTACGAAAAACACGGACCGATCTCGACGCTGCTGCCCGAAAATGCCGATGACGGGCTGACCTTCACCCCGACCCATCCGAAAACCGCGGATGCGCTCGCCTGGATGGGGTTCGAGGGACGCCACGCGATCTGCGAGACCCTTGATGAGGCGATCGCCGACCCCAGCGCCAGGGTGTTCGTCGTCGCCTATGACCTCAGCGAGAAGGGCTTTGTCGACAAACTGCGGCAGCTGGGGCCGCGGCTGAGGATCATCATCGACGACGACGGCGACCACGGGGACGCACATTCGGGCGAGACCCAGTCGGCGGCGATTCTCATCGCCTCGGCGGGGGCGGCCAATGTGAAGCGCCAGAACATGGGAAAGCTGCAGCACAACAAGATGATCGTGGTGGATGGCGCTCTGGTGCAGAAAGCCATCGGCGGCTCCACCAATTTCAGCTGGCGCGGCTTCTACGTGCAGTCGAACAACGCCATGATCTTCACCGGCGCGGCGCCGGTACAGGTGTTCCGCGAGGCATTCGAGGACTTCTGGGCCGAGGTCGGTTTTGCCACCAGCCGGTCGGCGGAGTGGCGCGACCTGGGGATCGCCGGGGTCGACGTCAAGGCGACGTTCTCGCCGCACGCACCGGCCAACGCGCAGCTCAAGAAGATTGCGGCCGATATCGACAGCGCCAAGTCGAGCCTGCTGTTCTCGCTCGCCTTCCTGTGGCAGACGCCGGGGGTGATCCGGGACGCCGTGGGACGGGTGCGCGACAACAATCAGCGCTTTGTCTACGGTATTTCCGACAAGAAGGTCGGCGGGCTCGATGTGCAGAAGCCGGACGGCAATCCGCCCTCGGTGTTTCCCACCGCGCTGCTGAAGGGCAAGACCCCGGCGCCGTTCAAGGCCGAGCCGGTGGGCGGTGGTGGTAACCGCATGCACCACAAATTCGTGGTCATCGATTTCGACAAGCCGACGGCACGGGTCTATCTCGGCTCCTACAATTTCTCCAAAGCCGCCGACGAGACCAATGGCGAGAACCTGATCCTGGCGCGCGATCGGCGCATCGCCGTGTCCTACATGGTCGAGGCGCTCAGGATGTTCGACCACTATCATTTCCGCATCGCCCAGCAGGAGGCCAAGGCCGCCGGCACGAAGCTGCAGCTGAAGCTGCCACCTGCGCCGGGGCAGGATCCGTGGTGGCTGCGCGACTACACGGACGCGCGTCGGATCAAGGACCGAAAGATGTTCTCCTAGGCCCGAGATCGGGGTGCTATGGCGCCATAGCACCTTGGCGCGATCGGGGCACATAGCCAACGGTCCCTGTCCGGCGGCGTTGAGCGCCGATCCGCCAGCGTCGCTGGAGTGATCCGCGCAATTTCATCGAAGGAGGGGCAAAAGCGACCGTCGGCGGCAACTGAACGGCAAGCCGCCGCCCGGCAAGCTACAACGCCGCCCTCACCGGCCAGCCGCATCCGTGCGGTCATTGGGCCGGCACCTCCGGTCCACCGGAGCGTGCGATCCCCGCGCCTCCGCACCTGACAGAGGAGGCCCTTGTGGCGATACCCTTCAAAGGAACCATCAAGCTCGACGTGCGCGACTCGAAGTCGGATTGGCGGCCCTATGAGCTGCCCAAAGCGCCCAAGGGCGCGCCAAACGTGCTGATCGTGCTCTACGACGACACCGGGCTAGCGGCCTGGTCGCCGTTCGGTGGACGCATCAACATGCCGACCCTGCAAAAGCTCAGCGACAATGGGCTGCGCTATTCGCAATGGCACACCACGGCGCTCTGTTCGCCGACGCGCTCGACCTTTCTCACCGGGCGGAACCACCACATGAACCGCATGGCCTCGATCACCGAGGCATCGGATGGCTTCCCGGGCGCCGCGGGACGCCTGCCGGCCGAGTGCATGACCATCGGCCAGGTGCTGCAGGACAACGGCTTTTCGACCTTCTGGCTGGGCAAAGACCACAACGTCCCCGAGGAGGATATTTCGGGTGGCGGCAGCCGCTCGGAATGGCCGCTGAACAAGGGCTTTGACCGCTACTACGGCTTCCTCGGCGGCGAGACCAATAACTGGTACCCCGACCTCGTCGAAGACAACCACTTCATCGAGCAGCCCTACAGCCCCGAAGAGGGCTATCACCTCAGCAAAGATCTGGCTGACCAGGCGCTGAAGATGCTGGGCGACCAGCACGCCAGCAACCCGTCAAAGCCGTGGTTCATGTGGTTCTGCCCGGGCGCCAACCATGCGCCGCACCACACGCCCAAGGAGTACGCCGACAAGTACAAGGGCAAGTTCGACGATGGCTACGAGGCCTATCGCGAATGGGTGCTGAAGGAGATGATCAAAAAGGGCGTGCTGCCGGCCGATACCAAGCTCACGCCAATCAACCCCTTGCCCGAGGATGTGGCCAAGACCGCACCGGGCGACATGGTGCGGCCCTGGGATACGCTAAGCGCCGACGAAAAGAAGCTCTTCTCGCGCATGGCCGAGGTCTATGCCGGCATGTCGGAATACGCCGATGCGCAGATCGGGCGGATCATCGAGTATCTGGAGCGCACGCACCAGCTCGACAACACGCTGATCTTTTACTGCTCGGACAATGGCGCATCGGGTGAAGGCAGCCCGAACGGCTCGGTGAACGAGAACAAGTTCTTCAACTCCTATCCCGACGAACTCAGCGAGAACCTGCGCTTCCTCGGCACGCTCGGCGGGCCTGACACCTACAACCACTACCCGACCGGCTGGGCTACGGCGTTCTCGACGCCGTTCCAGATGTTCAAGCGTTACTCGAACTATGCCGGCGGCACCTGCTGCCCGATGGTGGTGCACTGGCCCAAGGGCATCAAAGCCAAGGGCGAGGTGCGGCACCAGTACTGCCACTCGACCGACATCGTGCCGACCATCCTCGAGGCGACCGGCCTCAAGATGCCGAGCGTCTATCGCGGCGTGGAGCAGTATCCGCTCGCCGGCACCTCGATGGTCTACAGCTTCAACAAGGCGGAGGCGAAGACCGAGAAGCCGCGGCAGTACTACTGCATGCTGGGCACCCGCGGCATGTGGCAGGACGGCTGGAAGGCGGTGTCGCTGCATGCGCCATTGTCGGGCGTCGGGCATTTCGACAAGGACGAGTGGCAGCTCTACCACGTCGATGCCGATCGCTCCGAGTCGACCGATCTGGCGAAGAAGCACCCCGATAAGCTCAAGCAGCTGATCAAGGTGTGGTTTGACGAGGCCGACAAGAACCACGTGCTGCCGCTCGACGACCGCAACGCCACGGAACTGTTTGCCATCGAGCGTCCGCAGGCAGAGCCGAAGCGCAACCGCTACATCTACTTCCCCGGCACCTCGCCGATCCCCGAGGGCGTGGCGGTCAATATCCGCGGCCGCTCCTACAAGATCGTCGCCGACGTCGACATCACCGACAAGGCGGAAGGCGTGATCTTCGCGCACGGCTCACGCTTTGGCGGGCACGCGCTGTTCGTCAAGGATCACAAGCTCTGGTACGTCTACAACTTCCTCGGCATCGGCGACGAACAGCAGTTCGTTTCAAAGGCGACGCTGAAGCCCGGCAAGCAGACGCTCGGCATCGAGTTCATCCGCGAGAAGGCCGGCAAGTACAACGAGTCCTTCGGCAAGGCGACGCTCTACGTCAACGAGCACGTCGAAGCCTCGGGGCCGATGCGCTCGCAGGCCGGCAAGTTCACCTTGGCGGGCGATGGGCTCTGTGTCGGCTATGACAGCGGCGACAATGTCTCGAAGGAATACTCGAACCCCGGCACCTTCACCGGCGGCACGATCCTCGCGGTCGGTATCGACGTCAGCGAAGAGGTCTATCTCGACCTCGAGAAGGAAGCCGCCATGGCGATGGCGCGAGACTGAGGTCCTAGCCTGAAGCTCGTGGGCGGCGTCCGCGCCGCCCACCCCCTGGACATCGTATGGCACCATACTACCGGGGCTGTTCAAGGAGCCTGCAGGTCGAACGCCGTCAGCTCGGCACCAGACAGATCGAGCGTGCCGGCCCGCTGGATGACACCATTCAGCTCGAGGCGGGCTGGCGGGTCGGTGAAGATCAGCTTGATCGGGCGGGTGAGTTGCGAGCTTACGCGAACGACGTCGCCGGATAGCTCGAGCTCCAGGTCGTCGTGGAGCAAGGTTCCGTGCTCGAGGCCGGCAATCAGCAGCACCGAGACTTCTGCAGCAGCGATGTCGGAGGGCATGGAGGCGCCGAGGCGGGTTTCGTGGTGGAAGGCGAGCGGCAGGGCGGCGCCGCCGCGCAGGAAGACCGGAATCTCCTCGAAACTGGCAGAGACGTCGTGGCTCTGGTTGCCGTCGTACCAGCGGTTCTCGAACAGGTGCCACCAGCGGCCTTCGGGGAGGTAAACCTCGCGGGCGGTCTCACCTTCGTGGATGATCGGGGCGACCAGCAGGTCGCGGCCGAACAGGTACTGGTTCCATAGCGGCACCGCTCGGCTGTCGCCTTGAAAGTCCAGCAGCATGGGGCGCATCAACGGTTGCTTTTCCGCGACGCACCAGGTGGCCTCGCGCCGGATGTAGGGCAGCAGCGACATGCGCAAGTTGGCGTAGAAGCGGTAGCCGCTCAGCGCCCGCTCGTCGCCGGAGCGTTCGGCGATGTTCCACGGGGTGCGGTCCTGGTTGAACTCGGCCTTGCTCTCGGCGTGGTACTGCATGATCGGGCAGAAGCACGCCATGGCGGCCGAGCGCACGTAGAGTTCGGCGCTCGGCACTTCGCCGGAGAAACCGCCGAGATCCCAGCCCCAGAAGATCACCCCTGACATACCGGCCGAGAGCCCGGCGAGGATCGAACGCTTGAACGCGTCCCAGGTGGAGCGCTCGTCGCCGGCCCAATGCGCGGGAAACGTCTGCGCCCCGGTGTAGCCGGCGCGGGAGAAGCAGATGCCGCCATTCTGCTGGGTGAATCGGTAGTAGGCCGAGATGTAGTCGCGCGGATAGGCGTTGCGGTTCTCGAGGCCGGTGCGGCCGTCGGCAAACTGCAGGTCCTTGCCCCAGACCATCTCGCCGCCATCGGTTTTGAAGCCGTCAACGCCGAGCTCGTCGATCAGATACTGGCGCTTCGAAAACCACCAGTCGGCGCCGGCGGGGTTGGTGAAGTCCATCAGCAGGCTGTCCTTGAACCAGCCCTCGGGCAGCCGTAGCGGTGTGCCGTCGGGATGTTTCACGCCAAACCCCTCGGCGAAGAAATGGCGTTCGTCATTGCGCTTCTGGGCGTGCTTCAGTGCCGGCGACTGCTTGATGATCGGGATCTGCCACAGGATCAGCCGCAGATCATTGGCATGCAGGTGCTCGGCGAGGCCTTTTGGGTCGGGCCAGCGGCCCCATTCGGGAAAGCTGAAATCGCCGTAGACGAAGGCTTCGCCGCCGGGTTTCTCGGCGTATTGGGCATCGTTGAAGATGTAGAAGGTCGCTTCGTCCGACCAGGCCTCGATGACCAGCACGGTGGCGGGAATCTGGTGCTCGAGGGTGAGGGCGACCTGTTTGCGGACCTCGGCCTCACTGTCCCAGTTGTTCGAGGACATCCATGGACCGAGCGCCCAGGTGGGGACCGGCTCGGGCTCGCCGGTCGCCGCGATGAACTGGCTGATCTGTTCGGCAACAGTTCCGGACAGTAGGTCGATGGCGAGGCCCTCGGCCTCGACGCCGAAGCGGGTCTCGCCTGGGTTGCCCAAGTCGAACCAGGAGTAGGAATCGGTCGCGAGGTGCAGGCCAAAGCCGGCGTCGGTGTAGCCGACCGGCATCGGCATGTAGGTCCTCAGCCCCTGTTCCTTGTACTGGTTGTAGACGAACTGATCGACGCGGTTGCCCGCCTGGTTCAGCGCGTTGTAGCGCTCGCCAAAGCCGTACCAGCCGCATGGCGGGTGGGTGATGGTGGCGGAGATCTCTCGAATCGCGCCGTTGCGGTCCTCGAGCCAGGAGATGGCGGTGAGGCTGGCGACGCCGAGTTGCAGGGGGAGCTGCGTGTCCCCGGCGCCCGGGATGATTTCAATCCGGCCGTCCGCGACGGTGACGCTGACAGGGGCGCTGTCATGCCGCCGATGCCGGAACGTCTCGTAGACGAACGGTCCTTGCACGATCTCGGGGTGCGCAGTGAACCGGATGCGGTAGCTGATCAGCGAGCCAGCCGGAGTGCGGGGCAGGGTGAACTCCCAGCAGTCACCCTTGAAGCTGCCGGCAATGGTAGTGTCACCGACCATCAGCTCGAGCGGCTCGTCGGCCGAGAGCGGCGAGGCCTGGGCCCGGACGATGACCTCGTCGCTATCGGTGATGAGCTTGGGGAAGCGCTCCTCGAGCAGCGGCTCGTAGCGGTTGCCGTTGCCGTCGGGAGCGTGGCGGATGAAGCGCGCTTCGAGCTGGCCCAACGTCTTCAGGCGCTCTGCGACGATCGGCGCTGGGGTGTCGGCGAGGAGTTTGCGGCTTTTGGCGTAGCTGCCCTGCTCGGCATAGTACCAGGCGAGCAACTGGCGATCGCTTGCCGTGGCCTGCGTCAGGCGGTCGGCGATGGTGAGGCTGCGGACGGCATCGACCAGCACCAGATCCTCGCAGTCGAACAGCCCGAAGGGCACCGCGGCGAGCAACACGTCGAATTCCAGCGTCGCCTTGTCGGAGGACGACATCAGGGCGCCCATCCGGACGTGGTTGGCATAGACATGGTTTTTCACCCGGCCGACCAGGCGCGTGGTCGCTTCGTCGCGCTGGAGGTGATTGGCCTCGCGCAGCGCCGCAGCCCACAGAGCCACCACCCAGGTATCGGTGAAGTGGTTCTGGTTGGGGGTGAGTTCGCGCTCGAGGCGGGTGGCGATGGCGGTGCGGAGGGCGGTGGCGTGGGGGGTGCGAAGCAATGCGACGTCGCCAGCGGATTGTGCGGCGAGGGCCGCGAGATAGAGGGCGAGCGCGGCTTCGACCGGGTCGGTAGGGTCGGCGGCGGCGAGGCGGGCGGAAATCTCAGGGTTGGCCGCCACGGGATCGCGCAGCAGCTTGGCGTAGAGGTCGAAGAACCAGGGATGGCGGGTGGCGAGCTGCAGTTCGCGGGTGTCGGTGGTCATCTGAGGTTCCGGTGGAAGTGGCCGAGAGCTTTTGAGGCTCCCGGCCTTGCCCTTTGGGAGGCAAACTGGTTGGAGGATGGGTGCCGACTGAGAGAGACGGCCCCCTCCCATCCTCCCCCATGAAGGGGGAGGTGCCCTGCCGGTGC
>JAESFN010000808.1_pt1 | contig 20781 bp, 24 predicted proteins | sample 9269411 | NCBI WGS metagenome assembly JAESFN01 (sample SAMN14505399, study PRJNA617100) | algae metagenome | isolation source: Iphinoe sp. HA4291-MV1 and co-occurring heterotrophs from trail next to... | place: USA: Maunawili Falls, Hawaii | collected 2009-07-25
GCTGTAGGTCTTGTCCCCGACGGTGATCGTGGTTCTGGACTTGAAGCTGTCGAGGGATTTCGAGGTCACGGGTGTCGCCTTCACGCGCTGGTGTTGCAAGGCGCCGCCCGGTCCTGACGCCGGACCGTAAAGGCCCGGGAGACCGGGGGCAGAGGTCGTCTGACTGGAAGCATTCCAATCTACGGCTGGCTTATAGAGAAACTACATGACGCTTGCCAGTGGTCACTTGGGTTCATTAGGCATGGCGGCCATGAACCAGCCGACGCCCGTTTCCGAGGCCTTTGACTCGCATCTGCGCGCCCGTGGCCTTACGGTGCGGCGCGGTGAGCGGCTGCTGTTCGCCGATCTGTCGTTCGAACTGAGGCCCGGCGGGGTGCTGCTGCTGCGCGGGCCGAACGGGGTAGGCAAATCGACGCTGCTGCTGACGCTCGCCGGAATCGTGCGGCCGGATGCAGGAACGATCGAGGGGGCGGAGCGGACCGGGCTGCATCTCCTCAACTACCAGAGCGGGCTGAAAGCGCGGCTGACGGTCAGCGAGAACCTGAAGTTCTGGCAGGCAATGAACGGGGCGAACGGGCTCTCGGCGGACACGGCGCTCGAGGCGGTGGGGATCGGCGGGCTTGGGGTGCTGGAAGCGGGGTACCTGTCGTCGGGGCAGCTGAGGCGGCTGGCGCTGGCGCGGCTGCTGGTCTCGCAACGGCCGATCTGGCTGCTGGACGAGCCGAGTGCGGCGCTCGATGCCGACGGCGAGGCGCTGCTGGGGCGGCTGATCGATGCGCATCGGGCGCGGGGCGGCGTGGCGGTGATCGCGACGCACCATGACCTGTCGCTGGCCGATATCAGCGGGGTCGAGACGCTGGTGCTGGGGGCGGGCGCATGAGCGCGTTCCTGGCCCTGATCGGGCGCGAGCTGAAGCTGGCGTTTCGCGCCGGCGGCGAGGCGCTGACGCTGGTGCTGTTCTTCGTGATGGTGGCGGTGATCGTGCCGTTTGCCATCGGGCCGGACCGGCCGCAGCTGATGCGGCTGGCGCCGGGGATCGTGTGGATCGCGGCGTTCCTGTCGATGCTCCTGGGGCTCGACCGGCTGTTCCGCAACGACGACGAGGACGGGTCCCTGACGCTGCTGCGGCATGCCGCCCTGCCGCTCGAGGCGGTGGTTGCCGCAAAAGTGATTGCGCATTGGCTGGTGACGGCGTTGCCGCTGCTGCTGGCGACGCCCGTGCTGGCGCTGCTGCTCTCGATGTCGTGGGGGCAGTGGGGGCAGACGGTGCTGGCGCTGCTGATAGGCACGCCGGCGCTGGTGAGCTTCGGGGCGCTCGGCGCCGCGGTGACCGTAGGCTTGCGGCGCGGCGGGCTGATTGCGCCGGTGCTCATCCTGCCGCTGTCCATCCCGGTGATGATCTTCGGGGTGGGGATGATGGATCCGCTCGTGGGCGGTGGCGCGACATTGTTCCTCATTGCGCTCAGCCTCGTGGTGACGGCCTTCTCACCGTTCGCGGCTGCGCTTGCCTTGCGCGTGGCCGGGGAATAGAGCGAAGCCATGTCCGTCGATACCGTCAAACAACCCAACTGGTTCAGCCGCCTGGCGCATCCGGGGCAGTTCCTTGCCTGGTCGCGCTATCTGATCTGGCCGCTGGCCATCGCCACCGTGCTGAGCTTTGCCATCGGGCTGTGGTTCGCGTTCTTCAACTCGCCCGAGGACTACCAGATGGGCGACATGGTGCGCGTCATGTACGTGCACGTGCCCAACGCCTGGCTCAGCCAGCTGGTCTACGGGGTGATGGCGGTTTCGGCGCTGGGGACGCTGGTGTGGCGGCACCCGCTTGCCGACGTCGCCAACAAGGCGGCGGCGCCACTCGGTGCAGTGTTCACGGCGCTGGCGCTCTATACGGGCTCGCTGTGGGGCCGGCCGACCTGGGGCACGTTCTGGGAGTGGGACGGGCGGATGACCTCGACGCTCGTGCTGCTGCTGATCTACCTCGGCATCATCGCGTTGTGGCGGGCGTTCGACGACCAGCTGAAGGCGGGGCGGATCATCGCCATCGTGACGCTGGTGGGCGCGCTGAACATCCCGATCATCAAGTTCTCGGTCGACTGGTGGAACACCTTGCACCAGCCGGCGAGCGTCTTCACCGCCTCCGGGCCGAAGATGCCCGGATCGATCCTGACGCCGCTGCTGGTGATGATGCTGGCGTTCACGCTGCTGTTCGCGCTGCTGCAGGTGGTGCGGATGCGGACCGAGATTCTGCGCCGTCGCGCCGAGACGCTGAGCCGGCAGGCCGCATTGCAGGGAGGCGCCAAGTGATCGGCGAGGGCGCGCATATCGAATTCATCGCCTGGGCTTATGTGGGCGTGGCAGTGCTGACCGTGGCGCTGGTCGCCTACGTGGTCTGGGACTCGTTCCGGGTCGATGCGCGGCTCAAGGCGCTCGACAAGGCGGGCATCCGCCGCCGTTCGGACGAGAGCAAGCGTTGAAGCGGGTTCTCCTCGCGGTTCTGCCGCTGGTCTTGCTGGTGGGGTTGGTCGCCGTGTTCGCGCTGAACATGGATCGCGACCCGAGCCTCGTGCGCTCGGTGCTGATCAACAAGCCGGCGCCGGTCAGTGAACTGGCGGCGGTCGAGGGGCTCGACCGGCCGGGGATTACGCCGGAACTGCTGAAGGGCCAGGTGAGCGTGGTCAACGTGTTCGCCAGCTGGTGCGTGCCGTGTCGAGACGAGCATCCGGTGCTGCTGGAGCTGTTGAAGCGTACCGGGGTGCAGCTGATCGGCATCAACCAGAAGGATGCGCCGGAGAATGCCCGCGCGTTCCTAGCCGAACTCGGCAATCCCTATGCGGCGGTGGGGGCCGACAAGGACGGGCGGCTATCGATCGACTGGGGTGTCTATGGGGTGCCTGAGACGTTCGTGGTCAACGCCGCCGGGGTGATCACCTACAAGCATATCGGCCCGATGTCGCTGGAATCGCTGGAAAAGGAAGTCATTCCAGCGATCGAGAAGGCGCGAGCCGGCTGACTAGGGCAGCGGGTCCATCGGGGGGATGACCTCGATGGGCTCCTTCGGATCGGGCGCGTACTTGGTGAGCAACGGCAGCTGCAGCATCGAGAAGACGATCGTGATAGGCATCACGCCCCACACCTTGAACGCCACCCAGAAATCGGTGTCGAACAGGCGCCACACCACCTCGTTGGCGACGGCGAGGAACAGGAAGAACAGGCCCCAGTTGATGGTGAGCTTGCGCCAGCCTTCGGGCTTCAGCTTGTAGACGTCGCCGAACACGTATTTCAGCAGCGACTGGCCCCAGAGCAGGCCGCCGAGCAGCGTGACGCCGAACAGGGTGTCGACGATGGTCGGCTTCATCTTGATGAAGGTATCGTCCTTCAAGAGCAGGGTGAGCGTGCCGAAGATCAGCACCACGACGCCGGTGACCAGCGGCATGATGGCGATCTTCTTGAGGATCAGCCAGCTCAGCACCAGCGACAGCACCATGGCGCCCATGAACCAGGCGGTGGCGGTGAAGATGTCGTAGTTGGCATTGACGAAGAAGAAGACCAGCAGCGGCCCGAGCTCGAGCGCGATCTTTATGATCTGCGGCCGGAGCTCCGTCCAGTTGATCTCGGCTTCCTTGGTGTCTTCGGTCATTCTGCGGTCCTTGCGATCGCGGCGGCGAAGTCGCGGGCCGCGAACGCCTCTAGATTGTCGACGCCCTCGCCGACGCCGATGAAATGCACGGGCAGGGCAAACTTCTTGGCTATGGCGACGAGGATGCCGCCGCGCGCCGTGCCATCGAGCTTGGTCATCACCAGCCCGGTGACGCCGGCACGTTTGCCGAAGATCTCGACCTGATTGAGGGCGTTCTGGCCAGTAGTGGCATCGAGCGTCAGCAATGTGGCGTGCGGGGCGGACGGGTCGACCTTCTTGATGACGCGGATGATCTTTTCGAGCTCGCTCATCAGCTCGTCGCGGTTCTGCAGCCGGCCGGCGGTGTCGATCATCAGGACATCGACGCCCTCGGCCCTGGCGCGCTCGACCGCCTCGTAGGCGAGGCCGGAGGCGTCGGAACCGGCGGGCTTTTTCACCACCTCTGCGCCGGTGCGATCGCCCCAGACCTGCAGCTGTTCAATCGCTGCCGCGCGGAAAGTGTCGCCGGCGGCCAGCATCACCTTCTTGCCCTCGGCGCGGTAGAGGCTTGCGAGCTTGCCGATGGTGGTGGTCTTGCCGGTGCCGTTCACCCCAACCATCAGGATGACATAGGGTTTTTGCGCCGCGTCGATGACCAGCGGCTGGGCGACGGGGTCGAGGACCTTGACGATCTCGGTGGCGAGGACATCGCGGACTTCGTCGGAACTGATGTCGCGATCGAAGCGGTCGCGGCGCAGCGCCTCGGTGACGTCGGTCGCCATGTCGACGCCGAAATCGGACTGGATCAGGATGTCCTCGAGGTCATCGAGCATCGCCTGATCGAGCTTCTTCTTGGTGAAGACGGCGGCGATTGAACCGGTGAGCTGGTCGGACGAGCGCTTCAGCCCCGAGGCAAGGCGCTGCAGCCAGTTCTGCTTTTTCGGCGGTTCGGCTGGTGCGGTCGGGGGCGGCACGGGGAGGACCGGCGCGGGCTCAGGGGCCTGCTGCTCCTCAACCTCCTCGATATAGGCGGGGGTTGCTTCAGGCGGACCGGCAGGCGGCTCTGAGCCGGTGTCCGGAGGCCCTTCAATGGTCAGGCCTTCCTCGTGCAGCGCTTCCTCGAGCGCGATCTCCTGGTCCGGCGGCAGGACAAGCGGCGCGGCCTCGACGATGTCGTCGAGGATGATATCGGCAACGAGCTCGTCTTCTACGGACGGCTCGGGGTCGGCAGGCGCTTCCGGCTCTGCGACCGGCTCCGGCTCCTCAAATGACTGCTCGTCCGGCGGTGGCGGCGCATCGGGGGTGACGAGCTCGCCGGCTTCGTGCATGGCCTCTTCGAGGGCGATTTCCAGGTCGGGCGGCAGGACCAGGGGAGCGGCTTCGACGACCTCGTCGAGGACGATGTCGGCTTCGAGGTCCTCGGCCACCGTGTGCTCGGCCGGGGGCGCGGGCTTGTCACCGCCGCCGAACAGGCGCTGGAAGAAGCCTTTTTTCTTTTGCTCGGCCATCAGGCTGCGGACCTCAGTGCTTCGCCGACGAGGTTGCCGTCCGCAAAATGGGTAATACGAGCTGCCACGATTTCTCCCGGAAGGTGACCCGGCAATGAACAGGTCATGAACTGCTCATTGCGACCGATGCCGTCCTTTTCGATCAGCACGTTTTCGATCATGCCGATGCGGGACAATGCCAGCTTCTCGTACTGGGTTTCACCGACGGCGCGGAGGCGCGCGGCGCGCTCGCGGGCAACGCGGCCATCGACCTGCGGCATGCGCGCAGCAGGGGTGCCGGGACGAGGGCTGTAGGGGAAGACGTGGAGATAGGTCAGCTCGGCCTCGGTGACGAAGCTCAGCGAGTTCTCGAACATCTCGTCGGTCTCGGTGGGGAAGCCGGCAATGATGTCGGCGCCGAAGACGATGTCGGGACGGAGAGCGCGGAGCTTGGCCACCACCTCGAGCGCCTCGGCGCGCGAGTGCCGCCGCTTCATGCGCTTCAGGATCATGTCGTCGCCGGACTGCAGGCTGAGGTGCAGGTGCGGCATCAGGCGGCGATCCGACGCTATGGCGTCATAGAAGGCCGGATCGGCCTCGATCGAGTCGATCGAGGAGATGCGGAGCCGCGGCAGGTCGGGGACGTGGCGGAGCACCTGCTGGACCAGCTTGCCGAGCGTCGGGGAGCCGGGCAGGTCGGGGCCGTAGGAGGTGGTGTCGACGCCGGTGAGGACGATCTCGCGATAGCCGTTGCCGACCAGCTTCTTGATCTGCTCGACGACGAGGCCCATCGGCACCGAACGCGACGGCCCGCGGCCATAGGGGATGATGCAGAAGGTGCAGCGGTGATCGCAGCCGTTCTGCACCTGGACGAAGGCGCGGGCGCGGCCATCCATGCCCTCGATGAGGTGCGCGGCGGTCTCGCGCACGCTCATGATGTCGTTGACCTGCACCTTGTCGTTGAGCGGGATGCCGAATGCTATGGGGGCATAGCTTTCGGCCTTCAGCTTGTCGGCGTTGCCGATGACGAGGTCGACCTCGGCCATGTCGCCGAAGGAGCGCGCCTCGGTCTGCGCGGCGCAACCGGTGACGATGATGCGGCGCTCGGGGTTGTCGCGCTTGGCCTTGCGGATGGCTTGCTTGGCCTGCCGTACCGCTTCCGAGGTAACGGCGCAGGTATTGATGATGATGGTGTTTTCGAGCCCGGCCTTCTCGGCCTCGGCCTTCATCACTTCGCCTTCATAGGCGTTGAGGCGGCAGCCGAAGGTCAGCGTTTCGATCGACATCAGGCCGAGACCTTGGAGTCCTGGTCGCGCTGCCAGACGCCGGTGAAGGGCTCGAAGGTGCCGGAGAACTCGAACTCGGCCGGGCCGGTGAGCAGCACGTGATCGTCGGCGCGCCACTCGATGACGAGGTCGCCACCCGGAAGTGTCACTGTGGCCTTGCGGCCGGTGCGGTGGGTGCGGGCGCCGTTGACGAGGGCCGCGCAGGCGGCAGTGCCGCAGGCCCGGGTGAGACCGGCGCCGCGCTCCCAGGTGCGGAGGATGATGTGGTCGGGCGCCACGACCTGAGCGATCGAGATATTGGCGCGCTCGGGGAAGATCGGGTGGTTCTCGAGCAGCGGCCCGAAGCGATCGAGCGCATAGTTGCCGACGTCGTCCTCGACCCAGAAGGTGGCGTGCGGATTGCCCATCGAGGCGACCGACGGGGTATGGAGGATCGGCGCGTCGATCGGCCCGATCTGCAGCTCGATGCCTGTGGTGTCGTAGAACTCCTCGGCGAGCGGGATCTCTTCCCAGCCGAACCGGGGCTTGCCCATGTCGACGGTGATCGAGCCATCGGCGTGCTCGTCGCCGGTGAGGATACCGGCGAGGGTTTCGAAGACGAAATGCTTCTGCCCGGTCTCGCCGCTCAGCGCCTGGACGACGCAGCGCATGCCGTTGCCGCAGGCCTGGGCCAGTGAGCCATCGGAGTTGATGATCTCGATGTAATTGGCAGTGCCAGGAGTGCGCGGATCATGGATGGCCATGATCTGATCGTACTTGGTGGCCGGGTTGGCGTTGATGGCGACGGCCGCCGCCGGGGTGACGCGATCGGCACGACCGCGCATGTCGGCGACGATGATCTCGTTGCCGAGCCCGTTCATCTTGAGGAATGGGGCCGTGGACATGGGCGTGACCTGCTGGGTCTCAGTTGTGGGTGTATATGGCGGAACTAGCGCGAAATTGCCAGTGGCGGGGCGCAAGGCTGCGTCCCGCCACCGGGCGGGCTAGATCGCGGCTCGCGCCGCGAGATGCGCCAGCAGTGGTTTCAGCTCCGGGGGCGGGGCCCGCTCGATGCGACGATAGGCGCGGCCATCGATGGTGCGATCGACGAGTTTGGCTTCGAACATGGCGCGGCGCAGCAGGGCGTGGTCGCCGAACTCGTGCCAGTCACGCAACAAGTCGCTGATCTCACGCTCGGTATGGCTGGTCTCGGGCGGCAGGCGCGACCACAGTACCCAGAGGCAGAGCAACTGCAGATTGAAGCGGGCCGGCCAGCTCTGCAGGATGCCGCCATCATCGAAATAGCGCGCTGCCTTTTCGACCTGGCTGAGGTCGGCGAGCGGCGTGGGTTCGGCGGCCGCGGCGAGGCGGCCGGCGGTGCCGGCATCGGCGCGCAGGTGCTGGTAATTGGCAAAGCCGGCGGCCTTCGCCAGCAGGTTCAGCAGTTCGAGATGGCTCGGCACGCCTTCATGCTGAGTGAGGCTGTGGCGGAGCGTCTTGGCGAAGGGGGAGAGGTCATCCACCCGGAGGGGGACAGCGGTTCTGGTCATCAACTCATCCTCGTCGTGCCGATCTCCCGAGGGAGCGTCGTGGTCGCCGGCTTGCGAGGTGGCACGGGGATAAGTGCTGATCGCGAAGGTGAGGCAGGTTTAGCTCCCCGGATGGGGGCGGCGACGCCTGGGTGAACTGCAGACCCGGGCCAGATGTAGCGCCGCTGGGGAAAGCCGGCAACGGCCATGTTCAGGTCACGTTCGGCCGGGCTAGTTCTGGGCGTTGCGAGAGGGGGAGTCGCTTGGCGGAGATCGCGAGACGTCATAGCTGGGCGGTGGAACTGCTGGCGCCCAAGGCGGGTGAGGCGGTGCTGGAGATCGGCTGCGGACATGGAATCGCCACCGGACTGGTGCTGGCGGCCGGCGCTGACGTCGTGGCGGTGGACCGGTCGGGCAAGATGGTCACGGCGTGCATCAAGCGGAACGAAGGGGCCGGGCGGCTCACGGCGTTCGAAAGCGATTTCGAGACGCTCGACCTTGGCGCGCTGGACGCGGCCTTTGCCGTGAACGTCGATTTCCCGCGCCACGAGGACCGCGGCTGGGCCGCGAAGTTCCGCGATGTGATCAAGCCGGGCGGCCGGCTGGTGCTGGTACTCGAAGCGCCGGCGATCCGGACGGCGGATCGGTTTGCGATGGCTGCGGCTGCAGCGCTGGCGGGCGCGGGGTTCCGTGTCGATACCGAACTGGGCCAGGGCATGGTGGCGGTGCGCGGCGAGCGCATCGGCTGAGGATGGCCGGTACCCGGCAGCCTGCCAGCCACCGGGTACCGCGGTCCATCACTCGCCCGTTTGCGGGGCTATGGTGATCGCTGGATTGAAGTCGAAGAAGTTGTACGGAAAGATCGAGAACTCGCCCCAGTGGGTGGGCATCATCGGCCAATCCTCGGCGCGCGGCACGTGGTGGAAGCCCACCGTGTACCAGGCGACAATGTCGCTGTTGGCAATCGGCCGATCCTGCTTCACCCACTTGCCAAGCGTGTCGGTGCCGTCCGACTGCATGGCATACGTGCCGCCGGCGAACAGTTCCTTCGGATCGTAGGGCGTGATGAAGATCTGGTGGTTGATGTAGTCGTTGCGCTGCACCGGCGGATCAGCCGGATCGAGGAGGCTGTGGACATAGCTGTCCTTGGGCATCAGCAGGTAGCCGGTCGGGTTCTTGACGGCGTTCCTGCCGTTTTCGGAGAGGAAGCGGAACAGCGTCGGCTTGCTGCTGTCGACATCGCTGACGGCGGCGAGTTCGGTCTGCGGCGTATCGGTGGTCACGGTCCAGATCGAACGGCGGAGGCTGTCGGCGGGTAGAGTCTCGCCGGCGAGGACGTCGCGCACGAAGGTGTTGTTGGTCCCGTCGACATCGAAATCGAGCCGGAAGTTGAAGAAGTGGTCGTGGTTGGGCGCGACCAGCTGCGAGGTGAGGAGCGTGCCGTATTTGGTGTCCTCGACGGCGTGCTCATGTTCCATATCGGTGGCGCGGACGCCCTTGGTGGCGTCGGTGCCGGTGGCGCCGACGCGGATGCGCAGCTCGCCGGTGGGCATGAAGATGTAGTCGATCAGGTAGTCGTAATTGCCGACGGTGGAGGCCGAGCGCATGACGAACTCGGTGGCCGGGCGGCCGTCGGTGAAGGCGTAGTTGTACTTGCGCCATTCCGGATCGCCGACGCTGCGCTCGAAGAAGCAGACTGCGTGCGGCAACTCGAGCGGATCGCCATTGGCCTGAGCCACATAGGCGGACTGGAACACCGCGTTGGCTGGACAATCGACTCCCTTCAGCATCGGGCTGAGGCTGAGCCCGAAGCCGTACTCGCCCGAATCCATGTAGGTGCGCGAGAACCAGCCGGGGTGCGGGTCCATGTAGGGGACGAACACCTCGGAGAGGTTGGCCTGGTAAAGCACCGGGCGATCGGCCTTGCCGTCGTTAACGGTGATGTTGTCGAGGATGATGCCGGGACGGGCATCGACGCGCCAATGGAACTTCCAGATGTCCCAATTGACGCTGGCGCCATCGAGGGTGAAGCCGACGGCGCCTTCCTCCTTGGGCTCGACCGCCTTGAGGGCGCGGGCGCCAGGCAACGCGGCGAGCGAGGCCGCGTCGAGTTTCCACGGCTCGATCCGGGGCGGCACGTCGTCGATGTCGATCAGTTCGAACACCTTCTGGGTGTCGAGATCGTACATGGCGTAGAGGCCCTCGATCGGCATCGAATCCGAGTTCGCATCGACCTTGAGCGAGAACGACACCTTGAAGTAGCGGTGGCCCTGCTCGCCGGGGGTGAGGAAGTTGCCGGCGGTGAGCGGGCCGGTGCCGATCAGACCCATGTCGATCATCAGCTGGGTGACGCCGCGCTTTTCGAGCGCTGCCTTGACGCCGGGATCGGCGAGCACGGAGGTGGTGGAGTTCACCCAGTCCTCGGCGATGATCATCATCTGGCCGGAGGCCTTGGCGGCGGTTTCGACCTTGCCGGCGTCGAGGTCGACGATCAGCTCGCTGGGGCCGGCGTCGCCGCCGATGACGTTGACGAACGCCTTGCGGGGAAAGGCCTCGCCGGGCTTCCAGGCCTTGACCAGGGCCTTGTCCGGCGCTTCGAGCGTCACATAGGGGAACACCGGCGCCGCGCCGAAGCGGCCATCGGCTTTGACGATGTCACGGATAGCGACGATCTCGTTGGGGGTGAGCCCATCGAGCGGGTGGCTGGCATGGAGCCCGTCATGGGCGAAGGCGGGGCCGGCCGCGAGCTGGGCGGCGAGCGCCAATGCGGGCCGGATGGGCAGTCGGGTCATCTGTTGCGAACTCCGCAAAATGGGGGAGGTTCGCAAGCTAGCGGGCCGTCCGGCCCGGCTCTCGCTGCTGGCGGCCAGCAGGTATGCAGGCGCGGCCATTTACACGCGGCCGATCTGCCTAGAAAGTGCCCGATCGGAACTTGTCGGCTAAGAATTAGGCAGATGCAGCTTTTCGAGGTCTCGAGCCATACCGTGGCGCCGTCCGACCGCCTGGCTTTCTTCCAGGATCAGGCGGTGGGCCGGTACATGGACATGCAGGTCGAGCCGGTCGGCGATGCTGCGTTCTTCGGCTATTCGCGGGGGTTGCGGTTCGGTCCGGTGGGGATCGGGGTGGTCAGCGGCAGTCCGCTGGCGCTGATCCGCAATGCGCGGCAGGCGGCGCGGCAGCGACCCGAGGCAGTGTATTTCGACATGATGCTGCACGGCAACCTGACCGTCGAGCAGGAGGGGGTAAGCCGCACGGTGGCGCAGCAGAGCTGTGTCGTCAGCGATGCCAACCGCCCCTACGTCAACATCCTCGATGCTGCCGACGAGCGGCCGCACATGCTGACGCTCGGGGTGCCCGCGCATCTGCTGCCGCGCCGCTACGCGATGCCGGGCTGGGGACTCGAGACACATGACCTGACGATCGGGCCGGGCAAGGTGCTGGCCAACACCATCACCTCGGCGCTCAACGAGCTCGATTATCTCGGGCCGTCGGAGCGGATCTCGATCGGCAACCTGATTGTCGACCTCATCCGGGCGGCGACGGGCGCAGCGCCTGAGGCACCGGTGCGACACAGCGCGAAGTTCGCGCAGGTGCAGGCCTATGCGGGCGTGCATTTTGCCGACGAGACGCTGGCGGCGGACGGGCTGGCGCGGGCGGTGGGCTTGTCCGAGCGGTCGCTGCGGCGGTTGCTGGCGGCGCACGACACGACGCTGCGCGACCTGCTGCGGCAGGTGCGCACAGAGGAGGCGCGGCGGCGCCTGCTGTCGGCGGAGTATCGGGGGGTCACGGCGGCGGAAGTGCTGCTGGGCTGCGGCTTCGGCGACATCAACAGCGCCGGGCGCGCACTGAAGGCCGCCTTCGGCATGTCCGCCGGTGAGATCAGACGCATGGCGGACAAGCGGGCGCCGTAACGCTGCGGTGGATGGCCAGTCGTCGGTAGATGACAGCGTTGGCAGGGCTCTGCTAGCTCACGACGAGCAAAGCCCGGAGTACAGAGTATGACGACCGAACCGTCGCAGCCCAACCTGCTGGAGCTGACGCTGGAGGGGGCGCGGCAGGATCAGGAGACGGTCCGCAACGGCACGCCCATCGCCAAAATGCTCGATGGCATGATGTTCAGGGAATCGGTGACGCACCGGGATGATCGCGGCAGCGTGACGGAGATGTTCGATCCGCGTTGGAACTGGCACCCCGATCCGATCGTGTTCTCGTACATGTTCACTATCCGGCCCGGCGTGGTGAAGGGCTGGGGCCTGCACAAGCTGCACGAGGACCGCTATTTCGTGGTGAAGGGCGAGATGGAAGTGGTGCTCTACGACCCGCGCCCCGAATCCAGCACCTACGGCAAGGTGTGCCGGGTGGTGCTGTCGGCCGACCGGCCGCGGCTGATGAACGTGCCGAAATTCGTCTGGCACGCCGACCACAATATCGGCAGCGAGGAGGTGCTGGTGGTCAACTACCCGACCATCCAGTACGACCACACCAACCCCGACAAGTACCGGTTGCCGCTCGATACCGATCTGATCCCGTTCAGTTTTGAGGGAGCCAGGGGCTGGTGAGTGCACGGCGGACCACGAGGCGGAGTATCGAGTGAATGACGACTGACGCATCGCGGCAGCCGAGCCTGCTGGAGCTGACGCTGGAAACGGCCAGCAAGGACGTCGAGACGAGCCGGCAGGGCGGCGTGGTGCTCCCTCCGGCGCTGCCGGAGGGCATGTCCTTCAAGGCGACCCAGGCCATCCACGACGAGCGCGGCCACCTGACCGAGATGTTCGACGTTCGCTGGGACTGGAGTTCGGAGCCTTACGTGCAGGGCCATCTGACGACCCTGCGGCCGGGCGTGGTCAAGGGATGGGCGCTGCACAAGACGTTCGAGGACAGGTACTTCGTCGTTGCCGGCGAGATGATGGTGGTGACCTACGACCTGCGGCCGGAATCGAAGACGTACGGCTTGCTGTCGAAGCTCGTCCTCACGGGCGACCAGCCGCGGATCGTCAATATTCCGAAGTTCGTCTGGCACGCCGACTGGAACATCGGCACCAGCGACGTCCTCTTGATGAACTTCCCGACTGTTCCGTACGATCACGCCAACCCCGACAAGTACCGGTTGCCGCTCGATACCGATCTGATCCCGTTCAGTTTCGAGGGAGCCAAAGGCTGGTGACCGCTCCCCGTTTCACCGTCCTGATGCCGACCCACTACCGGCCGGACAGCATCGGCTTTGCCATCGAGGCGGTGCTGAACCAGACCGAGCAGCGTTTCGAGGTGCTGGTGGTCGGGGACGGGGCGGCGCCGGAGACGGCGGCAGTGGTGCAGCGCTACGACGATCCGCGCGTCCGCTGGTTCGACCTGCCCAAGGCGCCGGGCTACGGCTATGCCAACCGCAACATTGCGATGGCGGAGTCGTGCGGCGAACTGGTGGCGTTTGCGTCCGACGACGACCTGATGCTGCCCGATCACCTCGAACGGTTGGGCGCGCTGTTCGACGATCCGCAGGTGCAGTGGGCCTATTCGCAGGCGCTGTGGGTATCGACCGACGGGATTGCCGGCCCGGACCTCACCAATCTCTCGTTCGACGACGAGCGGCAGGTGTTCGAGCAACACAACACGATCTCGGGTGGAGCGCTGGTGTTTCGCGCCTCGGCGTTTCCGTCGCGACGATGCTGGCCGGAGGAGACACCCGTCTCGGGTGACTGGCAGCAGATGCGCTGGCTGCTGCGCCAGTATGGGCTTGCCGGCATGCGCCGGCTGGCGGAGCCGACGTTCCTGCACTTTGTTGCCGGGCAGAAGGGGACGCGCCACTCGAATTTCCCGCTGCTCGCGGCGTGGCTGAGTATCGCGGACAGTGCGGCATGGTGGCCGAAGGAGCTGAAGCCGAACCTGTCGGGCGAGCTGCCGCAGGCGCACTACTCCCGGTTGCTCGGGAGCGATCCGGCGCTGGTGCGGAAGCTTCGGAGTGCTGCGGCGGATCTCGCCAACCGGGTGGCGCTCGAAGCCATTGCGCCGCGCACCGTGGTCAATCCGGCTATTCGCGCGGGTGCGGGACTGGAAGCCGAGCTCGACGCCGCAAGGCGCGAGCGGGACGCGATGCAGCAGCAACGGGATGGCGCGCGGCAGGCGGTTGACGCCATGCACAGCAGCACGATCTGGCGGGCGGCGGCGCCGCTGCGAGCGGTGATGCATAAGCTGCGTGGACAGCGCGTTCCTTGACTCGGCCGCATTCGTCCTCTATCGAGCGCGGCAATTCATCAGGTTCGAACGCCTGACTGCCGACCGGGACCCGCAAAGGTATAAAGAGATCCCGGAGGCTAACACCCGACAGCGCGATGCGCCCTCGGGTGGGTTTGGCGTTTGCGCTGATGGACACCACATCCCGTTCGAATTGACGGGACAAGGAAGAAGCGATGTTCGAGAGCCTTAGCGACCGGCTTGGGAAAATCTTCGAAGGCCTCAGGGGCCGCGGCGCTCTCAACGAGAGCGACGTGGATGCGGCGCTGCGCGAAGTGCGCCGGGCGCTGCTCGAGGCCGACGTTTCCCTCGAAGTGGTGAAGGCCTTCGTCGAGCAGGTGCGCGAGCGCGCCGTCGGCGCCGAGGTTACCCGCTCGGTGACGCCGGGCCAGCAGGTGGTCAAGATCGTCCACGACGAGCTGGTCAAGGTGCTCGGCGAGACGCAGGTGCCGATCGACTTCTCGACCACGCCGCCGATGACCACGCTGATGGTCGGCCTGCAGGGCGCCGGCAAGACCACGCTCTCGGCCAAACTCGCGAAGCGGATGAAGGAGCGGCAGGGCAAGAAGGTCCTGATGGCTTCGCTCGACGACCGCCGGCCGGCGGCGAAAGAGCAGCTCCGCGTGCTCGGCGAGCAGATCGGCGTCGACACGCTGCCGATCCAGCTGAACGAGAAGCCGGTCGATATCGCCAAGCGCGCGCAGCGCGAGGGCAAGCTCGGCGGCTATGACGTGCTGATCCTCGATACGGCGGGTCGTACGCATATCGACGAAGAGTTGATGGAAGAGACGGCGGCGGTGAAGGCCGCTACCGATCCGCACGAGATCCTGCTGGTGGCGGACTCGCTGACCGGCCAGGACGCGGTGAACCTGGCGCGCTCGTTCGATGCGCGGGTGGATATCACCGGTATCGTGCTCACGCGTGTCGACGGCGATGGCCGTGGTGGCGCGGCGCTCTCCATGCGGGCGGCGACCGGCAAACCTATCAAGCTGATCGGTACCGGCGAAAAGATGGATGCGCTCGAGGATTTCCATCCCTCGCGCATCGCCGACCGTATCCTCGGCATGGGCGACATCGTCTCGCTCGTCGAGAAGGCGGCGCAGAATGTTACGGCCGAAGATGCGGCCAAGATGGCGAAGAAGCTCAAGAAGGGCGTCTTCGATCTCGAGGATTTGCGCGGCCAGCTGCTGCAGATGAAGAAGATGGGTGGCATGGGCTCGCTCATGAACATGATGCCCGGCATGAACCAGATGAAGAAGGCGATGGCGGGCGCCAACATCGACGAGAAGGTGTTCGACCGGCAGATCGCCGTCATCAACTCGATGACCAAGGCGGAGCGGGCGAACCCGGACCTGCTCAACGCCAAGCGCCGTATCCGCATCGCGGCGGGCTCGGGCACCAAGGTCGAAGACGTCAACAAGCTGATGAAGCAGCACCGCCAGATGGCGGACATGATGAAGAAGGTGTCGAAGGGCGGCATGGGCTCGCTCGCCGGCATGTTCGGCGGCAAGATGGGCGGGATGATGCCGGGGCTGGGCAACATGCCGGACCCGTCGACGATGGACCCCAAGCAGCTCGAGCAGCTGGCGCGGCAGATGGGTATCGACCCGGCGTCGATCCCGCAGCAGGCGGCTCCCCAGAAACAACTCACCGAAAACAAGCTGCCGACCGATGTCGGCCAGCTGCTGAAATCCGGCTCGGGACTTCCCGGGCTTGGCGGCGCGCCGCGCTTCCCTGGCCTTCCCGGCCTCGGCGGCGGCTTCGTGCCCAAGAAGAAGTAACCAGAATTTCCGCAAACGACTGATCATACGAAGGACTGAAGAATGTCGCTGAAACTCCGCCTTGCCCGCGCCGGCACCAAGAAGCGCCCCTACTACCACGTCGTCGTCGCCGACGCCCGTTCGCCGCGTGACGGCCGCTTCATCGAGAAGATCGGCAACTATGATCCCAAGCTCGCCGACAAGGACAAGCGCGTCACCCTCGTGACCGAGCGCGTGCAGCACTGGCTGAGCGTCGGCGCCCAGCCGACCGACCGCGTGGCGCGCTTCTTCGACGCCGCGGGCCTGTTGAAGCGCGAAGCGCGCAACAACCCCGAGAAGGCCGTGCCGGGCAAGAAGGCGACCGAGCGCGCCGAAGCCAAGGCCAAGGCGATTGCCGACAAGGCCGCTGCCGACGCTGCGCCGGCCGCCGAAGCAGCCGCGTCCGAGTAAGCCGTGGCGCAAGCGGGCGACAACAAGCTCCTCATGGGCCGCATCGGCGCGGCCCATGGGATCAAGGGCGAAGTGCGCATCCAGTCCTTCACCGAGGACCCGCTGGCGCTGGCTTCCTATGGCCCGCTCTCGACCAACAAGCCGGGCCTCACGATCAAGATCCTCGCGGCACGCACCACCACCAATGTATTGGTGGCGCGGCTCGAGGGGGTCAACGACCGCAACGCGGCGGAAAAGCTGAACGGGGTCGAACTCTATGTCGACCGCGCGCTGTTGCCCGACACCGATGATGACGACGATTTCTACCACGCCGACCTGATCGGGCTGAAAGCCCGGCTGGCCGATGGTTCGGAGATCGGCGAGGTGACGGCGGTGCCGAATTTCGGCGCCGGCGACCTGCTCGAAATCCGCGATCCGCGGTCGGGCGACACCTATCTCTATCCGTTCTCGAAGGCCGTGGTGCCGGAGGTGCGGGTCGCCGACGGGTACCTGTTGATCGATCCGCCGATCGAGGCGGAGCCGGGCGAAGAAGAACCCGATTGAGCTTCTCGGCTCACATCATCACGCTGTTTCCGGAACTGTTTCCCGGGCCGCTCGGCGCCTCGGTGATCGGTCGCGGCATGATGGATGGACTGTGGCGCCTCGAAACCACGCAGCTGCGCGACTTTGCCACCGACCGGCACCGGACGGTGGACGATACGCCATCGGGCGGCGGCGCCGGGATGGTGCTGAAGCCTGATATCCTCGCCAAAGCGATCGACTCAGTTTCGCCGGAAGGAGACCTCCGGCCGCGACTGCTGATGAGCCCACGCGGCAAGCCGCTGACGCAGGCGCGGGTGCATGAGCTCGCGGCGGGGCCGGGAGCGGTGATCGTCTGCGGGCGGTTCGAGGGGATCGACCAGCGGGTGATCGAGGCCAGGCAGCTCGAGGAAGTCTCGATCGGCGACTATGTGCTGGCCGGTGGCGAGGTGGCAGCGATGGTTCTGCTCGAGGCCGTGGTGCGGCTGATCCCAGGAGTGCTGGGGGCGGCGGAGAGCCATGCCGACGAGAGCTTTGAGAACGGGTTGCTGGAGTATCCGCAGTATACGCGGCCGCAGCAGTTCGAGGGGCGCGAGATCCCGGCGGTGCTGACCTCGGGCGACCACGGCAAGGTGGAAAAGTGGCGGCGCGCCGAGAGCGAGAAGCTCACCAGGGCGCGCCGGCCGGACTTGCTGGCCTAATCAGGCGGACTTGCCGAGCAGCTTCCTGATCTTCTGGACGGCGACCGCTGCGTCTTCCTGATAGGCGATGGTACCTTCGAAGCCGCCCTGGGCGTTGACGAGGAACACCGAGGCCGTGTGGTTCATGGTGTAGTCCGAACCCTCGCCCGGCACCTTTTCGCCCAACACCTTCCAGGCCTTGATCATCTTTGCGATCTCCTCGGGCTTGCCGGTGACGCCGGTGACGCGGTCGGAGACCCAGCTGACATAGGCATTGAGGATCTCGGGCGTATCGCGCTCGGGATCGACGGTGACGAAGAAGGCCTTGAGGTTCTTGGCCTCGTCTCCGAGCTCACCGAACCACGTCGCCATCTCGCCCATGGTGGTGGGGCAGACGTCGGGGCAGTGGGTGTAGCCGAAGAACAGCAGCGAAGGCTGGCCGACCAGCATGGACTGGTCGACCGGGTCGCCGCGCTGATCGACGAGGGCATAGCTGCCCCCGCCGATACCGCCGCTATTGTCAGGGCCGGGCCGCGTGGTGACGAACAGCAGCGTTGCTGCCACCGCCACCACTGCGACGAGGGCCCAGAGTGCGAGGCGCAGTCGCGATGTGAGGGCGCTCATCTCAGCCGCCGTGCATCGAGTGGTCTTCGGCCGCGCCCTTGGCGGCGGGGCTGCCGACGCTGAGCTCGACATCGACACTGCCGGCCTTCTCGAAGGTGAGGGTCACCGGGATGTTGGTGCCTTCGACCAGCGGCGCATTGAGCTTCATGAACATGATGTGGAGCCCACCGGGCTCCAGCACGACGGTGGCGCCGGCCGGGATTTCGACGCCATCGGGCAGCTCATTCATCTTCATCACGTCGCCTTCCATCTTCATCTGATGGATCTGGACGACGCCGGCGACCGGCGAAGCGGCGCTGACCAGGCGATCGGCCTCGGCGCCCTTGTTGGTGATGGTGATGTAGCCGCCGCCGACCGGGGCGTTGGGCAGGGTGGCGCGGGAGAAGCCGCCGCTGATCTCGAGATTGCCGAGGGTCACGGGTGCCGGGGCCATGCTCATAGCGCCGTGGTCGTGTTCGGCGGCTGCCGTGGCGATGGTGACGGCGAGGGTGGGAGCCGGGTGCTCGAGGGCGTGGGCGTTCTCGCCGGGGGCGGCGATCTGGTCCCACACCACCGAGGCGGTGCCGCATTTCTGCGTTACGGCGAAGGGCAGGCTGGTCTCGGCGTCGAAGCCCTGCAGCGAGCCCTGGATCACGAACTCGTCGAACTGGTCGTCGGGCACCGAGCCGCCGGCCCAGCTGACTTCGAGCGCGCCCGAGGTCACGGGCTTGCCGTGCACTTCGTAGCCCTTTTGATAGTCGCCCTTGCTGACCTCGATGGTCCAGCCGGCCTTCACCATGGGCTTGGCCGACACGAAGCCCTCGGGGAGCTTGACGATGACGGTGTCGGTAGGGGCGCCGTCGCAGCCGTGCGGGATGCTGATGGCGACCTTGACGGTCGAGCCATTGGCGGCCTCGGCCGGGGTGAGCGAGGCATGCGCGAAAGCGGGGCTCAGGAGCATGAGGCTCGAGGCCGCGAGTGCGGCAATACGGAATGTAGTGTGCATTGGACTCTCGTCTGTTGGCCGCCGCCACCTCGGGCGCGCGGCTAATCGATAATGGGGTTCGATCGATCAGACGGAGGCAGGCGGTCCGCGGGCGGTTGCGGTGCCGAGCGGCTCGGTCGGCAAATGCAGGATGGGCAGCGCGCCATAAGAGACGTCGGCGACGACAACGACCGGGACGGCAATGTCGCAGGGCGGCGGCAGGTCGGCGCCACCGCCGATGCGGCAGGCATGGCAGGGCGAGTGAGCCTTGGGATCGTCAGGGAGATCGCCGCAATAGCTCATGTCGAGCGCCGCGGTGAGGGTGTCCTGGCCGCCCGACGCAACGGTGACCGGGGCATGGGCGAAACTGAGGAAAACGAGGGCGAGCACGACAAGCGCGTGCAGCAGCTCTCTCCCCATGTTCCGCGCGTTGAGCACTGGCAACGACCCCGTTGGACAAAAACCCTTTAGCGCAGCAAGGGCTGGCGCGTCATGCGGCAAATGCGCGGGCGGGCGATTGATCTCAACCGGGAGACCTGACAGAGATAGGGCGACGGTGCGCGGCTGGAAGGCCGCGTGAAACGGGAAGCCGGTAGGCCACATGGCCGATGCCGGCGCCGCCCCCGCGACTGTAACGGGCCTAACTCTCACTCAGCGTGCCACTGGTTTGCGACTGGGAAGGCGGAGTGAGGGATGCCCGGAGCCAGGAGACCGGCCGTCCGGTGGTGACCCAAACCGGGACCATCGAACATGAAAACGCTACGGGACGGTGGGTCCCGAGATGGAGATACTTATGCGCGCCCTTCTGGCTCTTCTGCTTATCGCTGTTCCGACGGCGGCCTTTGCCCATACCGGGCATGGCGACACCTCGGGATTCCTGCATGGGTTCATGCATCCGGTCGGCGGGATCGACCACGTCCTCGCCATGGTGGCGGTGGGCGTGTTCGCCTACGTGCTGGGCGGCAAGGCGCTGTGGCTGGTGCCGCTGAGCTTCGTCGCGATGATGGCAGTGGGCTTCCTGCTCGGCGTCGGGCAGATCGACGTGCCGTTCGTTGAGCTGGGGATTGCGCTCTCGAGCGTGGTGATCGGCGGCGCCGCGGCGTTGGGCCGGCCGATGCCGGTGGTTGCGGCTTCGGCGCTGGTCGGGGTGTTCGCGATCTTCCACGGCCATGCGCATGGCGCCGAAATGCCGGTCGATGCCTCGGGCTTCGAGTACGCGGCGGGCTTCATCGTCGCGACGGCGCTGCTGCATCTGGCGGGTATCGCCGCGGCGATGGGTGTGGCCAAGCTCGTCGGCAAGTACGGCAAGACGGTTGCGCAGGTCGCTGGCGGCGTGTTCGCGCTGGGCGGCATCGGCGTCCTGGCCGGCTGGCTGTAAGGGCGGCGCTCGCCCCGGGCGAGCGACATCGAACTGACATCAAACGCCCGCGAGTGCTGGACTCGTGGGCGTTCTTCATTTATAGCCCCGCTCGCCTGAGCTTCGGCTCGGCCAATAATGCATAAAAATCCGTGCAACCAAGACCGGGCGGTCGGCGCAAGCCGGCGAAACGCTCCTTTGAAAAAGACGAACGGAACATCAGATGTCCAAGATCATCGAACAGCTCAATCAGGAGCAGCACGACAAGCTGCTCGCCAAGGGCGCCCATCCGGAATTTACCC
>JAESFN010000809.1_pt1 | contig 20778 bp, 31 predicted proteins | sample 9269411 | NCBI WGS metagenome assembly JAESFN01 (sample SAMN14505399, study PRJNA617100) | algae metagenome | isolation source: Iphinoe sp. HA4291-MV1 and co-occurring heterotrophs from trail next to... | place: USA: Maunawili Falls, Hawaii | collected 2009-07-25
AACGCTAGCTGTGCGGTGCGGCTGGGTGAGCTGTGCGGCGGCGGGAGTAGCGGCGACAACCTAGGCTCGACCACGTGCCTACCGCGCCGCTTCCGCACGCCCTGCACGATCACGACGCCTTCGCCGCCGCGCTCGGTGGCCGCCGCCCGGCGGTGTTCCTGGACTACGACGGGGTGCTCACCCCGATCGTCGACGTCCCGATGGAGGCGGTGATCTCCGACGGGATGCGGGAGATCGTCCGCGAGCTGGCCCGGCGCTGCCCGGTGTGTGTGGTCAGTGGCCGCGACCGCCCGGTGGTACAGCAGCTGATGGGCCTGGACGACCTGGTGGTCGCGGGCAGTCACGGCTTCGACATCTGGCACCCGGAGCGGGGCACCCTGGAACACGAGGCGGCGTCCGGGCACGACGACCTGGTCGCCGAGGTCAGCGGCCGCCTCGAGGACGGGGTCGGCGGGCTGGACGGGGTGGGGATCGAGCGCAAGCGGGCGTCGGTGGCCGTGCACTACCGCCGGGCCACCGCCGCCGACGAGGCCCGGGTGGGTGAGCTGGTCCGGACGCTGCTGGCCGAACGGCCCGACGACCTGAAGCTCACCCCGGGCAAGAAGGTCTTCGAGCTGCAGCCCCGGGTGGACTGGCACAAGGGCGCCGCCGTCCGCTATCTGCTCGACGTGCTGGGGTTGTCCGGACCGGAGGACGTGCCGCTCTACCTCGGCGACGACGTCACCGACGAGGACGCCTTCCGGGCCCTGGCCGGCATCGGGATCGGGATCTACGTCGGGGATCCGGGGGAGCTGGACCGGGACACCGCGGCCGACTTCACCGTGGACGACGTGGATCAGGTCGGGGAGCTGCTCGACCGGCTCGGCCGCTGAGGACGGTCGGGCCGCTGAGGACGGTCGGGCCGCTGAGCGCGGTCCTTCGAGCGCGTGGAGCCCGTACCTGGCACGCTGTGCGCCGTGAGCTTTCTGGGAGCGATCTTCGACGTCGACGGGGTGCTGGTCGACTCGCCGCACGAGCGGGCCTGGCGGGACGCGCTGCGCGAGCTGATGGAGGGGGATTGGGCGGACGTCACGGGGTCCACCAGCTGGACGCCCGACGCGTTCACCTCGCGGGTGTACCAGGAGCGGCTGTCCGGCAAGCCCCGGATGGACGGCGCCCGGGCCGCGCTGGAGTACTTCGGGGTGCCCGACGTCGAGCGACGGGCGGCGGAGTACGCCGACCGCAAGCAGGACATGGTGGTCCGGCTGATCGAGGCGGGGGAGTTCACCGCGTTCGACGACGCGCTGCGCTTCGTGCTGGCGGTGAAGGACGCCGGGATCGGCACGGCCGCGGCCAGCTCGTCGAAGAACGCCGGGCTGCTGCTGGGCAAGATCCGGCTCGACGAGTTCGCCCGCCGCGAGGGCCGGCCCGCCCTGCCGGACGGCTACACCCTGCGCGACGCCTTCGACGCCGACATCTCCGGGCGTGACTTCGCCCACGGCAAGCCGGCGCCGGACATCTTCCTGGCCGCCGCCGAGGAGCTGGGCGCCGAGCCGGGCCGCTGCTTCGTGGTCGAGGACGCCCCGAGCGGGGTGAAGGCGGCCAAGGCCGGCGGGATGGCCGGGCTCGGGGTGGCCCGGGCCGACGACGCGGCCCTGCTGGCCGCCGAGCACGCCGATCTGGTGGTGCCGTCGCTGGACCAGGTCGACCTGGACGCGCTCCGGCGGGGTGAGCTGGCCGCCGGGAGCGGCTGACCGGCGCCGATCCGGCGACCGACAGGCGCACCGGGCAGACCGATCACAGCATGGTCACGACCGGGCCCGACCCGGTGCGGGGCCCGGGAATACCGCTCGACCCCGAAATCGTTACGTCAGACGTCGGCGAATGCTTGCGGTGGGCCCGCGCTTCGGGCATCCTCGCCGGCACATCCACCGTTCGGACGAGTAGGCCCCCGTACGCGGGGTCCGGCGCTCTGACCGACCCGTTTTGACCCCTGGGAAACGGGCCGGGTATCCTTTGCCGTAGTGCCCGGCCATGTCGGGTCGCTCCGCGTGCTCGTAGCAGTGCCGCTCGCCACCGTGTGGGTGCATCAGTACGAAACTCGCGGGTCCCACCGGACGAGCTCTCCGCGCAAGCGGCAGAAGGCGCCGGTGGCGACACGCCCGACCTCGTGGGACGGACGTCCCCGGGGCGAGCCCCCAGCACGACAGGCACCACAGCACGAGCACGTTCAAACCACGCAGTACTGACGGGAAGAAGTAGCCGGTTCATGCCCACGATCCAGCAGCTGGTCCGCAAGGGCCGCGAGGACAAGGTCGCCAAGACCAAGACCGCCGCGCTCAAGGGAAGCCCCCAGCGCCGCGGCGTCTGCACGCGCGTCTACACGACCACGCCGAAGAAGCCGAACTCGGCGTTGCGCAAGGTCGCCCGTGTCCGGCTGAGCAGCCAGATCGAGGTCACCGCCTACATCCCCGGTGAGGGGCACAACCTGCAGGAGCACTCCATCGTGCTCGTGCGCGGCGGCCGGGTGAAGGACCTCCCGGGTGTCCGCTACAAGATCATTCGCGGCTCGCTGGACACCCAGGGTGTCCGCAACCGCAAGCAGGCCCGCAGCCGTTACGGCGCGAAGAAGGAGAAGAGCTGATGCCCCGCAAGGGACCGGCCCCCAAGCGTCCGCTGGTCAACGACCCGGTGTACAGCTCGCCGCTGGTCACCCAGCTGGTGAACAAGGTCCTCCAGGACGGCAAGAAGTCGCTGGCCGAGCGCATCGTGTACGGCGCGATGGAGGGCTGCCGGGAGAAGACCGGCACCGACCCCGTCGTCACGCTCAAGCGCGCGCTGGACAACGTCAAGCCCGCCCTGGAGGTGCGCAGCCGCCGGGTCGGTGGCGCCACCTACCAGGTGCCGGTGGAGGTCCGCCCCACCCGGCAGACCACCCTGGGCCTGCGCTGGCTGGTCGGCTTCGCCAAGCAGCGCCGGGAGAAGACGATGGTCGAGCGGCTGATGAACGAGCTGCTGGACGCGAGCAACGGGCTGGGCGCCGCCGTGAAGCGCCGCGAGGACATCCACAAGATGGCCGAGTCGAACAAGGCGTTCGCGCACTACCGCTGGTGACGGGCAGACCGTCCGCACACCGGCTCCGCCGATACCACTAACCCGCTTACGGGACGATCTCCCATCGCGAGAGGGGGCAGCACGACCATGGCTCAAGAAGTCCTGAGCGACCTCGGCCGAGTACGCAACATCGGCATCATGGCGCACATCGACGCAGGTAAGACCACCACCACCGAGCGCATCCTGTACTACACCGGCATCAACTACAAGATCGGTGAAGTGCACGACGGCGCGGCCACGATGGACTGGATGGAGGAGGAGCAGAAGCGCGGCATCACGATCACCTCCGCCGCCACCACCTGCTTCTGGAAAGACCACCAGATCAACATCATCGACACGCCCGGCCACGTGGACTTCACCGTCGAGGTGGAGCGCAACCTGCGGGTGCTGGACGGCGCCGTGGCGGTGTTCGACGGCAAGGAGGGGGTCGAGCCGCAGTCCGAGCAGGTCTGGCGGCAGGCCACCAAGTACGACGTCCCGCGCATCTGCTTCGTCAACAAGATGGACAAGCTGGGCGCGGACTTCTACTACACCGTGCGCACCATCTCCGAGCGCCTCGGCGCGGTCCCGCTGCCGCTGCAGCTGCCGATCGGCTCCGAGAGCGACTTCACCGGCGTCGTCGACCTGGTCCAGATGCGCGCGCTCACCTGGCGTGGCGAGGTCCAGATCGGTGAGGACTACACCGTCGAGGAGATCCCGGCCGACCTGGTCGACAAGGCCGCCGAGTACCGGGAGAAGCTGCTCGAGGCCGTCGCCGAGACCGACGACGAGCTGATGGAGCGCTACCTCGGGGGCGAGGAGATCTCCGTCGAGGAGATCAAGCACGGCATCCGCAAGATCGTGAACCAGCGGACCGCCTACCCGGTGCTGTGTGGCTCGGCGTTCAAGAACAAGGGCGTGCAGCCCATGCTCGACGCCGTCATCGACTACCTGCCGGCGCCGCTGGACCTGCCGCCGGTCGAGGGCCTGCTGCCGGACGGCGAGACCCCGGCGTTCCGCAAGCCGGAGAAGGACGAGCCGTTCTCGGCGCTGGCCTTCAAGATCGCCGTGCACCCGTTCTTCGGCAAGCTCACCTACATCCGGGTCTACTCCGGCCACGTGCCGGCCGGTGCGCAGCTGGTCAACTCGACCAAGGAGCGCAAGGAGCGCATCGGGAAGATCTTCCAGATGCACGCCAACAAGGAGAACCCGGTCGGCGAGGCCCTGGTCGGTCACATCTACGCGGTGATCGGCCTGAAGGAGACCACCACCGGGGACACCCTGTGCGACCCGCAGCACCCGATCGTGCTGGAGTCGATGACCTTCCCGGAGCCGGTCATCTCGGTGGCCATCGAGCCGAAGACGAAGGCCGACCAGGAGAAGCTCTCCACGGCCATCCAGAAGCTCGCCGAGGAGGACCCGACCTTCCGGGTCAACCAGGACGAGGACACCGGGCAGACCATCATCCAGGGCATGGGTGAGCTGCACCTCGAGGTGCTGGTCAACCGGATGAAGTCGGACTTCAAGGTCGAGGCCAACATCGGCAAGCCGCAGGTGGCCTACCGCGAGACCATCACCAAGCCGGTCGAGAAGTACACCTACGTGCACAAGAAGCAGACGGGTGGCTCGGGCCAGTTCGCGAAGGTGATCATCAACCTGGAGCCGTTGAGCACCGGGGACGGCGCGCTCTACGAGTTCGAGAGCAAGGTCACCGGTGGCCGGGTGCCGAGGGAGTACATCCCGTCGGTGGACGCCGGGGCGCAGGACGCCATGCAGTACGGCGTGGTCGCCGGCTACCCGCTGGTCGGCATCAAGCTCACCCTGATCGACGGCGCCTACCACGAGGTCGACTCCTCGGAGATGGCGTTCAAGGTCGCCGGCTCGATCGCGCTCAAGGAGGCCGCACGGCAGGCCAAGCCGGTCCTGCTGGAGCCGATGATGGCGGTCGAGGTCACCACGCCCGAGGACTACATGGGCGATGTGATCGGCGACCTGAACTCCCGCCGTGGCCAGATCCAGGCCATGGAGGAGCGGCAGGGCACGCGGGTGGTCAAGGCACTGGTCCCGCTGTCCGAGATGTTCGGCTACGTGGGTGACCTGCGGTCGCGCACCCAGGGCCGGGCCAACTACTCGATGGTCTTCGACTCGTACGCGGAGGTTCCGACCAACGTGGCCAAGGAGATCATCGCCAAGGCGACCGGAGAATAACCCCAGATCACCTCGGTCGGGCGGGGGCGAGTAGCGTCGCCGCCCGGCTGGTGAGAACCATCCAGACCTGGCCGTCAGCACGGCGGACACGACAGATCAGATCAGTCCAGGAGGACCTGCAGTGGCGAAGGCGAAGTTCGAGCGGACCAAGCCGCACGTCAACATCGGCACCATTGGTCACATCGACCACGGCAAGACCACGCTGACGGCGGCAATCACCAAGGTTCTGCACGACAAGTACCCAGACCTCAACGAGGCCAGCGCGTTCGACCAGATCGACAAGGCCCCGGAGGAGCGGCAGCGCGGTATCACCATCTCCATCGCGCACGTCGAGTACCAGACCGAGAAGCGGCACTACGCGCACGTCGACTGCCCCGGGCACGCCGACTACATCAAGAACATGATCACCGGTGCCGCCCAGATGGACGGCGCGATCCTGGTCGTGGCGGCCACCGACGGCCCGATGCCGCAGACCCGCGAGCACGTGCTGCTGGCCCGCCAGGTCGGTGTGCCGTACATCGTGGTGGCCCTGAACAAGGCCGACATGGTGGACGACGAGGAGATCATGGAGCTGGTCGAGCTCGAGGTCCGCGAGCTGCTCAGCTCGCAGGACTTCCCGGGCGACGACCTGCCGATCGTCCGCGTCTCCGCGCTGAAGGCGCTGGAGGGCGACGCCGAGTGGGCGAACAACATCCTCGAGCTGATGGACGCGGTGGACGAGAACGTCCCCGAGCCCGTCCGTGACGTGGAGAAGCCCTTCCTGATGCCCGTGGAGGACGTCTTCACCATCACCGGGCGTGGCACCGTGGTCACCGGCCGGGTCGAGCGCGGCATCGTCAAGGTGAACGAGGAGGTGGAGATCGTCGGCATCAAGGAGAAGTCGATCAAGACCACCGCCACGGGCATCGAGATGTTCCGCAAGCTGCTCGACGAGGGTCGGGCCGGCGACAACGTGGGCCTGCTGGTCCGCGGTATCAAGCGCGAGGACGTCGAGCGCGGCATGGTCGTCGTGAAGCCGGGTACCACCACCCCGCACACCGACTTCGAGGCCGAGGTCTACATCCTGTCCAAGGATGAGGGTGGCCGGCACACGCCGTTCTTCAACAACTACCGGCCGCAGTTCTACTTCCGGACCACCGACGTGACCGGTGTGGTGACGCTGCCCGGCGGCACCGAGATGGTCATGCCGGGCGACAACACCGCCATGAGCGTGCAGCTGATCCAGCCCATCGCCATGGAGGAGACCCTCCGGTTCGCCATCCGCGAGGGTGGCCGCACCGTGGGTGCCGGTCGAGTCACCAAGATCATCAAGTAGTTCGCATCACAGCACCACCCCCCGATTTGGGTGGCCGCATCACGGTGTGGCATCCTTGACGGGTTGCTCACCCGGGGCCGATCGGTACCTGTACCGATCGGCCCCGGTATGAGCGGCCCGCCGCGGTGGTCGGATCACCGACCCGGCGCGGCGGGCGCGACAAGCCCCTTCCGGATATCGAGGCCAAGGCGAGAGTCTGTGCCCAGCGCGCGACACGCCCGACCTCGTGGACCGGACAGACCAGCAGGGACAGCGCTGGACGGGCACTGAATCGAGAACAGTGACCAGCAGCGGCAGGAAGAAGAGGACGGCCTACCACATGGCGGGACAGAAGATCCGCATCAGGCTCAAGGCCTATGACCACGAGGCGATCGACGCGTCCGCTCGCAAGATTGTCGAGACGGTGACGCGTACCGGCGCTCGGATTGTCGGCCCGGTGCCGCTGCCCACCGAGAAGAACGTCTACTGCGTCATCCGCTCGCCGCACAAGTACAAGGACTCGCGCGAGCACTTCGAGATGCGCACGCACAAGCGGCTGATCGACATCCTCGACCCGACGCCGAAGACGGTCGACGCGCTCATGCGCATCGACCTCCCGGCGAGCGTCGACGTCAACATTCAGTAGGGATTGGCGACTGTGACTACGACCGAGAAGAAGGTCACCGGCATCCTGGGCACCAAGCTCGGGATGACGCAGGTGTTCGACGAGAACAACCGCGTCGTGCCGGTGACCGTCGTGCGAGCCGGGCCGTGTGTGGTGACGCAGATCCGCACGCCGGAGAACGACGGCTACAGCGCGGTGCAGCTGGCCTACGGGGCCATCGACCCGCGCAAGGTGAACAAGCCGGAGACCGGGCACTTCAGCAAGGCCGGCACCACGCCCCGTCGCCACCTGGTCGAGCTGCGCACCTCCGACGCCGCCGAGTACCAGCTGGGCCAGGAACTGACCGCCGAGGTGTTCGAGGCCGGCGCCCTGGTCGACGTGGTGGGCACCAGCAAGGGCAAGGGCACCGCCGGCGTGATGAAGCGCCACGGCTTCCACGGCCTCGGCGCCAGCCACGGTGTGCAGCGCAAGCACCGCTCCCCGGGCTCCATCGGTGGCTGCGCCACCCCGGCCCGGGTGTTCAAGGGCCTGAAGATGGCCGGCCGGATGGGCCACGAGCGGGTCACCACGCAGAGCCTCACGGTGCACCGCATCGACGCCGACAGCAACCTCATCCTGATCAAGGGTGCGGTGCCCGGCCCCAAGGGCGGCCTGGTCCTGGTCAAGAACGCCGCGAAGGCGGGTGCCTGACGATGAGCACGAGTATCGACGTCCGCAAGCCCGGCGGTGGCACCTCCGGCTCCGTGGACCTGCCCGCCGACGTGTTCGACGTCGCGGAGAACAAGCCGCTGATGCACCAGGTGGTGGTGGCCCAGCTGGCCGCCGCCCGCCAGGGCACGCACAAGGCGAAGACCCGGGGCGAGGTCCGCGGTGGCGGCAAGAAGCCCTACCGGCAGAAGGGCACCGGCCGGGCCCGCCAGGGTTCGACCCGGGCCCCGCAGTACGCCGGCGGTGGCACCGTGCACGGCCCGGTGCCGCGCGACTACGCGCAGAAGACGCCCAAGAAGATGAAGCAGGCCGCCCTGCGCGGCGCGCTCTCCGACCGGGCCCGCAACGGTCGGGTGCACGTGGTCTCGGCGATCGCCGGCGGCAACGTGCCCTCCACCAAGACGGCCAAGGCGGATCTCGCCGCGATCACCGCGCGCCCCCGGGTGCTGGTGGTGCTGCACCGCGAGGACGAGCTCGGCTGGCGCAGCCTGCGCAACCTGGCGCACGTGCACCTGATCGCGCCGGACCAGCTCAACACCTACGACGTGCTGGTCAACGACGACGTGGTGTTCACCTCGGCGGCGCTGGAGGTCTTCCTGGCCGGCCCGGCGCGCGGCAAGAGCGCGAAGGCCAGCGCCCGCTCGAGCGAGACGGAGGACGAGAAGTGATCCCCGACCCGCGCGACGTGCTGATCGCACCGGTCGTCTCCGAGAAGAGCTACGGCCTCCTCGAGCAGCGGCAGTACACCTTCCTGGTGCCCCCGGGCGCCAACAAGACCGAGATCAAGATCGCGGTCGAGAAGGTGTTCAAGGTGAAGGTCGACAGCGTCAACACGCTGAACCGGCAGGGCAAGCGCAAGCGCAGCAAGCAGGGCTACGGCAAGCGCAAGGACACCAAGCGCGCCATCGTGACGATCTCCGAGGACAGCAGTCCGATCGAGATCTTCGGCGGACCTTCGAGCTGAGGGAGGAGTAACAATGGGCATCCGTAAGTACAAGCCGACGACCCCCGGGCGTCGTGGCTCCAGCGTCTCCGACTTCAGCGAGATCACTCGCGACACCCCGGAGAAGTCGCTGATCCGCCCGTTGCACGGCCGGGGTGGCCGCAACGTGCACGGCAAGATCACCACCCGGCACAAGGGCGGTGGCCACAAGCGGGCCTACCGGCTGATCGACTTCCGCCGGGCGGACAAGGACGGCGTGCCGGCCAAGGTCGCGCACATCGAGTACGACCCCAACCGCACCAGCCGGATCGCGCTGCTGCACTACGTCGACGGCGAGAAGCGCTACATCATCGCCCCGGCGAAGCTCAAGCAGGGCGACAAGGTCGAGAGCGGCCCGAAGGCCGACATCAAGATCGGTAACAACCTGCCGCTGCGGAACATCCCCACCGGTACCGTGGTGCACGCCATCGAGCTGCGCCCGGGCGGCGGGGCCAAGATCGCCCGCTCGGCCGGCTCCGGCGTCCAGCTGGTGGCCAAGGACGGCCCGTACGGCCAGCTGCGGATGCCCTCCGGGGAGATCCGCAACGTCGACATCCGCTGCCGCGCCACCATCGGCGAGGTCGGCAACGCCGAGCAGTCGAACATCAACTGGGGCAAGGCCGGCCGGATGCGGTGGAAGGGCAAGCGCCCGACCGTCCGCGGTGTGGCGATGAACCCGGTCGACCACCCGCACGGTGGTGGCGAGGGCAAGACCTCCGGTGGTCGCCACCCGGTGAACCCGGCCGGTAAGCCCGAGGGCCGTACCCGCCGGCGGAAGCCGAGCGACAAGTTGATCGTCCGCCGCCGGAAGACCGGAAAGGGCCGGAAGTAATGCCGCGCAGCCTGAAGAAGGGCCCGTTCGTCGACGACCACCTGCTCAAGAAGGTGGACGTGCTGAACGAGTCCGGCAAGAAGACCGTGATCAAGACCTGGTCCCGCCGGTCGACGATCATCCCGGACATGATCGGGCACACCATCGCGGTGCACGACGGCCGCAAGCACGTGCCGGTGTTCGTCTCGGACGCGATGGTCGGGCACAAGCTGGGCGAGTTCGCTCCGACCCGCACGTTCCGGGGCCACATCAAGGACGACCGCAGGGCCCGCCGCCGCTAGGCGGACGCTGGCCCAGAAGCTGAAGAAGGCTGAGGAAGAAATGGCTGAGACCAGCCAAGACGTCGCCGAGACCGGCGCCGACGACGCGCCGGTGCGCGCCGTCGCGCGGGCCAAGCACGTCCGGATGAGCCCTCGGAAGGTGCGGCGCGTCGTCGACCTGGTGCGTGGCCAGCGGGCGCTCGACGCCCTGACGGTGCTCAAGTTCGACCCGCACGCGGCCAGCGAGCCGGTGTACAAGGTGATCGCCAGCGCCATCGCGAACGCCGAGCACAACCTGGAGCTGGACCGCGAGACGCTCGTGGTCGCCACCGCCTACGTCGACCAGGGCAAGACGCTGAACCGGATCCAGCCGCGGGCCCAGGGCCGCGCCTACCGGATCCGCCGGCGCACCAGCCACATCACGATCGAGCTCGAGTCGCGGCCGGAACTGAGCAGTACCGCCCGGGCACAGCGCGGCGCGAAGGGAAGGACCCGCTGATGGGTCAGAAGATCAATCCGCACGGCTTCCGGCTGGGCATCACCACGGACTGGAAGTCCCGGTGGTACGCCGACAAGCAGTACGCGGAGTACGTGAAGGAGGACGTGGCGATCCGCCGCATGCTCTCCAAGGGCATGGAGCGGGCCGGCATCTCCAAGGTCGAGATCGAGCGGACCCGGGACCGGGTGCGGGTGGACATCCACACCGCCCGTCCGGGCATCGTGATCGGTCGCCGCGGCGCCGAGGCCGACCGCATCCGCGGTCAGCTGGAGAAGCTGTCCGGCAAGCAGGTGCAGCTGAACATCCTCGAGGTCAAGGGCGCCGAGTCGGACGCCCAGCTGGTCGCGCAGGGTGTCGCCGAGCAGCTGTCCAACCGGGTGGCCTTCCGGCGCGCAATGCGTAAGGCGATCCAGACCGCCATGCGGTCGCCGCAGGTCAAGGGTATCCGGGTGCAGTGCTCCGGGCGTCTGGGCGGCGCCGAGATGTCGCGGTCGGAGTTCTACCGCGAGGGTCGGGTGCCGCTGCACACGCTGCGCGCGGACATCGACTACGGCCTGTTCGAGGCCCGCACCACCTTCGGGCGGATCGGCGTCAAGGTGTGGATCTACAAGGGTGACGTGGTCGGTGGCCGGCGCGAGCGGGACAACGTCGCCGCCGCCGCCGACCCCCGCCAGCGCCGGGAGCGGCCGACCAAGCGCCGCTCGGGTGCGTCCGGCACCACCGCCTCGGGCACCGAGGCCGGTCGGGCCGCGGCCGCGCAGGCCGGCGGCGCCCCGGCGGCCGAGCCGGCCGCTCCGGTGGCCGCCGAGCCGAGCGCTGCGTCGACCAGCACCGCGCCGGGATCGGAGGCCTGAGCCATGCTGATCCCCCGCAAGGTCAAGCACCGCAAGCAGCACCACCCCGGTCGTAGCGGCATGGCCAAGGGCGGGACCCGGGTCACCTTCGGTGACTTCGGGATCCAGGCCCTGGAGCCGGCCTACGTGACCAACCGGCAGATCGAGTCCGCCCGTATCGCCATCACCCGGCACATCCGCCGTGGTGGCAAGGTGTGGATCAACATCTTCCCGGACCGGCCGCTGACCAAGAAGCCCGCCGAGACCCGGATGGGTTCCGGTAAGGGCAGCCCGGAGTACTGGGTCTCCAACGTCAAGCCCGGCCGGGTCATGTTCGAGATGAGCTACCCGGACGAGAAGATCGCCCGCGAGGCGCTTCGCCGGGCCATCCACAAGCTGCCGATGCGCTGCCGCATCGTGACGCGGGAAGGTGAGTTCTGATGGCGGGTTCCGGGATCGGGACGACCGCGTCCGAGCTGCGTGAGCTCACGAACGAGGAGCTGGTGCTGCGGCTGCGGGAGTCCAAGGAGGAGCTGTTCAACCTCCGCTTCCAGATGGCCACCGGGCAGCTGGACAACAACCGGCGGCTGCGTACCGTCCGGCACGACATCGCGCGGGTCTACACCGTCATGCGCGAGCGCGAGCTGGGACTGTCGGCCGCTCCGATCGATGACGACGAGGGCGCCGCATGAGTGACGCAGCCACCAAGGGTTCGGCCAAGACGCCGGCCAACCCAGAAGAGCGAGGCTTCCGCAAGGTCCGTGAGGGCCTCGTGGTGTCGGACAAGATGGACAAGACGATCGTCGTGTCCGTGGAGGACCGGGTCAAACACGCCCTCTACGGCAAGGTGATCCGCCGGACCAGCAAGGTCAAGGCGCACGACGAGAACAACACCGCCGGCGTGGGCGACCGCGTCCGGCTGATGGAGACCCGCCCGTTGTCGGCGACCAAGCGCTGGCGGCTGGTGGAGATCCTCGAGAAGGCGAAGTAGGGGACCGATGATCCAGCAGGAGTCGCGACTGCGTGTCGCCGACAACACCGGAGCCAAGGAGATCCTGTGCATCCGGGTCCTCGGTGGCTCGGGGCGCCGGTACGCCCGGATCGGCGACATCATCGTCGCCTCCGTCAAGGACGCCATCCCGGGCGCCGGCGTCAAGCGGGGCGACGTGGTGAAGGCCGTGGTCGTCCGGACGTCCAAGGAGAAGCGTCGTCCCGACGGCTCCTACATCAGGTTCGACGAGAACGCCGCCGTGCTGATCAAGCCGGACGGTGAGCCCCGGGGTACCCGGATCTTCGGCCCGGTGGGCCGCGAGCTGCGCGACAAGAAGTTCATGCGGATCATCTCGCTCGCGCCGGAGGTTTTGTAGTCATGAAGGTCAAGAAGGGCGACACCGTCGTGGTGATCGCCGGCAAGGACAAGGGCGCGAAGGGCAAGGTCATCCAGGCCTACCCGGCTCGCGACCGGGTCCTCGTGGAGGGTGTGAACCGGATCAAGAAGCACACCCGGGTCACCACCACCCAGCGCGGGGCCCAGTCGGGCGGGATCGTCACCCAGGAGGCCGCGATCCACGTCTCGAACGTGCAGGTCGTGGACTCCGACGGCAAGCCCACCCGGGTCGGCAAGAAGGAGATCAAGGGCGAGGACGGCAAGACCCGTCGCGTCCGGATCTCCCGGCGCACCGGAAAGGAGCTGTGACGTGACCACCACCGAGAAGGCGCTGCCGCGGCTCAAGCTCCGGTACCGCGAGGAGCTGGCCGGCCAGCTCAAGGAGCGCTTCGAGTACGCCAACCCGATGCAGATCCCCGGCCTGACCAAGGTCGTGGTGAACATGGGCGTCGGCGACGCGGCGCGTGACTCCAAGCTGATCGACGGCGCGGTCCGCGACCTGGCCACGATCACCGGCCAGCGGCCGGAGGTGCGCAAGGCGACCAAGTCCATCGCCCAGTTCAAGCTGCGCGAGGGCATGCCGATCGGCGCCCGGGTCACCCTGCGCGGGGACCGCATGTGGGAGTTCCTGGACCGCCTGCTGACCATCGCGCTGCCCCGTATCCGCGACTTCCGCGGCCTGTCGCCCAAGCAGTTCGACGGCAACGGCAACTACACCTTCGGGCTGAGCGAGCAGTCGATGTTCCACGAGATCGACATGGACTCGATCGACCGACCGCGCGGGATGGACATCACGGTCGTGACGACCGCCAACACCGATGAGGAGGGCCGGGAGCTGTTGAAGCTGCTGGGCTTCCCGTTCAAGGAGAGCTGACGCGATGGCCAAGAAGGGGCTCGTGATCAAGGCCGCGCGCAAGCCGAAGTTCGCGGTGCGCGGATACACCCGCTGCCAGCGGTGCGGGCGTGCCCGCGCGGTGCTGCGCAAGTTCGGCCTGTGCCGGATCTGTGTGCGGGAGATGGCGCACCGGGGCGAGCTGCCCGGTGTCAGCAAGAGCAGCTGGTAACTACTTCCCGCAGGCCCCGAGGGGGGAACCGCGGCGAGAAAGGTGACGAGGTCACCACATGACCATGACCGACCCGATCGCAGACATGCTCACCCGTCTGCGCAACGCGAACTCGGCCTACCACGACCAGGTCGTGATGCCGCACTCGAAGCTGAAGGTGGCCATCGCCGAGATCCTGCAGCGCGAGGGCTACATCGCCGGGTATGAGACCGAGCAGGCCGAGGTCGGCCGCAAGCTGACGATCGACCTCAAGTACGGCCGCAACCGGGAGCGCAGCATCGCCGGCGTGCGCCGCGTGTCGAAGCCCGGCCTGCGGGTGTACGCCAAGTCGACCAACCTGCCGAAGGTGCTGGGCGGCCTGGGCGTGGCGATCATCTCCACGTCCTCCGGGCTGCTCACCGACCGGCAGGCGAGCATGAAGGGCGTGGGTGGGGAAGTCCTCGCCTACGTCTGGTAGGGGAGCCTCGACCATGTCACGAATCGGAAAGCTGCCGGTGACGGTGCCCAACGGGGTCGATGTCACCATCTCCGGGCGCAGTGTCACCGTGAAGGGCCCCAAGGGCACTCTCGAGCACACCGTGGCCGAGCCGATCACCGTCGAGCGCGACGACGACGGCAAGATCGTGGTGCGCCGGCCGGACGACGAGCGCCGCAACCGGGCCCTGCACGGGCTGTCCCGGTCGCTGGTGAACAACCTCGTCGTCGGGGTCACCAGTGGGTACGAGAAGAAGATGGAGATCCACGGCGTGGGTTACCGGGTGGCGCTCAAGGGCGCCAACCTGGAGTTCGCGCTGGGCTACAGCCACTCCATCACGGTCGAGCCCCCGAAGGGCATCACCTTCGCGGTGGAGAACCCCACCCGGTTCTCCGTCCAGGGCATCGACAAGCAGCTGGTCGGCGAGACCGCCGCGAACATCCGCAAGCTGCGCAAGCCGGAGCCGTACAAGGGTAAGGGCGTGCGCTACGCCGGCGAGAACGTCCGCCGCAAGGTCGGGAAGACGGGTAAGTGATGGCTGCATCAACCGAGACCAAGAAGCGGACCGGCTCCCGGGTCTCCGCGCGTCGCCGGGTGTCCCGGCTGCGTCGGCACGTCCGGCTGCGCAAGAGGCTGTCCGGTACGGCCGCCCGGCCGCGCCTGGTGGTCAGTCGCAGCTCGCGGCACATCGTCGCGCAGGTGATCGACGACCTGGCCGGTCACACCCTGGCCTCGGCCTCCAGCATGGAGGCCGACGTGCGCGGGTTGGACGGCGACAAGAAGGCCCGCGCGGCCAAGGTCGGCGAGCTGCTCGCCGCCCGGGCCAAGGCGGCCGACGTCACCGCGGTGGTGTTCGACCGGGGCGGGCGTGACTACCACGGCCGGATCGCGGCGCTTGCCGACGCGGCCCGCGAGGGCGGTCTGGAGTTCTGATGAGCATGTACACGAACAACTGTGAAGGGAACGCCTGATGCCTGGACGTGCACGGCGTGACGGCGGTCAGGGCGGGCCCGGCGGCTCCGGCGGCGACAACAACCGCGGGGATCGCCGCGATCGCCGCGACGGGGGCGGTCGCGGGGCCTCCCAGGACAAGACCCAGTACATCGAGCGGCTGGTCACCATCAACCGGGTGGCCAAGGTCGTCAAGGGCGGTCGGCGCTTCAGCTTCACCGCCCTGATGATCGTGGGTGACGGCGACGGCATGGTCGGCGTCGGCTACGGCAAGGCCAAGGAGGTGCCGGCCGCGATCGCCAAGGGCGTGGAGGAGGCGAAGAAGAACTTCTTCCGCGTCCCGCGCATCGGCGGCACGATCGTGCACCGCGTGCAGGGCGAGGCGGCGGCCGGTGTGGTGCTGCTGATCCCGGCCAGCCCCGGTACCGGGGTCATCGCCGGTGGTCCGGTGCGCGCCGTGCTGGAGTGCGCCGGCATCCACGACGTGCTCTCCAAGTCCCTGGGCAGCGACAACGCGATCAACGTGGTGCACGCCACGGTGGATGCGCTGCGCCAGATCCAGCGTCCCGAGGAGGTCGCGGCCCGCCGCGGCCTGCCGCTCGAGGACGTCGCGCCGGCCGCCATGTTGCGGGCCCGTGCGGCGGCCGCCGCCGGGGCGGGTGCCTGATGGCCGCTCAGCTGAAGGTCACCCAGGTCAAGAGCACCATCGGTAGCAAGCAGAACCAGCGGGCCACGCTGGCCACCCTCGGGCTGCGCAAGATCCGGCAGTCCGTGGTCCGCGAGGACACCCCCTCGGTCCGCGGCATGATCGCCACCGTGCGTCACCTCGTCACGGTGGAGGAGGTCGACAAGAAATGACCATCAAGATCCACCACCTGCGTCCGGCGCCCGGCGAGAAGACCGCCAAGAAGCGCGTCGGCCGCGGCGAGGGCGGCAAGGGCGGCAAGACCGCCGGCCGCGGTACCAAGGGCACCAAGGCCCGCAAGACCGTGCCCGCCACCTTCGAGGGTGGCCAGATGCCGATCCACATGCGGCTGCCGAAGCTCAAGGGCTTCAAGAACCGCTTCCGCACCGAGTACCAGGTCGTGAACATCGGCGACCTGGCCCGGCTGTTCCCGAAGGGCGGCGAGGTCGGCCCGGACGAGCTGGTCGCGGCCGGGGCCGTGCGGAAGAACGAGCTGGTCAAGGTCCTCGGCGACGGGGACCTGGGCAAGGTCAAGCTGACCGTGAGCGCGCACAAGTTCTCCGGCAGCGCCAAGGAAAAGATCGCCGCCGCCGGCGGCACGGCGACCGAACTCTAGCCGTACAACCCGCCCGGGCCACGAGCACCGACGGCCCGGGCGGGTGCACGGACGCCGCTCCCCGTACGCGCGATCGCGTGCGTTACCCTCGGTAGAGCGTCCGGGTTTCCGGCCCGTCCCAGAGGCCGAAACCGCAGGTCGGTGCCATCCACGGCGGCTCTTCCGGTCAGCACGACCGGGCCGCCCTAGCGGGAGGATCCAGGAGTGCTGAGTGCGTTCCGGTCGGCGTTGGCTACGCCGGACCTCCGGAAGAAGATCCTCTTCACCCTCGGGATCGTCGCGGTGTACCGGCTCGGTGCCACGCTGCCGTCGCCCGGGGTCTCGTACGTCAACGTGCAGGAGTGCATCCGGCAGGTCGAGGGCGGCGAGAACCAGAGCGTCTACGCCCTGATCAACCTGTTCAGCGGCGGTGCGCTGCTACAGTTGTCGATCTTCGCGCTGGGCATCATGCCCTACATCACGTCGAGCATCATCACCCAGCTGCTCACCGTGGTGATCCCGAAGTTCGAGCAGCTGAAGAAGGAAGGGCAGTCGGGTCAGAACAAGCTGACCCAGTACACCCGCTACCTGACCATCGCGCTCGCGGTGCTGCAGTCCACCGGGATCGTGGCCCTGGCCCAGCGCGGCCAGCTGTTCGGCAACTGCGACCAGAAGGTCATCCCGGACGACAACATCTTCAGCCTGGCGGTCATCGTCATCGTGATGACGGCCGGCACCTCGGTCGTCATGTGGCTGGGCGAGCTGGCCACCGAGCGCGGCGTCGGCAACGGCATGTCGCTGCTCATCTTCACCTCGATCGCGGCCCGGATCCCGGCCGAGGGCGGCGCGATCCTGGACAGCCAGGGCGTGCTGGTCTTCAGCGGCGTCTGCGTGTTCGGCCTGGCCATCATCGCCAGCGTGGTCTTCATCGAGCAGGGCCAGCGGCGCATCCCGGTGCAGTACGCCAAGCGCATGGTGGGCCGCCGGATGTACGGCGGCACCTCCACCTACCTGCCGCTGAAGGTGAACCAGGCCGGTGTCATCCCGGTCATCTTCGGCTCGTCGCTGCTCTACCTGCCCGACCTGGTGGCGCGGTTGGCCGGCGGCAACCAGCCGGGGGCGTTCCAGCGGTTCGTGCAGACGTATGTGGTGAACCAGTCGAGCTGGGTGCACATCGTGATGTACTTCGCCCTGATCGTCTTCTTCACCTACTTCTACGTCGGCATCACGTTCAACCCGGACGAGCGGGCCGAGGAGATGAAGAAGTACGGCGGCTTCATCCCCGGCCTGCGGCCCGGGCGGCCGACCGCCGAGTACCTGAGCTTCGTGCTCTCCCGGATCACCCTCCCCGGCTCGCTCTACCTCGGCACGATCGCGGTGCTGCCCAACTTCTTCCTGGGCATCACGCAGTCCGGGCAGAACCAGAACTTCCCCTTCGGCGGCACCGCTGTGCTGATCATGGTCGGGGTGGGTCTGGACACGGTGAAGCAGATTGAGAGCCAGCTCATGCAGCGAAACTACGAGGGTTTCCTTCGTTAGTGAGAGGCTGGTCGTAGGGGTTTCGGAGTAGTCCCGGGGATGAATGTGGGGTGTCGGAATGCGAGTGGTCCTGGTCGGTCCGCCCGGTGCGGGCAAGGGGACGCAGGCGATCCGGCTGGCCGAGAGCCTCGGCGTACCGCACATCTCCACCGGTGATCTCTTCCGGGAGAACCTGAAGCAGCGCACCGAACTGGGCCTGGCCGCGCAGCGGTTCATGGACGCCGGCGAGCTGGTGTCCGACGAGGTGACCGTGGGCATGGTGGCCGAGCGGCTGGCCCGGCCGGACGCGGAGGGTGGCTTCATCCTCGACGGCTTCCCGCGCACCGTGTCCCAGGCCGACTCGCTGGCCGAGCTGCTGGCCCGGGACGACGCGGAGCTGGATGCGGTCGTCGCGCTGGAGGTGCCCGAGGAGGTCGTCATCGCCCGGCTGCTCGGCCGGGGTCGCGGTGACGACACCGAGGACGTCATCCGCCGCCGCCAGGAGATCTACCGCGAGGAGACCCGCCCGCTGCTGCGGCACTACCGGAGCCGGCTGGTCACGGTCGACGCCGTCGGTGAGGTCGAGGAGATCACCGAGCGGGTGCTCGACGCGCTGCGCACGCGGACGTGACCGGTGGGCTGCTGGCCGGCCTGCGAGGCGGGATGAGCCGCCTGCGGGGGCGCGAGATCGAGCGCCGCACCCCGGGCGAGCTGGAGGCCATGCACGTGGCCGGCCAGCTGGTGGCCACCGCGCTGACCGCGATGATCGGGCACGCCAAGGCCGGGGTGAGCACCAAGGAGCTCGACCAGCTCGCCGAGCAGATCATCCGGGACGCCGGCGGGGTGCCCTCGTTCCTGGGCTACCACGGGTTCCCGGCCAGCATCTGCGCCTCGGTGAACGAGCAGATCGTGCACGGCATCCCGTCCGCCACCCAGGTGCTGGCCGACGGTGACCTGATCTCGCTGGACTGCGGGGCGATCGTCGAGGGCTGGCACGGTGACGCGGCGGTGACTGTGGAGATCGGCCAGGTGCCGGCGGCCGACACCGCGCTCTCGGCGGCCTGCCGGGGCGCGCTGGACGCCGGTATCGCGGCGGCGGTCCCGGGCAACCGGCTCTCCGACATCTCGCACGCCGTGCAGACCGCCTGCGAGGCGGCCGCCGAGCGCGACGGCGTGGCCTACGGGATCGTCGCGGAGTACGGCGGGCACGGCATCGGCACCGCCATGCACATGGACCCCTTCCTGCCCAACCTGGGCAAGCCCGGGCGCGGGCCCCGGCTCCCGGCGGGCGGGGTGCTGGCCATCGAGCCCATGCTCACCGCCGGCAAGCCGGAGACCCGCACGCTGGACGACGACTGGACCGTGGTCACCGCCGACGGCGCCCGCGCGGTGCACTGGGAGCACTCGGTGGCGATCACCGACGACGGCCCCTGGGTGCTCACCGCGCGGCCCGGTTCTCACTCTGGGTGACCAGATCGGGCCTGCCACGAACAGGCGTTTTTTAACCGCCGACTAGGCCGTTCTCGCACGTAGACAGTAACGCTCGACACGCGGGGCGCTTCCGGACTGGACGCGCCCGCGTCGGTGCTCGATGCTCCACCCCGTGACCGGAACAGATGAGGGAGCCCCAGCGCCGAGGGCCCGGGTAGGTGTGCCGAAGGAGACCGCGAACGGCGAGCGCCGGGTGGCCCTGGTGCCCAAGGTGGTCGAGCGGCTGATCGGCAAGGGCCTGGACGTGGTGGTCGAGTCCGGGGCCGGAATCGGTGCCTTGCTGCCGGACGAGCTGTACACCGCCGCCGGGGCCACGATCGGCGATCCGTGGCAGGCCGACGCCGTGGTGAAGGTGACGCCGCCGACCGACGACGAGATCGCCCGGCTCAAGGCCGGCGGCCTCCTGATCGGCTTCCTGGCCCCGCTGACCGACCCCGACATCGCCGGCAAGCTGGACCGGGCGGGGGTGACCGCGTTCGCGATGGAGTCGATCCCGCGGATCTCCCGGGCCCAGTCGATGGACGCCCTGTCCTCCCAGGCGAACGTGGCCGGCTACAAGGCGGTGCTGCTGGCCGCCGAGCGGTCCACCCGGTTCTTCCCGATGCTGACCACCGCGGCCGGCACCGTGAAGCCGGCCCAGGCGCTGGTGCTCGGGGTCGGGGTGGCCGGGCTGCAGGCGCTGGCCACGGCCAAGCGACTCGGGGCCCGCACCACCGGCTACGACGTCCGCCCCGAGGTGGCCGACCAGGTGCGCTCGCTGGGCGCGCAGTGGCTGGACCTGGGCATCGAGGCGGTCGGTGAGGGCGGGTACGCCCGCGAGCTCACCGAGGACGAGCGCGCCGAGCAGCAGAAGCGGCTGGAGGAGGCGATCACCGGGTTCGACGTGGTGATCACCACCGCGAACGTGCCCGGCCGCAAGGCGCCGACCCTGGTCACCGCCGCGGCGGTGCAGGGGATGAAGGCGGGCAGCGTGGTCGTGGACATGGCCGGGGAGTCCGGCGGTAACTGCGAGCTGACCGAGCCGGGCGAGGTGGTCGTCAAGCACGACGTCACCATCGCCTCCCCGCTGAACCTGCCGGCCACCATGCCGGAGCACTCCAGTGAGCTGTACTCCCGCAACGTGGCCGCGCTGCTGGAGCTGATGATCGACGACTCCGGCGGGCTGAGTCCCGACTGGTCCGACGAGGTGCTGGCCAAGTCCCGGGTAGCCGGCGGCCCTGCCGAGGGGGAGAACAGCTGATGGAGTCCAACCTGTTGGCGAACCTGGCCATCCTGGTGCTGGCCGGGTTCGTCGGGTTC
>JAESFN010000810.1_pt1 | contig 20646 bp, 19 predicted proteins | sample 9269411 | NCBI WGS metagenome assembly JAESFN01 (sample SAMN14505399, study PRJNA617100) | algae metagenome | isolation source: Iphinoe sp. HA4291-MV1 and co-occurring heterotrophs from trail next to... | place: USA: Maunawili Falls, Hawaii | collected 2009-07-25
TTGAGCAATAGGGTTGTAGATGAGTTCTCCTGCTAAGGTAAGCGATCGCTCGACCCTGTGCCCAAAACATCGCCCCAAACCCTCATTCTTGCGTTGACTGACAAAAGTTTTCGGTCTACTGAAAATGGGTAAGTATGCATTCTCGAATAAGCATCTACCGTACCAATGCCAAAGCGTATTAGTATAGAGCCACATCTATCGTTAACAGAATTAGAACAACGTTACCGTCAGGCAAAAGACCCTGTGGAAAGAAATCATTACCAAATTATTTGGTTATTAGCATCTGGTAGAAGTAGTCAAGAAGTTTCACAGATAACTGGTTATAGTCGCAGTTGGATTTACGAACTAGTCTGGGGATATAACCGTATTGGTGCGTCCTCACTTGGGGATAAAAGGCATGAACATCGGGGTGCTGAGACACTTTTGAATGATATACAACAAGCACAACTATGGCAGGCATTGCAATCCCCTCCTGTTGAAGGTGGACAATGGATGGGACAAAAAGTTGCAAATTGGATGAGTGAATTACTAGGACATCCAGTTAGTAGACAACGAGGATGGGAGTATTTAAAAGCAATGAAATTACGTTTAAGAGTACCTCGACCGTCTCATGAGGAAGCAGACTTTTCTTATGTAAGATACCTGCGCCAATTATGGTGAAAAGTCTTTCTTAATAAGTTTTTGCAAGATATGCAGATTTTATATAACTGCAATACCATTGAGCGATAGCCCGACCAACTTCTTTTGGAGCATCCTCTTGTAAGAAGTGCATACCCGTGATAGTGACTTCGGTTTGGTTTGGCAAAGTACGGCAGAATTCGCGAATTGTGCCTCGGATGAATACACCAGGTTCCGCATTGATAAAGAGCTTCGGCATATCGCTTTGCAAAAGCCACTCAGAGTAATCTTGCATGATCGCCGTGACGTCACTTGGATAGCCATCAAGTGGAACTTCACGAGGCCAAGTGAGCGTTGGACGGCGGCTTTCACCAGATTCAAGGTAAGGTCGGCGATACTCTGCCATCTCCTCTTGTGTTAAGTGGCGTTGAGTTACACTAGGTAGCATTTGCTCAATGAAGATATTCTGCTCTAAAACTAACCTCTCACCTTCTTGAGAACGAACTGCCTTTAGCGTTGAGTGAAAGCTTTCTGGCAAATCACTTAATGTCAGCGGACGAACGAAGGTTTCCATATAGACAATTCCACGAATTGCTGAACGATGTTGATTTGCCCAGTGGAAACCAAGTGCTCCACCCCAATCATGTCCAACGATGACGACATCTTGTTTGACATTGAGGGTATTGAGGAAGGCATCAAGATAACGGCTATGCCCTACAAAACGGTAGCGGTCAGGCTCATTAAGCGGAAGCTTTTCAGAGTCGCCCATACCAATCAAGTCTGGCACAATGAGTCGCCCAAGACCTTCAACTTGAGGCAGCACGTTTCGCCAAAGGTAGGATGAGGTTGGATTACCATGAAGGAAGAGGATAGGAGAACCTTGTCCGACGTCGATGTAAGCCATCTGACGACCAAGTACTTCAATGTGTTGTTTGGGGTAACGTTCTTTAAAAGTGTTCATAGAGACTTCTTCCCTTTCGACAAAATTTATAGTATCATAAATTATGTATGATGCATACATTTTTGAAAATTCATGAAAATTCTTTCTTTTAACAGAAAGTTATACTAATACAATGTATGTATGCAGCATATAATTTAATTGAGAAGTTGATGACAAACGTTAGAACACTAAATATCCTTGGCGCGTTTGCGCTTTCTGTAGCCGATGATTTGCAAGGAGCAGTTGTACAGGCAAATGACTATAATACTTCTGCATCTGCGGCACTCATCACACTCAACGCACACCCTGGTGAAACGATAGATTTGCTGAGCAAGGTCTTGGAGTTATCACATTCAGGTACAGTTCGTTTAGTAGATCGTCTAGAGAGCGATGGTTTAGTAGAACGCCGCCGTGGTTCTGATGGTCGCTCAGCAGCTCTTTTTGTAACCGCTAAGGGTGAACAGCAGGTGCGTGATATGCTTACTCGCCGCGAAGAAGCTCTTAGAGAGATTCTTGGTGCTCTATCTGTCCAGGAACAAACGCAACTAACAATTCTTCTGGAAAAGCTTCTTAGTGGCTTGACACGGAGTTGTGAACACGCCAGAAATATATGTCGGTTCTGCGATGAGTCTGTATGCAGCAATACAGGAAATTGTCCTGTTGCCCGTGCCGTCATATGGTAGATTTTGCCGTAAAAATTTTTAGAACTACTACTTCAATTAGCAAGCTACGACAGTTAGTTTTTTTCTAATTTTTTATCAGAATTACCTATTCAGCTGAATGTATCTGCTTACTAGCAGTCAATGGCTGATAGTCTCCTTAAGTGAGATTTGTTGTATAAGCTACTGAATGTCAAAGAAATTGCCTCAGCAATTAAGTAATAGTGAGATGACGCGTATGCAAGTACTTTGGTTTATCCCAACTCATGGCGATGGTCGCTATCTAGGTACCACCACTGGTGGTCGGACAACTAGCTTTCCCTATTTACGGCAGATTGCTCAAGCCGTGGATGAATTAGGGTATACAGGAGCGTTACTACCTACAGGTCGCTCCTGTGAAGATGCTTGGATTGTAGCATCAACGCTAGTAACTTATACTCGACAAATGCGCTTTCTGGTGGCGGTGCGTCCTGGTCTCATGTCACCTGGAACAGCTGCACGGATGACAGCAACCTTTGATCGCCTCTCCAATGGTCGCCTATTGATTAACGTGGTCGCAGGTGGCGATCCAGTAGAGTTAGCAGGAGATGGTTTGCATCTAAGCCATGATGATCGCTACAGATTAACAGATGAGTTTTTAACCGTGTGGCGCAAGATTGTCGCAAGTGAAGAAGTTAACTTTAAAGGTGATTATCTCAACATCCAGGGTAGTAAGCTGCTATTTCCTCCAATCCAGAAACCCTATCCACCATTATGGTTTGGTGGTTCCTCTCCCATAGCCCAACAGGTTGCTGCTAAGCATGTGGATATATATCTCACTTGGGGTGAACCACCAACTCAGGTTGCTGAAAAGATTGCTTCTGTTCGCAGACTGGCAGAAGCACAAGGACGGACGCTAAAATTTGGCATTCGCTTGCATGTTATTGTACGGGAAACCGAAAGCGAAGCTTGGGATGCAGCAAATCAGTTGATTCGATATGTAGATGAGGAAGTCATCGCTACTGCTCAAAAAGCCTACGCCAGCATGGACTCGGAAGGGCAACGTCGTATGACCCAGTTGAACAATTCTAGCCGGGAGGCGTTGGAGGTCAGTCCAAATTTATGGGCAGGTGTTGGTTTGGTACGAGGTGGTGCAGGAACTGCTTTAGTTGGCGATCCAGATACCATAGCAGCTCGAATGCGAGAGTATGCCAATCTAGGCATCGATACTTTCATCCTTTCTGGATATCCACATTTAGAAGAAGCTTATCGGGTAGCAGAACTGTTATTCCCTCGTCTACCACTAAAGAAGTTGCCAACACTTGAGCAACAGGATGTTTTGAATACATCTGGAGAGATTGTTGCTTATCAAGATTTTCCAAACAAGCTCACTAGGAAAGAGGTTCAGCTTATAGTCAACTGAGGCTAACCCTCACACTTAACCTCTTGTTTGAGAAGCCTGTTAGTACGCCTAAAGCTAGAGAAAGTGGAACCTCCGTGCCAAGTAGCTGAAAAGATTGATCTAACTAGCTTTTAGGCGCTACCCTCTGAAAGATATAAAACTTTATCGGGTGCGGCTCTTTTAAAACGACGGCTGAATTCAGAGAAGTAATAGCTCCCAAGCCTGACTAAGAGCCTGACAAAGGCGACGTTATCAGATATATCTAATTTGAGGAGTATTGGCGTTTCCACTTAGAGCGCGAGCGCCAGCGAAATCATCGGTTGCTGTATAAAACTGGCATTCCCTTGATGCTGCGTGTAACATCCGCTCGTTGCAGCACTTCCCTATCACTCAGCTTCATTGTGTGACCACAGCAGCGTCGTCCTAAAAGAGCCGCACCCTAATAAGTATTACTTCAGGAATGAGACGAATATATCCAAATTTGTTCATAATCCTTCAAACGGTACTGTCCCATGCTATCCACACTGTCTGCTGACTTTCGCATTATTTTTGACCGTGACCCAGCTGCCTGTAGTTGGTTAGAAGTATTATTTTGCTATCCTGGATTGCAAGGCTTGCTATTCCATCGGCTGGCTCACTGGCTGCATAGCATCGGTACTCCCCTCGTACCCCGCCTAATTTCTTACATAGCTCGATTTTTAACTGGAATCGAAATCCACCCCGGCGCAGTCATTGGACGGGGTGTTTTTATTGACCATGGAATGGGTGTAGTGATTGGCGAAACCGCTATCGTAGGAGACTATGCCTTAATTTATCAAGGTGTTACCCTTGGCGGTACAGGTAAAGAAAGCGGCAAGCGTCACCCTACTTTAGGCACAAATGTTGTAGTTGGAGCTGGAGCAAAAGTGCTAGGCAATATCCAAATTGGCAATAACGTCCGCATCGGCGCTGGGTCAGTTGTCCTACGGAATGTGCCATCTGACTGTACTGTGGTTGGCGTTCCTGGTCGAGTCGTCTATCATTCTGGAGTCCGAGTTACTCCGCTAGAACACGGTAACTTACCAGATTTCCAAGCAGAAATGATTCGTACTTTGGTTAATCGTATTGAATTGTTGGAACGACAAGTAGAAACTCTAGAGTGTCTAAAGTTTTCCACAAAAGCTTCTGTCTTGGCAGGTATATTAGCCCCAAGCGAGAGTGATTTACTAAAAAATGTCTCCATTGGTTTTGATGATTACAATTACCTCAAAAATGTGTCAATTCAACAGTTTCTTGATGGTGCTGGGATTTAAAAAAATGAGGAGTTATGAGGGTTATGTTGGAAGAACTTTTTGAGAACAAGAAATTCTATTGACTAGGATTTCTTTATGGAGCCACGTCAACTACGTAACCGTTCACAGGGGGGTCAAAAAAACGTCCAATATGGAATCAAACGGATACAGTACGAAAACCAGTCTAGATTTGATTTTTTCCGGTTAATTTTGAGTAGTCCAAAGTGCTACACTTATCTGGAAATTGTCGTTTAGACATTTTAGGTACCATTAGCACCTACTAGAAATCGCCCCAAACTCATGCTATGCAAGGGCTTTAGAATTTCGTCTAATGATTTACCCCCCGTGAACGGTTACGAGGAAGTGGTTAACTGTTTAACAGAAGAATGGCACTAAGATAAGCGGAAACACCCATCATTCAGGCAGTTTGTAATTGCTGGCGTAATTGATGTCTGGGTTGCTTCATCAATGGGTACGCTTTGGGACGACGTTTACGGACTCGCAGTTCACTTCTGCCTGGGCGATAGCGAAGCGCTGCTGCTTTCAGCAGATCGCTCACTGTTTTGTGAATGATAACTTTAAGTAAAGTCCGATAAATTGTGTGGCGTTGTGTAACAGAAGCAGCTAACAATTCAGGAATAAAATTATCAAGGTAATGACGGGTTCCTTGTAAAGATAAGCGTAATGGCACTCCACCATAAGTCGTACTGGCTTCCCACATTAAAGTACGTAGCAGATTGTAAGCCAATAAAAATATGTAGATTTCTTTACGTACCATTTGAGGAGTTTTACCCCGCAATATTTCCATGCCCAAGGTGGTTTTTAAATGTTTCAAATTTAATTCAACATCCCAACGATCATCGTAAAGTCTGACCAGTGCTAGTGTAGAATAAGTTTTTGTATCCAATAAAGTGGTAATTAGGCTGACTTGTTGAGAGCGAAAACCAGGAATAAGGATGTAGTAATAAATTTCTCGGACAATCAAAGTTTTGGGCAGAGCAGCAAATTCTTCCTCAGTTAATCCTTTTGGGCATTTTTGAGGTTTCTGCCAAGTTACTAACTTATCACCATCACCAACAATTTTACCTCGACGCATTTCAGTTTTTCGAGCTTGATGTTTACGAAATACTGCGTCACATTCAAGATTTTTGAGCAAAATCAAATCAGCATAAGCACAAAAAGCTCTATCACCTAAAAGCACATCTCCAATGTTTACGAAAATGATATAATTTTCTAGCCACTTGAATATCATGAGTGTTCAGAAACCCTTCACCCATATGCGATTCAGCTTATCTTAGTGCCATTCGTTTAACAGAACATATTCCTATAAAAACCCAAGGGAGTCGTAAATGTCGGAATATCGGGCTACAAAAATATATTGGTCGTTTAAAAGAGTTAAAGCGAATTCAACGCCGTCATAGCGCTTTTTGGATTAGTTTATACGGTTGTTTATGGGTGGGAGTAATGGAGTTTTGGGATGATTTGGCTGGCGAATTGATCCGCTTAAGAAAAGGTAAACTACCCTATTTTCACAAGGGACTGCGTGCTATGACCCTTATCCAATCTACCTTATAGCTTTCCTGTCACCCCGCCAGAGTTGCTTGGTACACCGATACTTATTAATGAGTACAAACTTACCTAATATAACAGTATTGATGTGTCTATCGCAGTGTCAAAAATACAGATACTTTTTAATAAGGTAAAAAACAAAAATACAAAATTATCAAGAAAATATAATATAATTGACAGATTTTGAGAAAAGATGAATAATTTGCGAAGGACAATTTTGATGACTAAAAAAAGAAGTAAATACAAATTCCAATTCAAGATAAATCAGAGTTGTTGCAAAACTTTTAGATCTGCTGTATACCAAATAAAAATTTACTGATTCATGAGTATATTGTAAGTATTTTGCAACAAAAACTCTTCTTGCTATTTGATTTTTTCAAAATTGCATTGCACCTAGAACTGTAGATTTTTACGCGAGAGAAGACTATGTTTGATGTTGTCATATTAGGTTCGGGAATGGCTGGTTCGATATTGGGCACGATTCTTGCTCGCAATAACGCTCGTGTACTGATTATTGACGCAAGTAAACACCCAAGATTTGCTATTGGCGAGTCAACTGTCCGCGAGACAACTAAAATGTTGAGTATACTTGCTGATCGCTTCGATATTCCTGAGTTTAAATACATATCTGGCTTTGGTGGAGTGATGCATAAAGTCACCCCTAATTGTGGATTGAAGCGCAATTTTGGTTTCGTATATCATCGCGAAGGGGAGCAGCAAAGACCGAATGAATTCTACCAGGCTGTTATACCAGATGCTTTTGAGGGTCCTGAAGCTCACTACTTTCGCCAGGATATAGACAGCTATCTTGTCAATGTTGCCATAAATTACGGAGCAACAGTTATCGAGAGTACCCGAATTGCTAATATCGACTTTACCGAGAAGGGTGTTTACTTGGAAAGCGCTCAAGGAGCGCGGTTTGAGGCAGAATTCGTTGTTGATGCTACGGGATACCGTTCAGTTCTCGCAAACAAATTCGATTTGCGAGAAACGCCCAGTCGGTTCAAGACGTATTCCCGCAGCATTTTCACTCACATGATTGGAGTTAAGCCCTACGAAGAGTGCGGGACTCCTGGAATGCATAATGTACCAAGAAAGTGGTCTCAAGGAACACTACATCACTGTTTTGATAGAGGTTGGCTGTGGGTGATTCCATTCAATAATGGTCCAGATCCACAGAACCCCATAGTTAGCGTTGGACTGCAACTAGATTGTCGAAAATCTCCGAATCAGAATATTCCTCCCGCTGAAGAATTCAAGAATTTCCTTTCCCGCTATCCGAGTATTGCAGAACAATTTGAAAATGCCACGCCAGTGCGTGATTGGGTCTCAACAGGCGATCGCGTGCAGTATTCTAGCAAGCGTACCATCGGTTATCGCTATTGCCTAACAGCTCATGCAACAGGAGCTCTTGGTCCACTGTACTCTAGGGGATTGGCATTAACCATGAGTACCATTTTAGCCTTGGCAGAGGAGCTTTTGGAAGCGATCAAGGAGTGTGACTTCTCTGAGCAGCGCTTGGAGTGGATCGATCAGTTTCAGCAGCTCTCACTAAACAATATTGATTCTCTAGTTGCAGGTTCTTACATCGCATGGCAAAGCTTTGACCTTTGGAATGCTTGGGTACGAGTATGGTTTATATCAGTCACCCTCGGTTATTTAAACTTACAAGCCGTACACACGAAGTATTGTCTCACGAAAGACCCGAAGACTCTCAAAAAAATATACTTACCTTATCTAGGTTCATTTTGTCCATCAATCAAAGCTTATCAAGAGTTCTTTACCTCAGCAGTCAAAACTATCGATGCAGTTGACGCAGGAGAGCTTGCAACGTCGGATGCAGCAGCTCAATTGTTCAAGTTAATTGAAGAGGCAGACTTTGTGCCACCTGTCTTCAAGCTTAAAGATCCAGAAACAAGACATTGTGGAAATTACGATTATGACCATTGGTTAGATTTGGTTAAGTGGGGGAATTTTTACTCACCAAAAGAAGTGAAGGAAAAGTTGTTCCCTGGATCACCAGATGAGAATCTTGCGAATTTCCAAAAACATTACGAGGAATATGTAAAGAATCCTTGTTTAGAAAATATCAAACAATTTCTTGAAAATACAATCAGCATGCAAGTTGTATAAGCATGAATGTGAAAAAACAAGCATTATTGGAATGAGTGCTTGCAAGAGAGTTGTAATTATCTAATGAGAAGTGGTGGAGTAGTTTTCTGCACGTAGCGTCGGTTTTCCAAAACAGGTTAATTTGTAGCCTAAACTAAGGTTTAAGGTAGACACTGAAATCCGTTAAAACAGGTTAAATCCTTACTCTCAAGAGGAATTAAGCTATGAAACAAATCATGTACATAATGCAGTTTGATGGACAAGTTAGTTCAGCACAAGATTCTTCTGGTCTTGAAGTAAAGACTTATGCAGAAGGTTGTGTAATTAACACAGTTATCAGTTCCAATGGTGTAGGCAGTACTATTGAGCCAATACCAGGTGCTAAAGCAACTTTTGAGTCGCAAGTGCAACTGGTTGGAGAAGCCAGCTTTCAAGAGTCAGGAAAGATTACTTTCGGAGACAGTAACCATCGCTTAAATTTTAGCTCCTTAAAGGATGGTTACATTGCATCAAGCCCCGATCCTAAATTCAAACATGGCTCAATTACCTGGAACATTGATGGTGGTGAAGGACAGTTCAAAAATGCTAGCGGTTTGATTACATCGAACTTTATTCTCGACGATACCAGCAAGGTAACAGAGATTCATGTCGGATTAATTTTTGTAGAAGAGTGATTCATGAGGCAGCGCGTTGCCGGGGTTTCCCCGGTTGAAGCGACTCCGTATCACTACCAAAATCGGAGCCTTCTCACGGAAACAGGTAAACATGGCAGTGAGCGCTACTATAGCAATCCTAAGTAGCCATCATGAACTGCGCACACCAGAACACATGAAAAGACCTCTTAACCTGTTCCCTGTTCCCTATTTTCAAGCTAGACCCCCACGTCCGGCTCGGGCACAACGAGGGTATGGAAATACTTCTTCCCCATTCCCAATTCCCCATTCCCTATTTTCAAGACAGTTGGGTGGAAATAAACATAACTATGTTAACTGTCCTTTATCCGTTGTCCTTTATCCGTTGTCCTTTATCCTTTGTGTCTAGTTTTTGACCAATGACAAATGACTGAGGACGATCTCCATCAGCTTGCTTTATTTGTATCTACTTATCTTGAAAATAGGGGAGTGGGGGAAAGGCATTTTCACGCGTCCTAGTGTACGCAGTTCACGACGGCTACTTATTTCAATTGTGAAATATAGTATGAGGTCTTGCTTATACGAGAAAATGCTTGCACTACCATCAATTTCATGAATGCTTTAGGACCGCTCATCCATGAGAGGTTAAGGTTATGGTAATTTTGTCAATAAGTAAAATAACTTAAAAATCTGACAAAAAACGTGGTAAAAAACATAATTTTTGTGGGAGCGATTGCGCGGAGCGCAGTGTCCTTTGGGCAATCGCGTAACCAAATTACTCATGATTCACTTTGGCGCTGAAAACCCAGTACAAAGATTATTTTGATACTTTGTTTTTGACTACTTTTCCAGCATAATTTCTAATTGACAAAATGAATATTATTTTAACCTCTCACGAATGAGGACCGCTATATGTAGCAATGTTGCCTATTCAGAGATAAAGCCCTGTGTATGCAGAGATGTTTGTTCGTCCTCATGATATCTGAAGTCAAACCCAAAAACGCTAAATCTTCTCCACTTAAAAAGTCATTATGCACAAGACACTAATTCAGCCTCATGGAGGTACGCTTGTTAATCGCAGCTTATATGACTATGAACGTCAAACTGCTATCGAGTATGCCTATACTCTACCTCAATTGACTCTTTCTCAACGCAATCTTGCAGATATCGAGTGTATTGCTACTGGTGTTTATAGTCCTCTCCAAGGCTTTGTTAATGAAGAGGACTACTACAATATTGTCAATGATATGCACCTTAGCAATGGTCTTGCTTGGACTATCCCAGTTACATTACAAATCCCTGAGATGGTATCGGACAAGTACAAACTTGACACTGAAATTGCATTAGTACACCCTAATGGCGATATTCTTGCTGTAATGAGCATTACCAACAAGTTTAAGCCTGATCAGGACTACGAGGCTGAGAAGGTTTACGGTACTACCAAAGATGCTCATCCTGGCGTTAGTGTCATGCGTGCTGAAGGTGAAATTTACCTTGGTGGTTCAATTACACTTATCAATACCATCCCACATAACGACTTTCAGAACTACCGCCTTCCCCCAACCATCACTAGAGCCGAGTTCACTGAGCGCCAATGGAATACAATTGTTGCCTTTCAGACTCGTAACCCAATTCACCGTGCTCACGAATATATTACAAAAATTGCACTTGAACTCGTAGATGGGCTCTTTATCAATCCTTTGGTGGGTATGACAAAGTCTGATGACATCCCAGCAAACGTACGTATGCGATGCTATGAAATTATGATAGAGAAATACTACCCTAGCGATCGAACTTTTCTGGGTGTGTTCCCTGCAGCTATGCGTTATGCTGGACCACGGGAAGCCATCATGCATGCTATAGCCCGCCAGAACTACGGCTGCACGCACTTTATTGTTGGGCGAGATCATGCTGGCGTTGGCTCATACTATGGTACTTATGATGCTCAGCATATCTTTAATGAATTTGGTCGGAACGAACTAGAGATCGTACCCATGAAGTTTGAGCATGCTTTCTATTGCACTCGGACTCAGGCAATGGCTACAGCTAAAACTAGTCCAAGCACTTTTGAAGAACGAATTCACTTATCTGGTACCAAAGTGCGTGAAATGCTCGCGAATGGTAAGACACCACCTACAGAGTTTACACGCCCAGAAATTGCCAAGATTCTCATAAACCAAGCAAGATATGCAAGTGCTTAAAGACATTGCAATCGTGTGGTTCCCCAACTCAGATCTTGCGCCTTCTCAATAAGGGGTAGATGATCAGTGTCCAACCAACGACACAATGAGCTTTTTGGGCTTTTATTTTCGCAATAAGACGTTGGTGCAAGATGTGAGCCAACGAACCGAGTGGAAATAATCCACGAAATCCCCTGACCTCAATTGTCCGGGGGTCTAGCAGGAGGTCGAATTGACAAAGCGATTCGTGGGCTTAAGTGACCTTGAACGATAGATACAACACAGATGGAAAAAACTCTGATAACAATCTGATACTTGTTCACCTACACTGTCACGACCAGATTCATGGGTGTAACGAGAACAAAACCGCGTAGCTTGGACGGCTTGAAGGAGTTGGTATGCGGTAGAGTAAAGATAATTTTAAATTGAAGGATGCTTTGAGTACCCGTTTCCAGTTTCAACTCTGCTCGACCTCAACCACTTTTGTGCGCTCCATATAAAAACTGTTAAATCCTGGTAGGAATGGCTTGATAAAACTGAAGTTCTAAAGGGAAAAACCTCCAATGACAGATATACCTAAGCGCTCCAAAATCGAAGCTATCAAAGAAAAGAGTCAATATCTACGTGGTGACCTGAAGCAACAATTAGCTGAACCAACGACGCACTTTCCTGAGGAGTCAGTTCAGTTGCTTAAATTTCATGGCACTTACCAGCAGGATAACCGTGACCTACGTAAAGAACTTAAGGATGCAGGTCAAGAACCAGATTACTCCTTCATGATTCGCACTAGGAATCCAGGAGGTTATGCACCAGCAATATTTTACCTAGCTATGGACCGACTTGCAGATAGCTTAGGTAATGGCACTCTTCGGGTAACGACTCGCCAAGGTTTGCAAATACACGGTGTACGTAAGGAGAACTTGCACTCTGCCATCGCCACCATCAATCAAAATTTAGGCTCTACTTTAGGAGCATGTGGAGACATCAACCGTAACGTTATGGCTCCGCCAGCGCCTTTCATCAGTCGCCCATACGTGATTGCCCGTCAAACTGCCCACCAGATTGCCGAACTATTAACTCCGCATAGTGGAGCTTACTATGAGATTTGGCAGGATGACGAGAAGATCTTTACTAGCGAAGAAGAAGTCGAGCCTATTTACGGCAAGACCTATATGCCGCGTAAGTTCAAAATTGCAGTAGCAGTCAGCGGTGACAATTCAGTTGACATTTACACTAATGACTTAGGAGTGATCCCGGTACTCGATAAGCATGAGAAGTTGATTGGTTATAACTTAACTTGTGGGGGTGGTTTAGCTATGACCCACGCTAAGCCGGAGACTTTTCCTAGAGTAGCGGATCACTTGGGCTTCGTCCTACCCGAGGATATACTTGCAGCAGTACGCGCAGTCGTACTAGTACAATGCGACTTTGGCGATCGCTACAACCGTCGCCACGCCCGTTTGAAGTACCTCATCCACGACCAAGGGATCGAGTGGTTCCGTACTAAGGTTGAAGAATACTTAGGCAAACCCTTGCAGCCCTGGTATGAATTGCCCTCTTGGGAGTTCCAGGATTACCTGAGCTGGCATTCTCAAGGAGATGGCAAGTTCTTTTTGGGCATTTCAATCCAGAATGGTCGGATCAAGGATGACGAGACGATCCGCCTCAAATCTGCCCTCCGGCAGATAGTTGAGTGCTTCCGGCTCAATCTACATTTGACACCCAGCCAAAACGTCCTGCTGGTCGGTATCCTGCCTGAACAGCGCTTACCTCTTGAGGAAATCCTGTACAGCTGTGGAGTCCCTTCGCTTGAACAAGTAAGTAACGTCAAGCGTTACTCAATGGCTTGCCCAGCCCTTCCAACTTGCGGACTAGCGTTGACTGAGTCAGAGCGAGTGCTACCAGGAGTCATTGAGGAGTTCGAGGCAAAATTAGCCTATCTAGGACTACAAGATGAGAAGATTTCTATTCGCATGACTGGCTGTCCAAATGGCTGTGCTCGTCCCTATATGGGAGAAATCGGTCTGGTTGGTAGTGGCATTGATGCCTATAACATTTACTTAGGAGGCAATCTAAGCTGCACTCGCTTGAATCAACTTTACCAACAGAAGGTCAAGCGCGACGAGATCCTGACAGTCCTTGAGCCACTACTTCTCTACTTTAAGCAAGACCGTTTACCTAAGGAAAGCTTTGGTGACTTTTGCTTACGCAAGGGCAGTGACGATCTGCACCAAGTAGGGCATTCGCGATTGAGATAATATCAAGTTCGCTTAATCACTTATAAATCCCGAAATACCCCACCCACGCTGTCGCGCACCCTCCCCTTACCAAGCAGGGCTGTTTCATTGCCTAAAAGACGTAAAATGACAAGTGCCGAGGGGATAAAAAATCATGGGTGGTTCTCTGATTGAACAACTGCGACAAGTAAAAGATTTTCAAGTCAAAGATGGGCAAAGACATCAACTGTGGATGTTCATGTGGATGCATCTGAGTGGTTTGGAATTGATGGTAAGGTTCTAAAGGAACCGTACAAGACTATAAAAACGAGTATCAAAATTTTGTAAGTATCGTATCCGTATTTACTGAAAAAAGAGGGCTAGTCTTAAGTATGAGCAAATTGGAGAACAAGCAAGGTAGTGAAATTAGCACAGTTCAAAATTTAATTGCGCTATTAGATATTGAGGGTGTTGTTTTCAGCTTAGATGCTATTCAGTAGACCGAAAAGTTTTCCAGAAGCCTTACCAGTCTTCATTTTTCCATGGGAATGCAAGAGGGCGAAATCAGCTTCTAAGGGAGATCCATAAAAATAAATCACCAGCCTTCGTGGTTGATCGTGGGTGCAGTCGGTGGTTCGTTTTAATAAGGCTGGTGATTTATTTACTGGTAAGTGCCTAATCTACCTTTCAAGCACCTCTGTTCTGGATGGACGCGTATGGCGATCGCTTATGGTCGCGATCGCCAGCCCCAAAAACGACGGCTGAAACCCTTATTCTTTCGTCAATTTTCAAAAGTTTTCGGTCTACTGACTTTAGTTTAGTAATCTGAAAGTGAGAATGAAGTAGTCTTTTTGATGCTTGTAGTATAGTTTTGCTACAACTCTAAGTTGCTCTGGCGATCGCATAGTTGGAATGTTCGGTTTCTCACATATTCACCCATAATATTCCCCTTGTCACCTTATATATTCAGTAGACCGAAAACTTTTGTCAGTCAACGCAAGAATGAGGGTTTGGGGCGATGTTTTTGGCACAGGGTCGAGCGATCGCTTACCTTAGCAGGAGAACTCATCTACAACCCTATTGCTCAAAACGCAGATGATACGGGCATTCTGGCGGATTGTATACAATCCGCCAGAATGCCCCAATGGTAAGCCTTCTAGAAATCTTTTCGGTCTACTGATATTACTTTTTCCGACATTATCGGTAATCTTCTAGCGGGAAGGGAGTAAAATAAAACTCTTTTTTGAATATAGTTCCTAGTTGGAAAAGGGAGTTTCCGATAAACTTCTAAAAAACACATTTTCAAACCCATATATAGCAAGGCTTTTAGAGATTTCAGGAAAATGTGTTTCTTTCATATTTCACTTGCGGTACACCACCAGTCGGAGGCCATTCGTGAGAGGTTAAGGTCACATACCATTTGTCAATAAGCAATAGTACTTAAAAGATTGCCCAAAATGGGAGTCGGAAACACAATTTTTGAGTAGGCGATCGCCCTGAATATAACCCCTGGTGATGGAACACCAGGGCAGGGTCGTGTACAAGTAACTGCTATGTATTGCTCTTTTTAACAGTTGTATAGCGCCGTGCTTGTAGTGGTAATAGAAAGTTAATATTGATTGCGGAACCTGTTTTGAGGTTGATCTTGCCTATTGTGTGGGCAGGGAGTTCTATAACTTTGTCAACATCTTTGATGGAATCGTAAAGGGGGCATGGCTGTTGCTTGCAGGGAGGGGCATTCTCAACAATACTGACTACTGTGCCATTGCGTACAAACACCATGTCGATGGGAAAGCGCATATCCTTCATCCATAGCTTAATGCGTTGTGGCTTCTCTGGAACAAACAGCATTCCCCGATTTGAAGGCAACGCCGAGCGAAACTTCAGCCCCTTTGCAAGTTCGTGAGGTTGTTGTGCTACCTCCATCTCAATGGTGTGATTGTTAATAGTGAGCGTAGCGCCAATTGGCAATTTTTGGGGCTGGTGGTGCAAAACCATGTAAGCCAATGGCGAGGTAGCTGCCAAAAATCCTGCTATTGGTCCTACTATCTTCAGTACACGTAGGAAAATATTTTCTTGATCGTGTTGCTTTTGACTTTGATTGTTTTGTACTGTAGTTGTATTCATTTAAAAAAACGCTTGGTAGTTTGTATGGCTATAAGTTACTTTTAGGAGTGCAGCTTCTGTGCAGCGCTCTTGGTGAAACTAACTGAAAATATCGATGTTGCTAATAGCAAATATGCTTTCATCCTTAGGTGATGATGGCAATGCTTGAGCATCAGCTTTATTACGCATAGATTCAACGCGGTCTGCTTCGCGAATAGCTAGTGGATTCATTTGACGGCGTTCTTCTAACAATGCATTAATTGTTAGTTTTAGTGGTGGAAGTTCGCCTTCACATTGGGTATCTTCTTGGACCATGTTACAGAAAATAGTAGCAGCAGCTCTCTCCACAATCGTCTGTATCTCTGCCCCTACACAGCGGTTAGTTGCTTTGAGTATTCTGCGCCATTCTTCTTCCGTCCAAGGGTCACCACCGTTGCGGAAGCGTTTGTCAAACCTAGCAGCATGAAACTTGAAGATGCTGTAGCGTTCGCCGTTGTTAGGCAAATCAACTTTAAATAAATAGTCAAAGCGACCAGCGCGTGTTAGCTCTGGTGGGAGCCATTCTATGCGGTTGACTGAGGCAATGACCACTACGTCTGACGTACGCTCTTGCATCCACGTCAATAGTAGTCCTGTTAGTCGGCGAGAAAGGTCATCGTCACCGGCAAAGCCTTTTTCGCAGTCATCAAAGTACAAAATTAACTGATTGACAGTGTCTGCAAGTCTGAGCAAGCGTTTGAGCTTTGCTTGAGCTTGGTCGCCAAAGCTGCGGAAGTTGCCCCAATCAACCATGATAAGCGGAATGCTCATCTCTTGTGCACACACTTTGGCAGAGTGCGATTTACCCGTCCCCGGTGGTCCTACAAGCATGATGCCCTTGGGTACACGCAGGTTGTATTGCTTAGCGCGGGGGCTGAGAAGACGTTTGAATTTTTTGAAAGACTCTTGCATCAGTTCCAATCCGCCGAGCTCTACCTTGGGAGGCGGTACAAAATCGATGTCATAGAGCCTGCTGAGTAGTTTGATTTTGTAATCTAACAATAGCTTTGCAACCTCTTGGGCTGCTGATAAATCATTGCGTTTTCTGACTTCTTTGAGACCGTTGATGATGTCGGATGTATACATACCTACTCCAGCAGCAGCAACTTTTAGGAAATCGTCACTGCTGTAGGTTTTTGGCAGGATGTTGGGTTGGCTGAGGATGTCAATTATTTCGTTGATGTCTGGTAATTCCTGTGTAAATAAGGGGATTTCTGCTGCGATGTTACTAGATATTTCGACAGAATCTCCAAGTAAAATTGCAGTTTTTCCTGTGTCTTGATTGTTAAGCTTTATATTAATAAGCGATGTTTTTATCCATTCTGATATAAGGAAAAAGTCTGTTTCTTTTACACGGTTTTCTTGAATCCAAGGAAAAATGTTTTCGATGATTAGAATTCCTGGTTCACTGTAATTTCGCCAGAATTTTAGAACGTGAAAGTAATCTTCTGTTTTATTCTTTTCGGGAGCAACGTACTCCTTACAATCTTTGATCATTAGGTTGCGATTGCCTTTGGCACTGCGCTCCGCGCAATCGCGTATGTCCGGAGGACAGGCTGCGCCAACGCGTAGCCTGTCCGTTAGGCGAAGCCGTGCCGCAGGCATAGGACTCAGCGGGCGCTCTGCGTCATCGCTGTTGCAGTACAGCTCTTTAACACTATCTTCACTGAGATTCCAAATGTAGCACTGTTTACCACTTTGCTGGCAATAAGAGGCAATGTGGACGAGGATGCGATGCCGTTCTTGGAGGGGTGATTCGCAGGCGATGAGGGGATGCTTATCTACAATCAGTTCTTCTAAGCGCGAGAAGCTGTTGAAATGCATAACACTTGAGGGACGCTATTGAATACGTGTATGCATCGTAAAACGAGATGAAGTGATGTGGCATCTAATATTATTCTGATTTTTTGCAATATTTGAATCAGAAGAAAGTTAGAAAAATCTCAACGCCTGTGTTTAGACGAGTATAAGCTTTGTCAGATGTGATGCAGCTACAGCAGATGCAAGGATAGTGTCAATAAGAAGAATTCAGAAGTCAGAAGTCAGAATTCAGGAGAGTAAGAAGGATTGAAGAATTGAGTATATGCCCTACGGGCATGCTGCTTTGTAAGTCCTGCGGAAGTTTGTACCAACACGTAGTGTGCGCTTGCGCTTACAGCATTTTATTCTGACTCCTGGCTCCTGACTCCTAACTTCTGACACTTCTTTGGTCAAGTTATTTTAAATTGTTTGTAATAGCATACAATGACCAATACTCCTGTTTTTCCGTAATTGCTCACCGCAACAGAGGTTAGTTAATGAAAATGGTGTATATTGACATCTATGATAGAAACAGCCTCGCCGTTAACTAACCAACAAGGGGTTGGGCTAATACCAACGAAAAATCTGCCAGCCTCCAGAAAGGTTTTCCTGCTGATGCTCAAAGATTAGCTAACCGAATCAAGCGACATTGGGATGAGTGGTTTACCTTTTTGAATGAAAGGGGTGTAGGGGGCAGGGTGTAGGGAACCCCGCAGTTAAGTCAGGGGTTTCAAATAAGGACGCCGTATTTCTCGCCTAAGAGGCGACGCCAAAGGCGTTGGCGCAAGCCTGTCCGCAGGACTTACGCGCGAAGCGTCTCGAAATACATCCTTTTTTTTGCTTCCATAACTAAAGTTAGGGGCTTGTATCCAATATTCGGGGCTGGACTTTCCCTACACCCCGCACCCCACACCCCACACCCGCTCCGTTGGCGCAGCCTCAGAGACAGGAGAAGGGGCTTGGTCATCCTCAAGTTAAACCTGATAATAATGATGCGGAACGGGCTTTGCGCCCCATCGTTGTACATCGAAAGGTTAGTGGTGGTCAACAATTGCGTGGCGGGTACACCCGCCCCCACTGATTGTCTTACCTTCTGCCTTCTGCCTCCAGCATAGCTGCCTTTCTTTTTGACAAAAGCAATATTATTTTAACTTGTCACGAATGGGATATAACGAGTTTGAAAACACGCCCTACTGCTTGCCTTGCCGGGTGCATCTCATTTAGATGCGTTTGCCTTGGGTAACCACTGCACAGCCAGCATAGTAATGTCATCAAACTGTGGTGCGTTATTAATGTGAGTGAACAAATTAGTTTTGATGCGCTCCAGCAAGTCATATACTGAGGAGGTAGGCTGCTCTAAAAGTGATAGCAGTCGTTGAAGAGTAAAAAACTCACCGTTAGGGGCGCGAGCTTCTGTTACCCCGTCGGTATAGCCAATCAAGATGTCACCAGGTTCCAGCTGAACTTGGTGAATTTTAAACTTCATTTCTGGTATCATTCCCACTGCTGGTCCAGTAGGTTTGAGACTCTGCTTTACTCCTTGAGAGTTCACGATATAAAGAGGTTCATGCCCAGCATTGATGTAGGTTAGTGAGTTGGTAGCTGGATCTAGCACTCCGAAAAAGAGCGTGGCAAACATACTCATCTGAGCATGATTTTGGGTAATGTAGTTGTTCGTCAACTCAACAGCTTTGAGGGCGTTGATTTTATCTAAGTCACTTGCACAGAGTGTATCAACATCACAGCACGAGACCTCATCGTCAGTAACTATAGACAATCCGTATAAGTTGGTTTGCCCAGAAAAAATTCTAATTAAGCTGCGAAACAAAGCCATAAAGAGTGCAGCACCTACACCCTTATCACAAACATCAGCAATGACCAATCCCAGGTAATCACCACCAAGCATGAAAGCGTCGTAGAAGTCACCAGCTACCTGACGAGCTGGGTAGAAACAGGTTGCAATTTCCAAATTAGGTAATTGTGGAATTTCTGTAGGCAGAAAATCTATTTGAATTTGCCTGCCTTTTTCTAGCTCATCATCATAGTGCTCTTTTAGCTTGGGTAAGTTGGTCAGTTTGCTGCTTTATCAGACGCGTTGCTAACTTCAGTAGACCGAAAAGATTTCTAGAAGGCTTACCATTGGGGCATTCTGGCGGATTGTATACAATCCGCCAGAATGCCCGTATCATCTGCGTTTTGAGCAATAGGGTTGTAGATGAGTTCTCCTGCTAAGGTAAGCGATCGCTCGACCCTGTGCCCAAAACATCGCCCCAAACCCTCATTCTTGCGTTGACTGACAAAAGTTTTCGGTCTACTGAACTTATGAATTTGAGCTTGAGCTACTAGTAATTGATGTACATCCAACAACTTATAAACTTCATTATCAAATTTTACGACTAGAGGTTCGGTAAGTAACTCCGGAGGACGTTGCAAACACCGACTAGCCGCTTTGACGATTAACGTATTACTAGGAGAAACTAATACATCAGTTTCAATATGGGTATACAAACGACTAAGTGGAGCACTAAAAAACAGCTCTCTAGCATAGGGACGACTAATGATTCTCAAGAATCGCTGCCGCGAAACTTTCCCCTTAAACTGACCTTGCTCTGTGAGAATCGCTCCAGGTAACAACGGATTTTGTTCAAAAACCTTTGCTAGGTCTTCCCCTGGGCATGAGAGTTCTATTTGGAAATCATAAAGAGACAGTTCTTGCAGAGTAGATTCTAACTTAAGCCCCTCAGATAATTCTTTAGAATGCTCTTGCCCAAATTCCGACTGTAAAAGCTCTTGGCGGTCGAAAAGAGTTGGTTGAGCGTTGCTACTAACCTCAAATGACTCATTACTAGCGTTTAAGAACTGATGAATCACCATAATAGCTCAATTTAATTTAGTATTAGCCATTTCATATTTGCCTTATGATGTAATCCTGCCTAACTTAATGGCTGCCATCTTTAGGCTAAAATACGATTCTTGATAGATTTCTGTCTATACTTGATCTGACTTTTCCCGTTAAGTCTCAAAAAGCTTGCTCACAAAGGATTCTGGAGAAAGTACAGTATATACGGTACAGTAGTTGAAATCGGGTGTTAAAGGTGACAGGTGATGTTGGATTGGTGGGAG
>JAESFN010000811.1_pt1 | contig 20604 bp, 17 predicted proteins | sample 9269411 | NCBI WGS metagenome assembly JAESFN01 (sample SAMN14505399, study PRJNA617100) | algae metagenome | isolation source: Iphinoe sp. HA4291-MV1 and co-occurring heterotrophs from trail next to... | place: USA: Maunawili Falls, Hawaii | collected 2009-07-25
GCCGCAGACACCGGCGCTTGTCCCATCCGCCCACCGTCGGCGCGTGGGGCTCCCCCCTCCACCAGCTTCGCTGGTCCCCCTCCCCCGCAAGCGGGAGAGGTGCGCCGACTGCGCTCTCCGCGCGGCCCTACCCATTCGCCCCCAGATAATCCTCCACCAGTGCCACCCAATACCGTGACGCCGGCTCGATCACCGCATCGTTGAAATCATACCTGGGGCTGTGCAGGTCGGCGCTCGGCCCATTGCCGACGAACAGATAGCTCCCCTTCTGCCGCTGCAGCATGAAGGCGAAATCCTCGCTCACCAGCAGCGGCGCCATCGTCCCAACCTTGCCCTCGCCGAAATGCCGGATCGCCGTCTGCCGGGCGAACTCGGTCTCCTCGTGGTGGTTGGTCAGCGCCGGAAAGCCGGGCGGATGGTTGACTTCGGCGACGGCGCCGTAGCTCGCCGCCTGCGCCTCGGCCAGCACCTTGATGCGCTCGCGCACCCGGTCGCGTACCGCGTCGGTGAAGGCGCGGGTGGAGATCTGCAGCTCGACGCTGTCGGGGATCACCGTGGGCATGCTGCCGCCATGCATCATGCCGACAGTGATCACAGCGGTTTCCCGGGGGTCGACATTGCGCGACACCAGCGATTGCAGCGCCATCACCAGCGATGAGGCAGCAACGATCGGGTCGACCGCCTCATGCGGCACGGCGCCATGCCCGCCCTTGCCCTTCACGGTGATGATGATCCAGTCGACCGAGGCCATGGCCGGGCCATCGATGAAGCGGAACTCGCCAGCAGGCACGCCGGGCCAGTTATGCAGTCCGAACAGCGCATCGACCGGAAAGCGCTCGAGCAGCCCGTCAGCGAGCATCTGCACCGCGCCACCGACCTCCTCGGCCGGCTGGAAGATCAACCGCACCGTGCCGGAGAAGTTGCGCGTTTCGGCGAGGTGTTTGGCCGCCGCCAGTAGGACCGTGGTGTGCCCATCATGCCCACAGGCATGCATCACGCCGGGCTTGGCGCTGGCATAGGCCAACCCAGTCGCCTCGCTGATCGGTAGCGCATCCATATCGGCGCGGAGCCCGATGGTCCGCTCCCCTGCCCCGGCCGTCAGCGTCGCCACCACCCCGGCGCCGCCGATGCCAGTCGCCACCTCATAGCCCCAGCCGCGGAGCAGTTCGGCCACCAGGGCGCCGGTCTGAAATTCCTCGCGGCTCAGTTCCGGCGCGGCATGCAGCCGGCGGCGCAGGGCAATGAAATCGGCGAGGTCGCGCGGGGCCGCCAAGGGCGGCGAAAGGGGCGGAGTGACATTCATGGCGAGCGCCTGTATCGCAGACTTCCGACCCCGATTGAACAGGTCATCTTGAGCGTCATGCCCCACCCCCTCCTCGATCTGTTGACCGGCGCCACCGAGGGGCGCTTTCCGCCTGTCGATGGCGGCGTCACCGTGCTGCCGCCGCTGGCCGGCGGCTGGGAATGCTCGGTGGCCTTCACCGGCCACGCCGTCATCGCCACGGCGCGTCCGGCCGAGGAGGTGCTGCAACAGGGGCCCGACGGATTCGGCGGCTCGCTGGCGCCGGATTTCCTGCGCTGGCTGGCTGGGCCCCGGGGCTTTATCGGGGTGATCGACGCCATGCTCTATGCCCGCGGCACCGGCGCCTCCACCCTGCCGCTCCGCACCGATGCCGACGACCATCCGCGCGTGCAATACGCCCGGCAATATCGCTCCGACGTCAAAGTCTACGGCGATGAGCGTGGCCTCATCACCATCGGCGCCGGCCTCGCCGGCCGGCGCGAACTGAGCGTCGAAGCCGATACGCATAATCGCGGCTTCGGCACCGCTCTGATCAAGGAGGCGGTCGGGCTCGTGCCCGAAGGCGAACTCCTGTTCGCCGCCGTCTCCCCCGGCAACGCCCGCTCGCTGCGGGCTTTCCTCAGCCTGGGGTTCACCCCGATCGGCAGCGAAGCACTGATCCGGCCACACGCACCGGCCTCTCATTGACTGCGGCTGACGTCGCAGTCGGCATCCCTTCTCCCCTCAGGGGAGAAGGTGGCGCGAAGCGCCGGTTGAGGGGTGAAGCGGTGCCACATGCTGAACGAGCCAGCATGCTGAGAGGCTGAACCCCTCACCCTAGTTCCGCTACGGACCTCACGGTCCTAGCTGCACTACCCTCTCCCCTCAGGGGAGAGGGCTAAACAAACCGCCCAGCATTATCCGCGACATAATCCACCAGCCGCCGCGCCGCGCGGCCGGTGACGCGGGACACATCGCCCGTATCTGCCGCTACCCAGCCCTGCGACACCGGATAGAAGATCGGCACGATGTGCTCGGCATATTCGCGCGTCAGCCCGCTGCGCTCGGCGGACGCGATGAACTGGGCCGCTTCCACCGCCTCATAGCGCACCGGCTTGCCGCGTACCGCCGAGAGCACCGCGGCAGCATCGGCGTAAGTCAGGCTCTCCTCGCCCGTCAGCGTCAGCGCCTCGCCGTCGAAATCCGGCCGGGTCAAGGCCGCTGCCGCCACGTCGGCAATGTCGCGCGCATCGACAAAGCTGGTCCTGGTGTCGCCCGCCGGCAGCTGGATCAGGCCGTGCTCGCGCACATCCTTCAGCCAGTAGGTGTGGAAATTGTCGAAGAACCAGTTCGGCCGCAGCACCACATAGGGCGTGCCCGAGGCCTCGATCTTGCGCTCCAGCTGGCGGAACGGGATCGCCTCGTCGGCATCGACGCCGATCGCCGATTGCAGCACGAGCTTGATCCCCTTGGCCGCCGCGGCATCGACGAAACCACCGAGCAGCTCAAGCGGATGATAGGGCCCCGTGGGCACCACGAGATACACCGCATCCACCCCTTCGAGCGCAGCGGCAAAGCTCGCCGGTGCTTCGAAATCGAGCACGGTGGCTTCGCCGAGGCTGGCGCGCCCGGTGCGCGAGGCGGCGCGGACGCGGTGCCCGGAGGCGAGCAGGCGCGGCACCAGGTGCTGGCCGACGGTGCCGTTGGCGGCGGTGACGAGAATGGTCGAGGACATTGAGAAGCTCCATTGATTGGCCGGCCACATTGTCGGTCACGTCGGTGAGCCGATCCATGCTCATCGCGCGCATTCTCATTGCCGATCGTCTCATTCGGCACTATCTGTCGTGGCATGAGCGTGCTCGACCAATGGATGCGGAAATACTCGCGGCCCGAACTCACCCTGGTGCGCAGCGCCGTGGTGGGGCGCTGGGGCTTTCGGCTCGACCCCGGCGCCACGGTGGCCTTTCACCTGGTCAAACAGGGCAGCGGCTGGCTGCGTCGTGACGGTGTGCCCGATGTTCGGCTCGAGCAGGGCGACCTGGTGGTGATCGCCAATGGCGAGGCACATGACGTCATCGATCGGCAGGGCGGCTTCGCTGAGCCGGTGGCCGAGTTCGCGCAGCGCACGTTTGATCTCAGCGGGCGCGGACCCGACGCGGTGATCTTCTGCGGTACGCTGCGCGCCGATACCGCCCGACGCCAGACCGGGGTGTTCGCCATCCCGCCCTTCATCCATCTGACCGGCGCTGAGATCGCCGACGATCCCGGCATTGCCAGCCTCGTCTCACTGCTCAGCGCCGAGCTCGAATGCACCTCCGAGGGCAACGAGACGCTGATCGAGAGCCTCACCAGCGGCCTGATGATCTACGTGCTGCGCCGCGCCGCCGAGCTCGCCGGCCACTCGCCCGGCTGGCTGGTGGCGATGAACGACCCGCAACTGGCCCGGGTGTTCCAGGCCATCCACGCCACCCCCGCTCAGAGCTGGACGGTCGAGGCGATGGCGGATTCGGCCGGCCTCTCCCGCGCCACCTTCTCCCGCCGCTTCACCGACCGGGTGGGCGAACCGCCGCTGAGCTACCTCACCGCCTGGCGCATGACCCTGGCGGGCCGCCGGCTGCTACAGGGCAAGCAACCCCTGTCCCGCATCGCGGCGGAGGTCGGCTACAGCTCGGAAGCCGCGTTCAGCCGGGCATTCAAACGGCATCACGGGGTGGCGCCGGCGGGGTATCGGAATGGCGGGGTGGTGGCGGGTTAGTGCAACTTTGCACCTGCGGTGCCCCCATCGTCCCCTCGCCCCTATGGGGAGAGGGTCAGGGTGAGGGGCGCCAAGCGCACCGGCCGAACGACTTCCGCGCTAGCTCCCTGCCCTGATTTTCGCGCGCTTGGCGCCCCTCACCCCACGGATGAGCCCTTCGGCCTCATCCGCCGCCCAGAGGGGCGAGGGGGCGCTAGGGGCACCGCAGGTGCAAATCAAACCCGCCGGCACGAATTCCCCGGCACGAATTTCGGCGCCAGCACGAAATCCTGCGCAGGCTCGGCCGCAGCATCCGGCGAGGTGATCCGCTGCAGCAGCCGCCTTGCGATGATGCCGCCGAGCTTCAGCGTGTCCTGCACCACCATGGTGATGCGCGGGGTGATGACGTTGCTCCACTGCACGTCGTCGATCATTGAGAGCGAGATGTCGCCCGGGCAGTTGAAGCCCAGCTCCTGCATCGCCTGCAGCGCCGCCAGCGCCACGGCATTGTTCGCGCCGAGGATGGCGGTGGGCCGCTCGGGCTGGATCAACAGCCGCATCGCCGCCTCGTAGCCGGCCGAGCGGGTGAACTGCCCATCCACCACATAGTTCGGGTTCACCTCCACCCCGGCGCTGGCCATGGTTTCGACGAAGCCCCGGTGCCGCTCCGAGGCGGTATGCATGTGCTGCGGCCCGGCGATGAAGGCGATGCGCCGATGCCCGAGTTGCAACAGGTGCTCGGTCAGCATGGCGCCGGCGAGATAGTTGTCAGAACCGACGAAATCGCGCTCGATGCCGGCGACCTTCTGATCGAAGCAGACCATCGGCACCTTGATCCCCTCGACGAACTTCACATAGTCCGGCCCGAAGCTCGAGGGCGCCAGCGCCAGGCCGGCGATCTTCAGCCCGATCAGGTGTTCGACCAGCGCCTGCTCGCGCTCCGGCTTGCCCGAGGAGTCGGTGATGAGGACGAAGTGCTCGTGCTCGAGCGCGTAGTTCTCGAGCTCACGACGAATATCGCCGAAGAACGGGTTGCCGACATTGCCGACCACCAGCCCGATCATCTTCGATCGCCCACGCGCCAGGCTCTGCGCCAGTGGGTCGGCGACATAGCCCACCGCCGCCACGGCACTGCGGATCTTTTCCAGCGTCTTGCTGCTCACCCGGCCCGGATTGCTCAGCGCCAGCGACACGGTCGAAACCGAGACGTCTGCGAGCCTGGCAACGTCACGAATGGTAGCCATCAGTCTGTTCTCGAACCGCTTCTATGCAACGTGGGAGCTGTACTGGTGGGGTGCTCGACAGGTAATTGTGCTGCAATACCTAGCAGTTGCAGGGCTTCGCGCAACTGAAATCCACCGAAATGCCCTGTTCCAGAATCCGCCTTGACTCATCGCACCGTCGCCATCAGGATGAAAATCGAACCGGTTCGATAGCCGGATAGGAGGATAGATTGGATAGCGCACTCACCGTCAGCGGCGGCATCGACAACTCTGCCGGCAAGGCGTGGTTCAGCAACGACCGCTTCGGCATGTTCATTCATTTCGGGCTTTACGCCCTCGCCGCGCGCCATGAGTGGGTGCAGCACCGCGAGGAAATCTCTCCCGAGGCCTATGCCAAGTACTTCGAGAATTTCGACCCGGACCTCTACGATCCGAAGGAGTGGGCGCGCCGGGCGCGCGAGGCCGGGATGAAATATGTGGTGCTCACCGCCAAGCACCATGAAGGCTTCTGCCTGTGGGATTCGAAGTTCACCGACTACAAGGCCACCAACACGCCCTACGGCAAGGACCTGTTGAAGCCCTATGTCGAGGCGTTCCGCGCCGAGGGGCTGAAGGTCGGCTTCTACTATTCGCTGATCGACTGGCACCACCCGCAATTCCCGATCGACGGCATCCATCCGCTGCGCAACCACCCCGATGCGCTGGAGATGAACAAGAGCCGCGACGTCAGCAAATACGCCGAGTACATGCACAACCAGGTGCGCGAGCTGCTCACCGGGTTCGGCGAGATCTCGGTGATCTGGTTCGATTTCAGCTATCCCAAGCGCGAATATCGCGGCATGCCCGGCAAGGGTCGCGCCGACTGGCAGTCCGAGGAGTTGATCGGGCTGGTGCGCGAATTGCAGCCCAACATCATCGTCGGCGACCGGCTGGATCTGCCCACCGACGGCAACTTCCCCAAGGATCTTGCCACCCCCGAGCAGTATACGCCGCGCATCGCGCCGACCAGCAACGGCAAGCCGGTGCGCTGGGAAGTCTGCCACACCTTCTCCGGCTCGTGGGGCTACCACCGCGACGAGAACACCTGGAAGGATGCCGGTCAGCTGATCAACATCCTGATCGATACCGTGGCGCTCGGCGGCAACCTGTTGATGAATGTCGGGCCCACCGCCCGCGGCACCTTCGACAAGCGCGCCGTCACCGCGCTCGAAACCTATGGCGAGTGGCTTACCGTCAATGGCCGCTCGATCTATGGCGCCGGGCCATCCCAGTATCAGGCGCCGGCCGGTACCCGCTTCACCCAGAAGGGCAACCGGCTCTACCTGCACCTCCAGACCTGGCCGTTCCGCCACGTCCATATCGAGGGGCTGGGGCGCAAGGTGAAATATGCGCAGCTCCTCCACGATGCGAGCGAAATCCACTGGCTCGACCCTGACGCGGAAGTGGATTCCAACATCGGCGTCGCCGTCGGCGACGGCATCCTGACGCTCGAGCTGCCGGTGCTGAAGCCCGACGTGGTGACCCCGGTGGTCGAACTGATCCTGAAAGACTGAGAGGGAACGGCAGCCGCAGACCTGGTGACGCCATGGCTCACGAAGCCGAACTGATCGCGGCGATGGCTCCGCTCGTCGCCGACCTCGCCGAGGACGGCGCCGGCGCCGTGGCCCTCGCCGGGTCGCGCGGCAAGGGCCGCTCGGACCGGCAGTCGGATTACGATTTCCGCGTCTATGCCCACGCCTATCGGCCTGAACTCAAGGCGAGCCCGCAATGGGCCCGCTTCGAGGCCGGGATGGCCGAGTGGCAGGCCGAGGGCGTCCGCATGGATGGGGTGTGGATGCGCAGCTATGCCGGCGTCGAGAGCGATCTCGGCGCCTGGCTCAGCGGCACCGCCATCCCCAAGAGCTTCGAGTGGACCATCTGGGGCTACCACCTGCCGACCGATCTCGCGAGCCAACAGATCGTCAACGACCCGGAAGGTCGGCTCGCCGACTGGAAGGGCCAGCTCGCCTGCTATCCGGAGCCGCTGCGTAACGCCGTGCTGCGGCAATACCGCGAAGTCCTGAACTACTGGGCTGCCGACTATCACTACGAGAGCAAGGTGGATCGGCGCGACCTGGTGTTCCTCGTCGGCATCACCGGCAAGCTCAGCAACGCGATCCTCCAGGTCGTGTTCGCGCTCAACCGTGCCTACTACCCGGGCGATGGCTGGAACCTGCCGATGGCGGCAGAGCTGAAGCTGCTGCCGCCCGATTTCACTTCCCGCATGGCGGCGATCCTGGAGCCGGGGCGCGACCCCGACGCCTTCCACCGCCAGCGGACCGAACTCATCGCCATGATCGCCGATCTGGAGGTGCTGATCGCGGCCTGACCGGCCGTGGTGACGCCGGAGCCGAGGAACTCCGGAAGACCAAGAACAACCTGAAGACCCAACGACTACCTGTGATTGAGGAGACACATCGTGAAGTTCACACACGCCTTGGCTGCCTTGGCGCTCGCCGGCACTGCCATCCTGTCCACCGCCACTTTTGCCCAGGAGCAGGTGAACCTGACCTGGCAGATGTGGGGTGACGAAAAGGACACCCCGCTATTCCAGAGCCTCGCCGACCTGGTGACGGCCGAATACCCCAACATCAAGGTGACGCCGCAGTTCTCCGGCTGGACCGACTATTGGACCCGTCTGCCGGTGCTGGCTTCGTCCGGCCAGATCGCCGACCTCGTCGCCATGCAGTCGATGCGCATGCCGAGCTTCTACGGCGTGCTCGAGCCGCTCGACCCGTTCATCGCGGCCGACAATTTCGACAAGTCGGTGTTCGAATCCTCGATCATTTCCGGCCTGTCGGCGGATGGCGTACAGTATGCCCTGCCCTACGACGTCGGCCCGTGGCTGATGTTCTATAACCGCGACAAGTTCGCCGAAGCCGGCATTGCCGAACCCAAGCCCGACTGGACCTTCGACGAGTTCAAGGCGGCCGCCGAAAAGCTCACCAGCGGCGACAATTACGGCTACGCCGTGCAGGCCTTCGATTTCGTCGCCCAGCCGATCGCGCTCGGCGCCGAGTATTTCAACGACGGCAACCAGTTCGATCTGACCAACCCCGGCTATGCCGCCGCGGTGGGTAAGCTCGTCGACCTCGTCGCTGTCGCCAAGGCCTCGCCGGTCTTTGCCTCGGGCGCCGGCGCCCAGACCGGCAGCGGGCGCTTTGCCGCCGGCAACGCCGCCATGGTGATCGATGGCCCCTGGTCGCTGCTCACCACCCAGGCCTCGGTCGGCTTCAAGGTCGGCGTCGCACCGCTGCCGCGCGGCGAAGGTCCGTCGCGCTACATTACCGCCGGCTCGGGCTGGGGCATCTCGGCCGCCAGCCAGCACAAGGACGAGGCCTTTAAGGCGCTCAAGGTGCTGACCGGGCCCAAGGCCGCCGAGATCCTGGCGTCGGCCGGCCGCGCCCTGCCCGGCCGCCTCGCCGAGCAGAAGTTCTGGTACGATGTGGCCGCCAAGGATGTCGCCGGCGCCCGCGAGACGCTGCAGTACTCGTTCGAGCATTCGACCCCGTTCCGCCTCAACGAGAACTGGAACGAGTTCGAAAACCTGATCACCCAGTACCTCCCGCTGGCACTCAACGGCGACAACACCACCGACGCGGTGCTGGCCGATATCCAGAGCCAGCTGCCGTAAGTCGCGTGGCGCCCGGCCGGTCCCGAATCCGGCCGGGCGTCCCTACTGCATAGAAGGGAGGAGGTGCCCATGACGATCATCGAGGATACCGCGGTCGCGAGCAGCGCCCCGGCTGCCCACCCGCGCCGGCGCAGCGGACGACGCGAGGGCCGCACCGCCTTCTTCTTCCTGTTGCCGAGCCTGCTCGGCGTCATCCTCTTCCTGGTGCTGCCGATCATCGCCTCGCTGGCGCTGAGCTTCACCAACTGGAAGCTGCTCGGCAAACCCGCCTTTGTCGGCTTCCAGAATTATGTCCGGCTGTTCACCGCCGATCCGCAGTTCTGGACCGTCTTACGCAACACGCTGTTCTTCACCGTCGAATACCTGGTGCTGAACATCATCATCTCGGTGGGGCTCGCGACCTGGATCGCCAGCCTCAAGCGAGGGCAACGGTGGTTCCGGGTGGTGTTTTTCCTCCCCACATTTACACCCGGAATCGCCGTCGCCATCGTCTGGATGCTGATCTTTGCGCCGGGCGGCTTCTTCGATTTCATCATGAAGTCGCTGTCGCTGGCAGTGCCGAACCTGCTGACCGACCAGACGCTCGCCATGCAGGCGGTGATCATCGTCTCGCTCTGGGCCAATGTCGGCTACAACACCGTGCTGTTCAACGCGGCGCTCGACATGGTGCCGCCGAGCTATCTCGAGGCGGCAAAGATCGATGGCGCCAGCGCCTGGGATCGCTTCTGGAAAATCCGCCTGCCGCTGATCTCGCCCACCCTGTTCTTCGGCACGGTGATGACCGCCATCACCTCGCTGCAGGTGTTCGACCAGATCTATGTGATGACCCGCGGCGGCCCGGGCAACGCCACCGCCACGCTGGGCTATGCCATCTACCAGCGTGGCTTCCAGAACTTCCAGATGGGCTACGCCTCTTCCATCGCCTGGGTGATGTTTGCGCTGATCATGGCGCTCACCGCCCTGCAATTCTGGCTGCAGCGCAAGTGGGTGCATTATGACAACTAAGGCAGTGACAGCTAAGGCCCGCGCCCGACGCGCCACCCTGGCGCTCGATATCCTCAATCACGGCGCGCTCACCCTGGTGGCGCTGCTGTTCCTGTTTCCGTTCTTCTGGATGGTATCGAACGCAGTGCGTTCCAACGCCGAGGTGCTGGCCATCCCGGTGCGCATCCTGCCGCACGAGTTCCAGTGGGACAATTTCGCCAAGACCTGGTCCGAGCTGCCGTTCGGCCGCTTCTTCCTCAATTCAATGGTGGTCGCCGGCAGTGTCACCATCATCACCGTGGTGGTCTCGAGCCTTGCCGGCTATGCCTTCGCCCGGCTGAAATTCCCCGGCCGCGATGCGCTGCTATTGGGCTATGTCGGCACGCTCATGGTGCCCTCGATCATGCTGATCATCCCGCTGTTCCTGATCGTCAACAGCCTGGGCATGGTCAACACCTTCCAGGGCGTCATCCTGCCGGTCGCCTTCGGCACCTTCGGGGCTTTCCTGCTGCGGCAGTTCTTCCTGTCGATCCCCAACTCACTGGAAGAAGCAGCCCTGATCGACGGCGCCTCGCGGCTCCGCATCCTCGTCAGCATCATCATCCCGCTGTCGATGCCGGCGATCGGGCTGCTCTCGCTGTTCACCTTCATCGCCCAGTGGAACAACTTCCTCTGGCCGCTGATCGTCATGACCGGCCAGGAAAACGCCACCCTGCCCGTCGGCCTCACCCACTTCCAGACCCAGCAGGGCACGCAGTGGAACTACATCATGGCCGGCGCCGCACTCTCGATGCTGCCCGGCATCGTCCTGGCGATCCTCTTACAGAAGCTGATCTACAACTCGATCGCACTGAACGCCGGGATGGGCGGGCGCTGAAACGGCAAGGAAAAGACCCTGCGTCACGCAGGGTCTTTCAACGAGCTCAAAACTTGTAACTCACCCCAGCGTTCACCGAGGTCTGGCTCCAGCGCGACTCGACCTCATCGCCGAATACGCCGAGGTCATAGGCTTCGGCACCAAAATCGGTGTAACGCGCCTCGACACGTCCAATCCAGTTTGGCGAGAACGCCGCCTCGACGCCGGCTCCGACCGTCCATCCGATATGCGTGTTCGTGTCCGCAACGAGGGGGTAAGTGATCGCCTGCGGGTTGCCAATGGCCGAGACTTCGCCACGGGCAACTGCGATGCCGGCGGTCCCGTAAAGCAATACCGAGTCAATCGCGAGACCGGCACGGGCCCGCAGCGAGGCCTGCAAGTCACTCTCCATGAACAGCGAGCCGCCATAGCTGTGGTTGTTATGGTAGGTGTTGAAAGTCTTGCCGCGCTTCAGACCGGTGAAGTCCACATCGGCCTCGAGTCCATAGACCACGACGCCGCTCTGCCAGTTGTAGCCGGCATGGAGCCCGCCCAGCCCGGCACCCGACTTGTCTTCGACCGGCATTTGCGGCAGCGGGGGCTTTCCGCCCCCGGGCGGGACGGGCAAGTTGTCGCTCTGCTGTCCGCTCACATACCCAAAATGACCGCCGACATAGGCGCCGGACCAATCGAAGAGCGCGATATCTACGGGCGTTACCGGAGATTGCTCGACGTCGACCATCAGGTCGGCAGCGTGCGCCGCGTTGGTAAGAAAAGCTACCGCCAGAGCGGCGGTCAAAGTTCTGTTCATGCATCACCTGAGCATATTCGAGCTTGAAGTTTGTCTGTCGCGGTTCGCGCAGATTGACATTCGGCGATGGCTCGCCCTCCCGAGTAGTCGCGCGTCCGCTTGATGGGACCACGCTCACACGACCCGTAGTCGAACTACGTGGGGCGATGTGACGGACCACCATCATATCAATTCACGTCTTATCTACTTTCGAATGACCGATATTATCTCGATCCCATTCGATCCATGGACAGTATGTCTTGATGAAATTGCAAACAACGTCACGAAGTTGCACTTTTTGTCACTTCATGTCGACGCGTCCTGGGCCAAGTCGAGTAACCAGACTGCTGCTTCTCGGCTTCGCTCATTTCCGGACCCAGTGGGGCACGCAATGGAACTACATCACGGCCGGCACCGTCCTCGCGATGCTGCTGGGCATGGTGCTGCCGGTTTGTCGAAGAAGCCGATCCACAACTCGACCGCGCTGAACGCGGGGGATGGGGGGACGGTAGGGGCTGAAAAGGGGCACGGTCGGCGCGAGTTGCCCCCCACCCCTGTCCCCTCCCCGCAAGGTGGAGGGAGACCAAAACACTGGCGCCGGGGTAAGCGTCTCCTCCCCCTTGCGGGCAAGGCTATCGCATATGAACACTGACAGTAGACGGGGTGCCTTCTCCCCTTGTGGGAGAAGGTGCCCGAAGGGCGGATGAGGGGTCCGCGCAACGAAGTGTAGCGCGACCTGAGCGTAGCGAAGGGCGATTGAGTACGCGGAGAGAACCCCTCATCCGGCCTTCGGCCACCTCGCGGCGAGGGCGTTCGCCCTCGTCCGCTGACCACAAGGGGAGAAGGCAAGAGGTGCCCTCCACAACCATATGCGATAGCCCTGCCCTTGCGGGGAGGGGACAGGGGTGGGGGTCGGCAACCATCCGGCGTATCCGGCTTACACCGCCTCCAGCACCCCCGCATAAGACGCCGTGCCCACCGGCACCCCGTCGCGCATCCACTCAGCCCCGCTTCGCACCACCGGTGCCGCGCCCTCCGGTGCCAATTCCCGCAGCCGATACCGCCGCCCAGCCTCCAGCCCCCGCGGCACAATCGCGAGCCCCGCCGGCGCCGGGCGAATGCCCAACGCTTCCTGCTGCGGCCCAAGCGAGAACCCAAGCAGCAAATGCCGATCGCCAGAACTGAGCTGGAAGCGCGGTTGCCGCTCCCCTCCGCCGCTCCGTAACGGAGCCGGTGTCAACCGCAGCAGATCGCCGTTCCGCACCAGCGGCGCCACCTCCTCGGCATAGAGCCGCAACTGCGCTTTCAGCCGCTGCCGCCACTTCTGCGGCAGGTCAGGTAACCGCCAGCTCAGCCCGAAGCGATGCAGGAACCCACTGCGGATGATGGCATCGAACATCTCCTCGGTGAGATCCGGATCCCTGAGGCTCAGCGTCTGCTGCGGATGCTTGCCGCGCCATTCCGACATTGGCCAATGCAGCATGGCGGCGGGCGGCAGCAGGTGCGAGGTGCCGTGCACCACCGCGAGGTGATGCGGCAGCCAGTCGGGGTCGGAAAGGAAGGCGCAGTGCACGTGGCGCAGCAGCCCGGCATCGACCCGCAAGCCGCCCGAAGCGCAGGCTTCGAGGATGATCTCGGGGTGGTCAGCCCGGAACGCATCGTAGAGCGCATAGAGCCCGCGATAATGCGCATAAAGCCCGTCGCCGGCTCCGTGGCCATGGTCGGCGCACGAACATCCGGCCTTCGGATCGAGGTTGAAATCGATCTTGATCCACTCGCACCGGGTCTTCTTGACCAGCGTTTCCAGCAGTTGCCGCACATGCGCCCGGCCCGCCTCCGAACCGAGGCAGACATAGCCGAGAAAGCCGGGATCTTCGGTATCGAGCGGCGCCTCGGGCGGATCGTCGTCGCGCCGCGCCATGATCTCGGGCTTCGCCCGGCGCACCGCCGCCTTGAGGCCGACTGCCTCGATCTCCATCCAGATGCCGAAACGCTGGCCGCGTTGCCGCACGGCGTCGGCGAGCCCGGCAATCCCGCCAGGGAAGCGGGCGCGGTTCTCCTCGGCAAAGTCGCCGCGAATATCCCACCAGAAGGTGTCGGCATCGGCGGCGCCGAACCAGCCGGCATCGAGGGTGGAGACCTCGAAGCCGAGTTCCGTGGCGATGGCGGCGTTGTCGAGGAACACTGCCTCGCTGATCTCCTTGTCTTCGTAGGGCCACCAGTGGTTCCACTCGAGCGGCAGGGCTTCGCTCGCCGCCGAGCGCGGCAACCTCGCGCCGACGGCCCGGGTCAGCGCCAGGGTGGCGGCATCGAGATCGGCGCCGAATGCGACCAGCACGGCGGGCGCCTCGAACGAGGCCCCGGGCTTGAGGTCGTGCCAGAACTTCCACGGCGAAATGCCTGCCGTTAACCCGACCCCGTCACTGCCGGGCGCAATCCCGATATGCCAGTTGCCGCTCCACACCGGCGCCACCGCCAAGGCGCCGAACCCACTCGTTGCCCCGAGCCACGGACACTGCCCGAGCGACGAACGTCCGGTCCGCACCTCGATCTCGCGCGACACGTCGAGCCCGAAATGCTCCGGCTCATACTCCTCGCCCCATTTCGAGGTGAAGCTCAGCCCCTGCCAATCCGCCTTTGCCAGCCGGCCGGCAAAGGCGTCGGCGGTCGAAACGCGCACCGGCGCCGTCCCGATATTGGTCAGGCGAAGCGTAAACTCGAAACAGCCGCGGTCGGCCAGCGGCGATATCGTCAGCTCAGCCACCACGGCCGCATCGACCGGGCCGCGCAGCACCAGCGCCTCGCCCACCATCGCCGCGACCACGCGCCAACCGGAGATCGACTTGCCGTCGAGCACCAGGTTGAGCGCCGGTGCTGGGGCCAGCAGCTCCTGCCCATCGAGCATGACGGCCAGTGTGCCGCCATTTGCCGGGTCGAAACGGAGCGTCGCCGCCCCTGCCGTCAGCCTGTTGGTCATAGCCGAAACCCTATTTGCCCATGCCGGAGGCAATGCCGCTGACCAGGTACCGGGAGAGGAAGGTGAGCACGAGGATCGGCGGCAGCGAGGTCATCAGCAGCCCCGCCATCAGCAATGGCTGGTTGGCGACGAACCGCCCGCCGATCGAGGCCATCCGCGGGGTGAGCAGGCTGTTCATCTCGCTGGGGAGCAGGATCAGCCCGAAGATCAGCTCGTTCCACATAGCGAGGAAGGCAAGCACCGCCAGCGTCAGGATCGAGGTGCGGAGCACCGGCACCACCACCGACACCAGGGTGCGCAGCGGCCCTGCCCCATCGATCCGCGCCGCCTCGAGCAGTTCGTTTGGCACTGAGCGCATCACCGTCGACATGAAGAACACCGCAAACGGCATATTGGTCGCCGCGTAAACGAGGATCACGCCGGGGAGCGTATCGACCACTCGCAGCATCGACAGCAGCAGGTAGACCGGGATGATCAGCACCTGGCTCGGCACCAGCATCACCGAGAGGAAGGTGCCGGAGAACAGGTTCTTGAACGGCAGGTCGAGCTTGACGATGGCATAGGCGGCGAGCGTCGAAGCCGTGAGCACGATGACCAGCGCTGTGCCGATCACCATGGCGCTGTTACCAAAGGCGCGGAACAGGTCGTAGTTCTCGATCAGCAGCACGAAATTGTTCAGCGACCATTCGGCCGGCCAGCCATAGGGCCCCTTGAGATATTCGGTCTTGGTCCGGAAGGCGTTGGTGAGCACGAAGCTCAGCGGGTAAAGCGTCGTCGCCGCCACCAGCAGCAGGATGATGAAGGCGGGGAGCTTGCCCGGGCGTACTGCCTCAGCCATTGGCCGGCCTCCGCTCGCGGCTGACCAGCGCCTGCAGCACCGTCAGCACCCCGATCAGCAGGAACACCAGGATCGCCAGCGCCGAGCCCGAGCCCATATCGGCGCTGGAAAACGCCTTCTGGTAGATCAGGTAGTCGAGCGTCGTGGTCGAATAGCCCGGCCCGCCCGCCGTCATCACGTAGACGAAGCCGAACAGCGAGGTGAAGGTGTAGATGACGTTGATCACCGAGACGAACAGCAGCACCCGCCGGATCTGCGGCAGCGTGATGTGGAACAGTTTCTGCCACCAGCCGGCGCCGTCGAGCTCGGCCGCTTCATAGATCTGCGGCTCGATCGAGGAAAGGCCGGCAAGGACGATCAGCGCCCCATAGCCGAAACCCGACCAGACCAGCGCCAGGATGATCACCGCGATGGCCAGCGAAGAGGTGGAAAAGAAGCTCACCGGCGCGCCGCCCGCGGCGACGATCAGCTTATTGACCGGCCCATCGAAGGCGAACGTGGATTTGAACATCAGCCCGATCACCGCGGTGGAGAGCACCGAGGGGATGAAAAAGATGATGCGAAAGGCCCGCCAGCCCAGCACCTTCTCGTAGAGCAGCACGGCAGTAAGCGTCGCCGCGATCAGCACCAGCGGCACGGCGAGGAGGAACTGCAGGTTGACCAGCAGCACCGCGCCGACCAGCGGGTCGCTGAGGATCTGCGCATAGTTGGCGAGGCCGACGAAATCCGCCGTCACCCCATCGGTCTTGAAGAACGAGATGCCCAGCGCTCCGGCCATCGGCACCAGCATGAAGCACAGCACCAAGAGCGCCGCCGGCGCGATAGCGAGCAGCGCAAAGCCGCGTTCGGCCCGGCGTCCGGGCCTGCCGGAACTGGTGTGGGAGGACACCGTTCCGGCAGTCGCTTCGGCTTCTGCCAACGCGTCGGACATCAGGCTTGCTTGTCGAACTCGGCCTGAAGCTGGGCCACCGCATCCTCGGCTGTCTGCTGCCCGGTGAACACCGTGGCGTTGACGCGGTAGAACAGGTCAATCACCGGCTGCGGCATCACCGTGTCGAACGGATAGGCGACGACCAGCGATTTGAGCCGCTCGGCCTGCTCGCGCAGCATGCGGTTGGTGATCACTGAGGGGTTGGCGTCGCGGTGGTTGGAAGGTTCGGTCTGCGTGGTCTCGACATAGAGGTCGATGGTCTTGGCCTCAGCGAGATACTTGAGGAACTTCAGCGCTCCCGCCTTGTTGGCCGCGTAGTTGGTCACCGACACCGCGACGTTCGGCCCACCCGCAAGGATATTGGGCACCTTGGCCGAAGCGAGCGGCGGGATCGGGAAGAAGCCGACATCGTCGCCCAAAGCCGTCACCAGTTCATTGTTGGACCAGGCGCCGTTGATGGTCATGGCGCCGCGCCCCTGCACGAACCCGCCTGACGCCTCGGCATTGCCGACCTGCCCGGCATCGGGATTGGTCAATCCGCGCGCGAACGGCTCGGCAAACGCCTTGTAGGCCTCGACCAGGCCGGGGCTGTTGATCGGCAGCGTCTTCTGCACCATCTGGGTGAAGGCATCGCCGCCCAGTTGCCCGCCGCCCAGCGCCGAGATCGCCCAGGCGCCGGTATAGCCCTCCTGGTTGCACACCCAGAACGGGTTCACCCCGCCCGCCTTCAGCTTCTCGCCGAGCGCCAGCATCTCTTCCCAGGTCTTGGGCTCGACGAACTCCACCCCAGCCTGCTGAAACAGCGACGGACGATAGAACACGTAGAAATAGGAGCCGGCGCCATAGGGCAGCGCGAGGATCGCACCATCGGGCTTGTAGCCCTCGCGAACCATCTCCCAGCCGCTGAGCAGCGCCTGCTCCTCCGGAGTGAAGGTGGCGTCGAGCGGCTCGAGGAACTGCGCGAAACTGAGCACGCCCCCGCCAGCGAAGGCGGTGCGCATATCCGGCCCGTTCTTGGCGATCGAGGCGGCGCGGAACTGGTTCGAGGCCTGCGAGAAATCGCCCGTCGTCTGGGTGATCTCGATCGTTTCGCCCGGGTTGGCGGCCTGGTATGCGGCAACGGCCTTGTAAATGAACGAGCGGTCCTTATCGACAATGCCGTCGGTAGAGGCAGCAAACAGCCCGGAATCCCAGAACTTCACCGTGGCTTGCTGGCCGCGCACTGCCGAGCCCAGCATGATCGTCGCGGTGAACCCCAATCCCAGGCCGAGAACGTGCCGGCGATGCATCATCGCGCCGGTGGCGGCGCCCAGTGTCGTGTCTTCCATTGGTTTTCCTCCCCGTTAGATGATTTAGCCCAATAACATCATACTTTATTCGGAACGGTCAATCGCAGTGCACGCCATTCTGGCTGGCGCAGCGCAGCAAAAATATGACCTTACCGCGCCAGGGCCTCCATCGCCTCGCCCAGCGCCCGCTTGCCGTCGAGGATGACGTTGAGCATCGCGGCAGCTGCCGTGTCGGGCTCGCCGCGGTTGATCGCGTCATAGACCCGCCGGTGCTCCTCGGCGTCCTTACTGAAATCGACACCGGATTTGCTCACCGCATCCTGCTGCATGGCAAAGCTCATATGGAGGAAGTCGGCGACGAGGTGACCGAAGCGCAGCAGCAGCGCATTATGCGCTGCGGCGAACACCGCCATGTGGAACTCGACATCGCTTTCGGCATAGCCGGTGGGGTCGGTGACGTGCTGGGCCATGGCGAGGTGGGCCCGCTCGATCCGCCTGAGGTCGGCCATGGTGGCGCGCGATGAGGCGAAGCGCGCCGCAGCCGGCTCGATCACCTGGCGCAGCTCGATCAGGTCGCGCATCACCGCCTCGCTCAGCCCCTGCTGGTGCTGCCAGTTGAGCACATCGCTGTCGAACACGTTCCACAGGTCGCGCGAGCGCACCCGCGTGCCGATCTTCTGGCGGATCTCGATCAACCCCTTGGCCGCCAGAACCTTCATCGCCTCGCGCACCGAGGTGCGGCTGACGCCATAGGTCGCGATCAGCTCGGCTTCCTTGGGCAGCAGCGTTTCCGGCGCATAGCGCCCCCCGACAATGTCGCGGCCCAGCGCCTCGATCACCCGGCCCTGCTGGCCCCGCATCGAATAGCCGGACGTGGCGCGCGCGGTGGCCTTGGCTTTGCCCGCCGCGCGCGGGCGACGGGCGGCTTTAGCGGCAGCGCTGGGTTTTGCGGCTGGCATCAGGCGATCGCCCTGCTCTGGTAGATGGAGTTCCCCGAAACGCTGATCTCGACCGAACGCTGATAGCGGCCGAGTGCGCCGAGGTTGACCTCGATGCCGAGGCCCGGTGCATCGGGCACCCGCACCTCGCCATTGGCGTCGGGCATCAGGTGCGTACTGGTGATGTCGACCGCCAGTTGCTTGGGCGCCGCTGGATACTCGCAGATCCGGCTCGCCTCCACCCCCGCATAGGGCTGCAGCGACGCCGACAGCGCCAGGTGCGAGGTAAAAGTGTGGTTCACATAGGTAACGCCCTTGCCCGCGGCATAGTCGGCCACCGCCTTGGCCGGCCCGATCCCGCCGATGCGGCCGCAATCGATCTGCACGAACCCCACGCCGCCGAAATCGATCAGGTGGCGCGCCATATGTACGTTGTGCGCCCCCTCGCCGCCGGCCAGCTTCACCCCGGCGCTGCGCCGCGACAGCGCGTTGTAGGCCTCGTAGGCGCTGGCCTGGAACGGCTCCTCGAGCCAGGTGGTGCGGGTGGCTTCCAGCGCCGGCAAGCGTGCCGCCGCCGCCTCGACATCCTCGACCCAGATCTGCCCGGCATCGACCAGCAGGTGCCCATCATGCCCAAGCGCCTCGCGCGCCGCATGCAGGTGTTCCGCATCGCTGTCGACGCCATTCTCGCCGAACCCGGCCCAGCCGAACTTGATGGCCCTGAAACCGCGCGCCACGGCGTCCCGGCCGGCCTGTAGCGTCTCGGCAGCCGTCGCGCCGAACAGCAGCGAGGCATAGGGCACCTTCGGATAGGTTCGCTGGTAACCCAGCAATTGCCACACCGGCACGCCGCGCGCCCGCCCAAGCAGGTCCCACAGCGCCATTTCGATGCCGGAAAACGTATGCGCCGCCTGTAACAGGTCCATCGAGTTGCGCTCGACCAGCGCCCCGATACGCCGGATATCGGCCGGCCCGTCCAGCCGCTCACCCAAGACCGATGCCGAAACCGGCTGGCACACCCCATGCGAGCGCGGCGTCACGAACGCCGCAATGGAGACGAGCGGCGAAGCTTCACACTCCCCCCACCCCTCGAACCCGCCGCCCGCAACCCGTACCAGCAACGCATCCTGGCTCCCATCCGCCTCCAGCGTCACCTCGGGCATGGCAAGATAGAAGAAATCCACGGCCTCGATGCGCATCCGGCGGCTCCCCACGTCACGATAAGTATGATGTTTGGCAGAGGATGGGGAGGATTGGAAGGGGCAGTCGACCAAGATAGACAATAAAATACGATGTTTGCGGTCGGGATTCCCTCTCCCGCTTGCCGGTATCGAGCCCTCTGGCAACAGGCACAGCTCTCTCAGCCATCTCCCCCCTTGCGGGGGAGAATGGAATTTCTTGGGCTTAGCCCTTCGCTAAGTCCTAGAAATTCCAAGAGAGGGGAAGCTGGAGGGCATGTTTCCGCATGCTTTGGCAGGCACGGTGCCTCCCAGGGCCCCCTCTCTGGCGAAAACTAAGGACTTAGCTGCGCTAAGCCCAAGTTTTCGCTTTCTCCCCCGCCGAGGGGGAGATGTGGAGAGGCCGGTGCACCCCCCAAAAAAACAAACGGGGCGCCGTGAGGCGCCCCGTTCAGATTCCCGACAGTGCCCTACCCCTACTTCAGCAGCCCTGTCTGCACCGAGCCCTGCAACTGGCGCTGGAAGATGATGTAGGTCACGAGCACCGGCAACACCGTGATCACCACGGCGGCGAACAGCGCGCCGAAGTTCACCGCGTAGCCGGCCTGCGAGGCGAACGACGCCATGCCCTGGCTCAGCACGTAATTGGCGGTGTTGGTGTTGAGCGCGATCGGCAGCAGGAACTGGTTCCAGAGGCCGAGGAAGTTGAAGATCGCCACCGAGGCCATGCCCGGCTTTGCCATCGGCAGCATGATGGTGAAGAAGATGCGCCACGGACCGGCACCGTCGATGGCGGCTGCCTCGGCCACTTCCTGCGGCAGGGTGCGGAAGAAGGCGTAGAGGAAGAACACCGTGAACGGCAGCGCGAACGCCACATAGGTAATGATCAGGCCCGGGAAGGTGTTGAGCAG
>JAESFN010000812.1_pt1 | contig 20582 bp, 19 predicted proteins | sample 9269411 | NCBI WGS metagenome assembly JAESFN01 (sample SAMN14505399, study PRJNA617100) | algae metagenome | isolation source: Iphinoe sp. HA4291-MV1 and co-occurring heterotrophs from trail next to... | place: USA: Maunawili Falls, Hawaii | collected 2009-07-25
CGATCGTGATCGCGGCCAAAGCGATCGTGATGAATCTGTTGTCGGTCGGTGCGGCCTACGGGTTGCTCGTCTGGGTCTTCCAGGAAGGACACCTGACCGGGCTGTTCGGGTTTCAGCGGGTCGAAACCATTGCAGCGTGGTTGCCGCTCTTCCTCTTCTCGATCCTCTTCGGACTCTCGATGGACTACCACGTTTTCCTGCTCAGTCGCATCCGTGAAGCCTACGATCACACGCACAACAATGCGGAATCGGTGGCGATCGGCCTGCAGCGCACGGCCCGCATCATCACCGGCGCGGCGCTGATCATGGTTGCGGTTTTCGCCGGCTTTGCCGCAGGGAGTCTGAGCCTGTTGCAGCAGACCGGATTTGGGCTCGGCGTGGCGGTCCTCCTGGACGCGACCATTGTCCGCTCGATTCTCGTGCCCTCGGCGATGGCGTTGCTTGGAGATCGAAACTGGTACCTGCCGAAGTGGCTGAACTGGCTCCCAGATATCCGCATTGAGGGACCGGCGGCGGCTGAGCCAGCCAACGTGGAGGCGCCAAAAGCTGCGGTGATCGCGGACTAGCGCTCGCTCCCGGGCGCAGAAATTTCCGTAGGGGAGCCCCTTGTGGGCTCCCGTCGCGGTAACGTGGAGGTTCGTGTCACCACCCGGGAGCCCACAAGGGGCTCCCCTACCGAACGATGGGGGTTGTCGCGGGAGCCGCGCTCGGATGGCCCCCCTCAGGGCCTAGTTCACACCAGCGACGCCACGCGTCTCGTCAGGAAGCCACGCTCGGCCTGATTGCTGGTGAGCGCGATCGCCCGTTCGTATTCACCCCGCGCTTCTCGCGGGCGACCGGCGCGGCGCAACATATCGGCGCGGGTGGAGTGGAGCAGGTGATACTCCTCCAGCTCGGCGAGGCGTTCGATTTCGGCGATGGCGAGCAGACCCCATTCCGGGCCATCGGCCATCGAAACAGCAACCGCGCGATTCAGCGCCACGATCGGCGTCGGCGCAACCGTCATCATCAGATCGTAGAGGGCGACGATCTCGCGCCAGTCGGTGTCAGAGGCGGTACCTGCCTGGCAATGCACCGCGCTGATCGCCGCCTGGAGTTGATAGATCCCAACGCGGCGCATGCGCAGCGCACGTTCGACCAGCGCTGTGCCCTCATCGATCGCGAGGCGGTTCCAGCGCGTACGATCCTGATCGTCGAGCGTGATCAGCACCCCAGCCTCGTCCACCCGGGCGTCGCGGCGGGAGTCGTTGAGCAGCATTAGCGCGAGCAACCCGAGCGCTTCTGGCTCATCCGGCATGAGCTGCGCCAGTACGCGGCCGAGGCGAATCGCTTCGGCGGCGAGATCGACGCGGAAGAGGCTAGCGCCGCCTGAAGCGACATATCCCTCGTTGTAGATCAGGTAGAGCACGTTCAGCACGGTGTCGAGGCGATCGGGCAGATCTGCGGCCGACGGTGTTTGGAACGGGATACCGGCGTCGCGGATTTTGCGCTTGGCGCGGGTGATGCGCTGGCCCACCGTCGGTTCGGCCATCAGCAGGGCGTGCGCGATTTCGGCGGTGGTGAGCCCGCCCAGGGTGCGCAGCGTGAGAATCAGTTGCGCTTCCCGGCTCAGGGCAGGGTGACAGCAGGTGAAAATCAACCGTAGACGTTCATCTGGAATTTCTTCGTCATGCACGACGATCTCCTCTTCCATGGCAATGCGGGCGTCTGCCTCCAGAAGCAGGCGTTTTTGCTCAAACGTTTTCACGCGGCGGTGTTGATCGATGGCCGCACGTTTCGCGGTGGTGAGGAGCCAGGCGGCGGGATTTGCGGGGATCCCACTGCGTGGCCAATGATTGAGCGCGCGCTCGACCGCGTCCTGCAACACGTCCTCCGCCAGTTCCAGATCGCGGAACTGGTAGGCGAGCAGCGAGAGCAAACGCCCCCACTCGTTGCGGACGATGTGATTGATCGTGGCGTCGAACTCAGTCATCGATCGTCGTTACTGCCTCAGCTCAGCGCATCCGGCGCCGGATGATCGATGAGTGGGCGTACTTCCACCGCGCCGTTTTTGGCGCCGGGGATACGTGCCGCCCATTTCAACGCTTCGTCGAGATTCGGCGCTTCGACGATAAAGTAACCGCCGATCTGTTCTTTGGTTTCGGCGTACGGGCCGTCGGTGAGCAGCGCTGCTCCGTCACGCACCCGCACCGTGGTGGCGGTGTAGGGCGCGTCCAGCTCGTCGCCGCCGAGAATCACCCCTGCTTCCGCGGCATCGCGGGTGAAGGCTTCGTACTCGGCAAGTGTCGCGTCGTACCCCGCGTCGCCGGGGTAGGGTGTTTCTTCCGGACCGAAGATCATCAGGATGTACCGCATTCCACCCCTCCTTGACCTGTTTCAACAACGTTTCTGAACGTTCATCCGTTCGTTATCGGCATCGATGGATTCGGCTGCGTTGCCGGGAAGCTTCGCTGCTCCGGGGGCGCATTCGGTGCGCTCACCTAAGAGTCGATTGTGTTTGCGCTATTTCGACATCGTTGTGCCGGAACGGCACACTATTCCATCGGATTCACCATGACCTGCCGAATTTCGATGGTGCCGTGCTCGGTGAGTGGCAGCTTGCGAGCCCAGGCGACGGCTTCTTCCTGCGACGCCGCTTCGAGATAGTAGAAGCCGCCCAGTTGCTCCTTCGTCTCGGCGAAGGGACCATCAGAGAGCAAGACATCCCCGTTTTGAAGCACCAGGCTCTGCGCGGTCTTGACCGGTTCCAGGCGCTGGGCGTCGAGCAACACGCCGTCGGCTTTGCCTTCCTGAATGGCGGCGTAGTGAGCGTCCCGGATTGTCTGGATCCGCTCGGGCGAGTAGGCGTTGTATTCCGCTTCCTGGGAATAGATCAACAAAAGAAAGCGCATGGTCGTTCCTCGCGTTTTCGATCAGCAAGCGCGCGCCTGCCGCTACTAAACTGACGTGTAACCCGGCGTGATTTCGACATCACGCCGTGGAGGCGGCTAGCGGTTGCCGCGTGCTACGCTCCACAGGAATGATTATGGTGCCGTGCCCGGCGAGGGAGGCGTCCGCCGGAAATGAGGACTGTGTGACTGATCCGAGTGTACCGAGCTTTTACATTACTACCGCGATCGATTACCCCAACGGCGAGCCGCACATCGGGCACTCGATGGAGAAGGTTGCCGCCGATGTGGTTGCGCGCTTTCATCGCCTGCTCGGCGAGGATGTGCGCTTTTGCATGGGGCTCGACGAGAACAGTCAGCACATCGTCACCGCCGCGACGAAGGCGGGTATGGCGCCAGGCCCCTTTACCGATGAAATGGACGTCATCTTCCGGCGCTCGTGGGATGCGCTGAACATCTCCGTCGATTCCTGGGTGCGCACCACCGAGCCGCGACACATTAAGGCGTCGCAGGAGCTGTTCCGGCGCGCGCAGGCGAGCGGCGATATCTACAAATCGGTCTACGCCGGCTGGTATTGCCCGAATTGCAACAACTATTACACCGACGACGAGTTGATCGACGGCCACTGCCCGCAGCACCCAACAGTGACCCCGGAGTGGCTGGAGGAAGAGAATTACTTCTTCGCGCTCAGTAAATACGCTGATGTGCTGTTGAAGCACATTCAGGAGAATCCGGAGTTCATTACTCCGGCGTCGTGGCGGGCGGAAACGGTAAGCCTCATCAACAGCGGCCTGCGCGATTTCTCGGTCTCGCGGCGCAAGCGCAGCGACGGGGTCGAGTGGGGTGTGCCGGTGCCGGGCGATGACGAGCACGTGCTCTACGTCTGGTTCGATGCGCTGACGACTTACATCACCGCGATTGGCTTCGCTGCCGACGAGCAGCGCTTCGAGCGGTACTGGCCGGCCGATTCGCAGGTGATCGGCAAGGACATCATGCGGTTCCACACCCTCTACTGGCCCGCGATGCTGATATCGGCCGGTCTGCCGCTGCCGCGACGCATTGCTGTCCACGGCTTCATGACGCTGGAAGGCAAGAAAATCTCCAAATCGACCGGCAATTCGATCTCGCCGTTCGAAATCGTGCAGGAATTCGGTGTCGATCCCGTGCGGTATTACCTGCTGCGCGATCTCTCGTTTTCCTCTGATAGCGATTTTTCGCGGGCGAAGCTGATCCGCCGACATAACGACGATCTGGGCAACGATCTCGGCAATCTGCTCAACCGCGTGGTGTCGATGATTGGACGGTATCGCGGCGGCGCGGTGCCGACCCCGGGCGATGGCGACGCGCCGGAGGAAGAACTGCGCGGGATCGCCGAATCGGCGCGCAGCCGGGCGGCGCAGCAGTTAGAACAGTGGTCGCTGAACGACGCCTTGGAAAGCATCTGGGGGTTGGTGCGGGCCGCGAATCAGTACCTGGAAGCGCGCAAACCGTGGACGCTTGCCAAGCGCGAAGAGGATGCGGGAACGCTCGATACCGTGCTCTGGTCGGCGGCGGAGGCGACGCGGATCGCGGCGATTCTGCTCGCGCCGTTCATCCCCACCTCCAGCGATCGCATCATGGCGCAGCTGGGGTTGGGACCGGTGACGGGCGGGGCCTGGACTCGCGACGCTTCGTGGGGCGCGGTGACGTTTGGCGATGTCAATCCGCAGGGGCCGCTCTTCCCACGCATCGAGGTCGAAGCGGCGAGCTGACCGCGCCGGAAATGAAAAACGCGGACCGGAGCAATCCGGTCCGCGTTTGCGTTAACCCCGGTTGTCGGTGGGTTCGTCGCGCCCGCGCTTGCCGAGCTCGAACCCACGAATGAAGGCGGCCGCCGTGCCGATGGCGGTTTTCGCCACGATATCGCCCCAGACGATCGACCAGATCATCCCCCAGGAGAAGACTCCGGCGAAGGCGACGATCGTGAAGATCAGGGTATCGAGGGGGATGCTGATCGCGTTCGAGCCGATCACCCGCACCGTCCAGCTGCGCTCGCGCAGGTGATGGAACACCTCGGTGTCGGCCGCTTCCGCCAGCAAAATCGCCAGGCAGGAGGCGAGGATGATTCGCCATGAAACACCGGTCAGCCACGACTGCAACGTGGCGAGAATCGCGGTGGTGATCAGCATCGCGTAGACCCAGGGACGGCCGGCGCGGTGGACGCGATCGCGCTGGGTGAAGGTGATGCCGAAGACGAGCGTGCCGACCGATACCAATCCATACCAGGGCAGCGAGATGAAGCGTGTGGTGGTCTCGTTAGCGATCAGCACCGCCACGATATAGATCGCCATCGCGCCGAGCGTGGCCCAGGCCCGTTCCGGCAAGCGGATGCGGGTGGAAAGCAGGGGAAGGGCGATGGTGGAGGTGCCGGATTGATCGCTCATTGCGCGGGCGCATCCTGATACAAGCAAAGAATGAGCACGAGACGCTCCCGTGCCAGCGCAAAGGATCGCTGCCCGCGCGCGACCGCGCAAGGAGCGCCTCCGGCTTTGCTATGCTGCTGCGAGGAATTTGCGTGGCTGAGCACGAAGGGTAGGGTTCATGGTCGATCTCAAGGACCGGTATCGAGGCGTCCTGCTCGGGCTTGCCTGCGGGGATGCGCTCGGGGGGCCGGTCGAATTCAAATCGCGTGATGAGATCGCCGAGCTCTATCCGGATGGTTTGCGCGATTTTGTCGGCGGCGGCTGGTTGTCACTGGCGCCGGGCGAAGTGACTGACGACACGCAGATGACGCTGGCGCTGGCGCAAAGTTTGGCCGAGCACGCCACGCTCGATATGCAGGATGTTGCGGCGCGATTTCTCGAATGGTTCCGCTCCAACCCCAAGGATGTCGGGCTCACCACGCGCGCGGCGTTGCAGGCGCTCGATCGGGGAGTCGCCTGGGATGTTGCTGGCACGAAAGTGAATGGCTACGCCGCGGGGCACGCGGGCGGTAATGGCGCGGTGATGCGCTGCGCGCCGGTCTCCCTTCGCTATCGCAACGATTCGGCCGGGCTGGTGCAAGCCGCCCGTGACACCGCGCGCATCACGCACGCCGATCCGCGTTGCCAGTGGGCGGCGGTGGCGATCAATCAATTGCTCGCGGCCCTCCTCGACGGTGGAGATCCGGCGGCGGCGATCGAATCGATCACTGGCGGGATCGAGGAATCGGAAACGCGAGAGGCGCTGCGCAAAGCGCCGGGGCTGGAGCGGGCGCAGGTGCGTTCCGGCGGTTTCGTGCTCGATACGATGCAGGCGGCCGTTTGGTCGCTGCTGCAGCACGACAATCTCGAAGCATCGATTGAAGACGCCGTCAGCCTCGGCGCCGATACCGATACCACTGGTGCGGTCACCGGCGCGCTCGCAGGAGCCCGTTACGGTGCCTCCGCGATTCCCGAGCGCTGGCTCTCGCTGCTGCAGCATCGCGATGAGCTGATCGATCTGGCGGACCGATTGCTGGAGCGGAGCGAGGCATAGCACCCGTGCCCTCTCCCGCTGCGGCAGGAGAGGGCACGAAGTTGAGTGCGGCCTTAAAGAGGTGGTTCTGCTAGCTTCAAATACCGGCGAACTGATTCACGGTTTCGCGGGTCGTCGGCGAGCCCCAGGAGATAGATCAGATCCTCTTCGGTGGCGCCATTCTTCGCGCGGTTGACGGCGAAGGTGTGGCGCAGGGTCTGCGGTGTGACGGGGTGGCCGATTTCGGCGCGTTTCGCCACCCGCTCGACCATGCCGTTGATCGCCTGAAACCCGAGCGGGAAGAGCAAATCGACCGGTTTGGTGGCATCGAGGAAGCGCTCGTAGAGCAGGGCGAAAGTGGTGTCGCCACCGATGCGGCGCTCCTGATTGCGCTTTTTTGGTGCCTCGGGCATGACGTAGATCACCGGCTGCTCCGGATCGCTGGTGTCGATGTGCTCGCGATGCAGTGCCAGCAGCTCGCCGCGGCTGAGCCCCAGCTCCATCATCAGGCGGATCGCCGGCTCGCTCCAGATCTCATCGTTCGCGGCTGATGCCAGCAGCGCTTCCTGTTCCTGCTGAAAGAGGGGGAGGGGTGTTTTCAGCGCGATCACGTGCGGGAAAAAGCCGTCGGTCGGGTCGTGATCGACGATCTTCAACTCATCGACGAGATAGGTGAAAAAGCGGCGCAGGCTGGTGAGACGGCGTTTGCGCGTCGATTTATTGCTCGCCTCGCCGAGAAAGCGGGCGACATCCGCCCGGGAAACATCGTCGATCGTTTTGTCGCCGACCTGATCCTCAAATTTGATCAGATCGTAGCTGTAGGAATCGATCGTATTGGCGGGGCGATGCTGCGCTTCCAGGTGGGTGCGATACCAGGCCCGGCCGAGGTTGAGCGGGCTGTGGCGGGTGAGCTCGGTGAGCCCAGACGGGAAGGTTGAGAGCGCACCGGCTGGAGTTTCGGAGAAGAGCGCGAGTTGATTCGGGAGCGCGCGTTTCGCCTCGGCTTCGAGTTCGTTGAGCGCTGGAGACTGGAGAAAGGGGAGCTCGGCGTTCTCAGCGGTCGCGGGTGGACCGTAGGGCGGCAGCTCGTCGAGGGTGCGTTTCGGTGATTTCGGCATTTGGTTCGCTCCGTCCGACACGACATATCCCAGAGACATCGTAGCAGAGGCGAGACCGACGTCAAGACGTCAGGCGACGGAATGCGATCGACTGAGCTAGGGCGTGTGCGTTCGTTCGCGGCATCTCGGCGTGGAGGTGTGCGAGACTCCGTGCGGCGGCAGCGCGCTCGCCGGGGTAAGCAGCAGAACAGAATTGAGCGAGCGTGCGGGCGCTGGTTTCTAAACTGATCAATCGTGAATTCGGGATCGCGCACGCCTCGATCCTGCTCCTCGGCGCCTATCTCGGGTCCGCGGTTCTCGGCGCTACCCGCCAGGTGCTGCTCTCCGCGCGATTCGGTGGGGGCGACGATCTCAGCGCCTACATCGCGGCGGCGCGCCTGCCAGATACGCTCTTCACCCTTGTTGCGGGCGGAGCTCTGACGAACGCGATGGTGCCGGTGCTGGTGGCGGCGCGGAAGCAGGAGGGATCGTCCCTGCTGCGCATCGTCGAGCTGACGCTCACTGCGCTGATGCTGACGATCGCGGCGCTCTCGGCGATCGGGGTGATTCTCGCGCCGTGGCTGGTGCGCTCGCTGATCGCGCCGGGGTTCGATGAACCGACCTCGCAACTGACCACGAATCTCACGCGCCTGCTTTTTCTTCAGCCGCTGATTCTCTCGGTGGCGAGTGTCGCCACTGCTGTGCTGAATTCACGGGCGCGGTTTTTCTTGCCGGCGCTGGCGATTTTGGTGCAAAACGTCGCCGATATCTCGGGTATTTTGCTTTCCTGGGTGATTCGGCCGATCGGCGTGTACGGTCCCGCGCTTGGTGTGATCGGCGGGGTGGCGCTGCAGGCGATCGTAGTGCTGCCGGCGTTGCGCATCGATCGCAAATGGCCGCGCTTCCGCTGGGACCCGCAGGATGTGCAGTTGCGCACGATCGTGGCGCTGCTGATTCCGAATGCGTTGCTGATCGGTTCGTCCTACCTCGGCGGGGTGATCGAGACCGCATTTGCCTCGCTCGATGCGAACGACAACGCGATTCCCGCGCTAGCGAATGCATGGTTGTTGGTGGGCTTGCCGGTGCGGCTTATCGGGGTGGCGGTAGGGCAGGCGGCGTTTCCCAGGCTGGCGAGTGATGCCACCGCCGGGAACTGGCGTTCGTTCAAGCCGCGCTTAATCTGGACCTTTGCCGCGGTGTTCGCGATTACGGCGGCGGGGATTCCGTTCTTCTTGATTCTCGGGCGCTTCCTCGTTCGCCTGCTTTACGAGCACGGCGAGTACACGCGCGCCGACGGCGATCTCACCTACACGCTGGTGCTCGCCTTCCTCTGGGGATTGCCGTTTTACGCGGTTACCGAGGTGCTGACGCGGGGATTATTGGCATTGCACGATACCCGCTCGCCGCTCCTGACGAACGTGGTGCAGCTGGGCGGGCGGGCACTGGCGATGTGGTTGCTGATCGATCGCTGGGGGCTCTCGGTTATCCCATGGACGCTGACGATTTCGGCGGCGATCGAAACCGTGCTGCTCGCCTATGTGCTCTGGGTGCGGATACAACGCCGCGCCCGAGCGCCGGTTTGACCGGCCCCTGGTATGCGGTTAAGCTGATACGAGGATCATCTACGGCGCATAGCCGTTCCCGGGTGGCTACTTGTGGGCGAACTCGTACTTGGAAAGCCGGCCCTACGACTGAGCTTCGTCGTATCCCTCCCCATCGACCTTGTTTCGGCGATGTCGTTGCTCTATCGGGCCGTTCCCGGCAACGGGCTCGATCCCTGGTTGATCTCGATGCGCCGCGGTTTGCCGCGGGAGTTACGCGCCGAGCTCGACCTGATGCACGGCTTTTCCGGCCGGATGCTCTACTACATGGAAGAACCGGTGATGCGGTTCGATCCATTGCGCCCCGATCGCATCGATGCCACCTTTGAAGAGCTGATCGCCTTCCTCGAGTCGCTTCCCGCCTCCGATTATCTCGACATGATCGTGCACGCGCTGCAGCGGGTGCATCGCGATATCGGGCTGGAACCGATGCCGCGGCCAGCAGCCGACGATATCGAGGGGTGGCGCACGTTCATCACACCCGGGCAAACCACCGCCGATATGGACGAGGTGCTCTCGCTCGTTTTCGATCCCGAAACGCTGAAACGGCGCACGATCGCGGTGATCGAGGGGATTTGGGAAAACGGCTATCGCGACGAGTTCGAATCGCGGCGCGAGGTGCTGACGCAGGCGGCGCAGATCGCCGGACGGCTGAGCGATCGCGGCGCGGCACTCGCCTTTAGCGAGCTGACCGGTAATCGCATGCCCTCGACGATCGCCTCGTGGATGCCGGAAGTGGAGCGAGTGGCGTTTTGCCCGTCGCTGCACGTCGGATCGTTCATCAGCTACATCTTTTTCCCACCCGATCTCGTGATCTTCTTCAACGGCACGCAATACGTCGACCGGGCGATCGCGCTCGGGCAGGCACCGGCCGCCGCCGCGCCGCAGCCCGTGACGACGACGCCCGAACCGGCTGTCTCGATCATGCCGGGAGCACTGATGGCGCAGGAGCCGCTTCTGGAGGCGCTGCGTGCCCTCGGGGACCAAAACCGCCTGCATATCCTGGAATTGCTCTCTGAGAGCGAGCTGTACGCCCAGGAGATCGTCGGTCGCCTCGGTATCGCCCAGTCGGCGGTATCGCGTCACCTCTCGTTGCTCGAACGGGCCGGGTTGGTGAAAGTGCGCCCGCGCGGCGGCATGAAGTACTACGCCGTCGATCAGGAGCGCCTCGATTCCGTCGCCGGCAGCCTGCGCTGCTACGGGAAGCGGGCGAGCTAGGACACCGCGTCGTCCGTAGGCGCGTCCTCCGTCGTCCGTAACTACGGAAAACGGACGACGGATAACGGACAACGTCTCTACCGTTTCCCCCGCCCCAATTCGATGGCGGTGCGCTGGGCGGCAAAGAGCTGATCGAGACCGGCCGTGGCGAGGGTGAGAATCTCGGTCAGCGTGGAGGCGGGGAAGGCTTCGCGCTCGGCCGTTCCCTGGAGCTCCACGAACCCGTGCGCGTCGGTCATCACGACGTTGAAATCAACATCGGCCGCCGAATCCTCGCTGTAATCGAGATCGACCACCGGCACACCGCGCACCACTCCGGCGCTAAGTGCGGCGATCTGGCGCTTGAGCGGGTTCTTGGCGATTTTCTTCACATTAAGCAAGTTCTGGATCGCCAGCGCGAGCGCCACGTAGCCGCCGGTGATCGAGGCGCAGCGAGTGCCGCCGTCGGCCTGGATGACATCGCAGTCGATCGTGATCTGCCGCTCACCCAGCACCTGGAGATCGCAGGCGGCGCGCAACGAGCGCCCAATCAGGCGCTGAATCTCGACGGTGCGGCCGCCCTGTTTACCGTTGACCGCTTCGCGGGTGGTGCGCTCTTTCGTGGCGCGGGGGAGCATGGCGTATTCGGCGGTGATCCAGCCGGCGCCACGGTTAAGCAGCCAGCGCGGCACCCGCTCTTCCACCGACGCCGTGCAATAGACGTGGGTGCCTCCCATTTTGATCAGCGCCGAGCCCTCGGCGTGCGGGGCAACCCCCGGCACGATCTCGATCGGGCGGAGGGTGGCGGCATCCCGCCCATTCGATCGTTTCAGCGTGGGCGGGGTGGTCACGATGGCGTCTCCTTGGATGCGCTTTCGTAAATTTCGCGGATGCGGGCGTTGCGCTTGCTCAGCTCGGCTTCGAATCCACGATCGGTCGGTTCGTAATAGCGATGGTCGGCGACGTTCGGCGGGCGATTTTCCTGCGCCACAATGCCTTCGTCGAAATCGTGAGCGTATTTGTAACCCTTGCCGTACCCCATGTCCTTCATCAGGCGGGTCGGCGCGTTGCGCAGGTGAACGGGTACGGGATCGTTGCGGGTGTCCACGACGTCCTGCATCGCGGCTCCGTAGGCGCGGTAAATCGCGTTGCTTTTCGGCGCGAGCGCGAGGTAGACCACCAGCTCGGCGAGCGCTAGCGCGCCCTCCGGCATGCCGATGAAATGCACGGCCTGCTGCGCCGCCATGGCGATGCTGAGCGCCTGCGGATCGGCCAGCCCGACATCTTCGGAGGCGAAGCGAACCAGGCGTCGCGCCAGGTAGAGTGGGTCGTCGCCGCGCTCCAGCATGCGCGCCAGCCAGTAGAGAGCGGCATCGGCATCGGAGCCGCGGATGGTTTTGTGCAGCGCCGAAATCGCGTCGAAGTGATCCTCGCCCGATTTGTCGTAGGTGGCGGCACGGCGCTGGGCCGCTTCCTGGATCAGTTTTGTCGAGATGCGCGGCGTGTCGCTATAGCCGACACCAGCCGAGGCGTACTCCAGCGTGTTGAGGGCGAAGCGGGCGTCGCCGTTGGCGAGATTGACCAGCAGATCGAGGGCATCGTCATCGAGTGCCGCGTTGAGCGTGCCGAGACCGCGCTCGCTATCGCGCAGCGCGCGGATCACGATGCCGCGGATGTCGTTATCGGTTAGCGCTTCCAGGCGGATCACGCGCGAGCGCGAGAGCAGCGGGCTGTTGACCTCGAAACTCGGATTCTCGGTGGTGGCGCCGATCAGGATGACGGTGCCGTCCTCGACGTGGGGCAGGATGGCATCCTGTTGCGCTTTGTTGAAGCGATGAATCTCGTCGATGAAGAGCACGGTGCGCTGCCCGTGCATACCGAGATGCTCGTTTGCGTCCTTGATTGAGTTGCGCAAATCCTGCACGCCGGAGGTGACGGCGCTGAGCGCGATGAAATTTGCCTTGGTCTGAGTTGCGATCAGGCGCGCGATCGTGGTTTTGCCCGAGCCCGGCGGTCCCCAGAGAATGATCGACGACAGCCGGTCGGATTCGATCGCCCGGCGTAGCAGTGTGCCGGGACCGATTACCGCCTCGTGCCCGGCGAGATCGTCGAGCGTGCGTGGCCGCATCCGGGCGGCGAGGGGAGCTTTGCGATCGCGTTGTTGTTCGCGATTCGCGGCAAACAAATCAAGCGTCATAGAGAAATTGCCCCTTTCCGGGGCGGGAGGCTTAGCAGCACGCAACCCGCGCTAGGAATCAAATGTGCGTTCGCCGAGCTCAATCTCCTCGGCCTGTTCCTCGAATTCACTCAGCTTGGCGACGATATCCTCGCGGCTGGCGACGCGGAATTCCTCCATCGTCTCCAGCAAATCTTCGAGGCGCGAGATCAGGGCATCGGCCTGGCGATTGCCGGCTTCTTTGTTGGCGCGAATCAGGGCGAGATCTACGGCGTCGCGCGTCGTCAACCCCAATTCGTCGAGATCCTCGATGAGCTCTTCCAGCGCATCGAGATCGTCCATCAACCCATACACTTCGCCGGCGTCATCGGAACCGGGATCGACCCGGTCGTCCGGAGCCGGGCTTTCAGCTTCCTGCATCATGGTCTGTTCCCGATCAAGCGGTCGCGGCGAGCACCGCGAGTGCGACAACGGCCACAGCTCCGTAGAGTGCCAGATCGCGCCGCTTCGGCGCTTCACCCTGGGCTACCGCCGTGAGCGCCATCGCGATCAGGGCAAAGCAGACGAGGAGCACCGCTCCACCGGTCCAGCCGTAGGTCGGCCACCAGTTGAGCATCAGCAAGCACTGGGTCATCAACCAGCCGCCGACCAGCGCGTAGAGAATGCGCATGGCGGGTGGCAGTACGCCGATATCGAGCAACTCGACGAAGAGCACCGCGCTGATGGCGAAGACAAGCACGCCACCGACGTAGCCGTTCATTTTGTTGATGTAGACGGCGCTCAGCGCGAGAAACGCGATAACGTGCAGCACGATCGAATGCACCGCTACGGCGGTGCGCTCAGTTTGCGCGGTGGCATCGGAGAGGAGATCGCGGGCGAAAAGCGCCGCGGCGTTGCCAAGAAACGCGACCGCCGGGCCGACGAGCAGCATGGCGGTGTTGTGGTAGGTCGCCACCAGCAGGATCGCGGCCAGCGTGGCCACCACGGGGCCGGCCCAGGCAGTCGGCAATCCGGGACGCCTGGTTGAGGTGCTCGTATCGGGGGAAAGGCGAACGGTTGCGATCTCGACGTACTGCGCGAACGCGCCGGCGCCGACGATCAGCAACGCGGCGATGCCCCAGAAGATCGGCTCGGTGGTTTCAGTGAGTGGGATGCCGGTGTTGTCGCCATCACCGGTAGCAGTGATCGCCAGCACGAGCACGACGGCCGCCACGACCACGCTGAGGATGACGCCCTGCCCGTAGGCCGGTGGGCGCAACGATTGCAGCGCGGGTCCTCCCGGTGGGAAGTTGGAGCGCTGTGCCTCGCTCGCGGGCACAGGACCAGGAATGGGAGCACGCTGACTCCGGGGAGCGCCCGTCGGCGGTTGCTGCTGCGGTCGTACCTCGGGTTCGTCAGACATCGGCGGCTCCTCTCGTACCTCCTGCTCACTTCATCCTAAACCGAAATCAGTTCCGGCGTCACGCGGGTTTTTCTGGATGGCGCAGGATTAGCGATCGGCCCAGACGCGTTCAAGATCGCGCGCGGGGATCGCGCCTTCCCGAACGACCGTAAGTCGATCCCCAGCGATCGTGATCACCGTCGATGGCACCCCGCCGGGAGCGAGACCGCCATCAATGGTGAGATCGATTTCGCTTCCGATTGCAGCCGCTAGCGCGGCCGCGGAGGTGGCGGGCGGCTCGCCGGAGCGGTTGGCGCTGGTGCAGGCGATCGCCCCGCCCGCTTTTTCGATGATCTCCAGCGCCAGCGGGTGATTGGGCATCCGTACGCCGATCGTGCCGTCCGGCGCGACCAGCGGCGCCAGCAATCCGCGCCGTCCCGGCAGCGCGATCGTGAGTGGGCCGGGCCAGAATTCATCGAGCAGCACGGCCACCGCGGGATCGATCCGCTCGGTGAGGCGGGCGGCGGCATCGACGGACGAAACGAGAATCGGCAGTGTGCGATCGACCGGCCGCCCCTTGACCGCGAAGATGCGCTCCAGTGCATCGGGGTTGGTGTGGGAGGCAGCTAAGCCGTAGACGGTATCGGTGGGAATGCCGATCACGCCGCCATTGACGATCGCTTCCGCCGCCCATTCGATGGCGCGGGGGGAAGCGGCTCCGAGAATCACCGGTTCGCGGGTCATGGCGTCCTTCCGGCCAGGGCTAGAGCGCGGCTTTGATCTGTTCGGCGAGTGCGGGCGAAATCCCGTCGATTTTGGCCAGGTCATCGATCGAGGCTTCGCGAATCGCCTTGACCGAGCCCATCGCTTTCAGCAGCGCTTTCTTGCGCTTGGGACCGACGCCGGGGATTTCATCCAGCTTCGATTGGAACGTCGCTTTGCTGCGGCGCGTCCGGTGGAAGGTTACCGCGAAGCGGTGCGCTTCATCGCGCACGCGCTGGATCAGGTAGAGTGCCTGGGAATCGCGCGGCAGCAGAATCGATTCGGGTTGCCCGGGGAGGAAAAGCTCTTCATTTTCTTTGGCGAGACCGGTGATCGGCACGTTCGCGCCGGTCGTCTCCAGCGCTTCCAGGGCGGCGTTGAGCTGTCCTTTCCCACCGTCGATGATGACGAGATCGGGCAGGGCGGTCCATTTGCCCTCCTGCTCCTCATCGGCTTCCACCGCCCGTCGAAAGCGGCGGCCCACCACCTCTTTCATCATCGCGAAGTCGTTGGCGCCGACCACGGTTTTGATCGTGAAGCGGCGGTATTCCTTTTTCGCTGGCTTGCCGTCTTCGAAGACGACCATGCTGGCGACGGGGTTGGTACCCTGGATGTTCGAGATGTCGAAGCACTCGATACGGCGAGGCAGGCGCGGGAGATCGAGGGCGTCGGCCAGCTCCGACATTGCCGCGGTCAGCTTCTGATCGTCGGAGAGGAATTTGATTCGCTGCTGCTCGAGATTTTCGGCCGCACTTTTTGACACCATCTCGACCAACGCTTTGCGATCACCGCGCTGGGGTACCAGCAGCTCGACCTTGCCGCCGCGACGCTCGCGCAACCAATCCTCAACGATCGGAATTTCCTCGGCAGGGAGCGCGTGCTGCAGGTAGAGCTGCGGCGGCACCATCGCGGCATCTGCGTAGAACTGGCTGACGAAACCGGACACGATTTCGGCATCGCCATCCTCGATCGCCGATTGCATCGGGAAAAATTCTGAACCGAGGATTTTGCCATTGCGGATGAAGCCGACCTGAATGCCGGAATCGCCGCCGGCCCCGCGAGCGAGCGCGATGATATCCGCGTTTTGCCCGCTGGGGCTGACGATCTTTTGCCGCTCCAGCACGTGCTTCACCGCCGAGATGCGGTCCCGCACGTCGGCGGCGCGCTCGAAATTCCAGGCGTCCGCCGCCTGCTGCATTTCCTCTTCCAGCGGATCGAGAATTTCCTCGCCGCGACCGCTGAGAAAAAGGGCGGCGCTATCGATCGCGAGCATGTAGGTGTCGCGATCGACCGCCGAAATGCAGGGGGCGGTGCACTGGTGGATGTGATAGTAGAGACAGACCTCGTCGTTGCCGGTGATCTTCTTTTCGCACTTGCGATAGGGGAAGAGCCGGTTGAGCAGATTCAGCGTTTTGTAGGCGTTTCCCGCCGAGGTGTAGGGGCCGAAATAGCGCCCGCCATCCTGCACGATCCGTCGCGTGGAAATGATGCGCGGCCAGGCTTCCTCGGTGATTTTGAGATACGGGTACGTCTTGCTGTCTTTCAGCATGACGTTGTACTTCGGCAGATAGCGCTTGATTAGCTCATTTTCGAGAATCAGCGCTTCCATCGGGGTGTCGGTGCGAATTACCTCAAAATCGGTGATGTTCGCGACCAGCTCGCGGGTTTTGGCGTCGTGCTGGCGGGTTGACTGGAAATAGGAGCGCACGCGATTGCGCAGCGCGATCGCTTTGCCGACGTAGATCACCTTGCCGTCGACATTTTTCATCAAGTAGACGCCCGGCTCGGTCGGGAGCGCGCTCAACCGCTTCGAAAAATCGGGGCGTTGTCGGGTGATTGGTGGCATAAACGGGCCTCAGCGCGCGGGAACGGGCAGCGAAAGAAGTTCGGAAAGCTGCGTGATTACTGTAGCAAATCTGTTCGCATCCGCTCCGGGTCCACGCCACAGCGTCTTCGGCGCGATCTCGTCCGGCGTTCGCACACCCAGTCCCAGCTCGATCGAGCGTTGCACCAGCGGGGCTTCCCAGGGGGCGACACTCTCGTCGGTGACGCGGTGTTCGATCAACCGCAACAATCCGCGACCAGCGAGCTCCGCCGCCACGGGATCGGTGGTCGAGAGTGCGATCGCGATCGTATCGATGGTGGCGGTGACGTAATAGCGGCGCGTCACCACGGCGAGCGCGACTTCGGCGGTGAGCCCGGTCCGCTCGTCGCTCAGGCGGGAGCCTAGGCGCTCCAAGCCGCGCGCGAAGTGACTCCAGAGCCCGATCGCGATCGGAATACGCTCGTCCTTCCCGGATGGGCGGTCGAGATTGGCGAATCCGAACAGCATTTCACCATCGAAGAGCGAGCGCGCCAGGGTGACGCTGGTCATGCGCTCGCCGCGACCGCCGAGATCGATTTCGATCCAGTCGTTCGATTTGGGCAGGAAGCCGCGCGCCAGCGACGGTGGGGTAACCCGCGTGATCTCACCGTGGGCCGCGCTCAGGCGTCTCATCAACTGGAGCAGTGGGCGATTGCGCCACCCACGGGGATCGGCGATGGTGGCGATGGCAGGCGGCGTGGAGAAGATGCAGGTGCCGCACGGTTCGTCGAGCTCCAGCAGGGCGTCGATCGCGCGCTCCGGGGTGTCGCTACCTGCGATGTAGAGCCCGGTCGTCACCGTTTGCCTCCTGAAGCACCAATCAAAATCGTTACGATACTACCCGAGATGTTGCAGAACACGGAGCAGGAATGAGCAGCGAATCAACCGCGTTGACCTTTGAGCTCCCCTCGCGCGGGCTCGATCTTCGCGCTACCGCCGCGCCGATCGCCTGGGGCAAGGGGCGGTGGCCCGCCACCGATTGGATTGATCGCACCGTCTATTGGTGCCTGCGCGATGCCGAAGGCGCTTTTCTGGTGCAGGCGCGGCACGGAGAAACTCCGGACTCCCTGCTCGTTTCGGGATTCGCTAATCGCGCGGACGCCGAAGAGTGGCTGCGTAAATGCCTCGGCTGGGAACAAACACCGCCGGAGCTGATTGAGCCTATCGCCTCATCGTGGTTGAAAGCGCAACCCGGGTTGCGCCCCTACGCCAATGGCTCGCTGGCGGAAGGGGTGCTCTTTTCGATCATCGGGCAGAGCATCAGCGTGCAGGCTGCAGCGGTGACCGAGCGGCGGGTTTCGGCGATGTTCACCACGCCGCTGGTTGCCGCAAATCGCGAGTTCTTTCCATTCCCGTTGCTGAGCGATCTGGCCGATGCTACTGCAGCTCAGGTGCGTGAGAGTGGCGTCACCTGGCGACGAGCGGAAGCGATCGTGGCGATTGCACGCATCGTCTGCGACGGCGGCCTGATTTCCGATGAGGATGCCGCGACAAATCCCGAAGAAGCGCTGAAAGCCCTGCGCGCATTGCCGTTGGTGGGGCCGTGGACGGCGGCTTCGGCGCTGCTCTGGGGAATCGGTGCGGCGGATGCGCATCCGACCGGCGACGTGGCACTGCTGCGGGCCGCGAAGGCCGCCTACGACCGGCCGGAGATGACGCTCAAGGATCTGGATGTGCTGGCGGAGCAGTGGCGACCGGCGCGCGCCTGGGCGGCGCGGGCGCTGTGGCTTTCGCTGCTCGGCTTGGCCGATTAGCGAGGTAGCCGTCGCGGCATCACACCAACCCGTATACTCCGAACGCGTTGAATCGGCGTCGATTCATCGTTTGGCGTGCGTCGTATTGGTGGAGCCGTAACTGATGCCGGGAGTCGATCTTGAACATTTGATCCGCACGGTCGGCTATATCGGGATGTTCTGCATCGTTTTCGCCGAAACCGGATTGCTGATCGGATTCTTTCTTCCCGGCGATAGCCTGCTCTTCACCGCCGGATTTCTCGCCTCGCAGGATTACCTCAACATCTGGATTCTCGTGCCGGTCTGCTTCATTGCCGCCATCATCGGCGACGCGGTTGGCTACCAGATCGGGAATCGCTTTGGGCGGCAACTCTTCACGCGTGAGGAATCGCGCCTCTTCAAACCGAAATACCTGATCAAAGCGCAGGACTTTTTCACGCTGCATGGTGGCAAGGCGATCATTCTCGCCAGATTCATGCCGATCGTGCGCACCTTTGTACCGGTTATTGCCGGTACTGCTTCGATGAACTACCGGCGATTCGCCGTCTACAACGTCGCCGGTGGCGCGCTGTGGGCGATCGGGGTGACGGTGGCGGGCTACTTCCTCGGTAAGACGATTCCCTCGGTCGACAAGTACCTGCTGCCGATCATCGTGGTGATCGTGGTGGTTTCGATCGCCCCGTCGGCGCTGCACATCTGGCGCGAGAACGGGGATGAAATCAAGGCGGAACTGCGCAAGCGAATGGGACGAACGTAGGAATCATTTCATCCAATCGCTTACGATCTCGTATAGTCTCAGTACTTGAGTATTCCGAGCGCGGTTTGCCGGTTCGCTCCTGAGCGAAGCTGTCTGCCGCTCCCGAAAGGACAGGATATTGAGAGGTTCGCACCGCCTGGCGCCACGGCGTCGTTTTGCCGTGCTGCTGTTCGTGGCGATGCTCGTTGTCAGCGCCGCGGCGCCCATCGTCTCCGCGCAGGAGAATCCGATCGGGCGAAACAGCTTTATCAGCCCTAAATACGGCACCGAAATCACCTGGTCGCGCGATTGGGTTGTCGATCGCTCGGAATCGGCGCTCGAGCAGAATCGCGACATCCTGTTTCTCAACAACAACAGTCTCGGCGTAATCGCCTTCGTGGAGTTGCGTTCCCAGCGCTCGTACCGCACCGCGGAGCAGGCGCTCGAAGGATTTGTCTCTCGATTGAGCTCCGAGGAGACGCTCGAGGTTGTCGAGGACAACAGCACCGCCTATCCGCCGAATTTGACCTACGAGCAGGGGCGCAAGGGAGAAGAGGTCGATACCTTCATCCAGGCCCAGGTTTCTCCGACGGCGATGGTCGTTTCGGCGATCGTGTCGCTGCCTGAGGAGACGGATGACGCATTCGAACTGGCGCAATCGACGATTAAGATCGATGGAGTCGCTATGTTCGACTTCCAGCCGATCTGCGGGGCCGAAGGGGAATCGACCTCGTCCTCGTCTGGCGGCGGCACGTCGAAAACCTCCGCGTTTGAAACGTCGGCCACGCCGGAAGCCGGCGGCGATTGCGTAACGATTGCAACCCCGACCGCCGGTAAGACTCCAACCCCGGTGCCCACCGAATCGGGTGGCAAGCGCACGAATCTGAATAGCGAAACCTATGTCGCGCAGACCTTCCCGGTGACGTTTGATTACGACGCCACGCAGTGGGAAATCTCCGACGATCTTGCGGCGGCCGACAATAACGGTCGCGATTCAGTGCTGTTCGACAACACGGAGCTTGCCTCGACCCTCGTTGTCGAAGCCTACGAAGGGCATGGCGGCAAAGCGGGCACCTGCATCGATCTCTCGCTGCGCGAGTGGGGGATTCAGCCGGGCGTCAACGAGGTGCTGCAGGATCGCGACGGCAACGACCTGGTCGGTTCCGTGCGTGGCAAGGTTTGGGGCGCCTACGCCTTCACCTATGTCGATACCAGCGGCGACACTGATAGCGAGCTCGATCTCAATGCCTACGTTGAGTGCCGCGCCCTGCCCGGTGGCAAGGGTGTGGTGGTGATCACGCTGCTGTCGCAACCGGGCGATTTCCTGGACGCGTTCGATCAAATTCAGTTGGTTTTGACCTCGATGCGCATTGGGTAATTCCACCCAATCGCAGGAAAATGGGTGAAAAATCGCGAAAAAACCCTTGCGTTTCCGGACGATTCAGCGAGACTGGAACTGACGCCACGATGGCAGCGACCGATCGCAACGGTGCGGCGGTCGCCAGTCCCGGGCGCCGGGTCCTTTCAGAATATAGCCGGAAGGTTGAGGGAACCGGCTGCTCGAGTCGCAATGGGCTGTGCGCAGAGAAGCGCAGCGTGGAGGAGGAGAGAAGATGCAACGGTTGTTTCGGGTAACGGCGGCGTTCGTTGCCGGATTCATGATGCTGGCGGGG
>JAESFN010000813.1_pt1 | contig 20498 bp, 21 predicted proteins | sample 9269411 | NCBI WGS metagenome assembly JAESFN01 (sample SAMN14505399, study PRJNA617100) | algae metagenome | isolation source: Iphinoe sp. HA4291-MV1 and co-occurring heterotrophs from trail next to... | place: USA: Maunawili Falls, Hawaii | collected 2009-07-25
GCGTCCAGCAGCTCCGGCCGGTTGGTGGCCCCGATGGTGATCACGCCACGGGCGCCGAGGAACCCGTCCAGCTCGACCAGCAGCTGGTTGAGCGTGTGGTCGAACTCCCGGTCCCCGGCCCCGTCGGTGCGGGCCCGGCCCACCGCGTCCAGCTCGTCGACGAACACGATGCACGGGGCGTCCCGGCTGGCGGTGAGGAACAGCTCGCGGATCCGGGAGGCGCCGAGGCCGACGAACCGCTCCACGAAGCTGGTCGAGGAGACGAAGTAGAACGGCACTCCCACCTCGCCGGCCAGCGCCCGGCCGAGCAGCGTCTTCCCACAGCCGGGCGGGCCGTGCAGCAGGATCCCGGTCGGCGGGCGGGCGCCGAGCCGCTGGTAGCGGTCCGGGTCGGACACATAGCCCACCACGTCGCGCAGGTCGGCGACGACCCCGTCCAGACCGGCCACGTCGGCGAAGGTCAAGGTCGGGGTGCGGTCCTCGAACCCGGTCTCGTCCTCCCGGCTGACCCGCCCGGGCCGGAACTCCGGCTCGTCGGGGGTGCGGAACTCACCGGGCCGGCGGAACACCCGCATCGGAAGCCCTCCCGTCCGGCCGCTCGTAGTCGCGCGGCAGCCCGTGCGCACCACCCGGGTTGGAGATCGACCGCAGCACGTAGGACACCATCGAGGAGACGATCTCGTCCCGGGTCGGCCGCTGCCCGCCGTCCGGGAACATCCAGTCGCCCAGCACCGCCATGGAGAACGCCAGCCCGAGCGCCATCCGCAGCGACATCCGCCCGCCGTCGTACCCCGACCAGCCGCGCCGGCCGGCCTCGGTGTCCACCACCACCTGCACGCCGTCCAGCAGCCGGGCCACCCACTCGGCGATCTGCGCCTGCTCGGCGTCCAGCCCGGCCTGCTGGCTGCCGCCGACCAGGGCCAGCACCAGCTCGCGGTGGCCGCGGAACAGGTCGTAGAGCCCGCCCAGGTACTCGGCGGCCACCTGCTCGGCGGTGTGCGGGCCGCGCTCGTACTCGGTCCAGCGGCGCACGTAGTCGTCGATGAAGCCCTGCAGCGGGGCCATCACCGCCACCTCGTACAGGCCGGACTTGGAGCCGAAGTAGCGGAAGATCAGGCTGGAGTTGACCCCGGCGGCGGCCGCGATGGCCCGGGTGGACGCCTTGTCGAAACCGTCGGCCTGGAACGCGTCCCGCGCGGCCACGACGATCTTGGCGCGGGTGGCCTCCGGGCCGGCGCCGGACTCCGGGATCTGCACTGGGATCCGCACATCGGGACTCATCACCGGTGAGGTTACGCGGAGGGCCCGGCGCGCCGACGACCGCCGATTCCACCGGGCGGAACGAGCGCATGACATCGCCCCGCGGGGCTGTGAGCTTGGGTAAGCAGTCGATTACCCGTGTGTGCGCCGAGGAGGTCGTGACCGGTGACCCTGCCCCACAAGTGGAATCCCCGAGCCCGCGAGAAGCTCGCCGTGGCGCTGCTGTGCGCCTTCCTGTTCGGCTGGATCGGCGTCTGCCTGGGCGTCACGTTCCTGCAGATCGACCACTACGGCTACGGCAGCGGGCTGACCAACCGCGCCCACCTGCCGCCGGAGATCAAGGCCCGCTTCGGCCACCCGGAGGCCCAGACCCCGTACGAGCTGATGGAGAAGACGAGCCGATGAGCATCGAAGCCGGCGAAGGAGGCGAGCAGTGAGCTGGGAACTGATCTGGGGCGAGGTCTGGCGGATCGGGCTGACCCTGGGGATCCTGCTGGCGATCCTGGGGATCTGGACGCTGATCCTGCCCAACCTGCAGCCGTTCGTCACCCACTTCACCCCGTCCATGGTGGAGGCGGAGAAGGCCCGGGCGGCCCGGTTCAAGGGGTTGCACAAGTGGTCGGTCCGGGTGGACGTGCTGTTCTTCATCTGGCTGGTGGTGGAGGGCTTCTTCCTGGTGCCGTACCTGTTCACCCACTACGGACTGAGGTGATCACGCCGTGACCGACACCGTGAGCCAGGCGGAGATCCAGAGCCGGGCCGAGGCACTCGAGGTGGCCGAGGCGCAGGCCATGGCCGAGCGCGGGGACAAGTGGTTCATCGGCGGCTGCGTGGTCTGCGGCACCTGGGTGCTCGGGCCGATCGGCGTGTTCATGCTGTTCTACGGCATGTGGCTGATGCGCAAGGCCCAGCAACGCGGGGCGGACATCCGCAACTGGGGGATCACCCTGATCGGCGGGTTCATCCTGGTCGACACCTCGGTGAACTTCTTCGCCTGGGGCTTCGACCTGCTCCCCGCGCACGACAGCATGATCGGCCGCAGCCTGTGGATGGGGTACGGCCAGCTGGTCGACGGCGGCTACCTGTACGGCTACAACACCGAGGCGCTCGGCGGGGTGGCGGACAACGGGGAGAAGGCCGTCCAGCTGGGCATGGTGTTGATGGGCATGCCGATGAAGATGGTCGCGGCCTACGGCTTCCTGAAGATGAAGCAGTGGGGCCTGCAGTGGACCCTGATCTCCTACTGGATGTACTTCGCCTTCTGGATGATCTACCTGCCGAACATGCTGATGGAGTACCCGCTGCGGTTCGGCTCCTCGGACTGGGGTGTGATCGGCTTCTGGCTGCTGGTGAACGTGCCGTTCCTGGGCCCGCTGGTGCTACTTCCCTACCTGCACACCGTCCGGCGCGACCTCTGGAAGTGACGGCTCCGGTTCCGGCGCCGGCTCGGGTTCGGGCTGCGGCTCGGGCTCGGGTGCCGGAGCCGGATGGCCGGAGAGCCGCTCGATGAACCGGTGCACGTCGTCGGCCGGGAAGAACGCCAGGTAGAGCAGCCACATGGTGGGGCTGAACGTCTCGACGCTGAGGAAGACCTGGATGCTGCCGTGCAGCAGGAACCCGACCGGGATCAGCCACGGCCGGGTGCGGCGGAAGAACAGCCCGAAGGCCAGGGCGAACTCGGCGGCGACCGTCCCCCAGGCGGCGAGCATGAACAGCACGCCGACCAGCCCGCCGCCGATCCACGAGGACCCGGTGTAGTAGTCCATCACCATCTGGGTGAGCCGGTCGCCGCTCAGGAAGCCGACGGTCAGCTTGTCCACCGCGCCCCAGTAGTACACCGCCGCGACCTGCAACGACATCAGCCGGAGCCCCCACAGCGCACCGGTCTCCGGCGGCGCCGGCCGGCCGGCGCGCTCGGCCCGGCGCACCGCCCGCCAGCGGTCGACGCTGTAGGACGTGCCGCACGGGGTGAACGCGAGCCAGGCCACCGACCAGGCCAGCAGCGTGGTGTGGTGGTGGGTGTAGGCCTCGACGCCCTGCAGGTGCCCGACGCCGTAGACCAGCCACAACGCGGTCAGCGCGGTCAGCGGCGCGGTGATCTTCGTCCAGGCGCCGACCAGCAGCAAGGCCGTCGCCAGGTAGAACACCACGGACACGGCCACGGTGCCGTCGCCGAGGTGCTTGAACAGCGCCAGGTCCGAGCCCCAGCGGGCCCACAGCAGCACCACCAGGCCGATCCGCAGCAGGGCCGAGCTCCGGGTGGAGCCGTCGGTGCGCAGGGCCCAGTCGAGGGTCGCCCGCCACCAGCCCGGGCCGGCCGCCGTCACCGCGCCGTTCGACGTCACCGCGCCGTTCGACGTCACCGCGCCGTTCGCCATCACCGTGCCGCCGGTGCCCCGGCCGGGCAGACGTTCTCCCGGCCGTCGTTCACGGTGTCCCAGCCGGAGAGCTCGGCCTGCCGCAGGTGCATGTAGACGGGGTGGCCGGGGCCGAGCTTCTCGCAGATCCGGGTGGCCAGCGTCTTGGCCTGGGCCCGCTTGATGATCAGCCGCACGTCCCTCGGCGCCTTCAGCGGATCCGGGTAGCCGAGCGCGGCGAACCGGTCGATCTCCTGGCGGCCGCCACCCGGGGCGTCGGTCTCGTACTTGACCATGTACACCCACACGCTGGTGCTGTGGAACATCTGCCAGGCCGGCACCTCGACCGGGCCGTGCAGCACCTGCCGGTAGAGCGGCGCCAGGACGATGAAGGCGGCGGCGAGGACGAAGACGACCAGCCGCGGCACCCCCGTGCGACCGATCAACGCCGTCCTCCTGCTCGTCAGCCGAAAATTCAACCACCTCACCCCTGGGCGTCGCGCAGCGCCCCGACGAGGGCGTTCAGCGCCGGGGTGAACGCGTGGTCGGCCGGGGCGGCGTAGCCGACGACCACCCCGTCGGGGCCCTCCGGAGCCCGGCCCATCCGGAACGCGCTGAGGTAGGCGACCGACACCTCGTGCCGCCGGGCCGCCGCCCGCAGCCGGGCCTCCGGGACCCCGGGGGTGAGCACCAGCGCCTGCAGCCCGGCGGGGATCCCCGAGGTGGTCACGGTGCCCGGCAGCGCCTCGAGCAGCCGGCGGTGCCGGTCGCGGTAGGCGCGGCGGCGCTGGCGGACGTGCCGGTCGTAGTCGCCGCCGTCCAGCATGGCGGCCAGCGCGAGCTGGTCGAGCACCGGTGGGCGCCAGCCGAACCGGGCCATGACCTCGCGGAACCGGTCGACCAGCGCCCGGGGCGGCACCAACCAGCCGATCCGCAACGCCGGGCCCAGGGTCTTGCTGACCGTGCCGGTGTAGACCACGTGCTCGGGCGCCATGGCCTGCACCGCCCCCACCTGCTCGCGGTCGAACCGGAACTCCCCGTCGTAGTCGTCCTCGACCACCAGCCCGCCGGTGCCCGCCGCCCACCCGACCAGCTCGGCCCGCCGGTGCGGGGCCAGGGTGACCCCGGTGGGGAACTGGTGGGCCGGGGTGACCACCACCGCCGGCGTGTCGATCTCCGCGACCCGGATGCCGTCGGCGTCCACGGCGACCGGCCGGATCTCCAGGTCGTGGGCGGCCACCACGTCGCGGAAGACGAACAGCGACGGGTCCTCGAACGCCACCCGGCGCACGCCGCGGTCGCGCAGCACGGCGGCGGTGGTGGCCACGGCGTGCGAGTAGCCGCCGCAGACCAGCACCCGGTCCGGGTCGGCGACCACACCCCGGGTGCGGCCCAGGTACGCGGCCAGGGACTCGCGCAGCGGCCAGGCCCCGCCGACGTCGCCGTAGCCGAACGCGGCCGACTCCGCCGTGCCGAGCACCGACCGTACGGCGGCGCCCCACCGCTCGCGGGGGAAGCTGGACAGGTCCGGCCGGCCGGGCATCAGGTCCCAGCGGGAGGCGTCGCCGAGCCAGGGACGCGGCCGGGGTGGGCCCGCTCTTCGCGGCGGCGGGGCCAGCCGGGCCACCGTGGTGGGCGCACCCTGGGCGGTGTGCAGGTACCCCTCGGCGGCCAGGTCGCCGTAGGCCCGGGTGACCGTGCCCCGGGCCACGCCCAGCTCGGCGGCCAGCGCCCGGGTGGAGGGCAGCGCGGTGTCCGGGACCAGCCGCCCGTGCCGGATGGCGTCCCGCAGCGCCGCCGCCAGCTCCCGGCTGCCGCCCGCCCCGGTCCAGCCCAGCAGCAGGTCCCGGCTGCCACCCGAACTGGACCACTTGTCTGCCATGGAACTGGACCATAGCGGTGGACCAGTCGGCGGTAGCGTCGTAGTCGAACGATCAAGCGACCACGGAGGACGACATGAGCGAGCGGATCAACCCGATGAGCGTGGTGCCGGCGGCCTACACGGCCCTGCTCGGGCTCAGCGAGACCATGCAGAAGGCGGCGGCCGACGCCGGCCTGGACCCCCAGCTGATCGAGCTGGTGAAGGTCCGGGCCTCGCAGCTCAACGGCTGCGCGTTCTGCCTGGACATGCACACCCGGGACGCCCTGGAGCACGGCGAGCAGGTCCGGCGGCTGAACGTGCTGGCGGCGTGGCGGGAGACCACCTTCTTCACCGAGCACGAGCGGCTGGCCCTGGAGATCACCGAGACGATGACCCGGCTGGCGCAGACCCAGGACCTGCCCGACGAGCTCTACCAGCGGGCCACGGCGGTGTACACCGACCAGCAGTACGCGGCCGTGCTGTGGGCCGTGACGGTGATCAACGCCTGGAACCGGGTGGTACTGCCCAGCCGCCCCGACCTGCCCTGACGGACCCGTGAGTGATTAGTGGTGCTATAGCACCACTAATCACTCACGGGTGCGCACGGGCAACGCTGACCGCCCACTTGTAGTCGGCCTTGCCGGACGGGCTGCGCGGCACCTCGTCGACGAAGACGACCGCCTTGGGCAGCTTGTAGCGGGCGATCCGGTCGGCGCAGAACGCCACCAGGTCCGACTCCGCGGCGGTCCCCGGCCGCAGTGCCGCCGTCGGGGACAGCGCCACCAACGCGACCACCTCGGCGCCCCACCGCTCGCTGGGCCGGCCGCAGACCACGGCGTCCACCACGTCGGGGTGGGCCTTGACCGCCTCCTCGACCTCCTCGGCGAACACCTTCTCCCCGCCCGAGTTGATCGTCACCGAGTCCCGGCCGAGCATCTCCACCCGGTCGTCGGACAGCAGCCGGGCCCGGTCGCCGGGGACGCTCAGCCGGACCCCGTCGACCACCGGGAAGGTGCGGGCGGTCCTGTCCGGGTCGCCGAAGTAGCCCAGCGGGACCCGGCCCCGGGTGGCCAGCCAGCCGGTGCCCTCGTGGCCGGGTTCGAGCACCTGGGTGCGGTCGGCGGAGATCACCAGGGCGGAGCCCTCCCGGGCGAACGCGGCCCGGCCCCCGGCGGAACCGGCTCCGGCGCCGGGCGGGGCCGAGCCGTCCCCGGTGAGCCGGCCCTGGACCCCGGTCTCCGAGGAGCCGATGGTCTCCACCACGTTCAGGCCGGGCACCGCCTCGATCAGCCGCCGCTTGTAGCCGGGCCCGAGCGCGGCCCCGCCGCTGAGCAGCAACCGCAGGCTGGGCAGCGGGCGCGGCCGGGCCTCCAGCTCGTCGGCCAGCGGGCGGCCGAAGGCGTCACCGACCATGGTGACCACCGTGACCCCGTGCCGGGCGACCGCGTCCACCGTCTCGGCGGGGTCGAACCGTCCGGAGTCGGCCACCACCACGGTGCTGCCCTCGATCAGCGCCTGCAGCGCCCCCCACTGCGCCGCGCCGTGCATGTACGGCGCGAGCGGCATCACCCGCTGCGGCGTCTCCGAGATCACCGCGAGCCGCTCGTCCAGCGACCCCCACTCGCGGCCGGTGCGGCGGTTGCGGAAACCCAGCAGCGCGACCAGCGCGTCGGCCTGCCGCCACAGCACGCCCTTGGGCATCCCGGTGGTGCCGCCGGTGTAGAGCACGTAGAGGTCGTCCGGCGAGGGTTCGGTGTCCACCTCCGGCGGCACCGAGGCCAGGGCCTGCTCGTAGTCCACCGCGCCGGGCAGCAGCGGGTGGCCGCTGCCGTCGTCGACCTGCAGCAGCACCTCGATCTCCGGGGCGCCGTCCTTGGGCAGATCGGCGAGCACCTCGGCCAGCAGCGGCGCGAACCCGGCGTGGTACTGCACCGCCCGGGGCCGGGCGTCGCGCAGCAGGTAACGCAGCTCGTCGGCCACGTACCGGTAGTTGACGTTGAACGGCGCCACCCGGGCCCGGTAGCCGCCGACCAGGCCCTCCAGGTACTCGTGGCTGTTGTAGAGGTACTGGGCCAGCAGGTCCTGCCCGACCTCGTGACCGGCCAGCTCCGGCCGCTCCTGGTCGCAGCCCAGGCCCCGGTCGGCCAGGTAGCGGGCCAGCCGGCGGCAACGGTCGGTGAACTCGGCGTAGCTGCGCACGACGTCGCCCCGGACGACCGCCGGCCGGTCCGGGACGCGGGCGGCGACGGCCTCGACGATCGGGGCGATGGCGTAATCGGTCACGCCACCCATTCTGCGTCGGGTGTGGCGGGCCGGCGCGGCGAGCTTCCGGAGCGCGGAACAGCCGGTGGCCCCACCGCCCGGGAGCTTCCTACCCTGCCGGGGCAGGTCGGCGGCGAGGAGGATACCCGTGACCGAAGCGGCACCGAGGGTCACCGAGGGGTACGACCCCACCGACCCGGCCACCATGCGCGACCCGTACCCGTTCTACCAGCGGTTCCGGGCCGACGAGCCGGTGGCCCGGGCCGCGGCCTGGGGCGGGATCTGGCTGATCAGCCGGTACGCGGACGTCCGCGCCGCCGCCCTGGACACCGAGACCTACCGGTCCCGGGACGGGGTCACCCTGCCGCCGTTCGGCAACCCGATGCCGTTCATCCCGATCGAGATCGACCCGCCCCGGCACCCGCTGTACCGCAAGCCGCTGCAGCGCTGGTTCTCCAAGGGGAAGATGGCCGAGCTGGAGCGGGACATCCGGGCGATCGTCTCGGCGCGGATCGACGGGTTCGCCGGCGCCGGCCGGGCCGACCTGGCCACCGAGCTGGCCGAACCGGTCCCGGCGATCACCCTGGCCCGGATCCTGGGCCTGCCGGACTCGGACTGGTCGATGTTCCAGCAGCTCGGCCAGACCATCTGCCAGGCCGCCGAGAAGGAGGACCTGGAGACCGCCGGGACCGCGGTGTTCGAGCTGATGGGCTACCTCAACGGGCAGATCGCCGACCGCCGGAAGAACCCCACCGACGACATCATCACCCAGATCATCGGCATGGATCTCGACGGCGAACCGATGTCCGACGAGGACGTGCTGATGACCACGTTCTTCCTGGTCGAGGCCGGGCACGAGACCACGGTCGGCGGGCTGGGCACGATGCTGCTCAACTACGGCCGCCGCCCTGACCTGCGCCGACGGATGATCGAGGACCCGTCGCTGATCCCGGGGGCGGTGGAGGAGGCGCTGCGGTTCGACCCGCCGATCCAGACCATCGGGCGCACGGTGTCCGAGGACGTCTGCCTGCACGACGTCACGCTGCGCGCCGGCGACAAGGTCGTGCTCTGCTGGGGCAGCGCCAACCGGGACGAGCAGACCTTCGACCGGCCCGACGAGATGATCATCGACCGGCCGAGGAACAACCACCTGGCCTTCGGCAACGGCATCCACAAGTGTCTCGGCGCCCCGCTGGCCCGGATGGAGATGACGGTGGTGCTGCAGGAGGTGCTGCGGCGCATCCCCGACTACCGCATCGAGAACGAGGACGACGTCGAGGTGGGTGGCTTCCTGGCCCGCGGCGTCAAACGCCTACCCGTGACCTGGTGAGTGTCGAGTGGTGAGGAGCCGGCGATGACCGATGTGGCGGAACCGCGCAGCCCGGTGGCGGCCCGGAACCCGGCCGACGAGGCGCCCCGGCAGGCCCGGCCGGTGGTCGTCTGGGCGGTGGTGGGCGGCCTCTGCGTCGCCCTCACCACCTACCAGTGGGCGGCGTGGCTGCTGCGCGGGCACGCCAAGCCGTCCCCGGTCGGCGACAGCCCGATCCCGGACTGGCTGCAGATATCCCTGGTCATCTGGCAGATCGTGTTCCCGCTGGCCGCGCTGTGGACGATCTGGAAGTTCCTCATCCAGCCGTGGCGGCGGGAGGGGGCGCTCACCTTCGACGGGATGTTCCTGATCGCCTGGTTCTCCGCCTGGGCCATGCAGGACTCCTGGTTCAACTACTCCCGCCAGTGGTTCAACTACAACGCGGCGCTGTTCAACCTGGGCTGCCCGCAGTGCGAGGTGCCGTTCTGGCAGTCGCCGTACCCGGAGCGGGTGGCCGAGCCGCTGTTCGTGGCCTCGCTGTACATCTTCGCGCTGTTCATGGGCTGCGTGGTGTGCAACGCGGTGATGCGGGCGGCGAAGCGGCGCTGGCCCCGGATCGGCACCCTCGGGCTGGTCGGCGTGGCCCTGGGCACCATGGCCGTGGCCGACGTGGTCTGCGAGATCATCTGGGCCCGGACCGGCACGTTCAGCTACGTGGCCGCGATCCCCGAGGTCACCCTGTTCGCCGGGCACTACTACCAGTACCCGGTCACCCAGGCGATCATCTGGGGCTTCCCCTGGGGGCTGATCGCCTGCCTGCGCTACTTCCGCAACGACCGGGGCGAGACGCTGGCCGAGCGGGGGCTGAGCCGGCTGCGGGTGCGCGGCGGTCGGCGGAGCGCCGTCCGGCTGCTGGCCGTGATCGGGATCGTGAACACGGTCTTCTTCCTGACCTCGAACATCCCGAACCAGTTCTTCGGCCTGCACGCCGGCGCGGTCCCCCAGGACGTGCTCTCCCGCAGCTACTTCCTCAACGGGCAGTGCGGGCCGGGCACCGATCAGGCGTGCCCCGGGCCCCGGGTGCCGATGCCGGTCGGCCCGGATAGCGCGCACGCCACACCGGACGGCGGCTTCACCGCCCCGGCCGGCCTGCCGAACCAGGTGGCCGGGGAGAAGTGATCAGATCCGGGAGGGGCCGGAGCGCTGGAGCTGGCGGCTGACCACCAGCTTCTGCACGTTGCCGGCGCCCTCCCAGATGTCCATGATCTTGATGTCCCGGTACCACTTCTCGATCAGCTGGGTGTTGCTGTAGCCGTCGGCGCCCATCAGCAGCAGGCACCGGTTCACGATGTGCTCACCGAGCGGGCTGGCGTACGCCTTGGCCTGGGACGCCTCCCGCTGGTTGGGGATCCGGCGGTCCATCAGCCAGGCGGCGCGGGCCACCATCAGCCGGCCGCGCTCCAGGGCGGCGTTCATCCGGCGCAGCTCGTTGTCGATGCGCTCCCAACGCTTTCCGGTGTACTCCGACCGCCGCTCGGTGAGATGCGAACGGGCCAGGTCGTGCGCGGCCTGGCCGATCCCGATGGAGAACGAGGTGGCGTGCGGGCGGGTGGAGTTCAGCGTCTGCATCGCGGTGCGGAAGCCGTCCTCCCGGCCCGGGTCGCCGAGCAGGGCGTCCGCCGGCAACACCAGGTCCTCCAGCACCAGCTGGGAGGTGACCATGCTGCGGCAGCCCATCTTCTCCTCGTTGGGCCGCGGGATGCTCAGCCCCGGGGTGCCGCGCGGGACCACGAACGCCCGGATGCCCCGGTGGCCGAGCGAGCGGTCCACGGTGGCGAACACCACGATGTAGTCGGCGTCGCTGCCGTTGCTGCAGAAGATCTTGGTGCCGTTCAGCACCCAGCTGTCGCCGTCGCGGGCCGCGCTGGTGGTCAGGGCGGTGGCGTCGGAGCCGCAGCTGGGCTCGGTCAACGCGAACCCGGTCCCGTGCGGGAACTCGCCCCGGGTCAGCCCGCCCGCCCAGTGCTCCACCTGCTCCGGCGTACCGAGCAGCTCCACCACCCGGCCGCCGATCCCGGCCCCCTTGAGCAGCAGCACCAGGCTCATGTCGCCGTACGCGGCCAGCTCGCTGATCCGCACGCCGAGGGTGTTGGAGCCGTCCCGCTCGCCCAGGGCGAACTCCCGGTCCACCCCCCAGTCCACGTCCACCCCGAGCAGCGGGCTGACGTCCAGCGGGCAGGTCTTGAGCGCCCGCTCGGCCGCGTCGGCCGGCACCAGGTGCGCGTCGTCGCACGGCCGGGCCAGCGCGCGCCCCTCGGCCAGTACCCACTCCCGCACCTGGTCGAGCAGCGCCTTCGCCCCGGGGTTCAGCTCGAAGTCGACGGTCATCTAGAGCACCACGCAATCGGACTCGAGGGGGTCGAAGTCGAGGGCGGCCAGCACGGCGGACCCCCGGTGCCACTGCTCGACCGGATGGTCCTGGATGAACCCGTGGCCGCCGAGGGTGTTGACGGCGTGCCGGCCGGCCTCGTAGGCGGTCTTCGCGCACCGGGACACCACCTCGGCGGTGCGCTCGGCGATCACCCACGGGTCGGTCAGCGTCTCGACGTCGATCGCCGCCTTCCACAGCAGCAGCCGGGAGGTGTCGATCTCCATGTCCACCTCGACCAGCGGGAATGCCACCCCCTGGTACTGCGCGATGGGCTGGCCGAAGGCCACCCGGGAGTTGGCGTAGTCGGCGGCGTAGGCCAGCTCGGCGCGGGCGGTGCCCAGCAGCACGGCGGCCACCCCGAGCCGCAGCGCGGCGACCTGCCGGTGCACGGCCAGCGGGTCCCCGGTCAGCGGAGTGGCGCGCGCGCCGTCGAGGACCAGGTTGGCGGTGTGCACCGCGTCGGTGCCGAGCTTGCCGGCCTCCCGGTCGTCCCGCTCGACGGTCACCCCGGCCGTCCCCGGCTCCAGCACGAACGCCCCGGCCTCCCCGGTGACCACGATCTGGAGCTCACCGGGCCGGGTCACGCCGATCTTCCGGCCGGTCAGCTCCCAGCCGCCGTCGACCCGGCGCGCGGTGGTGCGCAGCTCCGCCGGCGACCGCCCGAACCCCTCGAAGTACGCCACCCCGGCGCCGCCCCCGGCCAGCAACGCGGGCAGGTGGGTGTGACCGCCCAGCCCGTCGAGCATCGCGGCGGCCCGGTACCGGGAGACCAGGTCGTAGCCCACCCCGGGGTCGGCGAACCCGACCTCCTCGGCGATCAGCACCGCCGTGCCCGCGTCCGGGGCACCCTGCCCGCCGGACGCCTCGGCGACCGGCGCGGTCAGCCCCATCCCGTGCAGCTCCCGCCACACCGGCTCCAGGCTCGCCGGCGCGGGCCGGCCACCGTGGGTCATCAGCGGCCGCACCACCCGCTGGCCGAACTGGCGCAGCGCGTCGGCCAGGTCGGTCTGCTCGGCGGTCTGCTCGAGGGTGAACATGCACCGATCGTCGCCCGCCGACCGGCCCCGGACAACGGCCGGTTCCGACCCCCAGAACGGCCTGGCCGACCTCGCTAATCGACGGAGACCCAGACCTCGCCGTCGGTCACCCGCACCGGGTAGGTGCGCAGCGGCTCGGTGGCCGGGAAGTCGATCACCTCACCGGTGCGGACGTCGAACGACGCCTGGTGCAGGCAACAGATGATCTTGTGGCCCTCCAGGTCGCCGTCCTCACCGAGCGACCAGTCCTCGTGCGTGCACAGGTCGGCGGTGGCGTAGTACTCGCCGTCCACCCGGTAGACCGCGATGTCATCGGGTTCGAACTCGACCTTCAGGGTCTCGCCGTCGGACAGCTGGTCGACCTTGCACGCCAGGATCTCGGCCACGCGGGTATGTCCTCCAGTGAGCGGCTCTACAGGATGATGCTGATTTTGCCCTGTGGCTGCAGCACCTGGTGGTCCAGGATCGCCTTGCGGTGCTTGAACCGCATCCCGTCGGGGCCGGCCACCAGCACGTGCTCGTAGCGGCCGACGAACTCCACGTGCGCGTACAGGTCCACCCGGTGCACGGCGAAGTTGGCCGCCACCATCACCTCGGTGTCGGCCCCCGCCTCGTGCACCCCGAGGATCCGCACGTTCGCGATCAACCTCCGGGTGCGGGAGTGCGGGAACTCGGCGTGCGCGGTGGGCTTCATCAGCCGCAGCACCCGCTGCTCCAGCAGCGTCCAGGTGTCGTGCACGATGGAGAACGTCCGGCCCCCGTCCTCGGCCGGCTGGTCCAGCGAGGGGATCTCGTAGAGGCAGTCCGGGGTGAACATCTCCAGCCACTCGAGCAACCGCCACTCGTCGAGCAGCGCGGCCTCCCGGTAGAGGAAGTCCTCCACGTCGGCCCGGGTCACCGTGGCCAGCGACATGCTCATGCCGACGCTCCGGCGGTCTCGGCCCCGATGACCTCGGCGTACGTCGGCCCCTCGGGGGGTGACTGCTCCCCGGTGACCAGCCGGTTCCACTGCCGCCAGAACGTGCGCATCTGCAGCTCGTCCATGGTGGTCGGGGTGTCCTTGCCCATCCCCTTGGAGATGTCCGACCAGGCCAGCTCCTTGATCGAGGCGAACCCGCGCTGGCACTGCTCCAGCGCGGCCACGTCGTCCGGAGTGGCCAGCCCGCCCGGACCCCAGAAGCTCAGCGCGTTGTCGATCCGGTACGCCTTGAGCTCGTCGGCGATCTCCGGGGCGATCAGCTGCCAGCCGGTGATGTCGGTGGACGCCGGGCCGGTCGGGTACATGGTGCGCACCTGGATGCCGAAGTTGAGGTCCACGATGGCCAGGTTGGGGAAGACCAGGGTGTTCCGGGTGAGGTTGTACATCCGGTTGGTGTAGCGCTCGCCGTGCGCCTCGACCAGCTCGCCCCGGCGCCGGGCGGCCATCTCCTTGGCCCCCGGACTCATCATCGGCAGCCCGATCTCGCGCATCATCGTGGTGGCGTGCCCGTTGCCCAGGTCGATCCCGGAGTTCGCCGCCCTCGGGGCGTTGGCGCCCTGCGGCATGATCCCCGGGGTCACCCCCAGGTTCATCATCATCTCGACGTAGGTCTGGTGCACGCTCATGCCGTGGTAGCCGTCGGCGCTGTTCTCCATGAGCAGCTTCCAGTTGGCCTTCATCGAGTAGCGGTGCACCCCGGGCAGGATGATCATCCCGGCCTCGGACTGGTTGGCCACCAGGTCCATCAGGTGCTTCGCGTCGGCCAGGTAGTCGGTCAGCGGCTCGACGTCCGGGTTGAAACTGAGGAACACGAAGCCGCGGTAGGTGTCGACGCGAGGCGGCGCGACCAGGCCCAGCTCGGCCTTGGGGAAGTCCGGGGCGTAGGAGTCCTGGTCCGGGATGTTCACCAGCTCACCGGAGTTGCGGTAGGCCCAGCCGTGGTAGAAGCAGGTGAAGATCTTGTTGTTGCCCCGGCCCTCGCGGCACACCTGGGCGCCCCGGTGCCGGCAGCTGTTCAGCAGCACCCGGACGGTGCCCTTGGCGTCCCGCGACATGATCACCGGACGGCCGGCCACGTTCCGGGCCAGGAAGTCGTTCTTCTTCGGCACCTCGGACTCGTGCCCGACGTAGATCCACAGACGGTCGAAGAACAGCTCCTTCTCCCGCTGGTACACCTCCTCGGAGACGAACACCTCGCGGTTGACCAGGAACCGCGACCGCTCCCGGTCGTCGACGACGAAGGGCGTGCTCATGGTGGGTACCTCCGACTCGGCCAGCTGACGCCATTCTGGGCGGGCCACCGGGCCGGCGACAACGGCCGTTCCGGCACGCAGAATCGGGTCAGCCGGTCGATTCAACGGGGCTGTTGACGACCGACAGGTAGAGGTCGGCCATCCGGTCGGCCATCAGGTCGACGAACCCTTCGTCGGCCGGGTCGAGGCCGAACAGCTGCCGGCACTGGGCGGGCACGGCGAACACCGTGGACGCCGCGCCGAGCAGCGCGTAGAAGGCGATCGCCTCCTCGCGGGAGTCCGGCATCCCACCGGTACCGGCCAGCCGGTGGAAGAACTCGATGTGCCGGCGGACGTGCTCGTCGGCCAGCCACCGGGAGCGCTCGGTCTCGGCCGAGCCCTCCATCAGCAGCAGCCGGAAGTACTCGGGGAACTTGCCGGCGAACCGCACCAGGACCCGCATCAGCACCCGGCCCCGCTCGCGCGGCGACACCACCCGCAGCACGTCGGAGTAGCGCGCCATCTCGTCGTGGAAGCGCTCCATCAGCCAGGACACGGCGGCCCGCCACAGCTCCGCCTTGCCCCCGAAGTGGTAGCCGGCCAGGCCGCGGTTGACCCCGGCCCGCCGCTCGATGTCGCGCAGCGAGGCGCCGTCGAACCCGGTCACCGAGAACACGGTGACCGCCGCGCCGAGCAGCCGGTCCCGCGCGGTCTCCGGCTCCCCCGCCCGGTGCACCTCCGGTGCCGCCGTCATCTCTTCACCGCCCACGGCCTCATCGTTCGCCGACGGTATCAGCCGAGGTCACGGCCGGTATCACGGCCCGGCCGCCCAGGTGTGCCACGGCCCGGGCGGCGACCAGCTCCGGGTCCTCCAGCGGACCGAAGTGACCGAGTCCGGGGTAGCGCTCCACCCGCGCGCCGGGCACGGCGGCGGTGATCAGCGGGGCGGCCGAGGACGGCAGCCCGGGGTCCCGCTCCCCCATCCCGATCACGACCGGGACCCGGATCCCGGCGATCTGCTCGACGGTGATCTTCGCCGGCGCCTCGTACACCCGCGCCTCGTGCTCGGGGTCGCACTTGAGCAGCACGTGCCCGTCGGGGAGTTCCCGGGTGCCGTGCCGGACGTACGCGCGCAACGCCTCCGGGCAGATCGCGTCGTAGGGCGGGCGGGCGCCCAGCCGGGCCACCGCCTCCTCCCGGGACGGCCACCCGCCGCGCCGGGCCCGGGTCATCGTCGCCATCATCGCGCTGGTCTCGGCGATCCCCGGAATCGACTCGAGCGGCGGCAGCACGGCCGGCTCGTAGACGTAGACGCCGGTCAGGGTGCCCGGCCACAGCGCCTCGGCCCGCATCCCGGACGCCCCGCCCAGCGAGTGCCCGACGAACGCCACCGGGCCCCGGTCGAGGCCGGTCACGGCGGTCCGGACGTCGCGGGCCATGCCGTCCCAGGCGAAGTCACCGCCGTCCGGGGCGGGGGAGTCCCCGTGCCCGCGCAGGTCGAGGGCCCACACCTCGAACCGGTCGGCCAGGTGATCAGCCAGCGGCTGGTAGGCCCCGCCGCAGAAGCCGGCGGCGTGGGCCACCAGCAGTGGTGCACCACGCCCGCCGAGGTGGTGCACGCCGACCCGCTGCCCGTCCGGACCGGTGAAGGTCACCGAGTGCACGTGTCGCCTCCCGCAGGTCGCTCATCGGATTCAAACGCCCGCGGTGGGCACCCGACCACGGACCGTTCCGCCCACCGGAAGTGGGCCGTTTCTTTCCCGGTGGACGGAATGCCCCGTGGCCCACCGCCCCCGCACCGCCGACACTCGTCCGATGGACACCATCCCGGCCACCCTGCGCGCGACCGCCGCCCGGCACCCGGAAGCCGACGCGGTGGTGGACGGCGAGGTCCGGCTCAGCTACGCCGAGCTGGACGCGGCGGTGCTCGACGCGGTGCGCGGGCTGGTCGCGCTGGGCGTGTCCCCCGGTGACCGGGTGGCCCTGTGGGCGCAGAACTGCTGGCAGTGGTGCGTGGCCAGCCTGGGCATCGTGGCCGCCGGCGCCGTACTGGTGCCGATCAACACCCGCTTCCGCGGTCAGGAGGCGGCCTACCTGGTGCGCAACAGCGGCGCCACGGCGCTGTTCACCACGACAGGCTTCCTCGGCGCGGACTACCCGGGGATGCTGCGGGCCGCCGCGCCGGAGGCCGCCGAGCTGCCGGTGGTGGTGATGGACGGGCCCGCCGCCGACGGGGACCTCACCTGGGCGGACTTCCTGGCCGGTGGCGCGTCGGTGGAGGTCGGCGAGGCGGTCGAGCGCCGGGAGAGCGTCCGGCCGGACGACGTCTCGGACATCATGTACACCTCCGGCACCACCGGGTTCCCCAAGGGCGTGGTGCAGACCCACGGCAAGAACATCACCGCGATGCGCGCGCTGGCCCGGGCGGTGTCGCTCAGCGCGACCGACCGCAACCTGGTCCTGGCCCCGATGTTCGCCCAGTTCGGGCTGCGCTGCGGGCTGTTCATCGACATCATCGAGGGCGCCACCAGCGTGATCGACTCGGTGTTCGACGTGCAGCGGATCATCGACCTGATCGAGCGGGAGCGGATCACCTTCCTGCCCGGGCCGCCGACCATCCTGGCCGCCCTGCTCTCCCCGGTCGCCGCCGGCCGCGACCTCGGCTCGCTGCGGGTCACCCTCACCGGGTCCACGGTGATCCCCGAGTCGCTGGTGATCAACCTGATCGAGCACAAGATCTTCGACCACGTGCTGACCGCGTACGGGCTCACCGAGGGCTGCGGGCCGGTGTCGGTCTCCCCGCTGACCGACAGCCCGGCCCAGGTGTCCACCTACGCCGGCCGGGCCCTGGACCACCTGCGGGTGCGGGTGGTCGACCCGGCCGGGGCCACCCTCGCGCCCGGTGAGCGGGGCGAGCTGCTGGTGCACTCCCCCACGGTGATGAACGGCTACCTCAACGACCCGGAGCAGACCGCCGAGGCGATCGACGCCGACGGCTGGCTGCACACCGGGGACGTCGGGCTGGTCACCGGGGACGGATACCTGCAGATCACCGGCCGGCTCAAGGACATGGTGATCGTCGGCGGGCTGAACGTGTACCCGGCCGAGGTGGAGAACACCATCCGCGAGCACGCCGACGTGCGGGACGTGGCGCTGATCGGGATCGCCGACGAGCGGCTGGGCGAGGTGGGCGCGGCGTTCGTGGTACCCGCTTCCCCGGACGCCTTCGACCCGGACGCCCTGCACACCTGGTGCCGCGAGGTGCTGGCGAACTACAAGGTGCCCCGGCTGTTCCTGCCGATCGAGGCGCTGCCGCTGAACAGCAGCCTCAAGGTCGACAAGCTCGCGCTGCGGGAGCGGGCCCGCGAGCTCGGCCACCCGCCGGCCTGAGCCGCGAGCCGTCAGCGCTCAGGACCGGACAGTACCGGCTCGATCATCGCCAGCAGCAGCTCGACCGCCGCCGGATCGCCCTCGACCGCCACGCGCGTGTCCGCCACCGCCGAGGCGGGGTCCAGGCCGCCGAGGAACAGCTCGACGAGGGTCTCGAAGTCGGTGGTGAGGGTGACGTCCGCGCCGCCGGTCGCCTCACCGGAAACGACGGCCACCGTCCCGTCGTGGACGTGCAGCTGGGCGGCGGAGTCGTCGATCCGGAACTGGTAGACGGCGCGGCGGCCGGCCGACCGGCCCGCGTCGACGAGCTCGGCGAGGAAGACCAGCGTCCACTCGGCCCGGTAGGTCTCCCCGGGCCTCCGGGGGCCGCCGAGCCGATGACGGATCCCCCAGATCGCCAGGGGCACCAGCGCCCGGGCGAGCTCGTGACCGACCGGGGTCAGCTCGTAGACCTGGGAGGCGGCCGGGGGTGGGAGCGTCCGCCGGACGACGATGCCGTCCTGCTCGAGCTGCCGGATCCGGGATGCGAGCAGGCTCGTGCCGACCCCGCCGAGCACGTCGGCCAGGTCGGTGTACCGCTTCGGGCCGGACATGAGCTCCCGCACGATCAGCAGCGTCCACCGCTCGCCGACCATGTCGAGGCCGCGGGACAGCCCGCAGAACTGGTGGTAGGTACGCCGAGCCATCCATCTACTCTAACTTCGTATCTCAAGACTTCTAATTTATCTTGCTTATACTTCGAAAACTTATGTAGCGTCGGCTGTGCCCGTTCCGGACGAGGGAGCAGCCCATGGACGTCACACTCGACGCGATCACCGATCCGACCCTGGCCGGCGTGCGGCACCGGTTCGCCACCGTCGACGGCCTGCGCATCCACTACGCCGAGGCCGGCACCGGAGACCCGCTGATCCTGCTGCACGGCTGGCCCCAGCACTGGTGGGAGTGGCGGCACGTGATCGGCCCCCTCTCCCAGCGGTACCGGGTGATCTGCCCGGACGTGCGCGGGCTCGGCTGGTCCGAGGGCTCGCCGACGGGGTACGGCTTCGAGCGCCTCGCCCGGGACGTCGTCGACCTGATGGACACCCTCGAGCTGCCCCGGGCCCGGCTGGTCGGGCGCGACTGGGGCCTGGTCACGGGCTACCGGGCCTGCCTGAACTGGCCCGAGCGCTTCGAGCGGTTCGTCGGTATGGCCGGGGTGCACCCGTGGACGTGGGAGGGCGCCTCGTCAGCGGTGTTCACCCGGCCCTGGCACATCTACCTGCTCGCCGCGCTGGGGCGCTCCACCCCCCTGCGGCTGTCGTTGACCGAGCGATGCCTGCGCGCCTGGCGGCACCAGGGGCGTTTCACGCCCGGGGAGACCGAGGTGTACCTGGCCGCCATGCGCACCGCCGCGGCGGAGAACGCGACGATCCGCTTCAACCGCACGGTGCTCCGCCGTGAGGTACCGGAGATCGTCCGCCACTACCGGATGCTGCGGCTGCGGGTGCCGACCCTGCACCTCAACGGCGCGCGGGACCCGCTCTGCGACGGCATCCCGGACAGCTACCGCGACTACGCCGACGACATGCGTCTGGAGCTCGTGCCCGACTGCGGGCACTTCATCGCCGAGGAGCAGCCGGAATGGCTGGTCGAGCGCCTGCTCGCGTTCCTCGGATAGGGCCGGTCACATGCCGGCGGCGCGCAGGCTGGCGGTCTCGAAGCGGCGGGTGAGCCGGACCGCGGCCTCCCGTACCAGGGTCGCGTAGCCCTCGGTGCCGAACTTGCGGGCCGGGCCGCCGACCGAGATGCCGGCCATCGGCCAGCCGGCGCTGCGCACGGCGGCGCCCACGCAGAACACGCCGGCCCGGGCCTCCTCGCGGTCGTAGGAGACCCCGGTGTCCCGGATCCGGATCAGCTCCCGCTCCAGCCGGCTCGGCCCGGAGATGGACGCCGGGGTGCGCGGGGTGAGCGGGGCGCGCAGGGCGGTCTCCATCACCTCGGGAGCGCTGTGCGCGAGCATCGCCTTGCCCAGACCGGTGCAGTGCGCCGGCATCCGGGCGCCGACCCGCGACGGGATCGCGCACCCGCCCCGGCCGGTGATCTTCTCCACGTACAGCACGTGCGTGCCGGTGAGCACGCCCAGGTGCACGGTGCCGCCGGTGCGCTCGAACAGCCACTCCAGCGTCGGCACAGCGCAGTCGCGCAGCGCGTCGTACTCGAAGCGCCACACCGCCGAGCCGAGCTCGATGAACCGGTCGCCCATGGTGTAGCGCGACCCGGCGCGGCCGATGAACCCGCGCGCCTCGAGGGCCTTGAGCAGCCGGTGGGTGGTGCTCTTCGGCAGGTCCGCGGCGGCGGCCAGCTCGGAGATCCCGACCGTCCGGCCCTCGGTCCGGGACAT